>Ga0315289_10002074_pt1 | contig 30992 bp, 42 predicted proteins | sample YL17G11_40_MG_FD_203452 | JGI IMG/M metagenome (GOLD analysis project Ga0315289, IMG submission 203452) | Sediment microbial communities from Yellowstone Lake, YNP, Wyoming, USA - YL17G11_40 | ecosystem: Environmental > Aquatic > Freshwater > Lake > Sediment | place: USA: Wyoming | collected... | reverse complement strand
GCGCCGGCGCTTGAGGGAAGGTGTAGACGGCGTCGGCGACCATGATCAGGGCCTTGCCGGTGATGACGATGCGCTGCGGCGAAGCCGCTAGGGTGACCTCCCGCCCCAGGGCATCGGTTACCACAATGGAGGGGGTTACTGTTTCCACAGGCAGCGGGGTGGTCAGCCCGCTGCAGGCGGTCAGCAACATCAAGCCAATCCATAACCAGAACCGCTGTTTCATAGTGAGATCTCCTTTTCGACATCAGGATCAAGTTGTTGCTCAGGCGCTGTCTGGTCATCCAGCCGCGGCCGGGCGCGGTCAGCGACGACGCGGGCAACGACCAGGAGTAAAGCTAGCGGCCAGAGGTGCACGGCTAACGGCATGCCGTACTCCGGGCAAGGCGTAGCGCCGGCTCCCAGCAGTGCAACGACCATCGCCCACCTGGTAAAAGGCCGTTCTTTGTTCTTCTGGTCGAGAGGCTGATCCAGATCGTCTTTCATGGCTTTATTTTACTTCCCAGCCGGACCAGCAGATAATTGCTCACGGCTCAATGTCAACAACCGGACGCCTTCCACCTGCTGGAAGTTTGCCCCCTGCCCGACCGTTCGCAGCACGGCGGATTCGTCCACCACTCTCGTACCGGAGAGGATCGTGACTCCGTAGGCAAACAGCAGCGGAGAAAGGGGTGTGCTCGGTCCCAGCACCATCACCAGCGCCTCGGGACAGCGCAGCGCCAGCAGCCCGTCTAGCGTGTGGTTGATCAGCGCGCTGCCGGTGATGGCCACTACCTCGGCCTGGGGAATCAGGTCGGCAGCAGCCTCGGCGGGGTATTCACCCTCGACGGGGTGTTGCTCGATGACCCATAACTGCCCCACCGCCGGACGCAGTCTGGGGATGAACGGGAAATGCCCAACCAGCGCCACGTTCTTGCCTCGCCCGTGCTCGGCCAGCACTTCAGCGGCGTTGATTTCGACCGCCTGGCTTTCATCCACGTCGAGCAGCGAGTTGAGCGCCGCCACGCCGAGGCTGGCTTCCAGCAGGTTCTCGGAGCGAGCGTATTCGGCCAGTTCGCGGGCGGTCTTGGTGTGCAGGCGGCCTACGTCGCGCACTTTCGAATGCCCGTGAGCCTGGTTACCCATCAGGGTAGCAGCCATCCCGCAGTGGCGGCTGCATACGGCAGTCCAGTGCACGCCCACCAGCACCGAGCGAACGGGAGCGTCATCCGGCAAGTTCGAAAGCAGATCGTCGAGAATGCTCATGGAAGGCCTACCATACACCGGGCAGCAGGCGGTAACGTACCCGCTGGGCATAGTCTTTGTAGCCATAGAGACCATCTTGGAGCGCCCTATCTTCAAGTGCTGTGCGGACCGCGATAGCGCAAACAGTAAATGCTGCTGGGATGAGTGCCCACACTGAGTTGAGCATCAAGGGCGTTGCGAGATCGAATAGGATCGCCCCAAGATAGCCCGGATGACGCACATAACGATAAGGCCCGCCAATGCAGACAGCGTGACCCCTTTCTTTTGCGATGCGCAGAACGCCGTAGAAAAACTTGTTCGATGTTATAGCCCAAGTGGTCAGCAGAGATCCTAACATCGCGATCCCCAGTGCAGCAATCTGGGGCGTGAGCGGAATATGCGGCAACCATCCAAATCGCATATCCAATCCAGCGATGATGCACATACTGGCCGGGCCAAACAAGGCCATGATGCCAGCCAGCACTCTATCCAGGTTCCTTTCCCCTCTGAACTGGGCACGTTCTTTTACTAACTCTGGGTTGTTGGGTATCAGAATAAGCGCAACGATACCCTGGCTGACCACGACCAGGCCGATGTAACCCCATGCCATCACCCAATCCAGGCGGCCTGAAGCGGTGAATAAACTTGCTGACAGGATTAGAATGAAAATGCCGATCTGTAGCAGGTATGGAAGAAATGTACGGGTGGTGTTCGATTTCATATTCGCTTATCCTGTGAATCTGTAGCTGCCAACGATCTTTTCTCTTAAATTCCGCTCCATTATCGCTCTACGCCATCCGTTGAAACAGGCCAGCGCTCTCAGGGCTAATAGGTGCGGGTAGCAGCTCCTCCCGCCGCAGTCAAAATAACCGCGCGATCTGGTACATAATGACACCTGCGCTCAACGAGATCACCAACAACAAACCAACATTGAAAATCGCATATTTCCAGGCTCCGGTTTCCTGTTTGATGACTGCCAATGTTGCTGCGCAGGGGATGAAGGTCATCTGCACGACCAGAAAGGCCAACGCTGCTGGCCTAGTCAAGACGCCGGCAACCTGCGCGGCCAGCCCCGTAACCGCGCTATTCGCCCCAAATAAGATACCCAATGTGGCAATCGTGTTTTCTTTGGCGACGAAACTGGTCAGCAGTGCGACGATTAAGCGCCAATCGCCTAACCCCATCCACCGGCCAACCGGCTCTAGACCGCGCCCCATTGTGGCCAGTAGACCGCTTTCCATATCGCCATTCGGCAGCCAGGAAAGCGCCCAGACAATAACTGAGACAATCACAATGATCGAACCGGCTTTCCTGATAAAGGCCAGAGTATTGTGCCAGACAAACAGGCCAATCGTCCGGGCATTGGGCAGGTGATACAGCGGTATTTCCATGATGAATGCGATATGCTCATCCTTGAAGGCCAGCCGATGGACTGCAATGCCGACGAGGGCCAGGACGACCAGGTTGAAAGCCACCAGTCCCCAGGTCACGAACATCGCGGCCCTTCCAAAGAACGCTGGGGCCAGGAAGGTGAGCACAGCCAACCGACCGGTGCATGGCACCAGGGGCGTAAGCAAGATCGTCAACAGGCAGGCGCGACGGTCCTCGATGATGCGGGCGCCCATCACCGCCGGTACGTTGCAGCCAAAGCCGAGAAATAAGGGGATGAAGGATTTGCCGTGCAGTCCCATCCAATGCATGAAGCGATCCGTCACGTAGGCTGACCGCGCCATGTATCCGACATCTTCTAAAAAACCCAACGCGGCAAAGAAAACGACCAGGATGGGCAGGAAGGTCAACACTGTTCCAGCGCCGCCGATGATCCCATCTACCACCAATCCGGAGAGCCAGGCGGGGGCGCCAAACAACACCTGACGCAGCCACCCAGACAGCGGTTCCATCAACGCCTGATTGAGCCAGCTCACTACCGGCATCGCTAAGGTATAGGTCAGCCAGAACACCAGGCCAAATATACCGATCAGCAGCAGTAATCCCCTGGCAGGATGAGTGGCGACTCGATCCACCCGGTCGGTCAGCGTAATGGCGCCAGGTTTGGGCCGCATAATCGCAGCCCGTATTATGCGCCCGATCCACTCATAACGACCACCGGCAATATCCAGGTAAGCGTCCTCGTGTTGGAGAAGAATGGTATGAATGTTACCCCAGGCCTGCTGCGTGGCGTTCTGGATCAGGGCGGTGATCTCGGTATCGCCTTCCAGCAGCTTGAGGGCTACCCAGTCTTCGGGATACGGCGGCGGCACCTGCCCAGCGAGTTGAGCCTTAATGTCAGCCAGCACCGGGCGATGTTCCGGGCGAATCGCCGGTCGTTTGGGCGCAAACGCTGTGGGGTTTTCTGCCATGCGAATTGCAGCGTCCAGCAGCTCGTGCACCCCTTGATTCCGGGATGCTACCAGCGGCTCAACTGGCATACCCAGGGCCGCGGCCAGCACGTGTGTCTCGATGTGGACACCGTTACTTTCAGCCACGTCCATCATATTCACTCCCACCACCAGTGGCACAGGCATCATGAGCAGTTCCGCCAGCAAGTATAAGTTACGCTCCAGAGCCGGCGCACCGACGATTACTACGATCACATCCGGTTGTTCGTGGATGATGAAATCGCGGGTAATGCGCTCCTCTTCCGAGTTAGCCGTCAAGCTATAGGTTCCCGGCAGGTCCACCAGCCGGATTACCTGCTCATCGTGGATGAACTCACCCATCTTCTGTTCGACCGTTTTGCCCGGCCAGTTGCCGACATGCTGGTTTAACCCGGTGAGCATGTTGAAGACGGTGGACTTGCCCACGTTAGGCTGCCCGGCAAGGGCGATCGTGAGAGACGCCTCGGTTTTGCTCATAACACTTCGACCAGCACCTTGAGCGCTTCGCCCCGCCCCAGGGCAATATGCGTATCTCTCACAGTGACCAGAATCGGACCACGCCCGTAATTTTGCACGACCGTCACCTCAACACCAGGCGTAAATCCCAGCGTAGCCACGCGGCTGGTGAACTCCCTGCCGCCACGCAATTGGCGCACCACACCGCGCTCTCCTGTCTCAAGATCATTCAATGGTTTCAACAGAGAATCATTCATGCTTGACCTGTAATGTCTGCATTAGTTCTGAACGATGAGTAGCCTGCTCCAACAGCACTTGACGCATCAGATTATACCCCCCAAGATTTTGGGGTTGGCAATGCTGTGGAGTACGTCTTGCCCTTGCCGTTGCACAACATCAATCCTGTTGCTACATAGAATCGCCAGGTGCCGCGAGACCGTGCCCAGTGGCAAGCCCATCCATTGGGCGATGCCGCTTACCCGTTTTGGGCTATCGCGTAGGATGTGTACGATTTCCAGACGTGTAGGATGACCCATGACCCGGCATAATTCAGCCTGTAATTCGAAAACGGCCTGCATGCTCATGGACTTATCTTCCTTTTTGGCTCAACTGAGAGATTGCTTTGCGAAAAACGCGCGCCGGCTACGCTCCAAAAACGTTTACCGTAACGCTCGATCACCTGGGCTTTCTGAACAGCTTGTAAGATGTCCAGGGTTCGGTGCACCTCGTCAAGCGACCAGCGGCCCAATGCGCCACAAAGTTCTTCCTCCTGCATGGGGTGTCGGGCGATGATTCCCAGGATAGCAGGTTCCAGATCGTCCATACTGCGGGCAGTCTCCTGGACGAGAGCCGGTGTAACCGTGTGAGCGACAGCCCCTAAAGTAGCCTGCGCCCTCTGCAGCCCGCTTTCATCGGATGGTTGCACCCAGCTTTCAGCAGGTGGGCGTACTGGTAGAAGCAGGTGTATCTGATGGGGTTGGATGTCTATAAGAGCAGTAGCAATTTCCCGCAAGGCTTCTTCAGTGTCGTTCATCCCTTTGATCAGCATGACCTCCACCCAAAGCTGGGCTGAATACACCTGGCGGAAGATTTTCAGCCCTTCTATCAGACGGTCAAAGCTAAACTGAGGCGAGGGTCGGTTGATGCGGCGGTATAGCCAGGCGGAACCGGCGTCCAGGCTGGGCATAACAGCATCGGCAAAAGATAACTCTTCGCGAACTTCCTGGTAATACAACAATGAGCCGTTAGTAATAACAGCCACTGGAATATCGGTCAGCGCCTTCACTTGCCGGATCAGCCACCCCAGCCCGCTGTGCAGCGTCGGCTCGCCGGAGCCGACGAAAGTCACCCAATCAATCTCGCCGGATTGTTGAGCAGCCAGGGCTTGTTGCACCTCGACCAGGATATCCTGGCGCGGGGCATACTCGCTGCGCCCGGTGGTCAGCGGGGCGGTACGCCCCAACTGGCAGTAGACGCAGTTCCAGTTGCAGGTCTTGAGCGGGATGGGGTCAATCCCCAGGGATTTTCCCAACCGACGGGAGGGGACGGGACCGAAGACGTAATTCATCTTTACACTCAGTCATAAGCCTTGCGGGTAGCCTCATCCGCCATCGTCGGCTCTAACAACGGCTGCCATTCAGCCTCTTCCCATGTCCCCAGACTCGTGTGCAGATCCAGGTACTTTTTCGGGATGGGATGTGTGCCGACGACAACCTTGACCCCATAGCGTTTTTCAAGGAAAGTTTTGAACGTGTGGATATACGGGCAGGGGGGATAACCAACCAGCAGCCCGGTCGCCAGGTGGATCACCTGCGCCCCATTCTTCACCATTTCTTCTCCTGTGTATTCGACGTTGCCGCCCGGGCAACCGTCACAAGTGGTGTAGCCTACCAGTTCAACATCTGAATCGGCGTATTGGGCGAATGCGCCTTCCTTGTTCCTCATCGCCCGCAGGCATTTCCCGCCGGCGCAGGTTCGATAGCGGTTGCAAATAATGATTCCGATCTTTACTTTAGAATTCATTTCCTTCTCCTGGTGAGACGCGGTACATCTTTTGCTGTCTTTCAGGCAGGACGGCGCTCCGCCACAGGCACTGCCTCGATAAAAGCTTTCAGCAGCGCCGGGATTTCGGCTAGTGTCACTGATTCAACCTGTCCGGCGTCGCACAGGGCAGCTACGAGCGGGTCAATCGGCAGTTGCGTCAGCAGCGGCGCGCCGGCGGTCAACGTGACTTCTCCAGCGTGGCTGGGGCCAAAAATGAAATGCTGCTTGCCGGTATCTGGGCAAACGAAGTAAGCCATATTCTCCACGACGCCAACGATGGGTGTCTTGATCGCTTGCGCCATGTGCACGGCCTTGCGCACGACCATCGCTGCCAGGCTTTGTGGGGTCGTGACCATCACAATCCCGTTGACCGGCAGCGACTGCATGGTTGTCAGAGAGGCATCCGAGGTGCCGGGTGGTAAATCGACCAGCAGGTAATCCAGGTCACCCCACATCACATCGCCCCAGAGTTGGGTGATCGCTCTGCCGATCAAGGGGCCGCGCCAGATGACCGGCTGATCCTCGCTCTCCAGCAAGAAATTCATCGAAATGACCTTAATCCCAGTCTGACTCTGTAGTGGCCGTATGCCAACCGGGCCAGGTTCTACAGGCCCATGCAACCCAAATAACATAGGAATACTGGGACCGGTGATGTCGGCGTCCAGCACACCCACCTGGTAGCCCTCACGAGCCAGCGCGGTTGCCAGCAGGCTGGTGACCAGGGATTTCCCAACGCCGCCTTTGCCGCTCATCACCGCCACCACGCGGTTGACGTGGTTGTATTGGGCTGCGGCTCCCTCTTTTGGCTCGCCGAAAAGCGCCTTACGTTCCTCATCGGTCATGGCGGTCAGGTGAACGAATACCTGTTCGACACCCGGCAAAGCGGCGATGGCGACGCGTACGTCGGATTCGATCTGATCTTTGAGCGGGCAGTTGGGTACCGTCAAGGCAATGGTGATTTCTACCTTACCACCGCGTACCTGCACGTCACGCACCATCTTTAAGTCGGTCAGGCTGCGGTGCAGCTCGGGATCGTTGACTCCCGCAAGCGCTTCGAGTACTTTGTCATTGTCAAGCATGAGAGTCTCCTAATTTCTTATTTCGCATGGTCTACTACAGATACAATGTTGTAAAAACGCATCTCTAAAGCCGGGTTTCATCGTTTTTCAAAAGCTTGTCTGAGCCACTGGGTTAATTCCTCAGCCAGCGCGAAATCAACCACCTCGACATTTTGCCCGGTCATGCCCTCCACCTCGGCCACGGCGTGCTGAATGTCCAGCGAGAGCGGCACAGCAATCGGGCAGAACGGCGATGACGGGCGGAATTTATAGGACACATATCCTTTCTCATCAACGATCAAATCTTCGATCAGGCGCATACGCACCACGTTCACACCGGTTTCAGGGTCAATCACCTTTGAAAGGCGTTCCAGGATGGCAAGGCGCAAGATTTCAGGATCAGGCATTGGGGCCTCCAGGTGGAACCAACCGGGCAGAAACAATTTGCCAGATGGCTACTAGCGTCTGGCTTGAAGGCGCCTCGGCCCGATAAGCGGTGACCGGTTCGCCGTTCAGCATGGCTTCGGTGACAGTGGGGTCGAAGGGGATGCGCCCGACGATCTCCACGCTCATTTCCTGGCAAACGGCCTCGATTTGCGCTGCGCCGGCCGGGTAGAGATCGGCCTTGTTGATAACCACCAGCGCCGTGATGCGGAAGTGCGCCGTGGTTTGCAGCGCGCGCCCCAGGTCGTGAATCCCTGCCGCGCTGGGTTCGGTGACGATCACGGCCAAGTGCGCCCCGGCGGCAGCCGAAATCACCGGGCAGCCGATGCCAGGCGGGCCATCCACGATCACGGCCTGACAGTTAGTGTCCAGCGCCAACAGGCGGGCATTTTGCTTGACGACGGTTACAAGCTTGCCGGAATTCTCCTGGGCTGGATAGAGGTCGGCGTGGAACAGAGGCCCATAACGGCTTTCGGAGCGGTACCACTGCCCGGCAAGCTGTGGTTGCATGTGGATGGCGTCTTCAGGGCATTGGTACACGCAGGCGGCGCAGCCGTCGCAGGCGATGGGGTCAACGAAATAACCCTCACTCCCAAGCGACGTTCTTTGTCGCCCCCCTTTCCCGCGAGCGGAAGAGGAGGGGATGATAGCGTCGAAGCGGCATACCTGCTCGCAAATACCGCAACCCTGGCAGCGGTCGGGGTCAATGACCGCCACCGAGCCGCCAGTGAAATCATGCGTTTCAAGCCTTTGGGGATGCAGCACCAGTTCCAGGTTGGCAGCGTCTACGTCGGCGTCGGTCAGCACAGCTTTGAGGGGGGATGGGCCGGCGTGGGCCATATGGGCGAAGGCGGCTGCCAGGCTGGTCTTGCCGGTACCACCTTTCCCGCTCAAAATCACAAGTTGTCTCATGACTCAGAACTCTTCCAGGGTAGTCCTACGCATACAGCCTCCATCCAAATTTGCTTTCGGCCTCGCTGGGGTCGAGCAGGTTGGGCGGCAGGTCGGTGTACAGAATATCCGCTTCGGCCAGGATGCCCATGCCCGAGGTGAAGATTTCGGCGTGGGCCTGGGTGCGGCGAGCGTGGCGTTTGAGCAGCCAGTCGGCCGCCTCCAGCGGCGCGCCCACCGGCACTGGATGGCGGAAGCGCAAATCCATGCGGGCGGTGACGTAGAAGCGGTTGGGGTTGCCGATCATCACCGTGCGCCCACCCACCTCGTCGAGAATGGCTGCCACAATGCCACCGTGCGCCATGCCGGGGTAACTGGCGTGCTGCGGTTCGAGCGTAAAGTTAGCGAAAACCTGGTCTTTCCCGTTATCGTAGAAGCGCAAATGCAGCCCAGCGGGATTTTCCAGTCCGCAGGCAAAGCAGGTGCGGGAATTGTACTGTGGGTTCATGGCAGCGATGCTGTGATTTGGGCGAACACCTGCCGGAAGTAGTCGGCGTACTCGGGGTGGATCTCGACCAGGGTGCGCCCCTGGGCCACCCCCTCGGCGATGGCGCGCTCGAAGGGGATGCGCAAGAGTATGGGCAACCCTTCAGCAGCGCAGAAATCGTCCAATTCCGGGTAACTACCGTTTGCACGGTTGACGATTACACCCGAAGGGATGTCCAACTCACGGGCAATTTGCGCGGCCAATTTCAGATCGTGCAGGCCGAAGGGGGTCGGTTCGGTCACCAGTAGAAGGTAATCGCTGCCGCGCACTGCCGCCACAACCGGGCAAGAGGTCCCCGGCGGGACATCGCGGAGCACCAACTGGCCCGGCTCCGGTTGCGCCCACGCCAACAGTTGGCGGATGACCGGCACGGCCATCGGCTCCCCCACATCGAGCATGCCGCGGGCAAAGGGAATGCCGGAGGCCGCTGGACCGCGTTCGATCACGCCCATCACGTCCGGTATTTCGGTGATCGCATGCTCTGGGCACAGCGCCGTGCAACTCCCACAGCCGTGACACAGTTGCGGGAAAACCAGCGTCTTTTTGCCCAATACGGCGATGGCGTGGTACTGGCAGACTTCTGCGCACTTGCCGCAGTGCGTGCATTTTGCTTCGTCCACGCGCGGAATCAGAATCCCAACATCCTGGCGCTGCTCGAAGGTCGGCTTAAGGAACAGGTGGGCGTTGGGCGCTTCCACGTCACAGTCCAGAAAAAGCGGCGGAGGGGTGAACTCCGCCGCCAGGCTGAGAGCCAGGCTGGTGGCAATCGTCGTCTTGCCGGTGCCGCCCTTGCCGCTGGCTACGGCGAGGATCATCGGTTATCCGTGATGCTCATGGTCGCAGTCGCCGCGCGCGGGCGCGTCGAGCTGTTGGAGCTGGCCGGCCTTGAAGTGTTCGATAGCCTCACGGGCTGTGCGAACTTCATTGTAGACGTACATGGGCACACCGGCAGCCTGCAATGCATTGAAGGCGTGCGGGCCGAAGTCGCCGCTAAGGACGGCGCCGACCTTCTGATCGGCGACGAACTGGGCAGCCTGGATGCCAGCCCCACCGGGGGCGCTGGCACCAGGGTTGGGATGGGCTTGCCACTCCAGGGTTTCCGTGTTTACCACCAGCAGGTACGCGCCGCGCCCGAAGCGGGGATCTACCTCGGAATCCAGGCTAGCGGAAGAGGTTGTCAGGATGATTTTCATGCTTCGTATCCTACTCGCGGATCATCTTCGCCCCGCAATCGGGGCAAATCTGGTCAATGCAGCGCTGCCCAACCAAGTGAGGGACCTTCTTGCCGCACTTGGGGCAGACGCAGTTGCCACCGGGGCCGGAGCCGGGCTTGTTACCGCCGCCGCGGCCACCTCCACCTTTGCCTTGCCCGCCTTTGCCTTTTCCAAATCGGTATTGGGACATTTGTTTGAACATAGATTCACCTCTTCTGTTTGATTTCCTCGATGTGTTTGTTGATAGCATCGAGTTGACTTTGCAGTCTCTCGGCGTAAGTCTTAAGGGCCACCGATTCCTGCTCGGGTGTCCACGGCGTGTAACCGCCGCGCGCCCAACGGGGCAGACCGGTAGCGTAGTATATCTGACGCCAGCCGTGCCCACCGCCGCGGAAGCCACGTCGCAAGCCGAGCCTCGTGCCAGGGTTAGCATAACCGGGAGCATCGTAACCACCGCAGTAACCGGCTCCACGGCCGGTCATCGGTCCAGCTCCCAACGGGCCTGTGCGATCTCCTTCTGGCATTTTACTCACCTCCTTTCGTTTCATGACGAGATATAAACGTGTACATATCGATATAGATATCCTCGCTCAAAAAGCGTCAACTGAGCTGGCCGCGTCTGCGGTATCGGTAAGCCCGGCCTGATCCAGCTTTACTTCGGGGAGTAGACCGCACGGGGATTACAGCAGACAAAGAAGCCAGGCGTGAAAGCTGTCGTTCCAGGTCGGCAACGAGCGTATCCGCCAGCCGTGGTACAATCTCTCGCTCGATAAAGGCCAGCGCCATCCTGGCCAGTGACGCAAGATGGGTTGAGGAGGGTGAAGCAGCCGTTAAGACAGCCGGAGGCCTCGTCGGGCTTTCGGCCACCGGAACGATCTGCACTACCGGTAAGGTGATCACACTGATCGCGCTGGACGGGCATGCCGCGATACAGGCTTCACACAAAGTGCAGGCGTCCTTGTCAATAACGACCTTGCCCAAAACCAGGTGGATTGCACCGGTCGAACATGTTTCAACGCATTTTCCACATCCGTTGCATCGGTCCAGATTGGCGTGCATTGGCATCCAGCTACCTCCTGGCAGACCGAGTCCGTTCCCTCACTGGCGCGAGATGAAGTACTCAGTGCAACCTGTCTACGTGATCCACGATCTGCCCATTGACGTAGGCCAGCACGGCCTCGTCAATCGAGATGATGTCGGTGACCACTGGGCGAATGTTGTGCTCTTTCATGCTCTCGTAAGCGCCCATGCCCATGCCGCGGCACAGCAGCGCCTGGCAGTCGGTGACGGCCTGGGCCATTCGGGTGTGACGGTCTTGGGCAGCCGGACCGAAGCCGTGCGGCTGACCTGGCGCTTCGGATTCGTGCGGCTCGTTCGAGAAAAGAGCGTGTCCGAGCTTGTCGCGCAACTCGCGGTTCACAATCTGCCCATTCTCGACAGTAGCTACAAGGTAGTATTGCGCTCTTCCAAAGTGTTGGCTGATGGTCTTGCCATCGTCGGTGATGGCAGCTATTTTAATGCTGGCAGCGATTTTCATGAAATAAGCTCCTATCAAATTTAAATTTATCCCGCCCTGCCAGGGTGTGGAACCAACCTTATCAGCAGGCGGAAGACCATACCAAAGGGGACGACTGTAAACCCACCCAAGATGACACCCAACTCACTGAAAAAGCTGATTCCCGCGGCGGGCTTGCCTGCAATCCGGCTCAACAGAGCGTCAAAGGTATTCCCGAACAGGTTACCGAAGGTGATCATGCGCAGGTAAGCCAGGATGTCTTGGGCAGTTTCCGGGCCATAGTAGTCAACCAGCCGCTGCAAGACAGCGGGGTCTGGCTGGCAGTTGGATTCGGCATAGTGTTGGGCAAAGGTCAGAGCAACTACTTGGTTCTCAGGTAACGTACTGAAATCGCCGGCCATCAGCTTTTGCAACTCAACTTCGTTGACTCCGACTGCCAGCGCAGCTCGGGTATGCCCATAACTGCAATAACGACAGCCGTTGACGCGGGTTACAGCCAGCATGATCTTTTCGGCAAAGGCTTTGTCGACGCGCCCGCCGCGCGCGGCAGTGTGCAGGTCGTCCATGTGTGCAAATACGTTACGAACACCGGAGGTAAAGGTTGGGAGGGTATAAATACGTTTGTTGAATGTTGTGGCTCGCACCAGTTATTTCCTTAAGTCAACGATTCATCCTTGAGCGCGGATGAGTATAGAGCGTGCTTAGCCCAAGCAGAAATAGGGCGGTGAAGGCCAGCCCACCCAGCGCCAGAGGCCAGGGAAAAGAGGATGGTGCATTCGGGACGGACGGCGGCAGGATCACGATCGGGTGCTCGACGACGGAGCCAACTGGAACCGCAGTGGGGGTTGGGTTGCTGCTGGGTGTTACGCCCAGGATTGCGCTGAAGCGCCCAGCTCTTACCTGATAATCATCAGGGTGGCAGTGGTAGCAGTTGGTGTAGATATCTTCAAGCGGGTGCATTACCAGGCCTTCGTGGGCCAGGTCTTTGTCTATCGCCATGCAGTTGCCGCCGTGGCAGTTTGTGCAGCAGTCCTTAAGGGCGTGAATACCGTGCCACTTGCCTTTCTCGTACACCGGGTTTTCTTTTTCATGGCAGGTGATACACGAGGACTTAGGTGGGTAATCGCCGCATTGAGCTGCCGCGGGTGAGGGTGTCATCCCCCAAAGGGCGAGACCCGCTCCCAATAGGAGAATACCCATCAGGTTGAGGACAATAGACCATTTGCGAGATATTGGACACCTCCAGGTAGTTGAACCAGTGCCGGAGAGAGGATCATTGTGTTCGCCAGCGTTATTCCGGTGTGAAATGACGCTCGGTTGGGTGGTCGCTTTCGTCGGCTGGGCACAGTACCAGCAGGGATCGTGAGGGTATTTCGCCGGTGTTCTGCCAACGGTGCGGCAGGTAGGCCTCAAAGAGCAAGCTGTCGCCGGGTTCTAGCAGGTATACAAGATCTTCGATGGTGTAAGAAAGACAACCTTCCAGGCAAAAAACGAATTCGTGGCCGGTATGGACGATAGGCGTTGGGCCGCTGTCGGCTCTTGGCTCCAGCGTAATCAGAAATGGCTGCCCGCCACGCAGGGTCAACCCGGCCCCCAGGTCTTCCAGAGTCCCGTGGGCAAATGCTGCCCGTGAGCGTTGGCCGGCCTTCAAGTACGAGATATTGTTCTTGGGAATATCGGTCTCGAAGAAAGCGGTGATTGGCACATCGAGGGCGCTGGCCAGTTGTTGCAGCGTGCTGACGCTGGGGGAGGTCTTGCCGTTTTCGATCAGGCTGAGCGTGTTAACGTTCAGGCCGCTTTGTTCAGCCAATGCGCGGATAGACAGACCGCTTTCAGTACGCAACTCACGCAAATGGCGGCCCACATCAACCTCGGCTATGACTGGGCTGCTGGTAGCAGGCTTCGCTTCTGCCAGCGGGCCTCGCTGACGCTGGCGATGCTGTTTCGCTACTTGGGGACGGAACCCACCTGGGTGAGTAGAATTGGGCATAGAGATCTCTCCTGGTTGTTATTACACTTGTTGTAACCAATATTATAGTACAATACGACTATAATATCAAGTTAATGTACTAATATAATGTGTTGTCTTGTACTGGCTGGCGGTTAAATAATCAAGCGGCGGGAAACCCGCCGCTTGATGGCCCTATTCAATTGTATTTCCGTATTCTTATGACTATGTCAATCGAGAACGTCCGATTTCCTTGAGCGTGTATTTGCCTTCTCGCTCGTTGAGCAGATTGGCTTCAACCAGCTCACGCAGGCTGCTGCCGTAGCCGCCGCCTCCTTGTCCCCTGCCTTTGCCGTTTCCACCGGTTTCTGTACCGACACTGACAATGGCCTGGTACGCCTCAGTGCTCAGGTACTGCGGCTGGTAGGTCTCACCGGTTTGGGTGTTCAGCGTGGAGACATAAGCCCGCAAGTGGTTGTAGGATCCATTCAACAGGTTGTTAAATACCTGTTGGATGTCGGCGTTGTCGGTCTGAGCCAGGCGGGATTCCAGGTCGAGGATATCAATCTCCTCGATTGCTGCGCCCACTTTGAGGGCCTCTGCCAAAGATTGGCTGCCACGAGCGGTTAGATTGTTGTAGAGCGCCTGTAAGTCGGGGTTTGTGAACACGCCTGCCTGACTGCTGGCCGGGTCAGTCAAGCCATAACGGTCGAGTAAGGCTTTGACGGCCTCGGTGTGGGTCTGCTCGCTCTGGCTGATATTCTGGAAGATGGGCAGTTCCCATTGGACAGACAACACCTGGTAAACATCGTGCGCCAGTTTTTCCTCTTCGCGCATGTAAAGCAGCGCCGCGGATTCGTCCGCGCTTAACTCGCCAGGAGTTACCTGGGGCAGGTTGGTCAGCCCGCCAGCGCTGTTACTACTCGCGCCTTGGGCGCGGCTATTGCCGCCGTTTCCCTGCCCCTGGGCATACGATCCGCCAGTCTGTTCGGTAGAAAAAACCTCGATATTCCCGTGCTCATAGCCGCCCTGTCCCGCATATGTGCTTTCATTACCCGTCTTTGCCTGGGTGCGGTTGACCGCTCCAAAAACGAGCACACCGATTACAGCGACCAGCGCCGTTATTACTAAGATTTTCTTGAACATTTTTCCCTACCTTTCTAAGTTTGTGGTGTTTGTGGGTTGATGGTTTGGTTACGAATTTGTCACCGATACCGGTTGGGGAACTGACCGAGATGGAAACACCATCTCGATCATTTTGCGCGTCACCTTGGCGACCCAGTTCCAATGGATGGCAAAATGGATGATCGCCGCGGCAGCCAAAGTGATCCCAGCCCAGGTGTGGATCATGTCCCAAGTCGTTCGGGTGAACAGGATCATTGGGTCAGCCGCCCACCGTCCGCCGGGAACGAACAGGAAATACACCCCGCTAATGGCGGTGAGCACGAAGCTAATCGCCACCAGCGTGTTGAGGATCAGGTTCCAGCGCCCGCGTGAGTTCATGCAGCCACACTTGCCGGTCAGTTCATTCCAGGTGCGGCGGGCCATACTGACCACCCAAGGCCAGTGGATCGCCAGATGGATGGTGGCCGCCGCGATCATTGCTACCCCGCTCCAGGTGTGCAGGTTATCCCAGGTCTGGCGAGTGAACAGGATTTGGATGTTATACAGTGGATTGCGCCCGCCCTGGAAGCCACCCGAGGGCAGGAAGAGGAAGTATATTCCAGAAAGAGCAGCGACCAAGGCACTGCTGAAGAGCGCTGCGTCGATCCACCAGTTCTTTTGAGTTTGTTTGGATACAGGTTGTGTTGACATATTATGCTTCTTTCTTCTTCGTGAAGTTAATGGTTTTCAATGCTTACACACTACCTTTGCTAATGTGCTGATAATACACAAGTGGTGTGAAGAACCAGTGAAGGTTTGGCGTAGGATTGATGAATTTTATAGGGAAGTAGCCCAATTCGATTAGAACCAGAGTCAAAAACATTCACAAGACCTTCATAAGTTACCCGTATCTCCCCTTCCGTCCTTTCGTCATAATGGTTGGACGTAAATTCAAACCTAGTCTACCCATAGAAAGGAACCAGATCATGAAAAAACTCATCGTTCTAACGCTCGTTCTGTCCTTGTTAGCCATCACGATAGTTCCGGCCTTTGCCGCAGCCAGCACACCTGCTAGAATTAAACGCGGCGGTGGAGCAGGCACTGGTAAGGGTGGTAACGCACCTTTCGCATTAGCCGGCACGATCGCCAGCCTTGACCCGGTAGCGCGCACCGTCACCGTGACTGTGGTCAGTGGGAATAAACTGGTCAAGCCATATATCGGCCAGAACCTGACCCTCCAGACTTCCGATGCAACACGCTTTCTATTGCGAAACCCCGATAGCACCGCCACGCTGATCACCTTCGCGGATCTGGCTGTAGGTCAGAAAGTCAGCGCCAACGGCCAGCTGGCGAACAACGTGTGGACAGTCAGCCGCATCACGGTCGGCGCCGAGCTGACTTGCCTGCCATAAATCTGGAGACAAGGTCACGTAACCCAACAGCGGCGCGGAGAATGCCTCGCGCCGCTGGTTGTGGTTTACAATTCGCTTTACAGAAGTTATTATTTCAACACCTCTCTTGCCGTCCGTATCGATTCGGATTTTCTAACGTCATAACGTATGAGAACAGCCACAGAGCAATCGTTGTTGGAGCGAGCACAGCGTTTCGAAAAAGAGGCCCTGGCCGAAATTTTCGACCGCTACAATCCAGGCGTCTATCGCTATGCGATGAGGTTGCTGGGCGATACGGACCTGGCCAGAGAGTGTATGGCAGAGACCTTCAGCCGGTTTTTGAACGCCTTGCGGCGTGGGGTGGGGCCGAATGACTACTTGCAAGCCTACCTGTATCGTATCGCCCATAATTGGATCACCGACTATTACCGGAGCAAACCCCCACCTTCGCTACCGCTGGATCATGAACTGCGGTCTGATCCAGCCGAAGAACCGCCTCAGATGGTGGCAGATGAGATGGAACTCCAGCAAGTTCGATCTGCCCTGGCCTTGTTGACCCCTGACCAGCGCCAGGTGATAACTTTGAAATACCTGGAAGAGTGGGAAAACGAAGATATCGCTCGGGCGCTGAACAAGCCTGTCGGAGCGGTGAAATCTTTACAGCACCGCGCCATCGAGTCCTTACGCCGGTTATTGCGTCGGCAAGTGGAGATGGATTATGACACAAACTGAAATCGAATTGGATGAGCACCTGAAGGGTCTTCTCGCTCGGCTTCGCTCGGTACCTCCCCTCGACCCGCAGGCGGTTGTTCAAGAGCGGGCAAATTTCCTGGCTCAAGGAGAATTGTTCCTGGCCGCCGTATCTCAGCAGCCCAGGCGCCGTCACATTGGGTGGATCAACACTTTGGTTCTCACTTTTCAAAGAAAGGAGCGCATTCCCATGTTGAACACCCTGATGGCAATTGTCGTAACCATCACCTTATTGTTTAGCGGCGCCGGAGCTACTGTGTACGCAGCACAGGATAGCCTGCCAGATGAACCGCTGTATCCGGTCAAGACCTGGAGCGAGGATGTCCGCCTGTCGCTGGTGAGTTCCCCGCAAGGGCAGTTGGATTTGACTCTGGATTACACCGACCGCCGGGTGGCTGAGATTGCAAGCTTGCAAGCCACAGCTAAGCCTGTGTCTGAAGGGGTCACCGCTCGCTTGCAGGAGGAACTGGATGCAGCGTTGCAAATCGCTGCCTGGATGGACGATCCGCAGATGGTTCAAGCGTTGGCGCAAATCCGCCTGCTAGCCGAAACCCAGTCCCAGACATTGACAACCTTGATGGGGGGTGGCTCAAGCCAGGGGGACCCGATGCTGGCGCGCCTCCGGGAGCGGCTACAAGAACAGGTGCGGCTGGCCGTTGCAGGTGAAGCCGATCCGCAAGGTTTTCGACTGCAGGTGCGCGAGCGGCTGCGCGACCGCCAGAAAATGCCTTCGCATACACCGAATCCGACCCAACCAGGCCCCGCCACTCGCACCCCGAGCGTCACGCCGGTTCCGACCGGGAACAGCTATGGCCCTGGGCCTGACGGCAGTCAGACGACAGGAACGCCAGGTCACTACGGACCAGGAAACCCGAATCCCAGCCAAACTCCCATGCCCACCGGCAGCAGTTACGGCCCTGGTCCCGGCGCGGGCCAGCTATCGGCAACGCCTGGTGGGTATGGCCCAGGCCCCCAAGCCGGTACGTCGACCTGCACGCCAGCACAAAACGGCGGAGGGCCTGGCCCCGGTCCACAGAATCCCACTGTAACTCAGCAGCCGGGCGGCCCTGGGCCAGGATCCGGCCAATCGACGGTCACACCCCAGCAAGGCGGTAATCCTGGAAGTGAACAACCCACTGAACCGCCTGGTCAGGGCGACCGGCCATGAAAATTAGGTATGTATTGATCTAACCTGAAACGATGGCGCACTTAGAACAATGCGCCATCGTTTCGCTTATTAATAACGTAACTTTTTTCATTTTCCCTCATCTAAGGTGTGGCAAACAAAACGGATTAGATAAATTTCAAGGAGATAAAACTATGTTCAAAGTAAACGAAGCCATCTGGGATCGAATCGCATGTGTCGTGCTCGGGATTGTCCTGCTCTACCTGGATTTGGGCGGCGTAGTAGCCGGTGGCCTGGGCGTGGTGTTGGACATCTTTGGCGCAATCTTCCTGCTAACCGGTTTGGTGGGGTTTTGCCCGCTATACATGCTGTTCAAGTTCAGCACGAAAAAGTCATAAATCATCCTTCCCGAACAGACCGCTACCGGGGCGCTTAACCTACGCCCCGGCTTGCAGTTCAACTTCCCTTCTGTGAATATCTTATGAAGGAAAATAATTTCTTCGAGCGCGTAAAACAAAATCCTCGCCCGGTGGTGGTGGATTTCTGGGCGCCCTGGTGCGGGCCATGCCGTGCCATCGGGCCGGTAATGGAAAAGCTCGGTGCAGATTACACCAATCGGGTAGACGTTTGGAAGGTCAACGCCGATGAGCAGCCCGATTTGCTTCGCTCACTGGGCATTTACGGGATACCCACCCTTATTGCTTTCCACAAGGGACAGGAAATCGCCCGACGCACTGGCGCAGCCTCACAGGCGGCCCTCTCAACGTTGTTCGAGGCTGCCTTATCCGGCGACAAACCTGTTCACTCGGGGCCGGCGATGATGGATCATCTACTGCGCTTCGTGGCCGGTGCTGCCCTGTTCATCCTGGCATTCCAGGGCCGCTTTTCTGGCATGTACCTGTTCCTGGCTGGGTTGGGCGCAGTGGTCGCTTTCAGCGCGGTTTATGACCGCTGCCCAATCTACCGGGCGATATCGGCGCGCTTGAAAGCCTGGCTGCGCAAAGATCAGCCTGACCAATCCCGTTCCTGATTGGCCTGGAGGTTACATGCACGAAAAGCGTTTTGATGGAACAGTCGAACGGCTGCGCTCGCCCGAAAGGGTGGCGCGGCTTGAGGTTGAGCGCGTGGTATCCCGGTGTTTGGAAGCTGCCGATCTCAAAAGTGTGTTGGATGTGGGTGTCGGCTCGGATCTATTTGCCGAAGCGTTTGCTCAACGCGGATTGGAAGTAGCCGGTGTGGATGTGAATCCAGAGATGATCGCGGTCGCCCGGCAGTTTGTGCCCGAAGGGGATTTCCGTGAAGCAACCGCTGAGGCGCTGCCATATCCTGATGCCTCGTTTGACCTGGTGTTTTTCGGCCTGCTCTTGCACGAATCAGACGAACCGCTCAAAGCCCTGCAAGAAGCCCGGCGGGTATCCCGCCAGCGGGTGTGTATCCTGGAATAGCCTTACCAGGATGGAGAGTATGGACCTCCTCTGGCCCACCGCCTGAGCCCCAGAGAGATCGAAGATTTAGCGCATAAGGCCGGCTTTTCACATTTGGAAAGCATCCCGTTCTCTCATCTGGTTTTGTATCGCCTGACAATTTGAGTGAGATGGCAAGAACGCTGCGCCCCTCGATCGAATTTATTCCCCTGTCTACGGACGCCGACAAGATTCGCTTCTTCGGCTCTTTGATGCCGGCTCTGCTGCTCCTCAAGGCTTCCCCGGTTAAATTCCTGCGCTACCAGTTGGCTGGTTGGCAGACGCCGCCGAAAAGCGTGGCCGAGTTGATCGCCTCCGGCGCAGACGATGCCGCCCAGGTGGGCGATACGCTGATCTTCGTCCACCGCTGGCAATCGGTCCAATTCGATCCGTTCACCTTCGCCCGGGCTAAGACTTTCCTGAAGTGGGTGGCGCGCCTGGTCGAACGAGATGGCTACCACGCCCTGGTTTTGGATCCGCTCTCTCCGGCAGTCAATCTGCCCAGCCTGGCAGCCTCGGCCGGCTTGGGCAACCTGAGCCCGTTTGGCCTGCTGGTGCATCCCATCTTTGGCCCGCGCCTGATCCTCACCGTTCTGCAGACCGATTACCCGATTCGCCTTAGCCCGCGCTGGGTTGGCGATGGCTGTGAAGATTGTATGGCTTGCGTCAAACTCTGCCCACAAAACCCCCTGCAGAGCGGCGTGGTTGATCTGGGCCAGTGCCAGAGCTGCACTAAATGCCTCGTGGTTTGCCCGACCGGCAAGGGACGCCGTGAAAGAGCCGAGATCCTCAAGCTTGACCAGTCAATGAAGCTGATCTGACCGAACTCCGAACCATTTTGCCGCTGGATGAGGGATTCATTGGGCAGCTTGAGCCCCACCCAAGGAGATTATTCCCACATGGGGACGAGCTTCAAGATCCAACGCGTCATGTAGACACCTGACAGCGAAGAGCCGACCACGACCAGGATCATCACGAGCCAGGCGCGCCAATCCAAAGGCACAATCCCGAACAAATTCCGCAAGGGTGTGTATAACGCCAGAAGCTGCAAGCCGACGGCCACCAAGTAACTGGCAAGCAGTGTACGGTTTGACCAGAGTGAGAGGTCATCCAACTGGCGCACCACCATGACACGCGTAAAAGCGTGCAGGACGATGCTGGTAAACAGCATGGTACGGGCATAGGTCACGCCGCCAAACTGAAGCCCCACCCAGAAGATCAGGCCATAGGCAATCAACGTCCGGAAAATGCTGCCCGCAATCGTAGCATAGATGGCTTTGTTCAAGATGGGTTCGTCGTGGCGGCGTGGGCGGCGTTTCATCACATGGGGAACGGCTGGGTCAGTCGCCAGCGCGCTGGCCGGGATCAGGTCAGTGACCACGTTCACCCACAACAGCATCGTAGCTGAGAGGGGGAAATATCCGGCAATCGACAGCATTAACACAACAAACACTTCACCCAGGCTGGTACTGAGCAAGTAGTTTGTGAACTTGCGGATGTTGTCAAAGATACGGCGGCCTTCTTTGACAGCCGTCACGATGGTTGAGAAATTATCATCCAATAGCACCATAGCGGCCGATTCTTTGGCGATGTCGGTGCCGCGCAGCCCCATCGCCACACCTACATCCGACTGTTTCAAAGCTGTGGCATCGTTCACGCCATCCCCGGTCATGGCAACAATATGACCCGCGGCCTGCAGCGCCTGGAGCACTTGCTGTTTCGTCTGGGGTGTGGCACGCGCCACAATATCTACATCTTTCATCCGTTCGCAAAGATCCTGGCGCGATAACCCTTCCAACTGTCTTGATTCCACTACGCGCGTCCCGATTCCCAATTGGCCGGCAATCGCCTGGGCAGTCAAGCCGTTGTCGCCGGTGATCATCACCACGCGGATCCCCGCACCCTGAGCCTGGGCAATTGCTTCGGCTGCCTGTGGCCGGGGCGGGTCAATCAGCGCCAACAGGCCCAGGAAGGTCATCTCTTGCTCGATCTGGTCCGGCGTGAGGTCTCCAGAAATTTCTTTGCGAGCCAACCCTAAAACATACATCCCCTCGCTCTGCAATTGTGAGATGGCCTTGCGGACGAATTGGCAGTGCTCATCAGCCAGGGGGAATTGCTGATCCGCGTCGTAACACAAGGTACACCGAGCGAGCACCACGCCTGGAGCGCCTTTGGTGAAAGCTATTTGTCGGCCATCGTAGGTGTGGATTGTCGTCATCATCTTGCGTTCGGAGCTGAACGGAATCTCGCTGATCAGCGGTTGTTCAGCACGTATGTTTTGCACATTCAAACCCGCTTCTTGGGCAGCTTTTAGCAGAGCGGTATCGACCGGGTCGCCGGTGATCTTGGGTACAGTCCCATCTTCAATGATGGCTTCGTTACACAATACTACTGCTCGCAAAAGGTTAGCCAGACTTTCTTGCTTCCCGCTGTCTTGTGGCGTTCCCCAAGTCTGGCTGCCAGCGTACAACCGCTGGACGGTCATCTGGTTTTGGGTCAGCGTGCCGGTCTTATCGGTGCAGATTATATCCACCGACCCCAACGATTCGACCATCGACAGCCGCCTGATGACCGCCTGATGGGCAGCCATTTGGCGTGCTCCCAAAGCCAGGGCAAAGGTCAACACAATCGGCAGGCTTTCGGGAATGGTCGCCACGGCCAGGCTAAGCGTGTTGAGCGCGACATCCACTAGTGGTTCGTGCAGGATGAAGAGCAGAATCGTGGCTACGATGGTGGCCAGCACAGCCACGATGAGTGTCATCTGGCGTGCCATTTTCTGGACTTCCTGCTGGAACGGCGTTAGGCGCTCGGCCATCTGCTGCAATGTGGCAGCGATCTGGCCAACTTCGGTCGCCATGCCGGTATGAACAACCACGGCATGACCGGTGCCATGCGTGATGAACGTGGAGCCGTACACCATGTTGGTGCGCTCGGCTAGAGGTGCATCTGCCGCTACCGGTTCTGGGGATTTATCCACCCCCACGCTCTCGCCCGTCAGTGCGGACTCATCCGTTCGTAAGCTGTATGCTTCGATCACCCGTGCATCGGCGGGCACTTTCTGACCGTGCGTAAGCACTAAGATGTCCGCTGGCACTATCTCCGAGGCATCAACTTCCCGAGGGTGGCTGTCGCGCAGGACAGTAGTCTTGAACACCAGGAGCTTGTCCAGAGCCTCCAAATCCTTTTGAGCGCGATATTCTTCGAAAAAGCTCAAGGCGATACTGAGAACGGTGATCCCCAGGATGAAGAAGGCCGTTAGCCGACGACCGCTTTCTCCCGGCAGGAAACTGACGGCATAAGCCAGTGCGGCTGCAAACAGCAAGACGAGGATGAAGTAATTGGCAAACTGTTTAAGCAGCAGTCGCAGCGGGGAAACCGGTTTGCGATGGGTGATCTCATTGCGCCCAAAGCGCGCCAGACGGTCAACCGCCTCAATAGCCGTAAGCCCCTCGGGGCGGGCATCCAGTTGTTTGAAAATCTGTGTAAAACTAAGATCATGCCAGGTGTTCATCGTTCTTTCCTTGGTGTTAACCACATTATAAAACCACAATCCCCGAACAGAACATCGAGGATTGTGGAATATGGGTATGTTGTAGTGCTGGCCACCAACCTTACAGATAGGACGTGCTTGAGACGGCTCTTTTGAAAGTTATCGGAGATGTGGTTTGAACCTCATTCCGTAGCATTCAGGGCGCCATGTCCTGTAAAGTGAACGTTATGCGCGTGCCATATCCCTGTTGATCTGCATTCGAAAAAACTGGGCTCACGGCTTCCACTTTTCCCCCATGCGCTTCGACCAATTGCTTGACAATTGCTAAGCCTAAACCCGATCCGCCGCTGGCCCGGGCGCGAGACTTATCCGCGCGATAGAAGCGTTCAAATACAAAGGGCAGCGCTGCCGGGTCAATGCCGGGGCCGGTATCGGTGACGGAAACCTGGATGAGCCCAGTCGAGCTGGGGAACTTGACGGCGCGCACGCTGATCTTGCCATCCTGAGGGGTATAACGCAGGGCATTGCCAATCAGGTTATTCAGCACCTGGGTTATCCGGTCTGTATCAGCCCATACCCTGGGTAGACTTTCCTGCACTTCAATTTCCAGGCTGACCCCCTTTTGCTGGATCTGGAACTGGATCCGTTCGACCACCTGGCGGATCAGGTCACCCATATCAGTTTCCCGGCGTTCCAATTTAAGTTCGCCCGCTTCAGCCAACGAGAGCAGCCGCAGATCGCCGACCAGGCGGTTTAGCAAGAGTGTCTCATTGTGAAGCGCAGCCACCTGCTCGGCATCCAGGGGCAAAACCCCGTCCAGCATACCTTCCAGGTTAGCCTGGATTACCGTGATCGGCGTACGCAGCTCATGCGCCACGTCAGCCATCAGATGTTGGCGCTGGGTTTCTGCGCGCTCCAGGCTACCTGCCATTTGATTGAAGGTCTGACCGAGTTCGCCTAACTCATCGTGAGAACGAATCGTGACTCGCTGTCTTAAATCGCCGTGTGCGATAGCGCCGGCCGCTTTGTTCAACTGGCGAAGCGGGGCTGTGATTTGGAAAAACAGAACTGCTCCCAACAGCAAAGCGATGACACCGGCGATGACCACGGACAGGATGATCGACTGATTTACCGAAGCCAAGAATTGCCCGGCGGGCGTATTCGCGCCGGCAAAATCGTTCGGAGTGACCAGGATCGTCCCGACGAGATTACCGTTTACGGTAATCGGCGCGCCGGTTACTAATTCTGCTGAAGATAATCGTTGACCATTCAATTCACCACCGGTGTCGCTGACCACAATTCCCTGTCCATCAGCCAGGATCATACGCTGGCCCATTATCCCCCACATACCGCCTTGTCGACCGGTTCCCATTCCCCGCCCCTGGCCTGGCCCGTTGCTATTCCCCATCATGCCAGTTGTAGTCGAGGGGGGCAATCCGGACTGCAAGACAGCCTCAACGCCTTGCCAGCTCATGTTGCTGGAATAGTACTCAGCCAGGATAGGCGCTAACCGCTGCGCCCAGGCCTGTCCATTGCGGGTGGTGTACAGGTTGAAGGCGTTTTGTGTGGCTCGCGAAGTGAGCCAGGAAATTACCACCGCGCCGATGGCAACCACCAGCAAGAAAGCCCCCATCAACTTAAAGATCAGACTATTACGCATCGGCATTTACTTCCAACTTATAACCCACGCCAAATACTGTGTGGATATAGGTGGGCTTTTTGGGATTCGGCTCCAGCTTGAGGCGAATATTTTTGACGTGAGCGTCAATGGTACGCTCGTATCCCTCAAAGGCGCTCCCCTGCGCCTGCTCCATAATTTGCAGGCGGGTGAACACTCGTTTGGGCTGCCGGGCCAGAACGACCAGGATATCAAATTCGGTTGGGGTTAGCTCAACCTGGCGGTCCGCGACCATCACAGCATGTTGATCCAGATCAATCAGAATGTCGCCAACCTGGATGACTTTGGACTGTGCCGGTTCACCTTCTGCTCGGCGGAAAATGGTGCGCACCCGCGCCACCACCTCGCGCGGGCTGAACGGCTTGACCACATAATCATCCGCGCCCAGTTCGAGGCCGATCAGCTTGTCGGCTTCTTCCACCCGGGCAGTGAGCATGAGGATCGGGATATTGGATTGGCGGCGCACCTCCCGACACACATCCAGCCCATCCATGCCAAGCAAGTTCAAATCCAGGATCATAAAATCCGGCTTTTCACGCTGAAATACGGTGAGGGCTGCTTTTCCGTCGGCTGCAGGTATTACCTGAAACCCTGACTGCTCCAGATAGGCTTTCAACACCTTCACAATTTGCACTTCATCATCCACAACGAGAATCTTTTTTGACATTTCTAACATGCTTCCATTTTACATGAAGGTTTTGAAGTTCTTGTGAAGGGTGGATGGAGAAGTCGAAAATCTACTTTACATCTCCTTGATTAGATTTTTTGGAAATCCTAGCTCGGCAGTCATCATGAATTTTGTTTCACAGAGCGGACATGCCGCCGTGCCAAAGCAATAAAGGAGCCTATAGCCACTATCACCATCGCGGTCTGGTTGAAATTAATTCCGCCAAGCTGAGATGCGTCCAAGCGCAGGAAATCAAGCAGAAAGCGCCCAACAGCATAGTTAAGCATATAAACCAGCATCAAATCGCCTGGTTTGAGATGGTTCGCAAAACGTCTCCCCAGCCCCAGCAACAAAACGACATTGGCGAGGTTCCAGAGCGACTCGTATAAAAACAAGGGGTGATATACGCCAGATCAGTAAAACCAGCCATGCGGTGTTGAGGGTCAATATAAATCGCTCACGGGAGGTTGGTCGGCGCGCCATATAATTCCTGGTTGAAAAAATTTCCCCATCGTCCAATGGCTTGCCCAAGTGCAACACCCGGCGCTGCAATATCAGCCCAGGCGGCAAAATTAAGGTGATGCTTGCGAGCATAAAAGTACATCGCCACCGCTCCGCCAATTACAGCGTCTGGTATTCCCAAACCCCCGTTCCAGATGGCAATGGCCGCCAGAGGGTGGGTAAGGTAGTAAGCCGTTGTTATTCCTTGTGCAAGTGATGTCGGTGGAGGGGAAAAGATATGCCACAAACGTGCTCCAAGAATGCCTCCAATTAGCAAGTAAATCAGCATATCCCAGATGATCTCTGGATCAAGGCCATGGCGTTTTGCCTCGCGTCTCGCCAGAAAAGTACCTGCTACTGCGCCTGACATCAAAATAATGCCGTAAAAATGGATGGTATACGAAAAATTACCAATATGAATTAGAATTCCTTCGGGCACGTTTGCTCCAATATTTGTGACTTTTTGTTTGCGCTAACAAATAGAAACCGGCTCTGTTTGCGCAAAAACAAGGTCATCATCTATACCTCACATGGTCACAAATTGCGGTTCTTCAAAGAGTTGAAAACGCAAGGTGAGTAAAGAATCAAGATCGAATTTGTGAGTTGTCATAGTTTCTTCCAAACACTTTGAAATGGCCGCTTTGAACGCGGGGAACTTTTCGTAGTAGTGCGAATACAGGCATTTCTTTTTCACAAACTTCCAGACCCTCTCAATCAAGTTGAGATTGGGCGAGTACGATGGCAGGAAGCACAATTCAAGGTTCAGGCTTTTGGCCGTTTCCATGACCAAAGCGCATCTCTGATAGCGAGCATTATCCAGAAAGATGGTGATGGGTAGGCCTACGTAAAGAATGGCAACCTTCTCCAGTAACGCACACACGCTTTGAGCGGTAATGTATGTGTCATTGGTGATCGTAATCATTTCGTGCGTAATGGCATTGAGTGCGCCCAAGATATTGAAGCGTTGACGACCAGACGGCGCAGGAATAAAAATACGCGCGACGGACCAAAGAAAGCCGAGGAAAGGCGCTAACACAAAATGTGCCGCATCCATGAAGAGAACCACCCTTTTGCCCGCCTGCGCTTCATCTAATCGAGGCTGGATCTCTTGCTCCAGAAACTCTTTCTGCTTTTCTGGATCGGCTTTGGCCGGAAGCGCACCTACTTTTCGGCAACGGAGATTAAGTTTTTTTTCAAGAACTCGCGCACCTGGGTTTCACTGCGCTTTACGCCTGTAATCACTTCCACTTCATGTTGTGCTTGTTTGATCGTGGCTGGCGGATGCTCTCGAAAGTGTGCCTCCAGCGATACAATATGCTCCTTCAATTCACTCTCAGGTTGAAAGTAATGAATCTCCTTCAACTTCTCGATGCCACCTTGTTGGTAAAGCTCAAAATAATCGCGGATCGTATTTTCAGTGACATCTACCAATTCGGCAATTTGGGCGTGCGGTAGATTGTGCGCCTTGAGCAATAAAGCTTCCATGCGCCGTTGCACCAATGGCACAAGATGACGAAATCGTTGATACTTTAGCTCGTTCAATGTTTCTGGCGTGAATTCAAGTTGGATGGTCATGCCACCAATCTTACCAGAATATCTTTCATGCCATATTAATACCGCAATTTGTGCCCGCTTTCAGTATACAACGAGAATCTATTTTGACATTTCTAGCATGCTTCTTCTAGGATTTCAAATTCGGTAGTGATCTGAGCCGTGGCGCGCACGGTAGCCGCGACGGAACAGTATTTCTCTTCGGAAAGCTTGATCGCCTGTGCAATGGCTTTCTCTGTCAAATTCTTGCCGCCGATCCAGAAATGCATTTGGATCTTGTGAAACGTCCAGGGTGGATTTAGATCTTGCTCACCGCTGGTGCTGATCTCCAGATGGGTAAGCGGCATCCGCTTTTTGGTTAGGATTTCGACAACATCTACCGCCGTGCAAGATGCCACGGCGATGAGCAGCAGTTCGGACGGTTTGATTCCAATACCTTCGTCAAGGGTGGAGAGAACCACAGAATGATGGGTCGAGTCAACCCCAACAAACTGCTTCCCAGCGATCCATTTGACTGTTGTTATTCCCATAGTACTCTTTCTTTATGGCGTTTTATCCAATAAAGCGATCATATCCTGAACAATCTTTTCTCGTTTTTGCCGGAGATTTGAACTGTCTTGCGGTCCAATGCCTTCATCTAGTTCTACAAGACACGCCGTCGCATATTCCTGGAGAAAGATGCGGCTAACGCCTTGCACAGCTGAATGGATGGCGGCGAGCTGCTGCATGATCTCGCGGCAGTCGCGTTCGTCATCCAGCATGCCTTGTACACCGCGCACCTGACCTTCGATGCGCCGCAGGCGGTGGACAAGTTTTTCTTTTGCTTCCAGGTTTTGGATTTTCATATGTTCATACTCGAATGAGAAAACCAGCTCACGGCCGGTGTAGATTATCCTGCTCAGCTAAAGCCGCCTCGGGAGCCGCAACTGCTGCTGGCTGAGGCACTTGCTCCACTTAGCGAATTCCCTCGCGATGCAATCGTAGAGATTTTCTTGCGGGTATCCTGGCTCTGACAAGAGGGGCAGGACGGGCTTTGGTTGGCCTCGGAAAAGCGCACCATCTTTTCAAATTCTTCACCACATTCGTTGCATAGGTATTCGTATAAGGGCATAGCAATCACCTTTCCTTCGACATGTATACTATACCCCAGTATAGCATATGCGTTTTGGGTGTCAAGGGAAAAACAAACAGGGACGCTGTGATCTGGCGTCCCTGCTATGTCAGATGAATCTTCGGTTTACGGATTGGTTTGGCCGTAATAAGGGCAATCGGGGTTGGCGAACTGCCCTTGTCCGACGCCGCGCGTCCCACGCCCATTGCTCATCTGGCCTCCGACCATTTGCCCTGCGCCGCGCTGCTTCATCCAATCAGCCTGCTCTTGGGTCAGTGTACCATCTGCGACCGCCTGGTCAATCGCCTGGGTGCGAGCTTCGACCATCAGGGTGCGGAACTGCTCAACAGTCAGGCCTTTAGAGGCTCCGATCTGCGCCATCGTTTCGCCCTGGCCGAGCCGGGCTTCCAGGTCAACGGCCGGGATATTCAGTTTCTCGGCATAAGCAGCGATCAGGTAATCATGCAAGATGCCTTCGCCAGCAGCCATATTACCGGTGCCCATACCGCCGCGGGAGCCACGCCCTCCCATCCATCCTGAACCAGATCCGGTTCTAGGTGCCTGAGTGGGGGTTTGGGCGTAGGCAACGCCAACTGTTCCCAGCGCCAACGCCACAACCGCAACAACCATCATTGTGAGTACAAACTTGTTCATTTTCTATCTCCTATTTGATATTGATCTTGTAAGATTTTCCTTACTTGTTACCCATGATGATACCCATGGAATTTGAAGAAGCTGTGAATGGGGTGCGAAATCTCTGTGAATGTTTGGCAATCGTTCTATTTGGTTTTGTCCACTTCTACCTGTAGTGCGGCTTTGACCGGGGCGAACTCCAGGCCTTTTTGCGTGACATAGTCTTTGATCACAGTCGTTGGCGCCGGCAGGTCGCCGCCAATAATCTGCCGGATGGCTTCTTCGGGCACTTTCCAGTCGAGTAAATCCTGGAAGGTGGCCTTGCCGGTGACGGTTTTATCAGCCGCGACATGCTCTGTGGGCAGCGGGGTGGTTATCGGCTCGATAGTTATCATAACAGCAGGCGTGGAAGTCGCTTGCTGGATGGGCGTTGCTGTGGCGTCGGGTTTGGCAGGTTGCATCCGACTTTGCAGCCAGGACCGCAGCTCCGTCACCGAGAACACATCGCTTTCCAGGTCTTTAATCGCTGTGGAGGCAGGGGTATCTGCGGGCAAGATGAACTGCGCCAGGAGCTCTGCTAAAGCCACATTGTAGGTTTTCACGATTTGGTCTAAGGTCATCCAACCTTTGATGGTGTTGACATCGTCTGCAGAGGGTTGCACGGATTCACCGCTGCCGGTCATTTTCCCTGAGGTTGACCAGATTCCAGCTGCCTGAAATGCCAAGATAGTGCCGAGGAAGATCGCAAGGACCAGTATGCCAAAAGAATAGGGTTTGATGCGCATCACTAATTCTCCTATTGACCGATCAACGGGATGCCAATTTTGACTTCCAAGGCCCCCTCACGTGGGCAAGCGCCAACGCATTCCAGGCAGCCGATGCAATCCGCGCTCTTGATCGTGGTTGCGGTATGCACCGGCAGACCCATCGGGCAGGCTGTGGTGCACACTTTACAAACCTTACACGCGTCAGATTCGCGCTTGAGATATACCGGACTGAACTTGCCCAGCAAGCCGCTGGCGGCCCCCGATGAGCAAGCATACCGGCACCAGGGGCGTTCCACGAAGAACGATGCCACCAGCGTGATCCCCAACACCACAATCCCAGGGGTGAAACTAAATTCAGCAATGTTGATCAGCGCCGACCAGGGATCATAATTGCGGAAAACCATCACCCCATACACCGCTGCGCCAATGACAGCCCAGGCCAGCACCGCGTATTTCACCAACCGCAGGTAACGATCCAGGAAAGCCAGGCGCGCCCCGCGAGCTTTCAGACTGGTCATCGCCCGCCGCAGGCTGGGAAATCGCTTGCGCAGAAAAGCGCTGAAGCTGCCAACCAGGTCTTGAATGAACCCCAACGGGCAGATCCAGCCGCAGAAAGCCGAACGAGCCAGCAGAGCAGTGACGAGAACCGCGACCAATACAACCACATTTGAGAGGTGGGTGTGTGAGACGAAGTTTCCGTCGCTGGTGAGGTACTTATACAACGTTTCCAATCCCCCAAAAGGACAGAAGGCTTCTGGCGAAGCCGTGACATTGCTGCTGCTCTCACCTGCCAGCACGTGTTGCAGCGTGACGATTAGGATAAAGAGAGCAAAGGCTAACTGTACGATGCGGCGGAAAGTTTGATGAGTGAGTAACGACTTCCAGCCACGCAGGCGCGGTTTAACACGATTGGGTACGATCGGTAAGGACTGAGATGCCATCAGGACATGCCTCCAGGTTTAGAGAGCTGGATGATACCGGAGACATTTAGTCATCCTGTGGAGAAGCTATGAAGATTTCGTGAATTTACCTTTAAACTATAGG
>Ga0315289_10002073_pt1 | contig 30998 bp, 26 predicted proteins | sample YL17G11_40_MG_FD_203452 | JGI IMG/M metagenome (GOLD analysis project Ga0315289, IMG submission 203452) | Sediment microbial communities from Yellowstone Lake, YNP, Wyoming, USA - YL17G11_40 | ecosystem: Environmental > Aquatic > Freshwater > Lake > Sediment | place: USA: Wyoming | collected... | reverse complement strand
AATTATTATCATTTCCTAATTGAATGACTTTCTGCCTTGAATAATTTTTCAATGCCTTTGCCAAGCAATACCTTGTTTCCTCGCAGAACACGTTATCCATTATTTTTTCTTCAGAATAATTCCTTTGCTTCCTAAGCCTTTCTTCCAAAAGCTTTGGATTGCATTTCAAGACAATAACCAAGTCAACAGGCAGTTTTAATTCGCATAATAAATGCCCTTCAATTATCAGCCTTTCATGCTTTTTGAATTCTTTTAATAAAATGCTTTTCAATTTCTTCAAGTCAATCTCAAGCTCTTTGCCTGTTTTTTCTGCAATGCCTTTCTTTTTCGCAAGCCTCAATTCATTAATTACCTTTGCCTTTAATTTTTTTCCAAGCATTCCGGCAAGCGTAGTCTTGCCAGTTCCAGGAGTTCCGGTAATAATTAGTTTCATTAGAAATAATTAGCCTGAAGTATTAATATTGTTTTCCGCTGAATTTTTAGTGGTTATGTAGAAGTAACTGCTGTTTCTATCTGAGCCTTACGGCATCTAAGTTTCTTGGAGCAGAGCTGTTTATCCTAAAAGCATTTGCAAGGAATTTTGCAAATTCGATTGTATTAGCCTGGTCTCCATGGTTTGTCAGTATTCTCTTTGGCTTTGGCTTTAAAGACCTGACATAATTAGTCAATTGGTTCCTGTCAGCATGTCCTGAGAATGCCTCGACTGTTTCAACGCGCATATTCAGTTTAATTGCCTTGGTTTTTCCTCTCTCGTCAATCGTTGTTAAAGTCCTGAAACCCTGCTGTATTTTCCTTCCAAGACTGCCTTCGCCTTGATAGCCTACAAAGATTAAAGCATTCCTCGGGTCTTCAGCCATCTTGTAAAGGTATTCAACTGAAGGACCGCCTGTAAGCATTCCAGAGCTTGAAACTATTACAGTACCGCCGTTTTGAAGAATCTGTTCTCTTTCAGCCTTTCCTCCGGTGACTTCCTGGAATAATGGAGAGGTGAATGGGCTGTCGTTCTGTAAAGTCCTTCTCTGAACGCCTTTTCTCAGGTATTCAGGGTATGCTGTGTGGATTGCTGAAGCCTGCCTAGTCATTCCGTCAATAAAAACTTTTGCTTCAAACGCCCTCTTCCTGTAAAATTCTTCCAGTACAAGCATTACTTCCTGCGCACGACCGACTGAAAACACTGGAATCAATACATTGCCGTTTTGCCTGATTGCTTCCAGGATTATGTTAATCAGTTTTTCTTCAGCTTCTTCTCTAGGCGGATGAACGTTTTCTTTTCCGGCATAAGTTGATTCAATTATCAGGGTTTCAAGCCTTGGAAACTTGAAGTCAATGTTATTGAAAGAACGTGTAAACCCGTATTTAATGTCTCCGGAATAAACCAGGTTATGCGCTCCCTCGCCAATATGCATGTGAACCGAGGCACTGCCAAGAATATGTGCTGCATTATGCAAGGTAAGCCTCATGTCAGGAGCAATGTCAGTCACCTCTCCGTAATCCCTTGGAATACAGTGTTTTATCATTTCCTTGACATCCCTTTCAGAATAAGGAGGTTCTTTTCCTTCCTTTACCATGACATCAATGTAATCGAATTGAAGCAATGCCATTAAGTCTCTCGTTGGCGCTGTGCAATAAACCGGGCCTTGATAGCCCATCTTGTAAAGGTATGGCAGAAAACCACCGTGGTCCAGATGTGCGTGGCTTATCACTACTGCATCCAAGTCAGGCAATTGAAAGCCTAATGCTTCAAGGTAAGGATAAGGTTCTTCGTGGCTTGCAACGTCAACACCGCAATCAAGCATTACTTTTGTTGCAGGAGTCTCAACTATCATGCAGCTCCTGCCGACTTGCCTGAAGCCCCCTAAAGCAACCAGCCTTACCCAGCCATGGTTTTTATCCAACTTTCTATAAATTTTCTTGGATAATTCATTCAAGAATTTTTTTCTTTCATTGCTGTACTTGTTCAAATGATGCCTGATGCCTTTCAGTATCTCGCTTTCTGAAGTCGGAGCCCTGATAATATTTGGAGTCCAGCCAGTCTGAAGGATTATTGCTTTGCTTGTCTCTCCCCCTTTTCCAATCACTAAACCAGGCTTTATTGCTTCAATGACTACCTCGCTGAAAGCTGCATTAAAGGTGATTTCTTTAATGCCTGCATCAGCAGGAATTATTTTCTCAATTAACGGCTTTGCTTCTGCAGGGTCTTTAAGCAGGGACTTGTCAGTCCTGATATTGACTCTTTTTTTCAAGTCAAAAGCAAGCTTTGCAACGAAGTTCTCGTTCTCGAAAAAAGCCTTTGGATTTCTGGTGTATACTGCTATCTCAGGCCCTTCCATGTCTACTTTGGTTATCTCTGTTTCCTTGGGCAGTGACTCATGCACTATTCTTTCAATCTCTTTAAGGAATTCTTCCATGTCTTTATCACTAAAGGCAATAAATAATAAGCAGCCGTCAATCGGCTTTTGATGAGCATTAATTCATTCGTCTTTTTTTAATTCATCAATTAATTTCTTTATCTTTGCTTCAGGAATTTCCCTATAGCCTGCTTTGTCAATTACCACGACTTTAATGCTTTTGCCGCCTGTAAAAACATCCCTTTTTTTTGCAATAGCAATTGCTTTGACTGCAAGCCTTACAGCGTCTTCCTCGCCTAATTCTTTCCTGTATTGTTCTTCAAGCAAGCCGTAAACCAGTTGAAAGCCTGAACCGTCAGAGGCATAGTCTACTTCCTTGGTGAAGCCGCCTATGACATCAGTCGTGTAAAGCTCTGGCTTTCCATTATAGCCTCCTAGAATGAATGCAGAAAAATACGGAAAGTAACGATTGGCACTCAAAATATTGGCCAGGAAAGTCATTGTAGCTTTTGGATTCATTGGCGTTTCTCTTTCAATCTCATAAAGCTTTGCCTTGGAACGTATGAACCTGACAACAGTCAATGCATCCCCTAGAGTTCCGGCAACAGTCACGCCTACCTTGTCATTAATCTTGAAAATCTTGTCAAGCTCTTTTCCGCTTGCAATGTTTCCCATGGTTGCCTGCATGTCAGCAGCCAGAATGGTGCAGTCCTTGCAGATCAAGCCAAGCGTTGTAGTGCCTGTTGAAAGTTTTTTTGCTTCAAGCTCTTGTTTTTGCAATAAATTCACCTTAGAAAAGCAAAATCAGTTCGGTGCCTTATAATCAATCTATCATCCTAAACCTTTAAAAACACTACTTTTTCTTTTCCTGCTTCTTGAAAAACTCAATGAATTTAACGCTTTCAATGCCAATCGCTTCGGCTAACTGCCTTGCCAAAGCAGGCTTTAACAAAGCAATCCTTGCCATTATTTTTCCAGAACCCAGCACAGGCAATTCAATCATTATTTCATTTTCCTTGAACTCTATTTTTCTTTTGTTTTTATCAATGAAAGGAAGCATTCTTTCAATCAATGCATCGGCAATTTTTTCTTTTCCTTCAATAATTTCTTCAAGTTTTACCCAGTACTCAACCTCTTTTCCTGCAAGGTCATGATTAAAATCGACCCTTACCCTGCCTCCAGAGACTGACTGTACCTTGCCAAGCCTGTCGTTAATGTCAACAACCAAGCCAGGCATCGGCTTTACATTTCTTTGCTTGAATTCTTTTAAAGGCACCATTGCAATTAATTCCGAATTTCTTGCCCCGAAAGCGTTTTCAGGCATTAAATGAATTGTTTGTTCCTCTCCTTTCTTCATTTTCTGCAATGCCTCGTCAAGCCCATTGATTATTTCTTTACCGCCTAACAGGATTGTTTCAGGCCCGTAATTTTTTTTCTCGTCAAAAATGCCTGCTTTCCTAGCTTCTTCGGCAATCGTTGTCTCAAAAACCCTGCCAGCGGCTTTTTCCTTTCCAATAAAATTTATTTTAACCAATGAACTCATTTAAAGCCTCCAAAAAAGAACAAAAAACAGTGTTCTTAAATAATTATTAAGGGAATACTTTTAAAACGCTTTCCAGCATCTTTTTTAAAAAGGGGTTTCAGTGGAACAAAAACTATTAGTTTTTGTAACTTAAAAAAACAGGGGTTTTTTTAATGGAACAAAAAACTGTTGTTTTTTGTAACTTAAAAAAACAGGGGTTTTTTTAATGGAACAAAAACAGAGTTTTTGTAATTTAAAAAAAACAGGAGTTTTTTTTAATGGAGAGAAAGAAAGTAATCAGCTGGTTCATAATAAGCATCATGGTTTTAAGCACCATTGGCTTTGCTTTGGTTTCACTGCCATCGCAGGAAACAGAAGAGCCTGCTTCCACCGATGTCAGGGCAAGCATTGAAGAAAACCTTAAAGAGCCAGAGCTTGAACTGCCTGACACAATTGCCTTTTCTTCAGGCGAGATTAATGCAAGGGTGGAAAAAGTCCTTCCAGAACTCGTGTTAACTGCATCAACCGATGAAACTGAAATCTATAAGATTAATGCTTTAATCATGCAGGTTCCAGGCATTAAGAACATTAATTCCTCTTACAGGCTGCCCCAGAACCAAGCAATATCCAAAAGCATTATTTTCTTTGCAGAAATTTCTCTTGCTGCAGGCACAGGGCAGTTAACTGCAGTACAGGAAATTCAGGACAAAACCAAAAATATCTTGTTTGATTTAAGCGCTGCAAAGAAAGGCATTATTTCTTTTGAAAAAACCTTGAAGCTTTCAAACAAGGACTTAAACCTTTCCAAAGAGCATTCCTTTGAAGAGCCTTTAAGCGAGGCATACCTTAACCTTGATACGATTGAAAACGATGAAATAATTGCAGAGATTTTCTTTAATTTCAATAAAAACATTGTTGTCAAGAGCATCGGCAATGAAACAAGCAATGTCACTGCAGAGCCATTGCTTCACTCTGTTTCAACCGAAACAAAAATAATTGAATTAAAGAATGACTTGCTTGTTGAAGGAAAAGCAAGCCATGAAAACAAAACAGCCAAGGAAGAGCTTGAATCAAGCCTGAAACAAGGCTTTGACCTAAACTCAACCAGCCTGAATTTAATGCCTGCCGCGCCTTCGCTTGAAATTCAAATAGACGTGAATGACTTGAATGCTTCACAACTAATAAACGACTTGAATGCGTTTTTAGACCAAAACCAAATAATTCAAAAAAACTTAAGCATTGCCGAACAAAAAATCACTATTGCATTATTGCTTGACTCAATTGATTCAATTAATTCAATGGAAACAAGCATCATTAATTTCCTGAAAGCAAAAAACGTAATGCAGGATAGAATCAAGACAGTCAAAGGAACTGCAAGCCTTAATGCAGAACTGGCATTTAACCAAGCAATTTCAAGTGCTTCAGCCAATGACATCAACTCATTCTTTTCAGGAAAAGGATTTTATGATTTAAGCATTAAACAAAAAGCATTAGTCTCCAAAGAGGTTTTGCTAGACAAAAACTACTTTGATTATGACCAAAACTTTGTTGAAGTCACTGTCAAGACAGGGCATGCTGCAGGCGATTTAATTGAATTAGACGGCATGTTTTATTCTTCAAGAAACAAGGCATTAATGGCTTTCCTGAATGAAAAACAATGAATCAGCTTTTTTGCTAACGCAAAAAACTTGGGAAAAATTGCATTCGCATCATTCTTTTTTCAATGACTCGATTGCCTTAGCCAGGTCTCCATTGCTTTCCTTTAATGCTTTTTTAGCCTGTTCTTCAGAGCAATTAGTTTGCTGCATTATTAATTCAATGTCTTCCCTGCTTTCAAGCTCTTCAATTTTTTCTTGCCCCAGCACAGTGAATGTTCTCTGCCCTTGAAGGTCAATTACAGTTACTTGAGGCTCTGAAATAATTATTTTCTTGTCCTCTAACTCTATAATGACTTTCTTTGCCTTCAAGTCCTCTGATTTAATGCCGAATTGTTTCATCATTGACTTCATCTGGGCAGGATTAAAGCCAGCCATTCCAGGAATCATTCAATCACCCTTGCCATTAGTTTTTCACCATTAAGGATTCTTGAACAAAAACATTTATTAATCGCATTAAACACTATTCTATTAACTGCCAGCTAATGGTTTTTTTGGTGATGATCTGCCTAGAGAAGTTTTTTCTTCATTTGACAAGTTTGGCAATGCTTTTCCAAAGCTAGCCAACAGTGGCAATGCCAATACATTAAAGCATTATTTCGAGCAGGGCGGCATCATGAGCGTTGACTCTGAAGCTAGAAAGCAAGGCAGTTTTCAATGCTATTACCCAACTTACATCAGATTACAGGCACAGCTCGGCCAGCTAGACAAGCAGGTTTCCTTTTTTACCGAGAAAGAAAAGGAATGGAAGAAAGAATTCAATACAGCAAAGATGAGCGGCATTGTAAGCGAGGTTAAAAAGCTGACTGACAGGATTTACTGGAAGCATTTAAAGAAATCATTGATTGACAAGGAATACAGGCTTGCCTATAACAAAGTAAAGATTCCAACGAAATTGCTTGCAGACCAGAAATACAGGGCAATGTTTGAAATGTTTGTTGAAAACCCTGCGTACAGGAAGCAGTTGACTGAAACTGTAAGCACTTCAATCGTTTATGAGAAAGACCCGAGGGTTGCTAAATGCGTTGACTCAAGCAGGGAGTTCCGCTTGAAGGAAATAGACAAGAAGCTCAACGGCTTTAAGGAAAAAATAAGTGCCTTGCATGAAACAAGGAACATGCTTAAATCCATTCAAAAAATAATCAAGGCATAGCACTGGCAGAATAGCCTCGAATTGTTTTTAAATCCTTGAAATCAATCATTCTTATGAAGGCTTTAATGAAGCAGGTTCTAGAGATAGAGGGCTTTGAAGACTTTAACCCTGTTCAGAAACAAGCAATTGAGAAAGGCTTGTTTGATAAAAGCCTGTTGGTTGTAACGCCAACAGCTTCAGGAAAAACCCTGGCTGCTTTTCTTGCATCGATTAACGCAATTCAGCATGGAAAGAAAGTTGTCTTCACCTGCCCGTTAAAGGCATTGGCTTCAGAGCACTTCAATGATTTCAAGAAAAAATATTCTGTTTTAGGCATGAAGCCTGCAATCAGCACTGGAGACTTTGACTCAAGCTCAAGCTACCTATCAAAATACGACTTGATTTTCTGCACTAACGAAAAACTCATCAGCTTGATCAACCACAAGGCTGAATGGATTAACCAAGTCGGCTTGCTAGTCATTGATGAAGTGCATGAGATTGACTCTGACAGAGGCCCTGTAATAGAAATGCTTGTGACAATGCTGAAGCAAATGAATCCGGGAATGCAATTGCTTGCATTATCAGCCACAGTCCCTAATTCTGTAGAGTTGGGGGAATGGCTTGAAGCAGAGTTAGTTGAAAGCAATTACAGGCCAGTTCCTTTGAAAGAAGGCGTTTACTTTGATGAAACCCTTTATTTTAATGAAAGCCTTTCAAGCAAGGAAAAAATAAAGCACGAAATGGATGCACTGCATTCACTGCTTTCAAACACTTTGGATAAAAACAAGCAGGCACTGGTTTTCTGCGATACGAGAAAACGCGCTGAACAATTAGCTGAAAAGATTTCTTGCTTCATCGAGAAAAAGCTTTCAGAGAAAGAAAAAAATGATTTGAAGAAAATCTCTTTGAAAGCTTTAAGCGCTTTGGAAAAGCCGACAGAGCAATGTGCGTTGCTTTCAAAAACAATTGCTAAAGGCATTGCCTTTCATCATGCCGGCTTGGTCCAGCGCCAAAGGGGCTTGATAGAGGAATCATTCAAGGAAGGAAAAATTAAAGTCTTGACGGCAACTCCCACACTTGCAGCTGGCATTAATGTTCCGGCTTTCAGGGTAATAATCCCATATCTCTACCGCTTTGGAGGTTTTGGTTCTGAAAGAATTTCTGTCAGAAGCTATAAGCAAATGGCTGGGAGAAGCGGCCGTCCAAAATACGATGCATGCGGCGAGAGCGTTTTAATTGCAAGGAATGAATCAGAGATTAACGGGTTGTTTAATGAATTCATTAATGCAGAGCTTGAAGAGGTTAATTCAAGGCTGGGTTTAGAGCCAGTGCTGAGGACTTACCTGCTTTCATTAATAGCAAATAATTTTGTATTCGACCTTGCTTCACTGGAGTCTTTCTTTTCAAAGACTTTTTATGCAAAGCAATTCAATGACCTGCATGAATTATTCATTAAATTAAAAGACTTGCTTTTAGAGCTAAGAGACATGAATTTTATTGAAGTGAATGAAAAGGGTTTTAAGGCGACAATGCTTGGCAGGCGAGTTTCTGAATTATTCCTGGACCCGTTGACTGCTGATGCAATGATTAAAGCATTAAAGTCAAGGCCAAGGACATCTGATTTAGCCTATCTTTTCATGATTTGCGATTCATTCGAATTATTCCCTTATCTTCCGATACCCAAGAGGATTGAGGCAGAGGTTTTTTCAGAATTCAATGAAATGCAGAGAGAATTACTGGTTGAAGAAAATAAAATGTACCTAGACACTCAATACCTGAACAAGTTTTTCCTAGCGAAAGCCTTTAATGAATGGATTAATGAACAAAGCGACGAGTTTTTCTTGAAAGACTTTAATGTACAGCCAGGCATCATGCGCTCAAGGCTTGAACGGGCTGACTGGCTGTTGTATGCTTCGTCAGAGCTTGCCAGGCTGCTTGAATTGAACAGGCATATGCCTGGTCTTGCAAAGCTCAGGATGAGAATGAAGTACGGCATTAGAGAAGAATTGCTTTCATTAGTCCAGTTAAAATACATTGGCAGGGTCAGGGCCAGATTATTGTTTAATAAAGGCATTAAAACAGTCAATGACTTAAAGAAAACCGGTTTGCAAGAACTTGCAGGCTTATTGCCTCCAAAGATTGCATTGCATGTCATGCAGCAGATTGGCTTGAACAAGGAAGTCAAGCCAAGCAGTTTAGATGGTTTAGTTTCAAAACAGAAAAAGCTTAATTAAAATTAATTTAATTCTTTTTTAATTGCCCTTAGGATTGAGTTGGCATCATGCCCTAGCCTGATCAGCCTGGTGTTGCCTCGAAAGCCCTTGCCTGACTGCATGGTCGTGATAAAACCGTACATTTCAAGCTCGTTGATTATTTCCTGGAACCATCTCGCGCTTACAGAGCTAACGCCCAGTTCTTTTGCCTGCAGGCAATAAGTATCATAAATCTCTCCTGAAAACAATGCATTGGCTGTTTTCGGATTGACTGAAAAACTCTGGACCCCTTTTTTCTGGCTTGAAAGCCATGCAATCGCCTGCAAAACCAGTTTTTGCTGTTCAGGCAGTGAATTAATCAGGCTGTAAATGATTTCTTCCTCGACTTTTTTCTTTGCCTGTTCTACCTCGTCAAAGCCAACCTTCCTTAAATTTTTTTCTTCAGCTATCTCTCCGGCTCTCTGCAATAGCATGACTGCAGTCCTTGCATCGCCTGATTCCTGTGCAGCAATTGCTGCAGCGCAGTTCAAAGCGCTTTCTTGGACTGTATTTTCTTTAAATGCAAGCTTGCTTCTCTGTTTCAGGATTTCTTTTAATTCCCTGGCATTGTATGGCCTGAAAACCATTTCTTTCTCGCAAAGGCTTGACTTTGTCCTTGGGTCCAGCCTTTCTTTGAAGAAAACATTATTGCTTATGCCGATAATGCTCATGCCACCGTTCTTTAATTCATCGTTGCTGCGGCATAAAGCATAAATCAAATCATCCAAGTCCTTCACCAAGTCAACCTCATCCAAGACAACCACCAGTTGTTTGGCTGTCTTATTGCAGTATTCAAGCAGGCTTTCATAAACGAAAGCATAACTATAGCCTAGAAAGTTTTCATTCGGATATAATTCCTGGTTCAGTTTCAGCATTACCCTGTATTTTGAATTATGAGTCCTGCAGTTAATGTAAATGCTTTCAACCAAGGCATTTTTTTCTTCAGCAAATGAAACAAGTTTATTGGTTACATGTTTTACAGTGACTGTTTTTCCAGAGCCTGTTTTTCCGTAAATGAATAAATTGTCTGTTTTCTTGTTTTTAAGCGCCTGGGCAAGCAGGGAGGAAATCTCATTGATTTCTTTTTCCCTAAAAGGAAGCTCTTCAGGCGCGTAATGAGGGCTTATCTTGTTTTTGTCGGTGAAAAGGCTTTCTTTTCTTAATTCTCTTTCAAAAATGCTTTCAATCAACCAAAAAACCCAGCCTAAAATCAGTTCAAAAACAACTTATTATGCTTTGCTCAGAAATAATTTTATTCTTAATCAGTTTGAATTCCAAACCAGCTTTTCTTTCATTAAAAAAATCGTTTTAATGCATTACCCATAAGAATTTAAACCCGTGTAGTGAGATATATAATATTAATTTTATCAATGGGGTGATTGAGTGGCTTTTTTTGAAAAGATTCTCAAAAAGAAAGGCAACGAAATAGACATTGAAGAGTTTCTAAACAATCTTGACGTTTCAGAAGAAGAGCTCTATGAAGACGCAGAGGCTTTAGTCAAGCCGATAGTGCTTGACAGACAAGAGGATGCAGACCTGGCAATCGCAGAGGCAAAAAAGGGAAACATTTTATTGCTTAACATTGAAACAATAGTCAAGAGAAACCCGATTAAGTTAAGAGAATTCATCACTGGAATAAAGGCAGCGGTTGAAGAAATTGACGGCGACATTGCAAGAATCTCTCACGACAGGGTAATAGTAACTCCTTCAAAAGTCAAGATAATTAAAAGACGCTGAATAAAAGAGGAATGCATGAAGACAGCGCAAGCCTCTTACCCTATTACTGTTTCTCCAGAAGACTTGCACGAGATAGTCAACAAACTATTCTCGGGCAAGCGCTGGAAAGAATTCGAGATAACAAGCAGCAGAATCGAGCTTGAACCATACTACTTATTCGAATACCTTGCAGTTTCAACAGAAAAAAAAGAAAGCAAGGAAAAAGCTGAGGAAGAAGCCGAAGAAGCGGAGGAAGAATTTTCCGGAAGCCTTGCATTAAACGCTTTAACAAATGAATTAGATGAAAGCATTCCTGGGCTGCTTGAAGGCATTCAGGCAATCAAGGCAAGCGATTTAAAGAAAGCAAAGGAAACAGAAAAAGCAAATGAAACAGAACTAAGCGTTTTAGAGCCCAAGCTTTCATTGCAGGAAGCGGAAAAAATCATTCTGCTGAAACTCTCGAAACAGCTTAATGTCAGCAGGGAAGACATAGTCATCTTGAACCCAAGGCTTGCATTAATTCCGTTTTATCTTGTCCAGGCAAGCTTTAATGAAAGTGAAGCCTTGCTTAAAATTGATGCATTGCAGGGCAATGTTTTTGAAGGCGATGAAGAAATTCCATTCAACCCAAAAACAAGCCAAGACTTATTTGCAGAGGCTTTGGCTGATCTGAAAAACCCGGTTAAACTGGCGGAGTATTTCCTTAACCTGATTAAATGGCTTGCATTGAAAATAGTTTCATTAATAAAATATTTTTTCAGTTCCCAGAGACGAATGTTGGTTCTCCTGCTGATAATCGTTGCACTGCTGTTGTTCTTTTATGCTACCGGATTAATCAAGTAAAATTATCTAAATGCTTTGAGAAATAGTTACATAAACGCTGTCAGGCTTGCTTGCTGTTGTTTTTCGTTCTTGAAAATGCTTTTGATTTCCTTTTCAACAAGATTAAGCCTTTGCATTAAATAATTGCTTAAATGATATGTCTGGACTATTTCTTTAGCAATTTCAAGGTACTTTGTTACAGAGCCCTCGGCAACAGTCAATATAAGCTTGTTGCCGCATTTGCAGGTGCCTTTTAAAGGGACTCTCCTGTAAATTTCATTGCATTTTCCGCAGCGGAAAGTCTGCCTGCTGAAAGCCCTTGCATTGCCAATAATATCTGGCATGAAATGGCTTGCGAGCACTCTTTCCAAGGCATCCTTGTGCTCTACAGCAACAATCTTGTTTTGGAGCCTTGCCTGCCTGTGAATCTTTTCCTTCATTGACTTCAGCTGGATATACCTGGTTGTTTTAGGGCCTTCGTCAAACACATCCGTGTCATGAGTTAATCCAATGCTGGTGTACTGCTTTTCAGTTCCAAGCAACTCAGCCACTTTTTCAACCTCAACCACTTTCGGGTCGGCAAACTCTGCCGCCCTTTCATATAATTCTAAAGGATATGCAGTGCATGTTTCAAGCTCATAGACTTCACTGTCAATTTCTTTCGGGTTAAGCACCGTGGTAAAGACTAAAGGCGCGTCCATTCTACCGCCTCTGCCGCTTGAAAGGTATGCTTGCGAGAAATTCAGCAATGCATCCATTAAAAGCAGTACAGAATCCTGGTCTCCGTCAATATTCCTTCTCTTTGCCATGTGAAAGTAAGGATGAGCCCATAAAAGCCTTGACTTTGTAAACCCGATTAATCTTCCAATGATTGCCGCGGAAGTATGCGGTGCCAAGCCTAAAAAAAGATGCCCTATCAAGGCTTCTTTTTTATCAACATTATAAAATGGTTCTTGATTATAATAACGCAATAACATATCGTCAAGGAACTTGGTTATTTTAATAAAAAAGTCAGCTCCGTCTTCATTGATTATGATGTCCTGGGGCATTAATTCAACTAATTGCAGGTCATTCTCAAGTAACTTGCCATCCATATCTGTTTTATAGCCAAGCTCTCTTGCTTTTTCAATGCTTAAGCCGATTTCCTTTGGCTTGAAATGAGTCAATGGCGCGTTAAGGCTTTCATACCTGATGGTTCCATCCTTAAAAATATGCACACCGTGTTTTGCCCTTAAAAGCCCTTTCTCTATTGATTCGGCCACTTTTGCTTCGTTAATCATTCCTTCAACGCCTTTAACCAGCTCTGGAATGCCTACATCAATGTTCTTGCTTGCCTGAAGCATTAGTTCATGCAGGTTAATCTTTCTCTTGTCAAAGCTTTTAAGCGCTGAACCGCATTTCTTGCATGTCTGCGTGTTTTCAAATTCTTGCCTGCCGCATTTAGGGCATTGCCTGATAAGCCTAGTCCGGCTGCTGCATACCCTGCATTTAGGCTGTTCTCTTAACGCCCTGCATTTATCGCAGTAAAACAAGGCAATATCTACCTCAATCAAGCCTTTCTTCAATGTCTTGCTGTCTTCGCGTTCCATTGCCTTATTCATGCTTCTGGTTGTTCCGCCATAACGCCCTATCGGAAACAATACATGCGGGTCTCCAGTCATTTTCCTTGGCTTTGCCTGTTCAGGCCTTCCCATTCTCACGCCGATCCAAGTGCCGGATTTGTCTTTAATGATTACCTGCGAGATTGAGTTAATGTTTTCAAGAACGCTTTTCTCAACTGAAATTTTTTCCAAGGGATCCGAGTCGCTGAGCAAGCCAAAAGTTTTAAGCAATGGATACGCCTGTGCCTTGCCAATAATTATTTTATCGCCTTCAACACTCAAGTCATGCTCCAGGCAAATTCTTTCCATTAATTCCTTAATCTTTTCATTGAATTCAAGCTTCAGGCAGGCAATAGAGTTTTTTTCAAACACCGCCTCGGCTTTCTTCAATGCTTTAATGAATTCAATTAATTCTTCATTGTTCAGGTTGGAATAAAACTGAATGAATTTGGGATGCAGTGGAATGCCTAAATCAATGCTTAGCTGGACTGCCTCTTCCTGGCTGATATTCCCAGGGTCTTTAATTAACTTGCTTGTTTCAATGCCTGTCTTTTTTCCTTCATTCAATGCTTTTTTTAACAGCTCTCGCCACCATTCATCTACAAAGCCTGAAGGCACTAAAGGATGGGCTGTCTTTCTAAAATCTCCCAAGGTCACAAGCAAGTCGCCCAAGAAAAGAAATTTCTTGACTTGAGGATAAATCGTTTTGGCTTCTTCAATAGAATCAATTCTCTTTACCTTTCCGGAATTCATCAAGACGACAGGGCCTTCAACAGAACTGACTGGAAAAACCTCGGCAGCTTTTCCAGGCCGTTCAATCTTTAACTGGGTGCCGCAGGCAATGAATTCATCAAGCAAGTACATTGTAGCAGGATGAATGCCTTTGCCCATCAAGCCAATGTTTCTGGCATGCCCGTACCTTAGCCTGAAGCCATTCCTAGCCATAGGATATGAAAGAATCGGCCTTCCTGCAGCGATTCTTGCAAGAAACTGATAATCAGGCTTCAACCCGGTTGTTTTTCCAGAACTTTTTTCAATCTTCATTAATTCTTCAAGCCAACGCCAGTCAAGCCCAAGCATTTTAGCCCATGAAAGAATTCGCATCGGCTTCAATAAAATGCCTTCCTGCATTACAATGCATGCTCCTCCTCGAACCCTGTTATGCGGTATCCTGGGCAGGTCCCTATAAACAGAAACCTCCTTTCGCTCTACAGGCTCTCCATTAATGCATACAGGACAGTTTTGAATTATTTTCCTGATTTCATTATTTGAAGTCTTGTACTGCCTTGCATAAATTTCCTCAAATAACTCCATTTCCTCGACATACCTTTCAATCTCATCCTGCGTTGGCTTATAGACATCCAAGCCAAGCAGTTTTCTTCCGTAATCCCCAAGGATTAATGGAAAGACTGCTGCAGAGCCTCCAGCCGCCCTGATAGGCCCGGCATAATAAATGTCAACAAACTCGGTGCCGTCAAAGTTCTTGCTGATTTTTATCCTTGGCACTCCGTCAATCGGGCTCACTACAACGCCCTCAGTCATTAAAACCAAGCAAGTCCTGATTGCCTGGTCAAGCCTTTTTTCTTTCTCGATAAGGCCGACAAGCTTTCCTTGAATGATTTCTTCAAAAACCCTGAACATTACCTTAAGCCTGTCTCCGTTTAATTCATTCATTAAATCCCTGTATCTTTTAGCAATGCCTTTGGGCCCGACAAGCACCTCGCACCTGTCAGCAAGGTCTGCGGTTGGCCTGCACTCAACTTCCTCGCTTAAATCTTTTCCCTGTTTTTTTGAAATGTTTGCAATATCAAAAGCAGCCCTGGCTTTCTGTTTTAACTCAGCATAATATTCTTTCACTGGCACTGAAGCAATTATTTCAAGATCGCTAAACATTTGCACTGCCTCCTGGAAGGAAATGATGTTCTGTCAGCTTTAATGAATCAAGGCTTAACTGCGGCACAATGCCAGGCGTTGGAATATGCCCCATTTTAAGCTGGTATTCAGTCTGTTTCTGCCAGCAGCCTCCATTCAATAAAACAGTTCCCTTGTATTGCTTGAACCCGTTATGATGGACGTCTGCTGAAATAAAAATATCCGGAATTTCCTTGATGAGCAGGTAATCCTTTTTCTCTGGAACCAGGATCTGTTTTTCACCATAAGTCGGCATAAGTACCCTCCTTCGCAATGCTTCAATCATCGCGTTCTCAGGATTAACAAACTTTACAGAGTCAATATTGGAATAATAACCGTGAAGCCCGGTGCCGTGATAAATTAAAGTCTTCAAGCCTTCAACCTCAATCATTGAAGGGCTTCCAATCAGGTGAACATTCTTTAGCTGATATAATTCCGGGACAAACTCTTTTGGAATTGCAGGCATTGGGTCAGCCCATCTCACTGCATCATGCTGTCCAGGGCAGATAAAAACTTCAATGTATTCAGGAATTTGTTTAATAAATTCAGAGAATAACTGGTATTGCTTGTAAATGTCAGGAATGCTTAATTCATTGAATTGCTCTGGATAAACGCCGCAGCCGTCAACCAAGTCTCCTGCAATAACCAAGTACTTTATCCTGCCAATCTTTTCAAGCTCTTTTTCATTGATTGTATAGCCATTCAGCCAAGAGATAAACCTGCTGAAAGCATCCTCCATGAAAAGCTTGCTGCCTACATGCAAGTCTCCTGTAACAACCAAGTCAAGAGGCCTGCTTGCATGCCTTGGCTTTCTCAATGGAATGTCAGGCCAGAAAATCTCTTCAATGATAATCATTTTATCATTTGCAACCTTTGCCTTGACGCCGATAACGTCATCCAACAAGACATTCTTTGCCTGAGTAAAAGTTTCTTTATTGTCTTTCAGAATAATGCCAATGACTTCTTCATCCAAATCCTCTAAAACAAAAGCCAAATGCCCGTTTTTTGAAAGCCATTTCTTTTGCACCATTACAATGGCATCAAAGTCCTTTCCTCTGGATGTCCTGGCAAGCCTTTCCAATGGCTTTGCATTCAATACATTCCTTTTTTCAAGCATTTCCTTTAATGCAGTGAACCGTTCCCTGAAATAATTAATGAAATCATCAATCTTTCCCTCACTGTAACTCTTTCCGGTAACATCAAACTCGTCCAAAATCCTGTAATTCGGCTCGAGTTCTTCAGCCAAAAACCTTTTCTTAATGCCTTCAACCTTAACCTGCTCAACCCTTTCAATCTTGACTCTCTTTTCGACAATAGAGTCATTGATTTTTTCCTCTGTGACAAAAAACTCGTTTCTCTTGCCTAGCTCTTCCAATACTTCCTTCCAGTCAAGCCTCTGCTTCAAAAAAGCCAATGCCTTTGAATCAATCAATAAATTCCTTGACTCGGCAAAAGCAAGAATGTCCTTTGGATTAATTTCCTGAACAGCTTCAAGCATTTTTACAACCCCAACTCAAAACCTAAAATCCGGATTCGGCAAGCAGAAAACAAATACTTTCAATACTTTTAAATAATTAGTTCCTGAAAGGCTTTTTAACCCTTTTTCAAGCAGCCTGCCGCTGTTATGTAGAAGACGGCTTTCAGAATTCCTTTAATGCAAGCAAGTCAATAATTATTTTTCCAGCAAGCAACGGCGTTATCATTTCTTTGTCAGGCAATACTTCAACTAAATCCAAGCCGATTATTTTTCCTTTAATGGCTTTAATCAATTCTTTGAATTCACTGTAAGCCAGGCCATTATGCTCTGGCGTTCCGGTTCCAGGGGCAATGCTCGGGTCAAAAGCATCAATATCAATGCTTAAATAAATTTTCCTGTTTTTTGATTCTCTTTCAATTAACTTTATTATTTTCCCTGATTCTTTCTTGATTTCTTCGATGAAAAAAACTTTCAATTTATTTTTTTTAATGAATTCGAGTTCTTGCCTGCTTAAAGACCTCACTCCTAATACAATCAAGTCTTTTTTTGGGATAAAGTCAAGGATCCTCCTCGAACAGGTTGCATGGCATATTCTTTTGCCTTCAAATTCTTCTCGCAGGTCTGCATGAGCGTCAAAAACAATGACTAAAGGCTTTTCTTTCTTTAAGGCTTTCACCGCAGGAATGCTTATCGAGTGCTCGCCTCCTAAAAGCAACGGAACCTTTGCATGCTTGTTTATGCCGGTAATTTTTTCTTCAATTTCTTTCAGCACTCGGTTAAAGCTTTTTTTTGCATTCAGGTTTCCAGAGTCATGCACCGGGTTTTTTTCAAGAACCTCTGTGTCAGTCAAATAATCAAAAGCTTCTAAAGATGTCGAGGCTTTCCTGATTGATTCAGGCCCTTTTGATGTGCCTTTCTTGAAGCTTGTTGTCTTGTCCAATCCGATGCCTAAAGCAATTATTCTTGCCTGATTATAAGGGTATTGAATGTTGAAGAGCTTCATGTTTTTTCCTTTGATGTTTCCCTGATGAATTCCAACTGGCTTATTAGTTCCCAGAGCAGGGTTCTTGCATGGCTCGGCATGTTAATGTCGTTGCTTATATCATCCAAGTCGTAAACCGCTGTTGAAATTCTTAAGGAAAGTTCTTCTGCTTCATTCAATAGTTTTCCTTTGGCTGTTTCTACTGCAGCCCTGATGTTTCTCGGCACTGACCTGTCTTCAATGATGTTGTCCATCATTTCAGCTGCTTTGTTTATTTCTTCCTTTAAATCAAATTTTTCTGTCGTCATAAAAGCACCTAAAAATCAGCTGCTTAAAATAATTATCCTGTGAATGTTTTAAATAGGTAATTCCGCTGTTTTCTCCAGCATCTGTTTTTCTTTCAGGAAGCCTATCAGTTCATTCAATAATTTTTCTTTTTCAATTTTCGGGCTGCTTAAAAAAATCTTGATACCGGGCACCACTTCATTAATTTTATTTATTTCTTCAAGCAATTTTTTTTCTTCAATCAAGTCAATCTTATTCACTATGACTGCGAGTTTTGCCTTGAAAGATTCCCTGACTTGTTTTAACAGGCTTAACTGCTGTTCGTCTGATGCTGCTGAATTGCTTGCATCAAAAATAAACAATATCAGGTCAGCCAAAAAATCCAATGCATGAACTGCCTGCAATTCAATCTTGTTCCTTTTCTCCAATGGCCTGTCAAGCAAGCCAGGCGTGTCAATCACTTGAATTCGTCTGTATTTGAACTCGAAATAGCCAAGGTTAATGCCTTTGGTGGTGAAAGGATAACTCGCAATCAGCGGCGTTGCATCTGTAATCCTTGAAAGCAAGGTTGACTTGCCTACATTCGGATAGCCTGCGAGGATTATGGTCGGGATGCTGAAATCGATTTTAGGGAGTTTTCTTAAAACCTTTTCTGTTTCAGTCACTACATCAATTGATTCTTTTGCTTTTTCCATGACTGAATTGATTCTTCCATAGAATTCTTTTCTTGCCTGAAGCATTCTTCCGGAATTATTCGTTGAACGGATTTCATTAACCGCGTTTATCTTCAGTTTTATTAAAAGCTTGGTGCTTTGGCTCAACTGCCTTAATGCCTTCCTTAACTGCCTTGTGTCAAGAAAGCATGAAAGCATTGCCTCGTAAAAAGGATGAATTTCCTTGATGAATGGAATGCTTTTAATCAATCCGATTAATTCCTTTTCAAGAAATTCAGAAGTTTCTCTTACCCTGATTAATTCCTTAGTCTTTGCAAGCTTTGCCTTGTTCTTCATTTTCTTGGTTCTTTCAGCTTTCTCCCTTGCTTTCTTGAAAGCCCGTTCAATCAACTCTCTTGCCTTGTCGTTTTCCCTGGCTTTACTATTAATGATTTTAATGTCGTTTTCCATGGCTTCACCATTAATGATTTTAAAGCTTTCTAAGTACTTTCTATATTAGCATAATTCAGCTGATTGTCGGTGCTTTAATGAATATTAATTTCTACCAAGCTAATTATAAGCCATTATTGTTAATTCCAATAGCCTTGGCAATCATAGGCATTTTCCTGGTCGCTGTTTTTCCACAAGTGCCTTTCGGAATGGACTTGACAGGCGGCACTAGACTCATTTTCAGGACAGACAAGCCAATTGACGCTACATTGCTTGAAAAAGAACTTCGCGCAAAATATTCCTTTGATGAACTAAGAGTTATTTCAATCTCAGGGCCTGCAGGCAACGGCACCACCCTTGAGTTCTCAAGCCTGAAAGAATTCAACCAGGCAAATTCATTGCTTTCAGAGGCAAGAAAAGCATTGAAAGAAAACAATCTTGAGCTTGCAAGGCAAAAAGCAATTGATTCAATCAATGCCCTTAATTTGTTTGTTAAAGTCGATGAAATTCCAGCGGATGCTTCTGAAGCAGTCGATGCGGCTTCAGATGCCGTAATCAAGGCAAAAGAAAACCTGCAATTACAGTTGAATGCATTGCTTAAAGAAAAATTCGCTTTAGAGGAAGAGCCAAGAAGCCAGTTAAGGGAAATTGGAGCGATTCTCGGAGCGACATTCTGGAATAATGCATTAATGGTTGCTTTGACTTCAATAACCTTAATCACAATCATTGTCTTCATTTTCTTCAGGGAAATAATTCCAAGCCTTGCAATCATTCTGGCAGCTGCATTTGATGTCTTAATCGCTCTTGCTTTCATGGCATTGCTCAGCATTCCATTAAGCCTGAGTTCTATTCCGGCATTGTTAATGCTTGTAGGCTATTCAATTGACACTGACATAATGCTTACAACCAGAATGTTAAAGAGAAGGGAAGGCACGCCTGCAGAAAGAAGCTTTGAAGCAATGAAGACAGGCATTACAATGACTTCAACTGCCCTGGCTGCTTTTGCTGCAATGCTCTTGTTAAGCTACTTAACTCAAATGCTTGTCATTTACCAGATTGCAATAGTATTATTCTTTGGCTTATTAGGCGACTTGATTAGCACTTGGCTGATGAATGCCCCGGTGTTGTTATGGTATGTTGAGAAAAAGAAAGTGATTTAATGAAAGACTTAATGAAAAGCTGGAAGGTCATTTTAATGTTTTCCTTGCTTGCATTAAGCATTGCATTAATTGCCTTTAATGGCTTGAGATTAGGCATTGACTTTAACGGAGGCACTTTATTCGAGGTTCATTTAGAAAGGGCTGCCTCGACAGAACAGGAAATGGTTGATGTCACAAGCACGATAAGCCAGAGGCTTGACTGGACTGGCTTGAAAGACACCAAGGTAAGCTCTTTCGGAAACGAATTTGCCTTGATAGAGATTGCCGAGACAAACCCTGAGCAGGTTGCATTGCTTGAAAGCCTGATTAAAAAACAGGGAAAATTCGAGGCAATGATTGACTCTAACGTAATGTTTACAGGCGCTGAGATAATAAGCATTATTAAAGACCCTGCAAAAGGCTATGGCTTGCGAGGCACTGAAAAAAACATCAGCTGGGTTTTGCCATTTGCCTTAAGCAATGAAGCTTCACAACGCTTTAAAGAACTCACATTCCATAAATGCACGTTGCTTTCCTACAACCCTGAAACAGGCTCGGATTATGAATGCGAGAAAACATTTTTTTTCATTGACAGGCCCTTGACTTCAGTGCTTGTAATGCCTGATTACTTGTTTGAAGAGGAAAAGCAGATGCCTGTAGACCCGAGAAGGCAAAGCAGTAACACAATATCAGCAGAAGAGCTCCTGAAAAATGCCAGCGTGCCTTTCATTATTTTCGATAAAAACCTTTCAGGAGAGCAGTTAATTGAATTAAAAGAATTATCTGAAAATCATTTCACTGCAATCATTCTGCCTGAAACCACTGAAAGCATTAAAGAATCCTTGAAGGCAATGAACTTTAAATTAAAAGAATTTAAGAAAGCAGATGACGAGCCATGGCTTTGGACTGCAACAGGCTTGAAATCAATTATTTTCCTGACTGAAAGCGTTGCAAACATGAAAGCAAAAACATTAAGCGAGGCAGAGTCATTCCCTGAACTGATAATTACTGGTGGGGCAAATGACGCCAAGGATGCTAAAGAACGCTTGCAGCAGCTAACAATAATCCTTGAATCAGGAAGCCTGCCGATAGCAGTTGAATCAGTCAGCAGGGAAAGCATCAGCCCTGCATTGGGAAAGGAATTCTTTTTCTATGCAAGCATTACTGGCTTGCTTGCGTTAATCGTGGTAGCATTAGTTTTATTCATTCGCTATAGGTTCTTGAAATTGGTCATTCCAATAATGTTCACTGCAATAGCAGAGGTAATCCTGGTGCTTGGCTTGGCTTCATTGATTAACTGGTCTTTAGACCTGGCTGCTGTTGCGGGAATTATTGCTGCGGTTGGCACTGGCGTAAACGACCAAATAGTCATTATTGACGAATTGTCTCATAAAAGGAAAGAAGAGGTTACCGGCTCTTTAGTGCAAAGAGGCAAAAGGGCTTTCTTCATAGTAATTGCCGCAGCCTCCACATTAGTTGCTGCTTTGGCTCCATTGATTTTCTTCGGCTTCGGCTTAGGCAAGTTAGTTGGCTTTGCAATAACAACCATCGCAGGAGTCTTTGTGGGAGTTCTTATTACAAGGCCTGCCTTTAACGAAATAGCCCAAAAAATAATTGAAAAATAGTGCCTTTTTCAAGCAGGAAGTTTTATTGCCTTGCACATATAAGAAAACGGGGTCAACTCGAGTATTTTCAGGGACAGGTTCAGTTTATTGAATAACTTTCTTAACTTGCTTTTTGTGTAAATCTTTTCTGTTAATCCTTCCTTGACTAGAATTTCATCTTTTGTTGTTCCCAGGACAGTCAAGCCGTAAGCTGTGTACGATTTTATTCTGGCTTGGGTGGCTTTTTCAGAATAAGTGTCAATGAAGATTACCCCGTTTTCTTTTATCGCGTCTTTAAGTTTTTTAATGAACCCTTCAGGATGATCCAGGTTTGGCAGAGTCCACATTGATATTGCGTAATCAAAATAATTTTTCGGCAGCCTAACTCTTTCAACATTTCCTGCAATCAGCTTGACGTTTTTTCTTCCTTTCAATTTTTTTCTTGCTTCTTTCAGCAGTTTTTCGCTGTAGTCTATGCCAACGACTTTTTCAACCTGCCTGCTTATTTCATCAATAAAAGAGCCGTCCCCGCAGCCTGCTTCCAATACCAGCACGTTTCCCTTGATGTTTTTCATTAAAAACTTTTTTGATTTAACCAGGTAGCGTTTTATTCTTGGATCAAGAGTCTTGATAACCCTGTTCCAATCAACGGTCTGGTAAACTTGTTCGGTCTTTCTGACACTCATGTCTGACCACATCGCAATACTGTTTTAATCAAGACAACTTATTTTAAAGTAACTCATTGAAGCGTTTTATTTTTACAATTTTCTTTGTTGAATAATACCATAAGGCAATTATCGCTGCCGACATCAGGAACCATGAAATGACATGAGCCAATTCAGCTGCCTGAAAGCTCTGCAATCCGACAAGCAATACAAGGGACACCCTTGCAATATTCAGGAAGAACAATGCAATGCTGCCTGCAAAAAACATCTTCATTTTCTTGTTTAATCCAGGCTTTCTCAAGGAAAAAATTGTTGAAGCAAGGATTATTATTGAGACAAAGCCAGTGCATGACTCATTAATCAAGAAACTCTTGCTTCCAACCATCACGGTATTGCTTTCAGCATCCAAGCCAATCAATCTTGCTGAATTTAGTGCAACGAATTCCTGCAATGGCCTTGAATCAATCAGGTAAAGGGCTAAATAAAGCATTCCAAAGATAAGGAAGAACTTTACCAGGAAAAACTTCAGCTTTTTTTTAACAGCTTTCTTTTTTGCAGTCATTTTCACCACGGAACCTTTTTCAGCTTTAGCTTGAATGCAATCCAGTTAGTCAGCCTGTGCAAAACTATTGTGAAGATTATTGCAAAGATTATGCCTGTAAGAGACGGAATGTAGATGCTTGCCCCGAAAAGCATGCCCCCGACAAGAAAGTCAAGCTGGTCAAGGAAAGGCATGGGATGCCCTGAGGGGATTTTATTCCTTCTTTTAACAAAGCTTCCAGCAATATCCCCTATTACCGCGCCCAGGGAAACAAGAAAGCCAAGCAAAACATAATTCTGTGTGAATGGAACGGCAATAAAATAATTGACAACAACCGCTGACAGGGTTCCGAAGAAGATTCCTGCAACAGTTCCAAGGATTGTCTTTCCTTTCCCGAAAAGCCTTTCCCCATCCCTTAACTTGATGCCCAAGTCAAGTGCCTTGCCAGAGCCGAAAAGCATTGCGCTCGAATTGGCTATATAGAATGGAAGCAGGTAAAGGATTATCTCTGTCAAAAACAAAACAAGCTCTTCAGCCATACACGCACAAAAAAATTAATGCATGACAAGCTTAAAATATTATTCGTTAAACTAGGACGCCAAGCAGGTAAACCGCCAATAAAACGCTTGTGCTGCTTGCCAAGAAGTTAGTCAGGGTGTTTCCAATGATTTTCTTTCTTTCAAGCAACGCACCGAAAAAAGAGTCGGCTATCGAGCCCAAAAACCCTGCAACTGTTATGATGATTAATGCATTCATTGACTGCGTGAACAAGACAAAATAGATTGCAGCTACAATGAAAGCGCTGACCAAGCCTGCAACCAAGCCAAAGAAAGTCACTGCCCCTTCCTCTCCGACCTCAACTTTCTCCATGGTGGTTATGAGCCTTGGCTTCCTGCCAGTCATCATTCCAAGCTCTCCGCTCAAGGTGTCAGACAAAGCGCATGAAACAGCCGAGGCAAAGGCAACATAATTCTGGAAAAACAAGGCAATCAGCGCAGCAAGGCTGTTCCCTAAAATGTTCAGAGTGCCTCTCTTTTCAAACCTTTGTTTTTTGTGCCTCCTGCCATACCTTGTTCCAAGCTCTGTGAAAATAAACAAGACAAAGATGAAAGCGAATGCTTTCAACCCGCCTAACAAAAAAGCAGCTATGCCGACTGCATTGCCTAACAGGATGCCTGTCTTATTCCATGACTTCATTTTATAGCTGATGAATGAAATCACTAAAAGAACTAAGGCAACGATTAATGCTTTCAAGGCAAAATCCATTCAACTCACTCACAGGAGCCTAAGCCTTTCCAATAACTTTTTCCCTTAACAGCGATGCCTTTATTACTTCCAGCCTCTTTAAAGGCATGATTTTTTTTGCCTTGCTGAAAATCTTCATTGGAAGGTTTCCTGAAAGAGCTTCATTAATCAATTCATTAAAAGTTTTTTGCTTTGCAGCAAGAGTAATCTCTTCTTCAATTAATTTCCTGATGGCTGTTTCCTGTCCTTTATGGGCTTTCTTAATGGTAACAGCAATAACCTTGATTCTTGCTTTAACCCCGTCCTTTAACTGGATTGCTTGATTGGTTTCAATCTTGCTGATCCTTCGCCTGACAAGCCTCCTTAAATAACCAGGGCCTACTTCAAAGCCTTTCAAGTCAGTGAAGGCATTCAAGCCTTCAACCCTGCTGATGCCAAATACCAACATTATATGGCTTTTCTTAATCTCCCTAGTCAGGTTTCCCAAACTGGCAAACACAGTCCTTCCAATCAATGAATCAGGCTTTTCAGCAACAGTAGTCCCTAAACTTAATTCATCGAATGCTTTAGGAGCGATTAACTGAAAAGACTTTTTTTTCTTCCAGGTATCAACAGTTGTTTTTCCAGCCATTCAAAATCACTTCACCATCAACGCAGCTGTTTCAGGGCTATAACGCCAGTCAATAGGCAGAATGCCTTTCTTCCTGTAATACATGCCCATTCTCTTAATCTTTGCAACGCATAAATTATACCCAAGCCTTGCAGTCTGGTCTTTCTTATGTTCTTTCAAGTGTTTCTGCAGCTTGACAGACTCTTTAATCAGGCTCAGCAAGTCTTCAGGAATCTTTTCTTTCAGGTTATTCTCTTCAAGAATTTCCTTAATGCTTTTGTCAGTAACCTGCCTGACGCTTGGAATGCCATACTGGTCCCTGAGCATCAACCCAATCAATGACTTTGAGGTGCCCTGATTGAACAAAGTCACGACTAGCCCTTCAACCTGCTTGGGCTTCAATTCAACCCATTCAGGCTTCTCCCCAGTCAAGGGCTTCTTGCTTCCATGCCTTCCATGTGCACCAGAAAACAACCTAGACATTAAACCACCGGGCTTGCTCCAGTAGAGCTTTTTTCCAAAAACCTCGGAAAAACACGCTATAAAAATAGCAGTATTATTATACACTATAACCCTTATATTTTTAAAGGCTGTGCTTGAGGTCTTGAAATGCCTTCAATCCTAAAAGAATATGACTTAAAAAAAATAGCCTTGCTTGCAGTATTCGTTTTAGCAGTCATTGGCGTAATTTACTGGCTCTCAAGCCAGCATTCCAGCATTACTTTAATCCCCTCTACTCCTTCCCTGTCAACAGGGGAATGCATTAAAGATGACTGTCTTTTACAGAAAGCAATTTCATTGAATGATTATTCCTTTTGCATAAGCATCCAGGACGCTAATCTCCATGATTCATGCCTGACCAACTTTAATGACTTGAACAATGCAGGGTTTTGCGATAACTACATCAACAAGGATTCCTGCTTGTTGCGCGTTGCGCTCAACAAAGGCACGCCGGATTTATGTGACCAAATAATAAGCCTTCAGATTAAGGACAGGTGCTACTCGATTGCACCAAGAGAAATAACAGGAGAGGAGTGCCTTAAAATAACTGGTTCAATGCTTAAAGACCAATGTTACTTTAATCTCTCATACAAAACGCAAAATCCTGACACCTGCAAAAGCATCATTGACGAGAATTTGCATGACAGCTGCCTTTCAGGCATTAGCTTGAGCGCAAGCGAAGGAAAATATTCAAGTGAAATCTGTGAAGGCTTGAAGGCATTAAACAACAAAAACTTTTGTTTTAATGGCTTGGCAATACAGGAAAAAAACCAAGCAACATGCGACTTTATTGCGGGTAATACTAATTTGAAAAACAATTGCATTGAGCTCGTGAAGGGATTGCAATGAAGAAAGCACTCGTTTTATTATTTCTATCATTGTTTTCCAGCCTGGTTTTTGCGTCAAACCACATACCCTTCAACGGCACTAATCACATAGATGCAAGCCAATACTTGTATCAAGCCCCTTATGAAGGCGGGGTATGGCGCCAGCTATCGAGCGTTTATTTCACGATAGGAATGAAGAACCTCAATATTACTAATCAATACATGCTAATTTCTAATGATGCGCTTTTTCAAGCAGTTGACGGCTGGAATTGGTTCTTGCTTTTAACGCCTGGAATGACTGTTAATTCAAATCATTCAGTATATTCTGGGAAGGAACGCCTTCTTGCCAAGGATTTCCTTTACCAGACAAATGATTCCTGGAATTGGTACAAGATTCCAATGCCAGGAATTACCCCTGCATCAACAATAATTGACACTGCAGGCACCGCCAACATCCCTGGAACCACCTACAATAGCCCTGATGGCTGGACATGGTATAATGGAACCACCCTCATTTCTGGCGTAACCCCCATCTATGGCGGAACATCCATTGGCAATGGGACCTCCATTGGTAATGGAACATCCCTTGGCAGCGGGACTTGCTGCCTTGAAGCTGTAAGCGGGTCGTCAAATTATTATTTTAACGGCTACTACCACATTTTTGATTCGGGTCACATCCATCAAAGCACTGACCAGGCTAGCTGGCTTTATGTTTCAGCCACGAGCATGACTTCATCCGCAACCTTTCAGGCTTCCTATAGCGCGGATAATCATTACATGATAGCAGTACCCAACAAATTGTATCGATCACCTGATGGCTGGAATTGGTACGAACTTGCGATGCCAGGAATAACTCCTTGGGGGGCTGCTGCTCTGCCTGCCTGTGCTGGAACGCCTGCCAGCTGTGGTTTGCCTGGTGCTTGCGCTGACTGCACTGCGTTAGCAACTGAGACTGACTCGGAAAATAACATTTTTTTTGGGGGCACTTGCACAGAAGGGTATTGCCAGAGTGGAAGCTGCAGTACAAGAAACTATGCTGACTTTTGCGAGGGAATACAGGCTGCGCAATTTACTCTCAGCGGTTCCACTTGCGTACGGGTTGCGAATGCTTATTGTGCAACAATAGATTCTGACAACGGCAATAACAGATCAGTTGCAGGCGTTTGCAGAGAACGGTACGGGGACTGCAGCGGAGGAAGATGCCCGTTCGTAATAAGCCGAGAGGATACTTGTACTTCAGGCCTTTTGCTGACAGAATACTATATTGGTACAAGACAATCAAACCCGATCATTGAAGGCGGTGTTGTTCACTATGATACAATTTATGTCTGTGACAGCGTAACAATTGATTGTGGCAATGGCGCCAGCAAAAACGGCTATTGCACTGCAGGAAAATGCCTTTCATGCACAGGTACAATGAGTAACTGTAACAGCAATGCAGCTGATGCCTGTGAAACCAACATTAATACTGACCCGAATAACTGCGGTGCGTGCGGCACTGTCTGCAGTTCAGGCGTTTGCAATAACGGCGCTTGTGTTTGTGGTAATTCTAGTTCAAGTTGTGGTAATCCTGGTAGTTGTCTTCCTTGTGTTTCTCCTAGTTCTTGTGTAAATAATGTGTGTACTGCTCCTAGTGCTTGTGCTGGTACTAATGCTAGTTGTGGTACTCCGGGTAATTGTGTTGCTTGTTCGGCTAATCAGACTTGTGTTGGTGCTTCTTGTTTGAATAATTGTTCGGGTACTGCTGCTAGTTGTGGTTTGCCTGGTTCGTGTGTTAATTGTAGTTCGTTGAATGGTGTTTGTTCTGGTGCTTCTTGTGTTTGTGGTAATTCTTCTTCTAGTTGTGGTGCTTATCCTGCTTGTGGAACTTGCCAAACAACAGGTTATTCTTGTGTGAGTAATTCTTGTGTTCAGACTAGTTGTTTGGGTACTGCTTCTAGTTGTGGTGCTTATCCTGCTTGTGGAACTTGCCAAACAGGACAATCCTGCATTGACAATGTATGCAGGTCTCCAGGCGCTCTTGAAATCCAGTCAATTACCCTGCCTGACAACGGGCTGATTGGGGCAGACGCGTTGAGCGCTGGTGTTTTGGTCAAGAATAATTCAGCCTCCAGCACGGACTTTAAGTTGAGTTCAAGGATTCTTGACTATAAAAACAATGATACTGGCATTAATAAGGAATTAACCAGCCAAAGCATTGCAATCAATGCCTCGAACACTTTCACGATTTCAGGAATCAATTTAAGTAGCCTGACCAAGGGACAGAATTACTGGCTTGAGGTAAAAGCCCTTTCTTTAACAGGCGATTTGCTTGCGTCAAAGACAGAAATCTTCAGCTACCTGCCTGAAGAACAAGCAGCAGTTCCGGAAATACATCCATTACTGATTTTATTGATTCTTGGGTTTATTTCATTCATTTTGATAAAGAAATAATCTTTTATACTAAAACCCATTATATTTTAGTGGCAACAGTAAAGTATCGGGTTTTTTGAATGCCTTCAATCCTGAATGAATATGACCTTAAAAAAATAGCCTTGTTTGCGGTCTTTGTCTTGGTGGCCATCGGCGTAATCTACTTGCTTGCAGCATGGCAGTTCCAGCTACCTTTTGCCCAAACAGGGGTTTCTTCGCCACCCCCTGCATATTGCAGCGGTGATTTGGAAAAACTGAGCCAGGAACAAAGAGATGCCTGCTTTGTTGCCAAGGCATATTATGAAAAAAACCTGTCTTTTTGTGCAGAGATAAACAGTCCCTTGCTGAGGGCAAGCTGTTTTGAGGAGGCTGGAGGAAAGGTAGCTTGCACAGAATTTTCAGGCATTGACAGGGACAACTGTCTTTTAGGAAAGAGCAGGGCTGAAAACTCGAAAGAGTATTGCAATCAAGTAACTGACGCTAACCTTGCAGACAACTGCCTTTTGTTGTTCCCACAAACTGCAGAAATATGCGGTGAGTTAAGGCTGTTGCCAAACAAAGACAGCTGTTATTATTTTGTTGCCTCAGGCACTAATTCTTCAAGCTATTGTGCCACCATTTCCGAAGGCCAAATGCGTGACCTATGCTATTTTCCTTTTATTCAAAACTTTGAGAAAACCCAAGACTGCGATGTTTTGGCATCAACTGAAAACAAGGATTCCTGCATCCGCTTTATAGCCCAAAAATTGAATGACTTCAATGAATGCGAGCTCATTACTTCAAGTCCCGTGCACGATTACTGCATCCTAGACACAGTTGCAGGAAAAACAAACGAGAGCATATGCCAAAAACTATTGACAATCGGCCTTCATGACGACTGTTTACTGGACTTGGCAGTGAGTAATAAGGATAAAAGCTTTTGTGGGCAAATAATTGATACAAACAGGCAGAAGGATTGCCTGGCTGAGGCGGGTAAATGAAAAAAAGCCTGATTCTACTGATGTTATTCTTCATCATTATTTTGTCCACTAACGCCATTGCAACAACCCCAAAATTAAACCTCGGATACCTTTATCTGATAGTCAATGGCACTGTTTACAGGACCAGCGGCGCTTACTGGTATTACATTAATTTAAGTGGCATGACCGCAGATAGAACTCCTCTCTCACAATTCGGATATGCTTACATTCCAGTCAATGGTACTGTTTACAGGACTAGTGGCGCTTACTGGTATTACATTAATTTAAGCGGTGTCACTAGTTCGTCAGCATTTACTACTATTGGAAGCTGCACCTGCCTCACACCTCCAAGCAGTTGTTATGGCACCACTGGAAGCTACTGGTATTACAATGCATGCTCTAGTTCTCTGGGTTCTGATTCTTCTCTCGGCTCTGATTCTTCTCTGGGTTCTGATTCTTCTCTGGGTTCTGATTCTTCTCTGGGAAGTATGAGTTCCACTTCTGCTCCAAGCATTGGAACAGCAACCCCGCAGAATTGGGGTGGCTATACTTGGTATGTAACGAATGGCACAGTCTACAGGACTACCGGCAGTAGCTGGAATTACATAAACTTGTCTGGCGTGACCACTAACATGCAATTTAGGCAATTTGGCGGATACGCTTATCTGATAGTCAATGGCACTGTTTACAGGACTAGTGGCACTTACTGGTATTACATTAATTTAAGCGGTGTTACACCCAACCACCAGATATATGGGTTCAGCGGTTATAGTTACATAATAGTCAATGGTACTGTTTACAGGACTAGTGGCGCTTACTGGTATTACATTAATTTAAGCGGTGTCACGAGTTATTTCGGAACCTGTACAGCAAACGACCATTTTGCTTGTTATAGTAATGACATATACTGGTATGATTCTTGCAACCAGGTAGGGTCAATGAAAGAAGACTGTAGAAGCGACTGGGCTGGCACGCCTTACTGTTCTGGCTCGCCAAATGGAGGTAATGTTTGGGATTATAAATACCCGGGAACGTGTTCTGGAACCACCTGTAATGGGTCTTCAGGTCAACAAAAAACACCTTGTTCTCCTGGAGCAACTGAACCAACAGATACAGCAAACAATGTTTTAATTTATGGGACTTGCACCCAAAAAGGCTGTTCAGGCGTAGCATGTTATACCACAGACTATCCTGATATCTGCAGTGCAAGCACTGTAAGGCAATGGGGGTTATCCGGCTCAACATGTGCTGAAGCAACTGCCGTAAGCTGTTTAAGCGCAACAGAAACAGATACCGGAAAGGATTATGCTTTTAAGGGCTCTTGTAGCCAGACAACCGGTTGCACTAATGGAACATGCAATGTACCAGCAAGTGTAGGAACTGATTGCTGTGTTGATACTGCAGGAAACTGCGTTAGTGCAACAACCCTGACAACGAGGTTAAAGGAATGGTTTGTTGCAGGAACAACGTGCACTTTTGAAACAGTCCAGGCAATCAACTGCCTTGACGGAAAAACAGTCGGTGCTTGTGGGGGTACTAATGCTAGTTGTGGTACTCCGGGTAATTGTGTTGCTTGTTCGGCTAGTCAGTCTTGTGTTGGTACTTCTTGTTTGAATAATTGTTCGGGTACTAATGCTAGTTGTGGTTTGCCTGGTGCTTGTGTTGCTTGTGGTTCTGGGAAGACTTGTG
>Ga0315289_10002072_pt1 | contig 31011 bp, 24 predicted proteins | sample YL17G11_40_MG_FD_203452 | JGI IMG/M metagenome (GOLD analysis project Ga0315289, IMG submission 203452) | Sediment microbial communities from Yellowstone Lake, YNP, Wyoming, USA - YL17G11_40 | ecosystem: Environmental > Aquatic > Freshwater > Lake > Sediment | place: USA: Wyoming | collected... | reverse complement strand
GGCAGAGACCCTTCCGGTCGCCCCATCACACCATCTCCCACGCCGGGCTCGTGGGCGGCGGCCGGCAGCCACGCCCGGGCGAGATCAGCCTCAGCCACCGGGGCGTTCTCTTCCTGGATGAGCTTCCAGAGTTCGGACAGGCGGTGCTGGAGGTGCTGCGCCAGCCCATGGAGGACCGGGTGGTGACCATCAGCCGGGCTCAAGGCTCCGTTACCTACCCGGCCAACTTCATGCTGGTGGCGGCTATGAACCCCTGCCCCTGGCGTCAGAAACCACAGCGGGGAACCTGTACTGGATGGTGATCGCGACCTTCTTCGTCCGCCCGTCCGTGACCTCGGTCTTGACCTCGACGCGGCGGACGAGAAGGGAGAGAACCTCTCGCCAGGTTGTGGGAGATAGGCCCTCCTTCAGGCGCCGGCGAATCTGAGCCAGCGCGTCCTCGTCCAGCGGCTCCTCGGCATCTTCCTTGGGTGAGACTTCCGTCAGGCGGGCCCTTAGGAGGTGTTCTTCCGCGTCGATCTTGGCGAATTCCTCGCTCAGCTTCTCCAGGTTAATGAGGTCCCGCTTGTAGACTTCCAACAGCCGATCGCGTTCGCAGGGCAGACTGGCCAGTCTGCTCTCGATGACGCGACGCTCGGCCTCGGCGACAGCCCCGGCCGTCTGGTGCTGTTCCGCCTGAAGCTCTTCCAGGATTTCGCCGGGGTTCTCCAGCCAGCGCCTGACGTCATCCAGGATTATGGGCTCGATCCAGTCTCCCCTGATGGACTTGCCCTGACAGCGGTGATCGCGGGCGCCCCGGATGACCTGGCCTCCGCACCTGTACCAGGCGATGTCGTCGCGGCCCGGGGTCCCCTGGTAAGTGAGGCCACAGATGCTGCAGCGGATCAGCGAGCGAAGGAGGTACACGCGGCCGGGGTTCTTGGTCATGAGTCTGTTGGCTCTCAGGGCGTCTTGGGCCGCCTCCCACAGCTCCACAGATACCAGCGGCGGGACTTCGGCCACTATGATCTCCCGCTTCCGGTTGGCGCGACGGCCGTAGTGGTACCGGCCCTTGTAGACGGGGTTCACCACCAGGTTCCGGATGCGCCCCGCCCGCCACCTGCCCTGGGTCCTCTTCGTTCGTTTGCCGGCTTCGTCCTTCAGGAGCCGCCCGTCCTTTTCGTACGAGGTGGGTACCCCGAGGGCGTTGAGATGGTCGGCGATGCGCACGCAACTCCAGCGCTCGACGGCGAGCCAGTGATAGATCTGGTAGACCAGCTCGGCCTCGGTCCACTGGTTTCCGATCATGGCGTCGTTGGGGACGAGCCGTGCGTCCTTCTTTGTGCCCTGGGCCTTATACCCGAGGGGGACGATGCCGCCACAGAAGCGCCCCTCGCGGGCAGCCCTGTCAAGGCCGGCGGATGAGCGGGCCAGGAAGGAGCGGCGGTCCTCAGCGGCCATGGCCACGCGGATGTGGTACTCGAAGATGGTGCTGACGCCCTCCATGACGGAGCGGACCGTGACGCCCAGGCGCTCCAAGTCGCGCCAGACGAGGAGTGGGTCGATGTCGTCCCGGCCCAAGCGGTCGATCCTGTACACCCAGACCTCCTGGAAGAGGCCGGCGGCGGCATCGGCGAAGAGGCGGTGCCCGGCCGGTCGTTCTGACATCGGGATCTTCCCCGACACACCATCGTCCCTGTACCAATCGAAGGCTCGGACCTCGGGGAACAGCTGGAGATAGCGCTCCAGGGCCTCCTCCTGCGTCTTGATCGTCTGGTTCTCGCGCTGCTCTTCGCTAGAGACTCGCAGGTACAGGGCTACCGCCTTCGTCTTGTCCATCATTCGCTTCGCCCCTTTCGCTGGCTGTCGGCGCTCGATGTGGCCCGAGCACCACCCGCAGGGCTGCCACCATCGCCGTTTTGTCTAGGTTGTATGAACGCTCTACGTCGACGAGATATGCAAGTCCACGGCGCGGGACTTTCTCGCGGCTGGCCTGATCCCTGCGGGGTTTGATCTTGCCGGGCACTTTGCACTCCCTCGGTAGATGCCTTCCGAGCCGAGGGTAGCAAAGGCGGGAGTGAAGGAAGTGCTGCTTTATCGGTGAATTTGCGGTGAATCAGAGGTCGAGGCGGTACATGCCCCTGCCGTCAGCCGGGACCACCAGCTTGCCCCAGGCGCTAGAACGCCGGAACACCTGACTGAGGCGCTGGCTTCGGATGTCCAGCTCTGCAAGGACATATCCTTGGCTGAGGGCGGGGGTTCCGCGCTGGTAGCTCTGGTGCAGGAGTTCCACGACGCGCGCCTGATTCGTCGTCAGGATGAACTTCTCGCGTCGGAGCCAGACCTCGCGGTAGTCAGGTCCAGGCAGGAAGCCCTCGGAGGGTGTCGGCTCTCCAGGCGGCGACGCCAGCAACCCGATAAGGCTGGTCGCTGGCAGCTGCTGGCGCGCAAGCTCTCGCCGCCACCGGCTGATCTGCTCCTCCACCACTCTGAGAACGGTGGCCCCATGTCGGCGAAGGAGAGAGGTTAAGGCTTCAGCGGTTTCTTGCTGTGCTGGGTCGTTCGGCGCTACGCATTCGTAGAGCTGAGGGAAGCGCGTGAACAGTGCCTCTGGCGGCATCTCTGCGATGTCTCTCGCAAAGCGGACATATGAGACCACCATCGTGCGTGGGTCGCCCTCTGGCAATCCTTCGCGAAAGATGTCGATGTCGTAGCGCTCCCCCGGATCACGCTCCTCCAAGCCGGCGGCCAGTGTGGCGAACCGCCTGTCGATACACTGAGAGCACACGCCGCAGTGGGGCTGCATTGCTGTCAGGTAGCGGGGGTGCGAGCAGGAGTTCGTCTCCTCCAGTAGCGCCTCCGCCGCGCCCTCGGTCAGAATCTGGAGTGCCTCGGCTCTCGTTCGTGACCACAGGGGGTTTGTCAGGCGGGGCTTGGCAGGTAGCACCAGGCCGGCGAACTCGTTGAAGAGCCGTATCGATTTCGGGTGCGCCGAGCGGCTCGCCGTGGTGCCGAGGAGCTGGTCATTGATCGGCAGATTGAGGCTGACTACTCCGTTGTCGGCGAGGGCTACCCTCTCCAGTCTAAGACGATCCGCGATTATGGCGCCCAGCGTCGCATAGAGGAAGAACCTCGTTCTTTGTGTGTACTCGCGGGGGTCCGAACCTGTCCGATGGATGGCTACACTAACGTAGGGGAACTGACATCGGTGGCGGTAGCGCTTGTTCAACGCCTGTGCCAGTGCGCGCTGACGTGAGGCAATGTGAAACGCCGGCGAATGGCCTACGAGTAGCGGGGTCCGGCCTTCCTTGGTGGCCGCTTCAACGACCGCGCATAGGCTGTCTGTGCCGCCGGAGAAGAGGTACACCGAGTCCGGGCTGCCAAGCGCCGTGCTCGGGTCCATATTGAAGGGCAACTGCCTGTCCTGAGGTGTGGACTGCGAGAACGTGAACGACCAGCGGTCTGCCGACACGAAGTGGAGCACGCGGCTGAGGGCAGCCGACACAGCCTTGTCGCTCCAGAACCCCGGATCGTTGACCGGGATGCACATCGTGAAGTAGCGCTCCCAGGAATCCCCGTAGAGGTCGGCCTCGCCGCCTCTTCGAACCATCTGATCCGCGGCGTAGATATAGGCCGCTATTCGAACAAGATCAGCGGCGCGATCCTCGACGGCCGTCAGGAGCGCGTGTGACGGGCTCTCGATGTGGAGATTGAGATTCGCTTTGGGGCCACGATGCCGTAGTGTCTCGTGAACGTCCCACTGTTGGGACCGAAGCGAGGTCGGGACGGGGGCGCCGTCACATGTGACGAGGACCTGCTTCATGCTCCGGCCGCCTCGCGTTTGAGTTCCGTTCGGAGCTTACGGAGCGCGTTGGCGACGAAGCGCTGGACCTCAGCCCTGGCAATCTCGCCCTTGGACTCCCAGTTGTGCTTGGAATACCAGCCGCCGGCGAACTCTTCTGCGATCCGGGCAGACTGCCTGGTGTGGGTGTCCAGCGCCTGCATGAAGTCCAGGCTCTGGTCAACACTCGCGAGCCTACTTGTGCCTCCTATGTGGTTGGATAGCTCCCGGTCGACGAACGAGCGCAGAGTGCGGGCCAGGAAGTCGGAGAAGAAGCGATGGGCGAGTTCGCCAAACCCGGCGCGGGTCGAGTAGGTGCGGAAGGCCCGCTGGGCATCCTCCACAGAGCTGTCGAATAGGCTCGGGCCCTGCTGGCCCACCGTCTCGGAGAGGGCGTGTCGGAGTGAGAGAGAGCTGATCTCGGCGAAGTGCCCAGACGAGGCATAGCTGGACAACTCCTCGCGCACTCTGTCGGTGACCTGCGAGATGAGTGTCAGTGCCGAGGAGTGGGGGGCGGCGTCGATGCCCAGCCGAGACAGGTCATCGAGGAAGCCGGGGCCACGAGCGGCCCACGTGATGCGAGTGAGGAGCCAGAAGCAGTAGGTGAGAGCAGGGTCGTCGGCGAGCCGGCGCAGACGGTTGTCGGCTGCCTCGACCACGGCGCTGGCGACAGCCGATGTCTGCTCCGGCGCCGTGTCGAGTAGCTCAACGACCTCTACCCAGCGCCGTGTCTTCGGGAGCCGGCCGAGGCGATTGTGGCCCAATCCTCGTTTCCTTCTCCGAGCCTGGCGGTTCGCCTGTGACGTCGGGCGTAACAGAGATTGTACGACACGCCAGGCCCGTCTGCGACCAGGGCGCCGTGTCTTCTGTGCCTCGGATGCTCGGTTGCCTCTCGGCCAGGTGACACGAGCCCCTTGCACTTCCTCCAGCCCTCGGCCCACGCTGCTGGCATGTCAAGCCGACACCTTTTGGCGCGGGCGGCCTTCATCGAGGAACTGCAGCAGCATTCGCCAACGGGCTGGCCCGCCATCTGGGGTTCGGCCTACGCTCACATCGAGGCACGCCTTCAGGCCGCGTACGCCGAGCTGGAGCGGTTGCTGGCTATCCCGGAGATGCACAGGACGCGGCTGAAGAGGGAGATGAAGGAGATTCTTCGGATCATCGCCCAGGAGGGGCCGGAGGGCCCGGCTCGATTCCGTGAGGGTGGGTGGTGTTGAGGCCTGACGAACGACTCGGGCGCGGGGACTCTACGGACCGATAGTCTGTGCGATCGCCGCGATCACGCCCATTCGCTGGCCGCCCATGTGATCAGTTCCTCTTCTCTCTTCTCGACAGCCTTTCGATCCCAAGGCGGTATTCGTTGTGCAACGTCACCCGCTATGGCTAGGCCCGTCTTTAGGTACTCGGCTTTCTTCTCCAATGGGTCCAAGTCTTGGAGCTTCGAGTTCAGCCCTGGCGGAAGGAGGGTGAGATTGCCAAGCCTGTGGACAAATATCCCAGCGGTGGTCGGCCAGAGATAACCTTTGCTTTGAGGAAGAACGTGCTCAATGGAACGTGCCGCAGAATCCTCCCAGATACGAGACCACTGCTCGTTGTCGAACTTCTGTCCCTTCGTCCTCGCAAGGTGCTCCTCATATCGGAAGAGAAAGTAGCGCAACTCTGTTTGCCATTCCTCATAGCAATTAGCGTCGCGCAATACGTCCGCTGCCGCCTCTGCGGAATGATCACTTCCTAGCGCCCGGATCTGGGCCCTGAGTTCCCCAGCATCGGGGGCATCATGCACGCAGTGCCACGCCAGACGAACGTAGTCGCCGACCTTTGTGCGCGCATCCTTCCGGCACATCCCGTAAATGCGAAAGGAGACCTTCTCCCAGTCCTTGAGCAACGAGTTGCGTTCTCCGATATCAAGGTCTTCGCGCATTTGCAGAGCCACCGCGAGTAGCCTGGCCTGAACAATCGCCGTCACGGCTGTGAGCCGCTTGTCTGCATACAGCTTATCCGCAGCCTGTGTGACCCGCAGTACCCATCTGGAAACGTCGATTGCGCCCTTGGCTGTGCTTTCGGACGCAGTTCGGAGGACATCCACGGCGTCTTCTTCTCCCAGCGGCCGGCTGGGTTGGGTCGAGAATCTGAGAGTTGCAGCGAACCTGAGGGCCTCGGTGCTGAGCCCCTGTCGAAGGCCGACCGTGTCGTAGATTTCGTGCCAGATTGAGTGGATTTCTCTTATTGTCTCTGTCTCGTTTCCCGTTTGTGCTTCAAATGCAATGCCCATGAGGATGCTCTTCAGGCGATCGAACCAGGATACTTCAAGCCCGCGACTGTTGAGCACCTCAAACACCAAATACACAGCAGCTTCGTCGGCAAGTTCGTGAAAAATGAAATAGAGCCTGTTCTTGAGTAGCACAATAAGGTCGGTCAGTTTCGAACCAGACGCCTTCCAGCGTTGAACATACCGTTCGCAGTCAACCATGGCACCGAGAAGGTACCGGTCTGCCAGAGTCTTGGCGTCACCAACCGCTGGGTGCGAGCCCTCGCGAAGGTAAGTCAAGCAGTACTGGCTCGAGTCGTGATTGGTTTGGAGAAGCACCGGGGCGACATCGTCCGCCTTTACAAGAAGCTTTTCAAGTTCTTGGGCGACCGTATTCTGGAGGTCGTCGCTCCGGTCCAGGGCTATCTCGATAGCCTTCAGCAGGATGATAAGCGTAGTCAAACGCTGCTGTCCGTCCACAATCTCGATCACGGAGAAATCATTCGTACGGATGTTTCGAGTTCCCCGTCGGAGACCGACGATTGTGGCCATGAAATGCTCACCGTCGGTCGACCCAGCCTTCTCGATGTCAGAGAAGAGCTCTGTCCGCTGCTTCGTGTCCCAGCTGTAAGAACGTTGATACTCGGGAATTCGGAACAGCCTTCGGTTAAGCAACTGATCTAAGGTTACCAGCTGAGGTTGGATGCCGAGAATCTGGGCCTTCATGAATGCGTCCTTTCCAACTCCGAACAGGACGAATACTACACGCGGCTCAACAAAGTGGCCAGAGCGGACCCATGGAGAAACCTGAGTCCCTACACCCCGATCGCCTCCGCCACCTTCCCCCAGCTCCGATCCTCCTGCCCCTCAAGCCGCCTCAAGTACACCGTCGTCACCGCCAGCGAGCTGTGGTCCAGGAAGCGACTGACGTCCTCTACCGACTCACCCACGTCCCGCCGCAGCTTGGCGGCACTGTGGCGGAGGATGTGAACGCCGGCAGGGGGAAGCCCCGCCCTCTTCAGGTACCGCCTGAGGTTGCAGTAGAACGTGCCGCTGGTGAGGCCACAGCCGTTCTGTGTGCTCGACGGCCACAGCGACTCGTCGTGGGGCATGGTCTCCAGGTTCTTGCCGAAGGCTGCCAGAGCCGTCTGGATGGCCTCGTAGGCGGGGCGCGGCAGCTCCCTCTTGGCTTGCTTGCCGCCCTTGCCCCGGTAGGTGTAGAAGAGCCCTCCGGCCTGGGAGATGTCGCCGGCCTTCAGGTTGAGGACCTCGGAGCGGCGCCGGCCGGTGAGGGTCAAGGTGAGGATGATGGCCCGGTCGCGCAGCCCTGTGGGCGTGTCCGGGATCACTGAGAGCAGCCGCCTGATCTCCTCGGCGCTGAGCCCCCGGGGCGGGCTCAGGGAAGTCCTGGGCCGCTGGATCTGGTCGCAGGGGTTGGCGGCGACGATGTCCATTCGAATCAGGAAGCGGTAGAAGGAGCTCAGGCAGGCGAGCCGGGCGCCGATGGTGACGGGAGAAGGCTCCCTGCCCGACAGACCCTTCCCGTAGGCCCAGGCGAACACCTCCTGGCCCCTGACCTGGTCGGGGGGCTTGCCAAGGGCGCCGAAGAAGTGCTGGAGCATGCGGGAGTAGCCTTCGACGGTTCTGCGGGAGCCGCTGCGGCGCTCCTTCTCGGCGAGGAAGGCGTAGAGGGCGCGTTCCCAGCCGGCGGCGTCCTGGAAGGGTGCGATGGTGGTGGTCATGATCGTCTCCTCGTGATAGAGTCGTCATGACCATATTGCGGTAGTGTGCGGGGAAGTCAAGCGCGGCGGGGCCAACGCCTCTCCGGGATGGCAAGCGTGGCCAGCAAAGATACGGTCGACGCGTTCTTCAGCAAGTACGTCTATGGGTGGATGTTCACGGATGTCCAGAGGGAGATCGCGCTGGCCAGACTGAACCTTGGTGGGGGCAACTTCCTAGCCGCTCTCGGATTGCTTTGCTACACAGAGTACTTGGGCGGCGTTAAGAGGGACAAGTTCCAGCGTGGAGAATCCCGGCGGAACTTCGATGCGTTCTTCAAGACCCTCGGCCCCGAGTACGCTGGTCTGCTCACCGGGATGAATGTCTATGACGTATTCCGCTGTGGAATGGCGCACGAGTACTTTGTCAAACAGAACTGCGTGATAGCGATGCTCAAGGGCGGAGAGAGATGTGGGCTGGGACGTTTCCCGCACGGGGGTCTCTACTTTGTCGTGGAGAGGTACTTTGAGGACTTCGCCGAGGCGTGCAGAACGCTTCACGAGCAGCTCAGGAAGCGGCCGCAACCAGGCGTTCTGCAGGTCGCAACACTGGGGGTTCCTGTCCCAGGTAAGAGAGGACCCAGCGTTCGGTTCTTCGGGAGGCCCGATCCGACGAGGCTGAATGACGACCGCAGCCAGGAGCCTTTGACTTGATAGATGTCTTGAAAGTGCCGAACCCGGCTCGGACACTATGACCTGATCGTGTGCGTGTCGCCCGCCCGTCTGTCGGACAACCTCCAATACACGCCATTAGTTCGTGAGCAACCACGCCCACAGCCCCTATTAGTCGACGCCGTTCGTGTGGCCCCACAGATGAGGTGGCGGCAGCTGGCTCACCCCGTATGGGCGCCCTTCCCTGCGTTGGTCGCCCAAGGTCCGTTGCGTTGTCCAACTGATCATTCACGGACTATAGCGATCCTCGAGCTGTCCCCTGTGGCATAATTGGGGCGCGGAGGGCTACGCCTGGTGCCCATGAGCGAAGAGCTTGAGCGGCAGACCAGGAAGCAGCGGGTCGACCCGCGGCTGCAGGCAGCGGGCTGGGAGCCAGCGCCTTTTGAGCCCGGCAGACCGCTCGAGTCCTACGATAGGAAGGCCATCGAAGAATATCCGACGGAGAATGGACCAGCGGACTACGCCCTCACGTCTGACGGTCGAGTCCTCGGCATTGCAGAGGCGAAGAAGCTCAGCTTGGGTCCGCAGAACGTGCTAACACAAGCCGAGCGATACTCCAAGGGCGTGACCGACAGCCCGTTCAACTTTGACGGCTTCCGGGTTCCGTTCTTGTACTCCACGAACGGCGAAGTGATCTGGTTCCACGACGTTCGCCACACGCTGAACCGGTCACGCCACGTGAAGCACTTCCATACGCCGCGCGCCCTAGAAGAGCAACTGAAACGAGACTTCGAGGGCGCCTGCGACCAGCTCGCGGCACTCGGGAACGACCATCCATGGCTCAGGCCGTACCAAGTCGAAGCCAACGCTGAAATCGAGCGGGCCATCCGCCAGCGGAAGCGGCGCATGCTGGTCGCCATGGCGACCGGCACGGGCAAAACCTTCACGATGGTGAATGAAGCTTACCGCCTAATGAAGTCGGGCGTCGCTAAGCGAATCCTCTTTCTGGTTGACCGGCGCGCGCTCGCGGCCCAGGCGGTTCGCGAGTTTCAGTCGTTCGACGCGGAGCCAGGGAAGAAGTTCCACCAGGTTTATGAGGTCTACAGCCAGCGCTTCCAGCGCGAGGACATAGAGGAGGGCAAGTTCGACCCGACCGTTCTACCGCAGACGTACCTGACGGACCCGCCCACAGGAGCAGCCTTCGTCTATGTCTGCACCATCCAGCGCATGGCCATCAACCTGTTTGGCCGAGGCGCTGTTCCTCTTCGGCCCGACGAGCCGCCAGAAGAGGAGGAAGCAGAGGCCGGCAAGCTTGATATCCCGATCCATGCCTTCGACTTCGTGATCGCGGACGAGTGCCATCGCGGGTACACAGCTCAGGAACTCTCGGTCTGGCGCAACACGCTCGATCACTTTGACGCCATCACACTGGGACTAACCGCGACGCCGGCCGCTCACACGACCAGCTACTTCAAGGACATTGTCTACCACTATGAGTATGAACGCGCGGTGCAAGAGGGCTATCTAGTCGACTGGGAGTTGGTGAGGGTCAAGTCCCCCGTGCGGATCAAAGGGATCTTCCTCAAAAAGGGCGAGCAAGTGGGGCTCGTCGACACGGTCACCGGGGCGCAGCAGCTCGACCTGTTGGAGGACGAGCGTGAGTTCGATGCGTCCCAAGTAGAGGTGGACATCACTGCGCCCGACTCTAACCGCAAGATCATTGAAGAGCTAAAGGTTCACGCGCTGGAGCACGAAGAACGATACGGCCGGTTCCCGAAGACGCTTATCTTCGCAGTCAATGACTACGGCCATACCTCGCACGCGGATCAGCTAGTCGACACGGCGCGCGAAGTGTTCGGCCGGGGCGATTCGTTCGTGCAGAAGATCACGGGGAAGGTGGACCGCCCGCTGCAGAAGATTCGCGAATTCCGCAACCGGCCTGAGCCCGCAATTGTGGTCACGGTCGATCTCCTCAGTACCGGCGTCGATATCCGTGATCTCGAGTTCATCGTGTTCCTGCGATTCGTGAAGTCGCGCATCCTCTTCGTCCAGATGCTCGGGCGGGGAACCCGCAAGGGGGACAAGTTCCCAGACAAATCACACTTCACGGTTTTCGACTGCTTCGACGGCACCCTTGTCGAGTACTTCCGCAACTCGACCGAAATGACCGTCGAGCCGCCAGAAAAGACAAGCCGATCGGTCCAGGAGATCATCGAGGACATCTGGCAGAACCGAGACCGCGACTACAACGTCCGCTGTCTCGTTCGCCGCCTGCACCGCGTCAACAGGGAGATGTCTGGCGAAGCGCGCGACTTGTTCGCAGCGCACATCCCAGATGGCGATGTCGGCCGCCTAGCCACGCAGCTGCCGCGGCTCCTTCGAGATGACTTCACCGAGACCATGAAGTTGCTTCGAAGCCAAAAGTTCCAGGACTTGCTCGTGAACTACCCCCGACCCAGGCGCGAGTTCGTGATCGCCTACGATACGCAAGATACCGTCAGCTCGGAGGTCGTCATCCGTGGCGGTGCCGGGCACGAGTACAAACCCGAGGACTATCTGAGACTCTTCACACGCTTCGTCGAAAAGAACCCAGCACAGATTGAGGCGATCGAGATTCTCCTGAATCGCCCGAAGGACTGGTCAACCGACGCGCTGGGCGAGCTCCGGAAAAAGCTCTCCTCCACCGAGGAGCGGTTCACAGAGAAGAACTTGCAGAAGGCCCACGAAGCGCGCTATCACAAGTCCCTGGTAGATATCATCTCGATGATTAAGCACACCGCGAGCGAAGCTGCGCCCCTGTTCACGGCCGAGGAGCGCGTCCGCCTAGCGGTGGCCAGAGTCACCGCAGGGGGCTCCTTCACGCCTCAGCAGCGGCAGTGGCTGGAGAGGATTCAGGCCCACCTTATCGAGAATCTGTCGATTGACCGTGGCGACTTCGACACCTTGCCGATATTCGAGCGAGCCGGCGGATGGAAGCACGCAGACAAGACGTTCGAGGGACAGCTAGGCGGACTCCTTAGAGATTTCAACGAGGCGGTAGCGGCATGACAGACGTGGTCCAAAAGCTGTGGGGCTTCTGCCACACCCTCCGACACGACGGCATCGACTACGGCGACTACATCGAGCAGCTCACCTATCTCCTGTTCCTCAAGATGGCGGATGAGCGTGGCATCGAGTTAGCGGAGGGCTGCGATTGGTCTTCGCTGGAAAGGCGCTCAGGAATCGATTTGTCTGAGCACTATATCGACGTGCTTCGCCGCTTAGCAAAGGAGCGGGGCCTGCTAGGCGCGATCTTCGTCGACGCTCAGTCTCGATTCAACAACCCCGTTAACCTGAAGCGCCTCGTTGGTCTTATCGAAGAAACCGAGTGGACCGTACTGAACGTCGATGTGAAGGCTGCGGCATTCGAAGGCCTTCTGGAGAAGGCCGCCAGCGAAGGCAAGAAGGGCGCCGGACAGTACTTCACCCCGCGTATCATCATTCAGTCCATCGTCCGCTGCGTGAAGCCCGACCCCAGGGCGCACAAGGAGTTCACCGTGTGCGACCCGGCGTGCGGTACGGGCGGCTTCCTGGTTGCCGCCTACGAATGGCTGATGGGGCAGACCAAGGGCGGGGCAGTCGACCGTGAGCTGGCCAAGCGGCTACGCCATGGAACGTACTTTGGTGCTGACCTTGTGCCGCGGCCGCGCCGTCTCGCCCTGATGAACCTGTACCTCCACGGGCTGGAGCCGGACATCGCCCTGAAGGACTCGATTTACGAAGCCTTCGACGGCCGACGACACGATGTGGTCATGACGAACCCTCCCTTCGGCACGAAGGGCGCGAACCAGGCTCCGGAGCGCGACGACTTCGTCATCGCCACTAGCAACAAACAGCTTAACTTCATTCAACACGTGATGACGATCCTGAAGCCGGGCGGACGCGCGGCGGTCGTTGTACCGGACAACTGCCTGTTCGCAGACCAGGCCGGCGACGTGTTCAAGGACCTCACCAGTCAGTGTGACCTCCACACTGTACTACGGCTCCCGAACGGCGCATTCAGTCCGTATAGCCCGGGGTCGAAGACCAACGTCGTCTTCTTCCGAAAGGACGTGCCCACCGAACACGTCTGGATCTACGACGCGCGCACGAACGTGCCTCACATCACCAAGAAAGACCGGCCGCTGACGCCCGAACACTTCGCGGAATTCGAGCGCTGCTTCGGAGGCGACCCGAACGGCCGCGCCGAGCGGGATGCCGCCCATTCCCCCGACGACCGGTGGCGCTCCTTCCCCATCAGTGAGGTCCGGGCTCGGGACTTCAAGGTCGACGGCCTCAAGTGGCTGAAAGACGAGTCCTTGGACGACGCCGACGAGCTGCCGGAGCCCGAGGAGTTGGCCACGGACGCCATTGCGGAGCTTGAGAGCGCTGCGCAAGAACTGAGGGCGATCGTCACAATGCTGGAGGATGTGGAAGGCCTAGGAGCACCGGCAGTGGATTTAGGGTAGCGACGGATGTCAGGTGAAGCACCGCGATGCGGCCATGACGGGATGGCTGGCGACGAACCCCCGCCCGAGGGGTGGGCAAAGGCATCCCTCTCTGAGGGCCTCATTGCTGACATTCAGCCGGGCTTCGCGTGTGGCCAGAACAACCGCGTTGGCGAAGGTGTGGCCCACCTTCGGCCGATGAACGTGAACGAGACTGGCCGGATCGACCTGTCAGACATGAAATATGTTCCGTATTCGCAGGCGGATCGAGACGAGCGGCTACTTCGTGAAGGCGATGTGGTCTTCAACAACACGAACAGCCCGGAACTGGTCGGCAAGACAGCCCATTACGACCTTCCCGAACCCAGGGCATTTTCGAATCACATGACCAGGCTACGGTGCCGGTTGGATGCGCTTCACCCGCGCTATTGCGCGATGCTTCTACATCAGATGTGGCGTGAGGGGTACTTTGGGACCGTCTGCAACAACCATGTCTCGCAATCCAGCGTCAGCCGCGCCGTGTTGCTGAATACTCCGATCCTGCTGCCCCCCCTCGCCGAGCAGAAGCGTATCGTGGCGAAGGCAGAGGAGCTGCTGACGCACCTCGACGCTGCTCGGGAGAGGCTGAACCGGGTGCCCGCCATCCTCGAGCGCCTCCGGCAGGCCGTCGTTGCTGGCGCCTTCTGCGGGCGACTGACGGCGGACTGGCGCGACGAGCATCCGGATGTTGAACCGGCATCCGTGCTGTTGGAGGAGCTGACAACAAAGTCAAGTGAGCCGGCGTTACGGTCGGTCCAGAATCAGGGCGACGACGGTGACGCGGGGGAAATCCCAGATACTTGGGCATGGACGACGGTCGGGGCTTGTTTCGACGTAAAGATAGGAGCGACTCCAAGACGGCAGGAACCCGGGTTTTGGAATGGCGACATCCCGTGGGTGAGCTCCGGGGAGGTTCAGTTCTGCAGGATCAAAGCGACGCGCGAGCGCATCACAGCCGCTGGTCTCGAGAGCAGTAGTACGCAGCTAAACCCTGCTGGCTCGGTACTGCTGGGGATGATTGGAGAGGGCAGAACCAGGGGTCAGTCTGCCATCCTTGACATTGAAGCGTGCAACAACCAGAACTGCGCTGCCATATGGGTGTCCCAGACGCCGGTTCCTCCTGAGTTCGTCTACTACTGGCTTATGTGCCGCTATCAGGAGACCAGGGGCCGTGGAGCTGGCAATGAGCAACCAGCCCTAAACAAGGCGCGTGTCCAGCGGATTCCGCTGCCTTTCCCACCGCTTGCTGAGCAACACGAGATTGTCCGCCGTGTGGAGGCACTATTCAAGCTGGCGGACGCCATCGAAAGGCGGGTCGCTACCGCCACGGTGCAGGCAGACAAGCTGACGCAGTCGATCCTGGCGAAGGCGTTCCGTGGCGAACTGGTCCCCACGGAGGCGGAGCTCGCCCGCCGCGAAGGCCGGGACTATGAGCCGGCGTCCGCCCTCCTAGAGCGCATCCAGGGCGAGCGGCAAGTAGCCGCCGGTGGCCGGAGAAAGAGGCGTTAGGACGAAGTGGAGCCGCTGCAACTTCGAGACCTCACCGTCCAGGCGCTCAAGTCCATGTATGCGCTCATGCGCGAGCGACCCATGGATCCCGGGCAGTTTCGGCAGAACCTCAACATCGCCTACATTGGCAACCAAACAGCACTACTGGCGGTCGAAGCCGGGCTCTGGCAGGCTCCACGCCCGATTGACAACGCCACCCGTCCCTACGTCTGGGAGATGCTTCCCGAGGAAGACCGAGAAGAAGTGCGAGCGGCACTGTGGGAGTTGGTGACTCGAGGAATGCTATTCCCTCGTCTAGTTCACGACGAGAACAATACTTTCTTCACCGTCACAAGTCACGGCCGCGAGGTCCTAGAGGCGACGGAGCCGACCCCGTACGATCCGCACAACTTCCTGCGGAGAGTCAGGGAGCAGGGCCCGATGCTGGAGCCGGAGACCCTTGCGTTCTTCTCGGAAGCCATCACCTGCTTCCTGCACGGCCACAACCGCGCCGCCGCCGTGATGACCGGTCTCGCTTCCGAGAACGAGGTTCTGGCGCTGATCGAGCTCTATAGCCGGTCGCTCGAGAGTGCGCGGAGGCAATCATTCGAGCGCAGGATCGGCCAGAGTAGAAGTCTCAAGCAGAGATTTGATGTCCTCTACGCCGACCTGTACCAACTCCGAGGCGCCTTGCCAGACGGGCTGGGAGAGGTTGATTTCTGGCTCAACGGCGTATTTCAGCTCATACGGGTGACGAGGAACGATGCGGGCCACCCGATCGGCGCAGAGCCGGCGCGAGAAGCCGTCTACGCCAATCTCAACCTGTTCCTGCTCTACGCGCGAAACCTTTCGGCGCTGAAGGAGCACCTACAGACGACAGCCGCTGATCCAGCGGATACGGGCATCGCCGAGGGAGGGGAGCCGTCGACGCGCTGAAGCGAGTACTGGGATGGGGGACCAGCCGTGCGCTTCGCGGCCTGAAGGTGCATGTGTCCGAGTCCCGGATGGCCGGTGGTAGGCCAGATCCTGCTCTGGTGATCACGATTACCGTGGAGAACCCGCAGGGCGAGCCGTCTTTCGTCTCAGCGATCGATGTCCAGATGGATCTGCCGTTCAAGGCTGCAGCAGTGCGCTACGAGTTTCGCGACGGCCAAACGGAGGCGAAGACGACATCGCTCCCGATCAACGTTCCAGCCTTTGGAATGAGCGCTGCAGTTAAGGTGATCGCTCACTTCGATCAGGCGCTGTTCGGCGACCAAGGCGTATACCGTGCTCGCGTGGCCGCGACCGGCCGGCAGGGTTTCCACAAGCGTTACACTCGGTTCGAAGGTACTTGGGACTGGCGAGGGTAGTGAACCTCCAACTGATCGGCTTTGCTGTTATGGGCCGGTGTCTCCGCTGCTGGAGCTTATCCGGCGAGCGACGGTCGCCTGGGGCCGGCGTGGTGCGTAAAAAGCCATCTGTCGGACAATGCCTGCCGAACCCAGAAAGCGCGGTTTGACGTTAGGGGCGATAACATGAAGCCAGAGCTCTTCAACGAGCTACGCAAACTGAGAAACGAAATAGCGCATGGGCGCCACCCGGACCCCACGGACGTAGCAGAGCGTTTGAGGGAACTCGGCGTGTCGGTGTCATCGTCAGAGCTTCCCGCGCTGATTCCGACACTCCTTCGAGCCTTCGGTGGCTACGGGGGACAGTACTTCGTGCCGCAGGTACTGCATCAAGTCCTGACGGACCTCGTTGAAGGTCGTTCCGCGCAGCTTGTTTGCGACCCGTGGGCTGGGCTTGGGGCCGTTGTCGCGTCGCTTCAAGACGCAACCCACGCCAAGAAGGCAATTGCCATCACACAAGACGAAGCTGAGGCGGCTCTTGGCAGAGTGCTCGTAAGGAATGCCGAATGGCGCGTCGGGGACCCCATCGCTGTCCTCAGCGGGCTGACCGGCGAGATTGACGTGGTTGCGAGCATTCCGCCATTCGGAGCGCGGCGCGAAAGGCCAATGATGCTGACGACGTCAACCGGCGACAGCGTCGAGCTCAAGGATGACCTCGGCAACCTTATTCTCGTAGCTGCTTCCCAGAAGCTTGGCGCGGATGGCATCGGGCTTTTTCTCGTTACCCCGTCATTCTTCTCCTCGCCTCGTTCCGTTCTGCACAGCTTCAAGGCCCTCGGACTCGGGGTTGAGGCGGCCTTGGCACTACCATCGGGCAGCTTCGCTCCCCAGACGAACATCGCCACCTACTTGGTGATCATCAGAAGACACCCGGTTTCACGGATGTTCGTGGCGCAGCTTTCCAACGATCCCAATACGAATCACCATATCATCTTCAACTTCAAGCAAGCCAAGCAAGGCGGCAGGCTGGAACGTGGCCGCTTCATCGATCCACTTTCCTTTAGAGGACTGGAGTCCATCCACATCGAAGAACGAGTAAAGGAGGCAGAGCGCAGATTCGGAGCTCCCGCGTTGCGTTTGAGAGAACTGGCGTCGGCTGTCAACCTCGGACGTTACGGCGATGATTTCACGTTTCCAAAGCAGGACAACGCGGTATTCGTTCCCCTCATCGGCATCAGTGACGTGCGCGACTCCTTGGACGATCTCACCATGAAGCGCCAGAACTATGCCCAGGTCGTCATCGCTTCCGCGATGTCAGATGCTCGCTTCGTGGCCCGCTTTTTGAATTCAGAGCTGGGGAGGGCAATCAGGGAGGCAGGCAAGTCCGGTGGGACGATTCCCAAGCTGAACAAGCAGTCGCTGCTGGACCTTCGCTTGTTTGTGCCGACTACTCAGACTCAAGTGACGATGCTTGAGATCGAGGCGCGAATTGCCGCGGAGGAAAACACCCTTCTGGGGCTGCAGAACAATCTAGCAGAACTACGCCGGCAGCTTTGGAGTGATCCTGGGTCTGAGCCAGAAATCGACGAGAGCCTTCGTGCTCTCTCCGCTCGGCTGTCTGGAGACTTGAAGCAACGTACGGCTGAGCAACTCGATCAATGGTTCGAGACGCTGCCGTTTCCACTCGCGTCAATCTTACGCGCATGGCAGGCGACTCCTAGCCAGGACTACAGGGCCAAACAGGAGCATCTGCTGCACTTCTTTGAGGCGGCAGCGGAGTTCTTGAGCATCATTCTTCTCAGCGCGTTCAGCTCACGGGATTCGCTTTTCGAGGAGCATAGAGGGAAGATCGCTGAAGCTCTGAGGGAGCAGAATCTGAGCTTTCAACGTGCAAGTTTCGGCACGTGGAAGCTGGTCGTTGAATATCTCGCGAAGCAGACTCGGCAACTTCTGTCAGGAGACATGGACTCGCGAGCATTGTGCGGTGACATCTTTGCTGATGCGACACTGGCGCTGCCGGGAATGCTCGGTCAAAACGAGGTGGTCGGCGTGCTTTCTGCGACAAACAAAATGCGGAACGATTGGACTGGGCATGGCGGGGTCCTCGGCCAAACGGAGGCCCAGCTACGCAACGAGCAGCTCTTGGGCCAGGTGCATGCCCTCAGAAAGGCGATGGCCGACGGCTGGGCCGATATCCAACTAGTTCACGCTCTCAGTTGCCGACCTCGGCGCGGCGTCTTCGAAAACGAGATTGCCGTGCTCATGGGGAGCAACAGTGAATTCTTGAAGGAAACGCGCTCGATGTCGGTGTGGTTGGACGTGGAACGTCTATACCTAGCTGGGAAGGATTCAGTGCGAGCGCTTCAGCTTCTTCCGTTTGTGCAGGTAGGGCCGTCTCCCTCTTCCGCGAAGAACGCCTGCTACTTCTTCAACCGGGTGGAAAAGGACGGCCTCCGCTTCGTGTCTTACCACTTCGCTGATCAACCCGAGCTGAGGGAGTCCTTTGAAGATGTGCCCGCAGCGGTCGAATTCCTCAAGCAAGCGTAATGCACAGACTTTGCCGCTCGGGCAGACTACCCTGAACTTCGCCTTCGGGCGCTTGAGCTCCAGGCAAGCGCGCGTCATGGAACCCGCCTGATCCGGGACCACCCGGGAGGCAACGTCGTAGATTCTTCGTTATCTGCCCTAGTGGTCAGGGCTGGGTTCGCGGCGGCATGGCGCACACGATCCCCTCTCTGTAGGGTGGTAGAGTCTGGGCACGGCAAGACAGGCTGACCCGACTAATCCCTTGGCCCTGTGCCCTTTAAGTGATCTGTCGTCTGCTTGCTGGGCCCACGGGGCTTGACCTGATAGGAGCCGGTCTTCGACTCGAGAGAGGTTAGTCAGCCCCAGGGCCACCACCTGCGAAAGGAGGCACGGGTGATGACGATTGGAATGCGGGCTCGCCCATCAAGAACTGTGCTAAAATGAGCCACTTCCTGACGAGGGAGGTGGATACGGAAATGACTGTCAGACGAGACGGGACATACGTCTGGGCTACCTGGCTCTCCAGACTCATGGCCGGTGACAGCTCGTGTGAGTGGGGCGCCTGGTTCAAGAGTCATTTCCAGGGCTATGCAAAGGCCCCAAGCGACTTCGACCTTGCGGCCTGGACCATCAAACATACTCGGCTGCTGCGTGAGCTGCGGATCGAGCGACAGGCGGCGGGGGAGCAGGTCCTGATAGAGGGGCAAACACAGTTCTACTACGAAAGGCCGAGCACGGGGCTGGTAGTGTCAGGGAAAGCGGATCTCCTGGCGATTTCGGGCGAGACAGTGTGGGTCTATGACGCCAAGACCGGCCAACCCCGGACGGGGGACACCGTTCAGGTCATGATCTACATGTACTGCATCCCGCGTGCCAACCCCACGTTCCAGGCCAAGACCTTCACAGGGGCTGTCGTCTATCAGGACAATCGCGTGGAGATTCCTCCCAGCGCTGTCAACGAGGAATTCGAGCGGAACTTCAACTACTTCCTAGACATCCTCGACTCGGGCGTCGAGCCCACTAGGGTTCCCAGTCCCAGTGACTGCCGGTTTTGCGATCTCGGGCGGCCTGACTGCCCGGACCGTGTGGATGCGGCTCCCGCGAGGGAAGATGCGGTGGAGCCCCTATGATCTCACAAGGTGCCCTATCAAGTTTCCATTCGGCAGCACGAGACCTGAATTGAGGATCAAGGGTAGTGGACGCCGAGGCCTCGGAGCTCCTTCTTAGGTGGGCAGTCCGCCAGAGCGGATGTGAACGCCGAACCAAAGGTCGAGGAACTGCGGCGCTTGAGACTGCTGGGCGGTTACCTGACGAGGATGACTATGGCCACGGCCAGGACGGCGAACACAACCGGCAACCCGAACAGCAAGGTGTTTCTGACGCCGTGGAGTTCGCCGCGAACACCTTCTACCTGCTCAGTGAGGGCTTCTTGTCCGCTCAGCAACGCTGGCGTTCCGATATCCCTCAGCGTCGTCGCGACCTCCTTGACGCCGCTCGCTAACCTGCTTACCTCTTGAATCAACGTACCTACCTGCTGGACGGCCTCGTCAAGCGCTTTGCTCGCAGCCGAGTACGCCTCGGTCTCCTTCTGCAACTTCGAAAGCTCTTCGACCAGGCGAGAAGCCTCGGCCTCCGCTTGCAGAAACTGGGCCACCCGCTCGTCAGTTGCCATCTTCACCCTCCCGTTGCGTGGCGGCTCTCGGCCAGTCTCGCCGCGAGACCGTTGTTCAACCAGACGGCCGGCGCTTCAGCCACTTCTATCGGCAAGTTGAGCATCATTTCCCGGACAAACACACGGTCGACCGACGCCACCGCGAGGACTGTCCGAAGAAGGAGGTCGGCGGCCGCGTCTTTTCTGGTGGCGACCGAGATCACCTGGCCACACGCCTGGGCTACCACGCTAGGCTCCAACTTGTACTTCTCAGTGGCAAAACGTAGCGCAGCTTCCAAGTTCTGGCGCACTACCTCTGGGTCGGTGTCGCTGGCCAATGCCTCGGTGATACTTCGCAGCAGGAGAAGGCCGGGCACGTCGGGATAGGACCCCAAGAGACGAGCAACAGAGCCTCGAAGAGTAGCAGCATGAGTGGGCGAAACCAGATCATCGAGCAATGGTGTGAGCGCATCTGCACCACCGAGGGGGGAAGTCAGCACATCGCTTAGCCGTTCATCGTATTCCGACTGCTCCAAGTACTCGAGGATTCGCTGTCGGAGATCCTCTCCGGTCCGTGCGCTGCTCGCTGCCAGAAGCATTTCGTTCAGTGAACTGCGACGGGCAAGTTCGATGTGCTTATAGGTGAAGTCCACAAGGAGTTCTGCCACACCGAGAACGTACTCTCGATGCTCGGAGGCACGCTCGAGCCCCAGGGCGTCGCTCTGAGCTTGCTCGCCGAGCCTGCGCTGGTATGAGCCAACGTACGCGCCAAAGGCCCGCGCAATGTCGTTCCGAGAGGCGCCGGACAGAGTAACGGTAAACTCGTTGGCAGAGTACTCAACGGTGTAGTCGGCGACCACTCCAAGCACAACCAGTCGATGCAGCGCTTTCTCGGTCCGCTCCCTCGCCGCGTCATCTGGCTGGCCTCGTCCCTTGTCACTCCAGGCGATCCTTACCTGACGTCGGTGTCCAAGCTCGCCGAGTCTGTCGATGACGCGTGTGATGTCCCGCAGTTCCTCCTCCTGGCCTCTGAACGAGTTCACATGAAACCAAAGCGCCCGCATGATATCGTCTTCATCATCGCGTTCCGTTTCCCCCACCACCCTCGCTATCTCGCTTACAGGCGTAGTCGGACTGAGTAGGCGCTCGGTCCGCGCCTGATCGTCATTTGACAGGATTAGTGCGCATTCGGCTTTCTTTCGGTCGCGCCCCGCTCGCCCAGCTTCTTGGTAGAACGCTTCAATCGAGTCGGGTAGACCGATATGGACTGTGTATCGGATGTTGGGCTTATCGATCCCCATGCCAAATGCGCTCGTGCAGGCGAGGATCGGAGCGCTGTTGTGCTTGAACCGTCTGGCCGTCTCCCGCTTGCGCTCATTCCATTCTCGTTCATCGAAGTTATGAGGCGCCCCACCACTGTAGAACTGGACCGTCGTCCCGAGCGCTCTGCCAAGGTGCTCGGCTTGCTGCACGACGCCGAAGTAGCCATTCACGTGCGGACAGAAGACGAGGCCGGCGCATGTCTGCTCCCCTCGCGGCTGGAAGAAGCTGGCGGGCGCGATCGCGAAGTCTGTTGGCAGCCGAGCGAGGAAACCTTCCGCCCTGTGAGCCTTTTCGCTAGAGGAACACTGCAGGACAGAGTACCGCAGTTCCGGTCTGTCGAAAGACGCTGGTGTGATGACGGCATCGAACTCAGTGATTCCCAGTTCGCGCTGCACATCCTTCAACACGATCTTGCTGGCCGTGCCGGTCAATGCGATGAGGGGAGGAGTAACGATGTGCGAGGCACAGTACTCTCGAGAAACCCGGCCCAGGTTCAGGTAGGCCGTGCGAAAGTCGTGCCCCCATTCAGAAACACAGTGAGCCTCGTCGACAGCGATGAGAGAGACCGGAGTGCTTGCCGTTAGGGCGCGCAGCGCCTCACGAAACTGCACAATCTGGAACCGTTCTGGAGCCACGTAGCAGAAGAGGTAGTGGCCGGACGAGAACGCCTGTATTATCCGTTCCCTCTCCTCAGGAGAGCGTATCTGGCTCGTGATTCCCACACTCCGGTCGATTCCGACGCGGCCCAGGTTGTCCACCTGGTCGTCGATAAGGGACAGTATTGGATCAACCACGATGCAGCGCCCGGGCAGCAAGAGAGCCGCCAATTGGAATGCGATCGACTTTCCTCCGCCGGTAGGCAGAAGAACGACTGAGTCCTTGCCTTGTAGGCTTCGCTTGACTGCCTCCCACTGGCCCTCCCAGAAGTCATCTTTTCGAAAGACGTAGTGCAGAAACCATCTGGCAACATCTCGGGACGGAGACTCAACGCGTATCGGGGCGGCGGCAGATAGGGGCGCAGTGATTTCGCCCGGGAAGCACGTGTCCGAGACCAGAAACAGCGCTCGACTGTCCCAGTGACAGTCGTCCATGTCACCGTTCGCCGGCCCGATCACGAGATCTTGGCCAGCGATTGGGCCATCGGTCACCGAGACGCGCGGTTCGGCGAGAGGAAGCGAAAGGCCCTGAAGCTCCGCAACGTGCTCAAGAAGGTCGACGAAGTCGCGAACCGCGAGGGCTGGGAACTCCTGTGCTCGGACGTCATGTCTTAGCTTCGCAGGGAGTACGACGCTTATGTGCCAGACCTTGCCGGGCTGTAACCGTCCGCCGCGAACAGCCTCCAAGAGCGCGAGTTCGATCTGATGCACGAGCTTGGATAGCCTTAGCACAAGGATCAGGTTGTCTTCTCTCATGCCCTCTGAGCGGCCAGCGAGAAGCAAGCGGTGCAACTCCTCAAGTCTTGGTCCTGCCTGAGCCCGAACCTCGGCCGCCGGCACTCTGAGAACAGGAATGCCCGTGGCCGCGAGCCTACTGTCGCGGCTCTCATCACGTTGCTGGTGACCTCGATGCGCTGCCCCATCAATCTCGACCAGAACGGGCTCAAGGTCAGGGTGGGTGAGTAGGAGGTCTCCACGCTCATTGCCACTTGGCTCAAATCCCGAGCTGAGTGATGCCAGGTGAACCTGGGGGATCACGTGCCAGGTCAGCGAATCGCTGTGGCGGTGCGCCCGAATCCACGCCTCCAGCGAGGCTTCCTCGTCGCTGTCAAAGTGCAACGGGACGAATTCGCACGACGGATGTAGCACGACGTGGCGGAGAGCCTGGTCCAGTGAATCGATAGGGCCCGCATCGTTGAGGATCGGCTGAAGGCCGGTCTCCACCGTGGGTGAGCAGTAAGGTGTTGCTCCTCGTGTGAGCAGGGCTTCTACCACGGCTAGCACTTCGCGTAGCCCCGGTAGAAGCTCGGCCTCCTGAGGGAGCGGAAAGTCCAGCCTCCACTGGGATAGAGACCGAACGAGACGCCGCTGGATGTCTGCAACGTAGATGGCCTCGACGAGCCGACTTGGCAGAGCGCAGGCCTGGTAGAACTTGGTCTGGAGGTGCTGCTCTCTAGACGAGGCGGCTACCGCCTTTGGCACGGAGTCTGGCGGAATGAGCGGTGGACCGGCGGCGTGGGAATGCCTGGCCGGCTCGCTGGCAAAGGTTCCGATGTCGACGATCGTCTTACAATTCGGGTACCCGCTGCAGCCGTAGAACTGGCGTCCGGCATTGCGGCCTCGACGCGCGGTTCGAAGTATCATGGGGCGACCGCAGGTCGGGCACGTTGGGGGGCTGCTTTCGCTCATGTCAAGGAAGTCGCAAGTTCTGGACCAGCGACAGCAGGGCGAGCAAGAACCAACTCAGATAGTTGACGCCTGCCCGCGGACGCCGATCCAAGCGTAACTACAGTGCTGAGGCACGGCAGCATTATGCTCTCGTCCGGGAGGCTTTTCAAGGGTAGATTCCTTTGAGAGAGTGGCATAACCTCAGGGAATAGTGTGGGAGGAAACCACCCGTGGGTCTCCACTATCCCCACTTAGTGTGCGTCCCAAGGCGCGCGGACCGTCAGACGGAAACTCCTTGCGCGATGCTAGGTAGTCATCCCTTTCAGGCCCACGATGGCACGGCCGTGCTCGATCTCACCCATGTGCCGCAGACCATGCTGGTAGACGAAGCACTCGAGGACATCGAGCTTGCGCACGGGCGCACTCGGCCCTATGACGATGGCACAGAAGACCTGCTGCATGTTCTGCGGAAGCTGGGGTGCAACCACCTCGCCAAGGACATCTTCGGTGATCGTGTCGAGGACTTGGTTCGTGCGGGCGATCACAGCTGATTGATAGGAACACCAGGCGTCAAAGTCGGCGAACCGGATACGCTCCATCTCCTCGACGCTCTCTTCGCGCCCCAGCCTGTCAACTGTGACGCCGACCTTCGCAGCCCAGCCGCCGGTCTCCCAGACCGGGGGCTCCCGGAGGAACGGTCCGCTGATGGCCAGGTCCTGCGCGCGCATGAAGTGGCTCAGGCTGAAGGCGATGGGCAGCACGCCTGACCGCTCCTGGTGATTCACTTGTTCCAGACTCATATCTGTCACAACACGCTCCCAGAGCGTGTTCACTGCACGAATCCGGTTCCTGAGCGAGGTCACAAACATCTCACACATGCTTCAAGTTCTCCTTCCTCAGTCGATGAACATCCGCGACACGGCCGTGAACCTCCACGCCCACGCCTGGCGCGGCTGCGTCGCGCCGATGTCCCCCCGTGTCTGGACGCCGACGCGCTGAGGCGGGCGAGCCAGCCGCCGGGTCGGCTCAGTCGCGCGTGGCCGACCAGTGCCGGTGAACAGCCAGCGGGTCGTGGTCGCTTGGCGGCTGGCGGTCCGCACCGGCATGACCCGCCGCGCCTCGTCGACGGCGTCTAGGGGGGGTCGGCCTCCCCCTCACGCGCTCGCCTTCGCCCTTGAGTCCCGCTCGGCGAAGCCGAATATGCCCTTCGTCATCGTCGCCGTCTCTTGGGAGTTCCTCGTCCCGTAGATCTCCGCCCGCAGCTCGTGCACCTTTGGATTGTCGGGCTCGGCGGCCGCCGTCCACTCGATGACATGACAGCCGAGGCGCAGGTTCCCCTGCTCCATCAAGGAACGCGCCCGCTCCATCAGGACGGATACTCCACCCGCCAAGGCTGCTATCTCCGCCCCCTGCTCCGCCTCCGGCGCGGGCTTCAGGTGGGACGGGTTGAAGTCGTACCAGCCGGCGTACAGCCGCCAGATGTTCCTCACTATGTACTCCGGCTCATCGTAAACGGGTTGGAGGAAAGGGCGGTCCTTGAGGTGCGCTGGCGGCCTGACGGTGTGAACGATGGCGTCGAGCGTTGCGCCTTCGTTCATCAGCGCCACCGTCTGATCATGTAGCGACTTTAGGAACTCCGCCGTGTCGAGCAGGATCTGGCGTACCCTGTCCTGCCCGACTACGATGACCCCGTGCCCGGGCGATAGCACCTCCGCATTGAGCTCCGCCATCTTGCGCAGCGCCTGGACCCACTCGGCGCAGTAGCGCTGCACCTTCTGCGGGTTGCCGGCATTTGGCACCGCCCAGATAATAAGGTCCCCGCAGCAGAGCACGCTCCGCTGTGGCACCCACACCCACGTATGGTCATCTGTCTCACCCCGTGCGTGGTACAGCTCAAAGCTGACGTCGCCGCTGGTGAGCACCATGGACGTGTCATAAGTAGTATCGGGGTAGGTATAGGAGGTCGGCCACTTGATGTCCGCTCCGAACTGGCGGCTGTTGATTATCGTGTTGTAGCCGGCGGTCAGCTTGTAGCGATCAAATCGAGCCGCCACCGCCTCGTGGCCGACGACTCGCGGCGGCTCCCATCCCTTCTCCTTTGCCTCTTCGGCGAAGGGTGGCACTCCGAACACGTGGTCGGTGTGGCCGTGCGTGTAGACGGCAGCATCAAGGCGGGACTTTGACCACTTCCGGATCGCCTCGTGCGTCTGGGCCGGCGACGGCACCACGAAGGAGCCGGTGTCGATGAGGACAAGACCCGCCTCCGTCTCAAAGGCGGTCACGTTGCTGAAGGACTTGTAGAACAGTGTCCGATCGGCTATCTCCTCAATGTCGTCCACCAGATCTGTGAACGGATGGTGATCGTAGGTTGTGGTCTCGCCCGTCCACAGCTTCTCTGCCAAATCTCTTACCGCGCCTCTGCCAACCGGCGTTCCCGGAACGAACGGCCGTGTTGTCGGCGACGCGGGAGAAGGCTGGAATGCCGCCTTCTCCGCCTCCTTTTCTTTTTTGCACGCCATCAGGCCGACACTCGCCGCCCCGACAGCGACCGAGCCTGCCTTCAGGAGCTCGCGTCGTGAAAAGCGGCTGCCCAGCAACCCCTTGTTTTCGCCCGAGGTCTTCATAAGCGCTCCCCTTTCCAAGCTGCCGGCCGGTAGCAGCTACCCCTATGCTCTTGGGCACGGAATTCTTCGAACGGCTGCTGATCAGCGCCCTTCTCTGCTCGACCGTGAGTCGTTCCTCCCTCGTGTCGCAGGTCCAAGAGGGGCGACCGCACAGCGATCTGCCGCGTTTGACGACAAGAACTGTATTCCGTCTGTCAATCCCCTACCACCGTCTAATCTTGCGGGGTGTCGCCGTGCTAGCCAGCGGGCTGGCCGCGGTTGTTTTGGTCCTCGGAGGAGTGGCCTGGTACGACAGGAGGCGGCGGCTCAGGTGAGGCTGGACTGCAGCGGGTTGTCTCAGAGGTCTGCGCACACCATTTGGCCTTAGTGTGCTATGCCCCGAGCCCGCCAACGAGCTCGGAGGCACCCCGGCCATCGAGCGACTGGGTTGTAGTAGCCACTCTAGGGAGACCATTCGGCGGTGATGGTCATATTGGCTGTGCCCTTGCCAGCGGCCAGGAACGGAATGCCGCATGAGCCCTCAATGCCAACCGTGAATTCCAGCGCAACTTTCTGGGGCTGGAACGTCGCGGAGACATCTCGGAACCGGTGTATGAATTGCTCGCTCCGCTGAGCGACGTACTGAGCCAGTTGTTCAAACCGCTCGCCGATATCCTCAGGTGAAGGAAGCCTGCCTGCTGCTAGTCCTCGGGATGGCTCGGTGCCTTCGCCCTGCAATCGGAGATCGGGATCCGCCTGGAAGTACACTGTCTGGCCAGGAGATACCTCGATTCCCACGAGATTAGAAGCCATGCTGAACCCTCCTCTTAAGCTGCAACTATCCGCTAGGGCAGGCCCCAGAGTGAATATGGTGCAAATTGCCACTGGCGCTCACGATCGGCGCCAATGGCCTTTCGCAGGGCCTCACTCACAGCGCGAGCGCGGGGGAAGTCTCGATCGTGGAATCTCGCCGGGATCCGTGCGGCTAGATTCTGCGCGAAGGTGGTCGCCGGACTGTTCTTCACTGGCCAGAGTGCGCCCACCGTCGCGATACTCCCCACGCTGTAGAGAGCCGACACGAACCCCATCGGATTCGACCCCGCGAGCAGCGATCTGCCCAGCAAGCACGTATTCATGACCGACAGCCAGAGAGCCTTGAAGTTCCAGTTCGATGTGGCGATGAGGTCCAGGTTCGTGAGAGGCGCGTCAGCAAATACCGGACCGGTCAACGCGAATGGGATCACGGTGCCATCCATCTCGAGGCCACGGGTGGGTGCGTACTCACCGTGCCCGGCAAACCAACACACGTCTCCGGCAGAGTAGTAGAGGCTGAAGTCAGCGCGAGATGGGTTGCTCAGGACCATGCAATTCCTTGTGCCGAAGCCCGCGCTTACTCCTGCGATCTCGCCCTGAAGGTCCAACGTGCGGACTCCATCTCCAGGTGCGGCGAACAGGACGCATCGAGGCCTTCCAGTGGTGAGGTTGGGGGACGTGTACCAGTGGTAGTCCTTTGCCGCCCACTTCAGCGCCACCAAGCTCAACGCGATCGATACCCCGCCAAGGCGGGTAATCAGCGGCTCACCACGGCTGGCTCCCAGGAAGCTGAGGGGCAGAGTGAACAACGCTTCGTCCGGCAGGATGACCAAGCAGATGTCGCTCAAGGACCACCCGCGCGAGTTCGCCCAGCCCTCGAGGCTGTCCATCAAGTGCCGGTATCCAATCATCTGCTCGATTTCGTCCATGACACTGCGTAGCAACGCGGGAGTTGGGTTGGCTTCAGGGTCCACGTCGAACAGGTCGTTCAGGAGGTGGGCGTGCTGCAAGAGCTTCGTCCGGGTTCTTGGACATCGGATCGGGCCAAAGACCAGCCGCTCGGGCTCGAGACTGAGGGGCTCGTATCCGTACTCTTTGAAAGGCTCCCACCGAACTCGATGGTCTGTCCGAACCGCATCGCGTCCGTAGAAGAACACTTCAAGATTGGAGTCCAAGGCCACGAGCAGGTCATCACCCACGAAGCCAAGATGGAGAATTAGCACCCTGGACAAGTCTAGGATGTCTGTCCCGACTGCATCCCATCCGACGAGATCGATGTCGGCGGCATCTGCTGGTGGCTCTGACACGTGTGGAAACGGACGGAGCGAGCGTCGCATGGCCCTGGTTGTCCCTGCCGTTTGCCCGCTGCTAGGGGTGACAAGATCGCTGCGGCTGTGTTGAGAGTCAGGCCACCGCCTGCGGGTGTAGGGACCGATCGAGGCGAGTCTTATGCCCTGGGCGGCGATATCCCGACTTCGAAGTACGTCGAGCGTGGCTAGGACCTTGAGGCCGAGATATTGCGAGCCGTTTCCGCGCTCTTTCAGAGATAGATAATCCGCTGCGATACGCTCGTACCTAGGACGAAGGGCGTCGCGCTGGACGATGCCCTCCGCCGTTCCGTGTCTTACCTGCAGCTCCAGTTCGGAAAGGCGTTGGTCAATAGCGGCTTCGGCACCTTTGGATGGATTCATCATGACTATGTACTCTTAGTGTGCTATCCATCCCCGCTAGCTCGCTTTAGGTCCTGCGCGACCAGCTTCCGCTTCTCCCCAGCGATCGCCTTCCTGCGGCCCTCGGTTCTCTACTCGCACCCCCACCCGTCACCATTGCCGTCCAGCCCATGCGGGTCCGGGTGGCAGACGACCCGCACCGGGCCCTGGATGTAGTTGGGCCCGTTGCCTGAGCCTCCAGCGCAGTCGTAGTCGGCCGCTCCAGCAGGAATGCAAACATCGGGGTAGCAGGGGTCGCAATTGGCAGGCGGCGGAGGTGGAGGCGGTGGCGGTGGTGACGGGCCAGCCGGCGGCGGAGGGGGTGGCGGCGTTGCAGCCAGGTGGGCGCTGATCGAATAGGTGCTGCAATCGGACGTTAGCACGACCGTGCCGTCGAGGTCCGTCCGGTAGACCGTCGCGCCGTGGGCGGCCAGGCGGTTGAGCGTCTCCTGGGTCGGGTGGCCGTAGGTGTTGCCGGCGCCCACACTGATCACCGCGTCCTGTGGGGTCACCGCGTCCAGGAACGCGTTTGTGGTTGAGGTACTGGAGCCGTGGTGGCCGACTTTGAGCACGTCGGCGTCCAGGACGAGCGAGGGATCGGCGAGCATGCTGGCCTCGCTGTTCTCGGTGGCGTCTCCCGTCAGCAGCACGTCCGCGGACCCGCAGGACAGCCGGAGCACTATGGAGTCGCCGTTGGCGTCGCCCGTCAGCGGGTCCACTGGGTCGAGGGCGGTGAGGGTCACGCCTCCGAACTCGGTCGAGTAGCCGCGCCTGATCTCCCGTTCAATTGCGCCTTCCGCCGCCACTGCCGCCGCGAAGTCCTTGTACGTCTGGGTGGTGGCGGTGGCGCCGTTCGTCCAGACCTCCCGCACGTCGTACTGAGCCAGCACGTCGTCCAGCCCTCCGATGTGGTCAGCGTGCGGGTGGGTGGCCACCATGAGGTCAATGTCAGGCACCACCTGCCCGGCCAGGTAGGACAGAACCGCAGAGCCGCTGGGCCCGCCGTCGACCAGGATGTCGGCGTCGCCGGCCTCCACCAGTATGGCGTCCCCTTGGCCCACGTCGATGAAGTGGACTCTAAAGGTTGTGGGTGGAGGGGTGCTTGTGGGCGTCTCTGTCGGCAGAGACGTGGCCGTGGGCGAGACGGTTCGAGGGGGCGTGGGAGTCGAAGACGGCTTAGTCGGCTCCAATATGGCAGTTGGTGTGGCGCTCGCGTGGGTCGGTGTAACGGTCTCGGTCGTGGGTGTGGCCGTCTTCTCGTGGTCCTGGTTGCCTCCTCCACCACAGGAGAGGAGAACGGTAGCAGCAAGCAGGATCAGACAGGCAAGAGGCAGCCGTCTCATAGTGGGCCTCCCTTCAGCGATGTGGGGCACCGGGACCGGCTGGCGTGCGTCGGTGAGCGAGGTCTTGCCGTGCTAATCTTACACTGTCTGTCAAGAGGTAGGCGCAGACGCGGATCACCGACTACGCACCGGTCCACCACAGTGTGCGATGCTCCAGCATACCCCGAGTTCGACAATTGCGAGAGGAACTCGCCGACGCCATACTGGAGATTGAGGAATGGGGGCCCTGAGGTGCTGGGCTTCTCGGGGTGGTGATGAGCTAGGCCTCTGTAGAATAGACTGGGGCGATGTGCGGCCGTATCGTCCGTGACAGGATAGAACAGTACGGGGAGTTCTTTGACCTCGTGGACTTCGACGAAGCCCGCGTCCCCCGCCGCTTTAACATTGCCCCCACGCAGGTCGACATTATCGTCCGGGCCCACGACGACGGCCGCCACCTGGAGGAGTCACGGTGGGGCTTGATTCCCGTATGGGCGAAGGAGCGCGGCATCGGATCGAGGATGTTCAACGCGCGAGCCGAGACGCTGCTGGAGAAGACGGCTTTCAAGGGTCTCGTGGCTAGGCGCCGGTGCGTGATACCGGCGTCAGGTCTCTACGAGTGGCAGAGAAGCCCGAGGGGCAAGATGCCCCTGTACCTCTACCGTGCAGATGGCCAGCCCCTGGCCCTGGCGGGGCTTTATACCTTCTGGCGTGACCCGTCCACCGACGAGTGGATCACGTCACACACCATCGTCACCTGTGGCCCCAACGAATTCATGGCGCCTATTCACAATCGGATGCCGGTGATCCTTGGGAGGGATGCGCTGGAGCTCTGGCTTGACCCGGCAGTCACTGAGGCCGCAGACGTGTTTCCTCTCCTCCGACCGTGCGCGGACGACTGGCTCACCTGCCACCCCGTCTCCCCGCTGGTCAACAGCGTCCGCAACGACGGCCCCGC
>Ga0315289_10002069_pt1 | contig 31025 bp, 29 predicted proteins | sample YL17G11_40_MG_FD_203452 | JGI IMG/M metagenome (GOLD analysis project Ga0315289, IMG submission 203452) | Sediment microbial communities from Yellowstone Lake, YNP, Wyoming, USA - YL17G11_40 | ecosystem: Environmental > Aquatic > Freshwater > Lake > Sediment | place: USA: Wyoming | collected... | reverse complement strand
AGTCGAATGCACCTGCGAGTGGTCGGCCAACCTGCCCAAGAGCGCGGGCGGCACGAGCGTGGTTCGCGTGCAGCCCGGCCAGAATGAGCGCATCCTCGTCCGCTTCGCATTGCCCAAGTCCGACGCGCCGCAGACCTACAACATGCAGCTCAAGGCCACATTCAGCACGGGAGAGGTGCAAGAAGACTCCTTCGCCATCCACGTCCTGCCCGCGTGGAAGAAACCCAGGCTCGGCAGCAAGATGGCTCTGTACGACCCGCACGCCGAGACGGCGAAGATGCTGTCCGAGATGGGGGTCCCTTTCGACCCCGTGGAGGCCGACGCCGACTTGAGCCGCTACGACGTGCTGGTGATCGGCAAGAAGGCCCTCACGGTGGACGGCCCGGCGCCGAACCTCTCGCGCGTGCGGGACGGGCTGCGCGCCGTCATCTTCGAGCAAGAGGCGCTCCCGCTGGAAAGGCGGCTGGGGTTCCGCGTGGAGGAGTACGGCCTGCGCCACGCCTTCGCGCGGTCACTCGGGCATCCCATACTGGACGGCCTTTCCAACGACAACCTCCGCGACTGGCACGGGGAGGCAACCCTGCTGCCGCCCAGCATGCCCCCGGGCAACGTCAACTCCTTCCCGATGGTGCAGTGGTGCGGCTTCACGGAACCCCGCCCCGGCCGGGCCGGCTGCCAGGGCAACGTCTCGTCGGTCATGATCGAACGGCCGGCAGCAGGGGATTTCGTGCCGTTGGTCCAAGGCGGTTTCGCTCTTCAGTATAGCCCCCTGATGGTCTACCGCGAGGGCAAGGGCGCCGTCGTGTTCTGCCAGTTGGACGTGACGGGCCGCAGCGAGGAAGAGCCCGCCGCACGCCGGCTGGTCGCCAACATCCTCGATTACGCGGACTCTTATGCGCCGGGTCCTGAGCGCAGTGCGCTCTACGCCGGCGATCCGGCTGGCATGGAGCACCTGGTGAAGGCGGGCACGGACGTGGCGCTCTATGACGGCCAGCGCCTGAGCGATGACCGGGTGTTGGTGCTCGGCCCCGGCGCAGCGGCTCGGCTTGGCGACCACGTCTCGCAGATAGCTGCCTGGGTGAAGGGCGGCGGCCGTGCGCTGGCGTTGGGTCTATCGCAGGAGGACGCCAGCGTCGCCTTGGCCCTGCCGGTGCGCATAGAGGCGAAGGAGCACATCTCCTGCTTCTTCGCGCCGCCGGCCTGGGATACGCTCCTGGCGGGCGTGGGATGCGGCGACGTCATGACCCGCGACCCTCGGACGGTGCCGCTGATAGCCAGCGGCGCGTTGGCACTCGGCGACGGTGTGCTGGCCCGGTCCGAACAAGGCAACGTTGCCTTCTACCAGATCGTGCCCTGGCAGTTCGACTACGTCCGCCTCTACAACACTAAAATGGCGTTCCAACATTCGAGCTTTGTAGTGAGCCGCTTGCTGGGCAACATGGGCGTGCGGCTCCGGACGCCGCTGCTCGGGCGGTTCGGCAGCCCGCTCACGCTGCCGCCGGGGCCCCCCAAAGACGTGCTGGGGCACATGCGGATTGAGCAGGGGGACAAGGCGATGTTTCTGCCCACGCAGTGGAAGGGGCTGCCCCTCCTGTCGGGCGGGGCCCCTGAAGGCTGGACGGCGCCGACATTCGACGACTCGAAATGGCGTAACATTCGCGTGCCCGGAGGCTGGGAGAGCCAATTCGAGGACCTGCGCGGGTTCGACGGCGTGTTTCTCTATCGCGTGAAGGTCACCGTCCCGCCGGAGCTGACCGAGGGCGAAGCCACGCTGGTGCTGGGCGCCGTGGACGATGAGGACCGCACCTACGTCAACGGCAGCCTGGTCGGGTCTACCAACCGCCAGACGAACCCGGATGACTACTGGGAAGCGGCCCGGCGGTATGCCCTTGCTCCTGGCACGCTCAAGGCGGGCGAGAACGTCATGGCGGTGGAGGTCACAGATCTCCGCCAGACGGGGGGGATAACGGGTTTCGCGAATATCGAAGACGTCCCACGTGTGCGCACGAGCCGCGAGGACATGCGGTGGCTGGCGGGGCTCTACCTGGATGAACCGGTCAGCGAGGACGACCCCTACCGCTTCTACCGGTGGTAGACGTCGCATCAAGCGGAAGCCAGGCAACGCCAGGACGGAAGTAGGATCACACGTTCCCGACGCGCTTCTGCCGGGTGTCCCCGGCCAGTCGGAAAGGCCGTCGTCACAAGCAGGGGCCAACCCTACTCCCGAACCGGTTCGTCCCACACCCTCTTCAGGAACGCGGCAATCGCATCCGGGAAGTATTCGTAGCCCAGCTTGCCGTACTCGGGATCTGCAACGGAGGGATCGCCCGAGGCACCGCTTTCGGTTATGTCTCTCTTCGTGAACCAGTCGAGGTGGAGAGGCATCGTGTCGCACTTGATGGAGGGCTTCACCATGCCTTCTCGTCTCACGAGGTCGGGCCTGTGGAAGAGATAGTACGACGTCTCCCACGCGTCGGCATGGAAGTTGAACTGCCCCTGCTTCAACTTCGCGTAGACCTCGTTCGCCCGCGTGAAACAAGTCCGGTTGTCGGCGAAGTAAAACCTGACGCCGACGATGCCTTCCCTTTTCAGCTTTCCTGAGAGGTCGCGGAGTGCCTCCATGGCCGGCGCAATGTTTCCGCCGTGTCCGCTCACGCACGCAATCTTTTTGAACCCCGCGCGGATCACTTCCCGCACCACGTCCTCCAAGAGCCTGATGTACGTTTCCAGGCTCAGGCTTATGGTGCCTGGAAAGTCTGTGTGCTGTGTGGCCCGGCCGTAGGGGATAGTGGGAAGCACCACGACCGGCACATGGTGGTTGTCCCGCGCTCTCCTGGCGCCCTCAAGGGCCCAGGTGAGGGCCAGGAATTGATCGCAACCGACCGGAACCATTGGCCCGTGCTGCTCGATGCTCCCGAGCGGCAGCACCGCGATCCGGCCCTCCTCGGCCGCGCGCTGCACCTCCACCCACGGCATCTCAGCCCACTGCAGGCCCGCATAGTCTCTCTCGTTGAAAGGGTGCATTTCTTCGTCCTCGCTGCTAAAGACAAGGTTGCCGCTGGTTCGGCCGATCCCGCCGCAGAGCTTCTTTGCCGCCGAACTGCCAACCGGCAGTCGTGCTATCTCTAAAGTTGTGCAGCCCACCGGCGGCCTTCTAATTCCTGGGGGGTTGGTAGCCCGCGGTCAGGGTCACCCAGTGGAACTCGTCGATCAACTTCGGCAGGCTCATCTCTTCACGGCCGACCTCGGCCGGTATTTCGTGGGCCTGTAAACCAAGCCGCTCAGCGTCAGCGAATACTTCTTCAATGCGGGCCTTCACGCACACCAGGAATCGACGATATGACCCCCACGACCCGTCAAAGCCCAGCCCATGACGAATGGAAGTATCCCACGGTGGAAAAACCTCGGGCCTCAATGCATAAAGAATCTTCGCCGCCCCTGTTGGTCCAAAGGTCACAGGCACCTGCTGCCCCGCTCGCTCTCTAAGGCAAGCCCTCCTCCCTGACAGATCTCCATAGGCACGAGCGGACAGGGTTAGTTCCCGGTCGGAAAGGTGCGTAAGGTGCTGGTGTTGCTGCGGAAGCGATGCAACCCATTTGCGACCCCATTCCAGAAGCTCTTGAGATGCCTCGCCATGGTATTCCTTCTTGAATTGCCTGCAGTTCCAAGCATTGAGCCACGTTAGAAGTGCAAGGCGATGTTTTCGATCTTCCAGTGAAAGCCCCCCTCTCGCCGTAGAATTGCGCAGCGTTCGAAGGGACAAATCATAATTCGTGGAATCACGGTACTCGCGACAAGCGTCTCGCAGCGCAGAAAGGGTCAGATGGTCAGTCGGCTTCATCCCCCAGTTCCTCCTCGATGCTGCCGAACGGCTCTACGGCTGCCTCCAGGTTGTCAACAATTACGTCGCGCGTGGTCATGCCTTCATCAAACACGAGCGGCGAGGCGCCCAGCGGGACGGCGTCCATCTCACGTCTGGCTCCAGGATGCTCCTTGAGCCAAGCGGCCATCTTACGCCCGACGATACGCTGGCACTCTTGGGGCGTTACGGAATGCCCAAAGAGCAGGGCACGCTCAAGGAGCCCGTTTGAACGCAGCCAGCCGTCAGCACATCTGCCTCAGAACGCGCGCCGCCTTAGTCGCGTCGGCAGAGCCGTCGAGCGCCAAATACAGGACGAAGCGCTTGCCGATGACCGCGGCGGACATCCCACGCAGGTTGATGTCCTTAGCCCCGAGCGCTGCTGTTATCTGAGCCCCCAGCCCGGGCTTGTCCGCTCCCTCAGCGCGCACGGCGAAGATGCTCCTGGACTTGTGGAGCCCTGCCCTCTTGGCCGCCTGGGTCTGCCGCGCACCTTTGAGGGGTGCCAGAAACACCACGCCGGTCCCCGGCTTCTCAGGCGCTCTGCGCGCCATCACGTATTGAAGCTCCGCTCCCGCCTCGGCCAGCGCGGTGAGCTTCTCAGCCAGCGCTCCAGGACGATCTTGGACGCTGCCGGCCCAGATGTCAACCCGACTTACCTGCAGAGCCATAATGCTTACCCCCACACAAGAGTTGCCGTCACGAGCAACCGGCGGTCGCATCACCCGACGTGACCAATCCGCCTCCGTCTGGCCTGCAATGGTAACGCGGGCCGCGCGCAGGCGCAAGGGCGGCCTTGACTTGTCTGACTCTGCGCATCCACGAGTTCCATGCGCTTGAAGCCCTCACGACCCCGGCTCATGTGTCCCTTCGGCGAGACAGGTCGGAGCCCCCCAGCCTGCCGTCACGCCGCGCTTTGCCCGTCCTGCGTTTCTTGGCTCAAAGGCATACGCAGGAATCCGAAAGCCCGCAGCCAGGTTGACTCGTTCGCGCTAACCAACCTGGCCGGAACCAGCGCCCCTGCCGGAAGCCTCCTGGCCGCATTCCGACGTTTTGTTATCCCCTGAGTGCCATTATTATCGGCGCAAAAGGCAAAAAGTCAAGCCGGAAAGCGGGCGCCACCAGGAGAATGCCCATAGGCAGGCAATGTTGCGAGTGGTATAATCCGCTGGGGTGCCACGAGGGCCTCAGGCGTGCGGGTCTGAAGGGGGAGAGATGCTACCATGGGCGACGAGACAACGCTCAGTTTGCCCTGCCAAGTTTGCGGCCGGGAAGTGGCCTTGGCAGCCAGCAAAGAGAGTTCGGTGTTGAGATGTCCATACTGCGGTGCGAGGAGCGTCTTCGGGCGACCGGTTCCCTGCCCGATCTGCGGTCACAAGATAGTATTGGCTCAGCACAAGCAGGGCAAGCCCCTCAAATGCCCGAGATGCAGGGCCGTGAGCGTATTCGGCATGCCACAGCGCAGAGGCGGCGCCCCCGGAGCTGGGCGCCACGGCGACCATGCATTCCAGCGGGCCGGGGAGGCCGCCCCTTCGCGCGACGCAAACGACGGCACCCAGCAAGGAGAGCAAACCCGGGAACAGGAGGAGCAGGAAGCAGGGCGAACCGCAAGGCCCGGAGCTGCACTTGGAGAAGACCAGAAACACGCGAAAGCACTTGGTTTGCGGGGACGAGTCAAAACATCCGACGTTAAGAGGGCCTATCGGGAGCTGCTGGCCAAGTATCACCCGGACAAAGTCAGCCATCTCGGCGATGAGTTCAAGCAGATTGCCGAGCAGAAGACGCGAGAGGTGCTTGCGGCATACGAGTATTTTCGTCGGAAGTACAATATTGGGTAGGAAGAGAAACAGGGCTACAAGACACTCAGGCACTGCCGACTGCCTGCGCCCGGCATTCGGAGGCTCAGCGCTCCGGCTCTCTTTGCATGCTGGGCCTTGGATGAGCTGAGGCCGTTTGTGCTCGCGACGGCCTCGGCGACGCCGACCTCCCCAACATGGCAGGCGGACGCGCCTGCGTCCCCAAGCCCGATTGCACAAGGCGGTCCGCTGCCGAGGCACGAGATCTTACCCTCGGCGTGCCGCTTTGCCGGAGCAAAGCGCACGTCGTACAATGCCAGCCGGTGAGGGCTGTCCAGCAAGAACTGTCAGCGGAAGCACTGTGCGCCCCGATCCCAGGCAGATTGCGAGGCTCCTAAGAACGGCTACCGGCCGCGCGGCATTGTGGCGGGGAGTGCGGCGCATGGCGTGGCCGCTGCTTTCGCGTTTGGCCGCGTTCCATCGGATGACTCTCGTCCGTCCTTGCCGCGTGGTGGTCGTAATCGGCTCACTGGGCAAGACGACCACGCGGCGGGCGGTGGAGGCTGCGCTGGGGCTGCCCAGCTCCGACATGGGGTCCGGGAACGCATGGAGTTCGGTGGCGCTGGCCATGCTGAGGACGGGTCCGTCAGGCCGCCGCATTGCGGTCGAGGTGGGAATCGAGGAGGTTGGCCAGATGGACCGCTACGTCCCCGTCCTCCGGCCGAACGTGGTAGTGGTGACGTGTATCGGGACGGAGCATCACCGCTCGCTCGGCACGGCCGAGACAACTCGGCACGAGAAGGCGCAGATGGTCCGCGCACTTCGGCCGTCCGGGTTGGCTGTGCTGAACGGCGACGACCCCAACGTGCTGTGGATGGCCGGGCAAACGGCGGCACGCGTACTCACGTTCGGCTTCGGTCGCGGTTGCGACGTGCGGGCCAGCCATCTGACGTTCGATTGGCCTGCCGGAATGCGCTTCCGCCTGCATGCCGATGGACACCGGCGGGACGTGCGCGTCCGCCTGTTTGGGCGTCAAATGTGCTATCCCATCCTGGCGGCCGTGGGTGTGGCGCTTGCCGAGGGAATCGCACTGGACGCGGCTTTGGAGCGGCTGGAAATGCTGCCCCCCACGTCGGGGCGGATGGAACCCGTTCCGCTCGCCGGCGGGGCTTACCTGCTGCGCGACGACTTCAAGTCTACCTACGAGACCATCGTAGCCTCCCTGGATGCGCTCGCCCAGGTGCCCGCACGCCGACGCATTGCGGTTCTCGGAGAGGTATCCGAGCCGCCCGGCCCCCAAGGGCCTGTCTACCGGGAAATTGGAGCCCAGTTGGCCGCCGTTGCGGACCGCGCCATCATCATCGGCCACAACTATCAGCGGTACGCCGCCGGCGCGGTCCGGGCCGGCATGTCCAGGAAGGCCCTCATTGACGCAGGGACGAGTCCCTGGCAGGCCGTTGAGGAACTCCGACGCGATCTGGGGCCGGGCGACGTCGTACTCATCAAGGGCCGCGACAACCAGCGGCTCGAACGCGTCGCGCTCGCGCTGGAGGGGCGCGATGTCCGCTGCCGCCTGGTGCGCTGCCGCCTGAGGTTCGGCAGGTGCTCGGAGTGCTCGGCGCTGGAACGCGGTCATTCCTACGTGCCCTTCTGGTCGTAGGAGAAATCCGTTTATGCCAGGGAGCAGTCTGCCGATGCGGCTCATGCCCGGAGAACTCCTGCGGCGTTGGCGCACTTCATTGGGACGCTGGGCCCTGCGCGAGGAGGCCTATCGGGCCGCCTGGCCTCTGCTCCGGTCCGCAGCGGCCCTCTACCGACTCACGGCAGTGCACGACACGCGCTTCGTGGCCGTCATCGGCTCTCTGGGCAAGACGACCACCGCCCGGGCTGTCCATGCGGCACTCCACGCCAGCCATCAGTACAGGGTGGGCCCCAGCCAGTGGACCGGCTTGGCCTACAGGGTACTATGCACGCCCCCGGGAAGTCGTCACAAGGTTCTTGAGGTGGGCGTTGACGGCTTCGGACAGATGCGACGGTCCGCCGCTCTATTACGCCCCGACATAGCCGTTGTTACGTCCATCGCCGGCGAGCACAACCGTTCCTTCCGCACGCTCGCCGTGACGCGACACGAGAAGTCCGCGATGGTGGCAGCTCTTCCGTCCGACGGCGTGGCCGTGCTGAACGGGGACGACCCGAACGTGATGTGGATGGCGGGACGCACGCGGGCCCGGGTGATCACGTGTGGCTTCGGGAGGGACAACACCGTTCGGGCCGAAGGCGTCAGCCTGTGCTGGCCGCACGGGACCAGCTTCCGCCTCGTGGCCGCGGGCAAGAGCCGCCACGTGCGAGTCCGGCTGATCGGAGTTCACATGGCCAGGTGCGTGCTCGCGGCCGTGGCCACTGCCCTGGCCGAGGGGATCAGCCTGGAAGAGTGCCTGCCCAGACTTGAGCAGCTCGAGCCGACCGTCGGCCGCATGCAACCGGTTTCGCTGCCCGGCGGAGCTTTCATCCTGCGAGATGACTACAAGTCAACGCTGGAGACCATGGATGCAGCGCTGGACACTCTGGCACAAGTGGAGGCCCGACGGCGGATAGTAGTCTTCGGCGCCGTCACCGAGCCCCCGGGAAGCACCGGCCCCATCTACCGGCGGCTCGGCTCTCGGGTCGCAGGCATTGCGTCGCTGGCCATATTTGTGGGCGGTTCCGCCCGGCGGTACGCCAGCGGAGCTCGACGGGCGGGGATGCCCGGTAATCGCATTATTAGGATAGAGCAGGGCATCCGCGAGGCGGTAGACGCGCTCCGAAACGAGTTGCGGGAAGGTGACGTGGCCCTTATCAAGGGCCGCCGTGAACAGCGGCTCGAGCGCATAACCCTCTCGCTCACTGGGCGCACAGTGCACTGCGGGTTGAGTGTGTGCCGCATAGGGGGACTCCAATGCGAGGACTGCCCCAGGCTCGAGAGGTGGCCTCCCGAAGACCCAAGGAGTCGCCCGCCGAAAACGGCATAGAACGGCCTGGATTCAGTAGCTGCTGGGGCCGCATCCGATGCCTTGTGGGAAGTGGCGGAAGCCTGCCGTAGAGTGCTCGCGTCTGGCTTGGCGCAGGAAGGTACTCCGTGAGGACAGCAACGGCACTGCGCGCATACGCTCTATCCGTCGCCCGCCTTCGACGATGGCTCCAGGACGCGATCTCATTCGAAGAGGCCAGGGCACGGGTAGCACAGCGGCTCCGGACGCGCGACGAGAGCTTCCTGAACCTCATCCGGCGGTGCGTCTTCGGGAATCCTCGGAGCCCGTATCTCCCGCTGTTTCGCCAAGCGGGCTGCGAGCACGACGACCTCGTACGAGGCATCCGCCAGCACGGTCTCGAAGAGGAACTTCGCAGATTGAAGGACGCCGGCGTGTGGATCTCTCTCGACGAGTTCAAGGGTCGCGTGCCCATCGTCCGGGGCGACGTGGAGCTTCGGCGATCGCCGTCCGACTTCGACAACCCAGCGGTTTCCCCCGTCGTGGCTCCGCAGAGCGGCGGCAGCTCCGGACGTTCGGTGCGGTCGAGCATGGACCTCGATCACCTGGCTGTGCGGGCCAGCTATGAGGCGTTCGGGCGGAAGCTCGCCGGCCTCTACGGGGTTCCCCTCGCCGTCTGGTTTCCTCAGTTGCCGGCTGCCTCGGGCATCGTCAGCACGCTGCAGCACGCCAAGATCGGCCAGCCGCCGGTGCGGTGGTTCGACATTGAATGCGGATCGCGCAGTTCGCCCGGTTGGCAGGGCAAGCTCCTGACTGCGGGGCTTGTGGCCGCTTCGCGTGCCTCCAGCCGGCCGCTTGCGTCGCCCGAGCCTGGGCCCGTCTGCACCGTCCTCGATTGGATCCTGCGCACCAGGGACCACGCGGGACGTTGTGGAGTGCACACATACGTCAGCCGCGCCGTCCGCGCGAGTCAAGCGGCGCGCAATCGAGGGAGCAGCCTGGAGAACGTGGCGTTCTACGTCGGGGCGGAGCCGCTCACCCAGGCCCGGTGCGATGAGATCCGAGCGGCCGGAGCCAGCGTCTTCCCGCGCTACGCGTCCACCGAAATGGGGACGATCGCCATCGGATGCGTCGATTCCCGAGAGGCCGGCGACCACCACCTCTGCCGGGACCTCGTGGCCGTTGTGCAGGCAGACCTAGCGGCAACCGATCAGGCGGACATCCTCTACATGACTGCTTTGCACGAGGTGGCACCGAAGGTCATGATCAACGTGCAGCTCGGCGACTGCGCTCGCGTGGTGCGCCGCAGGTGCGGATGCCTCCTCGGCGAAATGGGCCTTGACCTCCATCTCCTGCAAGTGCGCAGCATCGAGCGTGTAACGTGCGAAGGGATGACAGTGGCCGTTTCGGAACTCGTTCGGATCGTGGAGGAAGTGCTCTGCCGAAGGTATGGGGGCTCAGCCCTCGACTACCAGTGGGCGGAGCAGGAAGATCGGCGAGGCAAAGCACGGCTCCTTTTGCGGATCGGCCCGGTCGTTGGGGCACTTGACCAGGACAGGATCATCCAGGAGGTTCTTAGCGAACTTGCCCGGCGCTCTCGGAGCGGCCCGATTGTGGCTGACACCTGGCGCGAGGCGCGCACGATACAGGTCGTGAGGGATCGGCCCCGCGCCACACTCGCCGGGAAGCAGCTTCCGTTCTTGCGGACAGCGGAGCCCTGACACGAGCCGCCTGAAGCCACAGATCACCTCTGCCTGATGCCCGCTCCTGTTGGCGGTGCAGGTTGTCGTCAGAAGCTCCAATTCGTATGATGAGGACGGTTCCGAACGAGTCTGTCACCCCTATTGGCGGAGAGGATGTCATGCCTCAAGAACCGGTTCGGTACGCGATGATCGGCTGTGGCGAGATCGCGGTCCAGAGCTTCGAAGCTCTCACCGCTGCGAGCAACGCGAGGGTCGCCGCAACATTCGACGTGAAGCAGGAACTCGCACAGGATCTGGCGGGACGAGCGGAGGGAGCCGTTGCATGCGCGAGCCAGGCGCAACTGCTCGCGCGCGACGACGTGGAAGCCGTCATTATTTCGACGCCGCACTACCTGCACGAGCCTATAGCAATTGCCGCCATTCGCGCGGGCAAGCACGTCCTGGTCGAGAAGCCGATCGCCTGTACCGTCGCTCAGGGCCGACGCATGGTTGATGCCGCTGCCGACGCCGACCGGCGGCTGGGCGTCTGCTTTGTGCGCCGCTACTCACCCATCACGGAGGGCGTGCGCAAGTTCGTCGCGGACGGGTATCTGGGTAATGTCATAGCCTGGCTGATCGTGGAAATGGGTCACAAGAAGGAGAGCTATTGGACCGGTGGGTACACCCAGCGTGCCAAGACCGACTGGCGGCTTCGCCGCAAGACTGCCGGCGGCGGCTTTCTGGTCATGAACACAATCCATACGATCGACTGGTTCCGGTATGTGAGTGCACAGGAGGTGGTTAGCACCAAGGCCCTTGGTGGGACCTACAACAGTCCCGAGGGCGTTGAAGTCGAAGACCTGTTCAGCGCTTCGGCGACGCTCTCAGGCGGAGGCATTGGGATGATCGCAGGCGGATCTTCAGTGCCGGGAGGTATACAGGGGAACTGCCTGCGGCTGATCGGTACGAAAGGGCAGGTGAACCTGGGAGGTGCGGGCGCCAAAGGCGTCCCAATCTTCCTCACAGAGGGAGGCAACATCGCAGGCCAGGAAGTGTCCGCCGGCGAGTGGACAAACGTGGACTTTAGCGGTGGCAAGAGCGGCAACCCCCGGGCGCTGTTGATAGAGGCGTTTGGGAAGTGGGTAAGGGGCGAGCAGGAGTTCCTGGCCCCCGGCGAGGATGCGCTCAAGACGCTCCAGGCCTGCGAGACCATCTACCGCAGTGCGGGGCTTTGCGAGGAGTAGAACGCATCCATCTTGCGACAGTGCCGTTGGGCACTGGTTGGGCGAAAAGGGAACGGGTGAATGGGAAACAGGACCAAAACACTGGCCGTTCTCGTAACTACGGTGGATGTGCCGATGGCGCGGCATGGTAGGGAGAGAGTCAATGAGAGACGAGACCGTGACGTGGGCCCTTTTGCTGACTCTGGCTGGCCTAGCAGGCGCAACGGCCTCCTGGGCAGAGCGCGAGTGGCCGCCACCGTTGACACAGGACCGAATCCCGCCAAGCGGACGCCAAACCGCCGATGGAATGGTCAGGCAGAAGGTCCACCCAGAGGAGGGGGGTCTGATGTCACAAGCGCAAGAGCCGGGCCTGCGGGCTTTCCACGAGATAGGTGGTGAGCCCGCGGACGCGAAGGAGGCTTTGTCTGGCGTTGCCGAGCGAATTTGCGAACAGATCGACTGGTCGCGGCTGGAACTGCAGGCCATTGCGCGAACGAAGGAAACCGACGGCCCTTACAAGGCAGCGATTGAGCTGGTGCGATATCTGCGCGACCGCAGTGAGCCGCGCCTGATTTATGGGCGGGAATACGTGCGGCTACTCCGCTCCAAAGCTTCGGATGAGCAGCGGAGGGCTGCACGCGACCGCATAGAACGAGCCCTGCGCCGGCCTCTGGTTGTCGAGGGCCAGCACAACAACCCGATCTCCCAGGTCGCGCCGGACACGGTGTTCCTCGGGACTGACGAGGCGCTTTGCCGACAGATTGCCAAGGTCGTACTCGACTGGCGCGAACAGTGGTCCACGGGCTCATGGGGAATGACCCGCGGTATCTGCGATCTGATCACCTGGCTGTTCGTGGTGCCCGAGTGCCCGGATGAGGCCATAGTGCCCCTACTGGGGTGGCTTCTCGAACAAAGTCGGGCCGAGTGGAACTGGGCACGCACATGGAACGAGAACTCATTGGGGAACTCAGGTCACAACTGGTGGCTGCACACCTTCATCGGCTTCTGGCAAGCGGGCCTTTACTTCCCGCAGTTCAAAGGCTTCGAGCAGTTCAGGGCGCTCGCCCCGACTTACTTCGAGCGTGAGATGCAACTCCTTATGGAGTCCGATGGCTTCACGCGCGAACGGTCCTCAGGCTACCACTGGGGGACTTTCGACCACTGGCTTCGGGTGCTTCACCTGGCGCAGGCGAACGGCCTCCCCCTCAGCAAGGAGTTTCATAAACGGCTTGCGAAAGTCGCCGAGGTGGAATGGAAGACGCTGGCGCCTAATGGCGATATCCCGCACTTGGGAGATACCCGGCCCCTGCACAAGGCAGACCGCTCGTTGGAGCGCCTGCGTCGGGTTGCGGCCGTCTTTGGCATGCCGGAGGCGAAGTACGTGGCCGAGTCGCTGGCGCCGGGATGGACGCCCGCGCTTGCGGGACTGCTGCTGGAAGGCGGCAGAAACGTGCTGCCTGAGTATGAGCGGCTCGTGGCACGGGCGCCAGCCGGGCCGACGGCCGACACGGTCCTGCCGGCCTCGGGCTACTACTTCATGCGGCAGGACTGGACGCCGCACTCCGACTGGATGTCCATAGAAGCAGGGCCACTTGGGTCCATCGTCCAGAGCCACGACCACACGCACGTCTTTAACTTTGAGCTCTACAGCCGCGGCCGGCCGGCGCTGATTGACAACGGCAGCGGCCCATACGGCAACAGCCCCGCGCGCATGTGGCGCGTAGGCAGCGCGAGCCATAATGTAGCCACCGTTGACGACGCGGATCACATACCGGTAAGAGACGAGTGGCGTTGGAACGGCGCGGTGATCCCGGTCGTGGACTCTTGGCTCACTAAACCGAGCTATGCCTATTTCAGTGGGGCTCATGAGGGGTACCGTTACCTCCGCGAGGGCATTGCTTCCGCCCGCCGCAAGATCTTCTACCTGCGGGGGGAGTACTGGATCCTGATCGATCGCTTCACTCCAGAGACGCAGGCCGAACACACTTACAGGCTGCATTACCATGTCGGTGCGCCGTGCAGCCTGGATGGGAGCCGCCTCCTGACGCAGACTGAAGGGACCAACCTGCTGATCGTGCCCGTGCCGGGGTTAGACGGCGAGCCGGCCCTGGAGCCCTGTCCCTATCCGTTGGAGGGCTACGACAACCCCACACACCTCTTCTACACGCGCCGTGCGGCGGGTAACCAGTTGTTCGCCACGCTGCTCGTGCCCTTCGAAGGCACCAACCCGCCACCGGTCGCTGTGAATTGCATCGAGGTACGCGCCGACGGCCGCAGACTCTCTCCGTGGGAAGCGACGGGGCTGGAGATCAAGGTAGATGGTCGCAGGGACGTCTACGTGGACCTGCACATGCAGTGGAATCTGCCGTGGGAGGCGGGCGGCTACTCCGGCGAAGGCCGGCTGTTTCATTCCCGATGTCCCTGACCAGAAACATCCCCGGGCCGTCCCCTGAGAGGAACTGGCGAAGAAGGACGTTCTCTTCGCCTTGACAAGTGTTGCGCACCCCGCTATTGTGCCCCCTGAGAGAGTTTTGGTGCTTTTGCGGGGCGCTCCTTTGCAGGGCGTAGCGCGGAGGGTGTTATGTTTGATCGGCGGCTCTGTATTGCTATAGCGGCTGTCGCGGCTTTACTGGTAGCACCGCAGTTCGAAGTACGGCAGGAAGGCGTGGACACCCGCGATGCAGGCAGGATCGGCCTCATGGACATCATCGTCCCCGGCGGCCCCTACGTCCTCGGGGCGGATGGTGATTCCGGTGCCCGTACTTCTCAGGTTCAACTCGCCCTTGAGAATGCTGGCGTCCCGCCGTCTGAGCGCGCGGCATCGGCCGATGGCGGAAGCACCCCACAGGCTCCTGAGGGGGCTCCCGGACGCCGCGCAGAGGGTGGAGGAACGGCCGCCACGGCTGGCACCCAACCCGCTAACCCACCGACCCGCCCACTGCGGCGTCGCCAAGACGCCGGCGACTTGGTTGCACAGGCCCTTGCGCCGATTGACGACATGATTCGAGAGAACGGCGTCTCTTTCCGTTCCTCACATTTCGCGGAGGACTGTCGTGATTGGGACCCACAAGGATGCGGCTATTATCAGGGGCATGCCAGCCGGTTCGTCTTCGCGATTGAAGCCACCGATGGCAAGGTCAGCGAGTACTCACTTTGCGCAGCGGCCGGCCCGGACGGTCAGCATGGACTCTATGTCTCGGTCTGCGAATACCACGCGGTGGCTGAGCAGCGAGAGGGTAAGGACGGCAAGCCAGAGGTTTTCCACGGGGTGGTGATAGACAGGATATATCTGGTCAAGCCCAATGCGTTGTCTCTGGGGCTGCGCGCCCAAATGCTGGACGAGGTGAGCCAGGGCAACTTCATGAGAGCATATCAGCAGTATGTCCGGCAAAAGCGGGAAGGGCAGGCAGGCGATTCAGTCACCCGCCCCTGGCTCCAGAAGGGCGCCAAGTAGCCCGCTCACGCCGACCCTGGCCCTGCGAAGCGAAATGACCGCCTGCCTACCTGACGGGCGCCTCAGGTCCAATATAGGAAGTGGCTGCAACCACATCGTCGTACCACATGGTAACGTCCTTGCGGACCCTGCGATTGTCGGTATAAAAACCGAGTGCAATGCGGTTTGACTTGAGGCTCGCGACATTCCGGAATCGGAGGTTGGGGAAGTCACCGACCAGCCTGCCGTCCACCCAGAAAGCAACGCGTCCGTCGCGTTCGCCCGGCACGTTCGCCTTGACCATGAGTTCGTAACAGTACCAGCGGTCCCGTTCCGGGATGAAATCGGGCCGGGAGACGAACTGCTCCCCGAACAGTTCCCTGTCAGGCGGGATGACTCTCCCAGAGGGGAAGAACTGATCACCCCAACGGTTTCCCTGGTCCATGTGGTAGACATAAGTGACCAGATGGCCCGGCGAGGGAATCTGCTGCTGAGGGCGCCAGGTGTCCAGCAGGACCCCGAACTTGTTGCTGCCGTCAGCGCGCACCCCCGGGCATGCCTGGGGGACGCCCGGGGCTCTTGCCTCGATGCCCCCTCCGTTGTGCGCCCCCCCCATGGTACAACTCCGTGTTCTTCTCGAACTTCGCATAGTACCGCAGAAAGAGGGTGTCAAATCCCGCTTCGAAGTGTCTCTCTACAGCCAGGCCCCCGGCCTCGCCCGAACCGGGCCGCACGATCGTCATCTGCACGGCCTTCTTCCCACTGTGGACGTTCTCGGCCTGCTCTATGATGAGGCACCCGCCCCAGGTGTTATCCCACTTAGTGTTGCCCCCCTTGTGGTAGCCGTCCGGGAGCTGGCCGGTGTCGGTGGTCTCGAAGCCGTCTGCGAAGACGACCGCAGGGTCTTGCTCGATTCCCTGATGCCCGGCGGATTTCGCGGCGATACCTCCCCCTTCAGGCAGCGGTTGGAGCCTCGGCGACCCCCCTCCGTAGCTGGCGACCGCCGGGAGGATGAGCCCCAAAGCAAGCACAACCCCTATGCTGATCCGCTTACCCATGCGTATTCCTCCGCAAGCCCGGTCAGACCGCCGATGTGTGGTTGAGGGGATTTGGCGCTTACGCGACTCCCTCTTCTCACCTTGCCCCGGACTCCCTCGCATGATACGACTTACGCCATTCCTTGACAACATCTGAGATCACCAGCGGCGAGCATGCCGCGAAAGCCACCGTCCCACCGGAGCCATGCTTCTGACGCGTGCATGCCGTTGGCTCGCTTCAGCCGGCCGAATGAATAAGCGAACGGGCTAACTGGAACTTGCCCCCGGGGCCCCGCTTGATCTCCGACACCAGGACGACGTGAAACTCGACCCCAGAGGTCAGCACCTCTCTGACGGTTCGCTCCACCTGCTGGATCTCCTCACCAGTGGGCCTGCGGAACGGGATGACCTGAAGCACAATCCTGTCCTGGCGCTCCTGGATGAGTTGGTGTTGGCGTATCCAGTCGGCAATGGGCATCACGGTGTCTGTAATGAGATACGGGTGCAGCCACCGACCGTCAGGAAGGCGCAGGTAATCTGCCGTCCGACCCTCCACACTGCGGATCGTCGAAAAAGGGCAGCCGCAAGCGCACCTTTCGTTGCCCTGGGTGACAATATCGCCAAGGCGGTATCAGATGAAGAGCATGGCGTCGAAATGAAGGTTCGTGCCGACCAACTCGCCCCGTTCACCTGGTCCCGCAGCGCGTCCGTCGGCAAGGACCTCGACCATGACGCCGTCGTCACACGTATGCAGCTCGCCTGTTTCTTTGCATTCCCAGGCGATGAGGTTCAGCTCTTGACTGCCGTAGGTTGCGTACACCGGGCCGCCAAAGGCCTGTTGGATCTCCTTGCGCATGGGTTCGGTCAGGGTCTCCCCTCCGACCATTACCACCCTGGGGCGGATCGCCTTTCGATCGGCATCAGTGAGAGCGCAGGCGATATGTGCAACTGCACCAGAATAGCCTAAGAGAAAACCCGGCCGGTGCTGCCGCAGCGCCGCGATGATCTCTTGGCGCCTGACGGCAGTCGGCAAAACCCCGGCGATAGAAACCTGATGCCGCCAGCACCCGTTTGGCAAGCATGGCGCTCTCGTTGCCGCCTGTGGGCACCTCGCCAATGGCGAAGCGCCTGCCTGCTATCCGCATCCCAGCGTAGTGCTGGGCCCGCAGCTAAAACAGTCGTCCCAGCCTTTGCTCTAACCATGTGTGTCGAGTGGTGAACGGTTCCCCCGACGAGCCACTCGTCGTGACCGCTCATAGGGATGCAGGGGAGATGCCGTGCGCCAGGGTCTCTTGCAGCGGCGTCTCGCGAAGATCGTCCTTGGTCGTAATCGGCAGAAATCTCAGATCAGCCGTGGTGCGGATGTCACAAGGACGGATGCCATGCCGGTCGAACAAAAGCCGGTAGTGTGCGACGTGCTCACAGGCATGGGCGATCACCGAGCGGAGCCGCCCCGCTCCGAGGGCGAGGAGTTCATCTCGAGACAACCGCTGGCCGCACAAAGCGGAAGGGACCATGGCAAGCTGAATTCGCCAGAGACTCATCACCCGTGCACCGCCTCTGATCCGGAACGATGGAGAACGCTCATGGCGCGTCGCTGGCCTTGCTCCCCTGGCATGGGGATCGGTGCTATTGTAGAGGCTTGGAGGACGGTCCGTCGAGCGGATGGAAGCGAAGATACCGACAGAATGCTGGAGGCGAACCCACAATCGGGGCGGGCCACGCAGAGCGCAAATCAACGTGGCGCGCCGGGGGGGATTCGAACCTCCGACCGTCGGATTAGAAATCTATGCGGCGCTGTTGTAAGTCCTTCACAGTAAATCATTTACAGTCATAAGACTTAGGCCCGTAGGCGCTTACATACTTGGGGAGTTATAGGCGGCTTGGAGTGCTAACGTTTTTTGTGTCATTTTCCACCCCATTTCTGTGGCATTAGCCGTGTCAGAACGTCAGATGACGACTCGACCCCGAGGGTACCGTCCGGCCGAGCTAAGACCCCGCACATCTGCAACCAGACTGCGGCCAACTCACTCGGCCCTACTCAATCAGGTCTGCTTCCCTGAGGAGCGGCTCAAGCACGCCGTTCTGGAGCTTGCTGTGGTCGAAGCCCTTCTCTGATTCAGCCCGCACGAAAACCGATGCCTTCTTCTAACGCAATTAACCGTGATCCTGGCCACGCCCGGGCAATCTGGCCACGAAAACATCTTACCGCCAAAGGAACCGTGCACGATCTAAGCACCAGGCGGTACTCTGGTCAATCCTGCAGACCCTCTCCTGCCCAATGCAGATCGGCCGCTGGGACGGATAGTTGTCGAAAGCCTGGACGCCATCCCTGCTGCCGCGCCCCAGGACAACGATGGATGGTGGGACCGCTCTGAGGCCCTTGAAGACAGGCGGACCTGCGAGCAGCCCTTCGAGCGCGTCCGAATCAGGCACGACTACGGGGCTTTTCTTGCCCAGCCACAGGTGACAGGCCAGGAGGGGGCGGCGTTCGCCCTGCTCGCTCAAGGCTACCGACCGGCCGAGATAGCCGAGCAGCTGAAGGTCTCAGCTCCACGCGTATGCCAGATCAAGCATGCCATCGGCCGCAAGCTCAGCCGGTTCATGGGGTCGGAATGAGGAAGGCTGGCAGCTGCTCCAGGTCCTCGAACGGCAGGGCCTGGTCGCCCCCGGAGCCCGGGAACGGGCACTCAAGCCGAAGGACGCTGGTGATTTCCTTGCTGAAGGCGGGGACCGACCCGAGGAAGAATCATCTTGAGCAGTCGGGGGAGTGCGGATCTGCGTCCCTCCGTTCTTGCCGGTAGTTGGCTCTTACGAGCCGCGCGAGCAGATGACGTCGACTTCGTGGCCGCTCGCGGCGAGGCCCCGCGCCACGTCGGCGAGGAGCTGGCCGGTAGCGGCGGTGTCCGGCGGGTAGAACTGGTTTAAGAGTAGAATGCGCACTGTCTATCCCCCTCCAGGAAGACGATCAAGCTCTCTTGCTCGCACCCAAGTTAGCAGGACGCCATCAAGCGACATGGCGCCGGGCCCCCAGGGGCAGGAACGAACGAGGGTCCTCTGGGAGCGGCTGCGGCGTCCTTACCGGGCTTCGGCAGGGAGCCGGGCCGCTGCCCAGACTTCGGCCGGCGCCTGCCAGTCCCCCTCGACTCGCAGACGCATGGCTGTCGCCGCCACTGCAAGCGCCGGCGAGCCATTTGATGAGCGAAGTGGTCATATTTTATGTGTGCGCAGTTGAGGAAGTTAGGACAAATTGGGTTCGTTTCGCAAAAGTGCTTTCCAGACCCGGCAACAAGATTCACCGCGGAGGCGCCCGACCTCCGGCGGGCGGCGCAGAGGACGACAAGTATCCTGTTGTTCGGCAACGGCTACCAGGTCAGAAAACGTGAGGCATATATGTATTTAATTGCGCTACCTCTGTACGGCGACAGGCTGGGCGAGGAAGACTCGAGCCCCGGCTGAGAGCTTAAGCTTGTACCTACTTTATGGTGTCTACAGGCACAGGCTCGGTTGCTGGTGGTGGTGAGGACGAGTCCTCATCGGCCAACAGGGCGGGAGCCGGTTCCCCAGGTCCGACGGAGGGCTCGGCCACCTCTGGTCCGTCGGGGGGCGTTGTGGCCAACGTGGCCCCTTCGGGCAGGTGGACGGTGACGTCGGCGGCGACAGGCGGAAGCACTTCTTCGCCGAGGCGCATGCGCTGGAGGCGTTCGGTCTCGTGCAGCAGCCGTATCATCTGGTTGGTGAGGCTCGTGTCATAGCGGGAGGTCAGTCGGACGATGGTTTCAAAGTGGTCTGCTTTGGCTTGGCCCTGATTCAGCCCGTATATCGTGTCCTTAGCTCTTAGGTTCAACGGCTCATCCGCCATATATTCTCCGCGGCTGAGGATGTACAGCTCGGTTTCGGCACGGGCGCAGCGCTGGAGGCGGAGGTAGGTGAGGGCGAGCTTTTCGACGAGCATGTCTTCGACAGGGCCGACGGGCTTGATGTGGTCTGCGAGGCGGTCGTATATGCCTTCGAGTTCCTCCGCGTCGTATTCGGTGAGGGCGGAGGCGAAGATGCCGTGTTTGCGGGCGTTGAGGCGGGTGAGGGCTTTACCTTCGGATGATCTGACGCCGCCCTTCTTGGCGTTTTCGGCGTTCGCGGCGATTTGTTCTGGGGTAGCCAACTTAGCGTCCTCCTTGATGGAAATGGAAGCTGTCACACTATCAAGTATAGACGGCCATGTGGCCGTGTCAAGAGGGACGTCATAAGTAGCTTTCCGCAAAAGGGATAGGAACAGAAATAGGGGCACAGACACGTGTGGCGGCGGGAACGGTGCCTCGGGCGTTGCCGCAGGGCCACCGGGCATTGCGCCAAACGCAATGGGCGTTCGAGCAAGCGGAACGCTCGTTGCTGGAAGCGGAACGCGAGCGGCAAGCGCAGGGGTTCCGACGGAAGGAACCCCAGGTCCGACGGGGGGGCATTGTAGCCAAGGTGGCCCCCTCGGGCATTCGTGCACGGCTTATGCGGCGTCGGGCTGTTCGGCCGGACGGGAGGATGGAGATCCGACGGGAGAATCAGGTTGGGGAGGACTGCAAGTCGGGGTGGGGATCAGTCAGGTGTTGGGGGTCCGTACTGAGCGGAGGCCGGAAGCAACTACACCCGCTGCATTTCGTGGGTCGGCATGGCCCACAGGAAGCTCTGCCGGTAGCCGTTAGCCTCCCTGGGTGCTGGTGGTCTCTCGCCGGTCAACCCACCGGCGACGAACTGTGCAATGATCCGCGGCCCATTCCGGCGGACCGGCCCCGGATGAGGGGCCTTACCGTTGCACAACTCCTGCAGGACGTGCGCAATCTCTTTGCCACTGCAACCGCAGGGCAGCGTCGCCCCGGCAGTGTACTTCCGGACCTCATCGGCAGTGTCCGCATCGTCGGGCCCTATGAACAGCACGGGGGCTTCCGTCTGCAGCGCCGCATACAGTTTGCTCGGAACCACAATGCCCTGCCAGCCTTCCCGCATCGTTATGGCATGCACGTCAGCGGCCCAGAGCAGATCCGCCGTCAACTCAGGCGGCTGATAGTCCAGGACCGCCACATTCGGCAACCCCGCAGTGGCGCGCTGCAGGTCAGCACACCTGGCCCCTCTTACGACGAAGACTGTCATCCATTCGGAGTTGCCTTCACGCGCCAAATGGCGAGACGCTTCGAGCAGCTCTTCGAAGGAGTGCGCTTCTCCAAGATTGCCGGCATAGAGCACAAGGCGTTTCCCCTGCCACGGGTGTTGCGCTAAGAAGCGGTTGGCCGCCCGGTCCACCTTCGCTACACTGCGGAAATCCCACGGCGGCACGATCACGGAGAAACCCCTCTCCCTACGCCAGTTTCTGTACTCTTTTAGGCGCGACTGCTGGCGTCTTCCCAGGCAGATGACACCCGAGACCGATCGGAGAGCCAGTTCGTTAAGCCACCTTAGTGCCCTATAGATGGCGCTCCCTGGCCTCACCATGCCATCGGCGACGAGAGCCTCCGGATACAAGTCCATCGTCCACCAGTATGTTCGCCTCTGCGCGCCGCCGACAAGCCTTGCCAGAAAGGCGATAAGGCACAAGAATGGCGGGTCGGTCAGTAGCACGCATCTTTCCCAGCGCATCAAAGGAACGAGCAGACAGGCCTGGACCCAGAACGAAAGCCATCCCGAAAGCCGACCGAAGCCCCAAAAGCTCCGCAGGTATGTGACTGGGGTCGCGTCGGCCCTTGCCGGCGCATCAGCCGTGCCTGTATAACCTTGCCTGGACGTAAGCACATGGACCCGATGCCCCATTGCTGAAAGCGCCCCCGCCAAGTCAAACAGCATCCGCGCAGTGGGAGTCTGCTGGCTACCGTAATGGCGGTTAACGAGTAGGATGCGCATAGGTTGCAGCTTTCTCAACCTCCAGACGGCTGTGCCAGCTCCGTACGATCTCCTCAAAGGTCTGCTCTAAGCTGACCGACACTTCCCAGTCTGGGTAGTGCGCACGGGCCTTCCGGAGATCGCTGTAGTAACAAATATGGTCGCCCTCTCGATTCTTCTCTACGTATTCGCTGATCATTCTCCTGCCTGTCAGGGCTTCTACAATGTCAAAAGCTTCAAGGATCGAGCAACTGTTCTCCTTTCCGCCGCCTATGTTGTAGACTTCTCCCGGCCTGGGATGTGCCACAAATGAATGCATGAAACGGGCGACATCCATGCTGTGGATGTTATCCCTGACTTGCTTGCCTTTGTAGCCGAATACCTTGTACGTTCGCTGCTCTAAGTTGCAACGGACCAGATAGCTCAGGAAGCCGTGCAGCTCGACACCGGTGTGGTTAGGGCCTGTCAGACAACCTCCCCTGAGACAGCACGTGTTCATGCCAAAGTAGCGGCCATACTCCTGGGCCATCACATCGCCTGCCAGTTTGCTCGCCCCGAACAGAGAGTGCTTCGACTGGTCAATGGGAAAGGTCTCTGGAATCCCATTCTCATAGGCCGGGTCGGCGTAGTCCCATCTGGTCCCGAGTTCCGTCAGAGATATACGGTTCGGGGCATCGCCGTATACCTTATTGGTGGACATATGGATGAAACACGCCTCGGCCGCGTGGCGGCGAGCGGCCTCAAGCAGATTGAGCGTGCCTACGGCATTGGTGTCGAAATCATCAAACGGAATCTGCGCCGCCTTGTCGTGGCTGGGCTGGGCGGCGGTGTGGACTATGACATCGGGCCTGATGTTCCTGAAAAGCCGGATAATCCGATGCCGGTCTCGAATGTCCAGCTCGTGGTGAGTGAAGCGTCGCAAGGTTGTCTCGAGGCGCTTCTGATTCCAGCGGGTGTCGCCTTGAGGCCCGAAAAAGACTGCCCTCTGGTTGTTGTCCACGCCGTGGACATCCCAACCGAGAGAGCCGAAGTAAGTACAGACCTCCGAGCCGATCAGCCCGCTTGAACCAGTGACTATGATTCTCACGGTCCCCCTCCTTGTCTGATGGTTTCTTTAAACCCTATATCGGTTCGTAACGGCGCGTGCCGGAAGCGTGCCCCCGGGGCGCCTGGTTGTCGTGTCCAGCCCAGCAGTTCCTCCTGAGGCCACTGGGGAGCATTGAGCTGGAGGCAAATCGTGCGTTCATAGGTTGCCGGCAGGGGCGGGAAGGACCCAAGGTCCCTACTGGGGCCGGCGCCTGCCAGTCCCCCTCGACTGGCACGCGCGTGGCTGTTGCCGCCCCTGGGCTCTCTTCCGTTTTTCAACAACCGCACTGGGTCCGCACAAGCCGAGGGGACGCTATAATCTCGTTGGCTTGCCCTCCGATGGGTCGCAGGTCATAGGCCAACGAGCGCAGGAACCGACAGCATTCTTCATTTACGGCGGAGCCGTGAGTGGCGAGGAATATGATGGGATGTCGCCTGCGAAGCAGCGATTCAGCTCCTGCCAGAACGCCCAGCTCAGATCCTTCTACGTCGACCTTGAGGTAATCTGGAACGGGCCCGCCATCGCTGTAAACGAAGTCATCCAAGGTAACCGTTCTCACTTCCAAGTCTCCGTCCGTGGCAAGGTGACCCATGGAGTTGCTCGGTCGGATGTCGAATGTGGCCTGGCCGGTCCGGTCGGAAACCGCAACTTCCACGACAGTGGCATTCTTGATCCCGTTGATGCGGATATGCTCTCTGAGGTACCACAGGTTCCTGGGCAACGGCTCAAAGGCGTACACCCTTCCTCCGGGGCCTACGAGCACCGAGCCCAGCAACGTATAGAAGCCCACATGGGCACCTATGTCGAATACCGTGGTTGCCTCCCTGACGGTCTGCTCAAAGAGGCGGCGTTTGTCATACTCGTAGCTGCCGAGCCAACAGCCGTGGTTGAAGGACCCAGCTATCCAGCTCTTGCCTCTTAGAGAGCCCTGGAGCACACGTAGCTCCGCCCGTTTGGGGATGAGACGGAGGGGCCATCTAAGGGCCCTGCCATAGAGCGTCTTCCTGGACACGCCAGAGAAGTTCAAACCGGTATCTCCTGCACGGGATCCTACGCTCGGGCGTCTACACGGAGCCCGCATTGTGCCGAGAGGGGTTGAAATGAAAGATACATAGGCTGAAGAAAGGCCTCCAAGACTATGACCGTGGGGCGAGCGTCAGACCGGGAGCCCCTTTTCGCGCCGCTTGAGTTCTTTGATCTTCAGGCAGATCATGTATTCGTAGATGCCCTGGAGGGTGCAGTAGGTGAGGCCGGGCATGCCGTCGAGAAACCCGCGCCGCAAGACGTACATATAGAAGAACTTCAGCCAGGGCCTGAAAGGTAGACGGAAGGACAGGCGCTTCAGTGCCCGCCGTCTTAGCACCGGATCCCGGGACATCAGTGCCCGCCACTTCAATCTGCCAGTCCGCAAGTCCTGAAGGCAAGCCTGGGCCTCCAGAGAGGAATAGCGGTTGTGCTTGGCGAGCCATTCGGTGAATCCTTTGCTGAAGTTGTAATGGAGGAATGGCTCCTGGAGCCGCAGTATCTTGCCATCGGCTTCGTAACCTTCGCCATGCCCACGTTCCGTGTACCTGACGCGCCCCCGACGAACGAGGCGCAGCACCCAAACGGGGAAGGTGCTGCTGTGTTTCAACCAGCGACCGTCGAGCATGGTCTTATACGAGAGGAGGAATCCTGCGACCTCAGGGCCGGCCGTCTCAACTCGCTGCTGGATTTCGGCTGCAAGCTCGGGCGTCACTACCTCGTCGGCGTCCAGATGGAGCACCCACTCGGTGTGGAGTCGAGCATGTTCCATTGCCCAGTTGCGTTGCCCAGCGAAGCTTTCAAGACCGTGCTCGTACACTCGGGCGCCCAGGGCTTCCGACACTGAACGCGTGGAGTCCGTGCTATTGTCATCTATGACGACGAGGTCAGAGACTACTGCGCTTGCGTCAGACAGACATCGCGAAAGGTTGTGTTCCTCGTTACGAGCGAGCACCACCGCCGTCACGAGGGGGTGCTCCAAGCCGCGCTGCGGCGAAGGCCTGGAGCCGAAATTGAAGAACCGCTCGGAAACCTTGTCAGTTTGCACTCGCCAGACGTCGCTTTCTTCAGGGGCGGGCTGGAAACCGGTATTCAAACTACCCGAGCGCGTTCACGATGACGCAGGCGGTTGGCGGCGACGGCTCCCAAGTAACCAGGGAGCCTAAGCAAGGTAGCGCCGCACACGTCGAACAACAATCCCAAAACGATCAGGGCGAGCGTTGTAATAACCATAACCCCGGCAGCGTGTCGGCCGAATCCGGCCGCCCCGAGTCCGGCCAACAGGAATGGAATCGGCGGGCCGTGAACAAGGTACACCCCGTACGAGTGCCGCCCGATAAAGGAAAGGCCCGACCCAAGGCGCCAAACCCGCCAAGTACGCGCAGCTAGCCAGGCGCCGAGCGGGAAGAGGCCGAGCGCAATCAGGCTGCCGGAGAAAATGCTACCGCGCTCAACAAAACACAGAGCGACTCCGCAGCCCCACACCAAGCCCGACAGGGCAACGTAGCGAAGTCGGAACTGTGGAAAGCCAGGGCGCTTCCAGACAACCCATGCCACTGCCATGCCGAGCGAGAACTCAAAAAGCCTGGCACCGCAGAACCCATAGTTGGCCAGGGTATGAACATAGCTCGAATCGGTGCCCAGCATGGCGGCCCGAAAGGCAAGCGTCACAAGGAGCGCCCCAACTCCGAGTAATAACGGCCCTTTCGCCCTTAGTGTCCAGAAGAGCAAAGGAAACAGAAGGTAGAACTGCATAAGCATTCGCACGAACCACCAGGCGTCCGGGCCGTACCACACGTATTTAGAAGACGTCCAGTTCAGAGCCAGCAGGCTCAACAACGCTCCTTTGCCGACTGGCATGGCTGACCAATCATGCCTCAGCCAGCACCCGCCCCAGAAGACAGCATGTGCCAGCCAATAAAGCCCAAATAGATGCCAGAAATGTCGCCTCGCCCATGGCAACCACCTTGGTTGATCTCCCTTGCGCAAGACAGACAACGTGAGGGAAAACCCACTTGCCACAAAGAAGATATGCACTCCCTGATAACCTAAGGCAAGGAGCGCGTGGAAGGCGGAGCGGATTATGCCGAAGTCCGAATTAGCAATTACGGGCAGAAGATAGGAAAAGGACGCCGCCCCGGCAGAGTTGAGCGTGCCCTTCACTGGGCACGTGTAAAAATGAATGTGCAACATGACAACCCAAAGAAGCGCCATCCCGCGCAGCGCGTCCAGCCAACCCAAGCGACCTGATTGCCGGAGAGCTTCATGCACGGGCGTGGCTGGCGCTGCTGTTATCGACATGCTGATCGAGCTTTGTTAGGAAGGAATGATCCACGCGGGCAAGTCGAAGTTCAGGCGAGGGGACCTCAAAAAACGGTCTCAGAAAGAGACCCAGCAAGCGCCTGCTGGTACATTTCCCTTGTTTGTTCAGCCACCGAAGCCCAACCAAAATGGGTTTGAGCCCATTCCCGGCCTGCGCGGCCCATCGCCTCTCGACCGCTCTGCCCGAACGACTTGAGTTGAGATAGGGCCCTGGCGATGGCCCCGCTGGTTAGCGAGCATATCAAGCCGCACCGCGACTGCAGGATGTCAGGCGCGAGGTTCACTTTATCGCTCACTAAGACGGGTACTCCGGAAGCCATGGCTTCCGCTGCAGAGAGACCGAAGTTCTCCTTGTGGCTGCACAAAGTGACAACGTCGGCGGCTCTGTACGCTGGAGCGCGGAAGGAATCATAGAGGGGGCCCTCAAAGCGGACGTCCTGGGAAACTCCCAACTGTTTAGCCAGGTGCCGGAGGTGCCCAATGTGGCTCTGCTTCCCTGGTCCCACGATCCAGAGCAAGCCTTCGTGTCCTGCTTCGACGAGAGACCATGCCTTGATAAGGAGGTCAATCCCTTTCAGTGGATGGATCCGGCCCATTTGCAGGACCACAAAAGCACCCAAAGGAATGCCAAACCGGCGACGCGCATCGATCCGGGAGCATTCGGACCGAAGGAAGACGTCTTCCACACCAAGTGGGACTACTGCTGGCCTTATTCTCAGATGGGACCCTTTGACCAGGGCCATCTCCAGGTGCGTCGCAAAGTGGACAGCAGCTGCGACCCTCAGCCGGGGCGCTTCAACGAGACGCAAGTAGGCCTTCCGCAAAAGGCGTTTGTCGCGCATTACCCATGGATCCAACCCCCCGTGTGCGCTGACGACGTAAGGGGCCCCGCGTGCCCTGCATGCTTTGCTCGCCTGAGCAACGCACAAGTTCCACATGGAATGAATGTGAACTAGATCGTAGCTAACCGCGTTCTGACCCAACCTATCTGCCAAGCCAGGGCAGCTCTCTAATCTGCGGCCCAGGACAGTAGGCTGCAGTGGGTATTGCATTACGACCAGTCTCTCTCTATTGACGGGGTGGTCGAAGACTTCCGGAGCTTCGGCTGCGTCGTCCACGCCATATCCCGCGTAGACGTCCACAGTGTCACCGGCCGCCTTCTGAGACAGCGCCAGGCCTCGCACAGCCGTTGACACGCCCCCGTGCGAACGAGCCAGTGATGGGACGACATGGGCAATCCGCATCACAGCTCTTCCTCGACCAATGGGCGCGCTCTTCGGCAGAAGAGTCGCGCGTACGGCATTCCTGACATGCAATACCTCACCGTTGCTCGTTCCGGATTGCCGAGAACAACGGGGGGCGGCCCCGTGCCTTAGGATTGACACCGCGACTGGGGAACCAGCGACTGAGTATCTGGCACAGCCGGCCCGCTCCCGCTTCAGGAGTCCAGTCTCTCACGGACTTACGCGCGGCCTTGCCCATTCGCTCAAGTTCTGCCGGAAAACGGATGAAATGCGCCATCCTCTCAGCGAGTGAACCGGTGTGGTGCCTGCTTCCCAGTAGGAATCCATTGACGCCGTCCCTGACGAAGTCTACGCCCGCACCACAGGCTTCAGTTGTGATGACTGGCATGCCTGCGGCCAACGCTTCGGCGACGACCATCCCCCATCCGTCGTGTTTGGTAGGATGGACCAGAACGTCGCCGTCACTGAACACTTCATGCCGAGTGTGCCACGCGACACTCCCCCGGAACTCGACGTTGCTAAGGCCGTGGGCGTGGGAGTACTTCCGCAACTCAGCCTCCATGGGGCCGCTGCCGGCAAAAATGAGCGTGTGCGGCAGGCCATTCTCCTGCAACAACTCAGATGCCATGAGCGCTTCGTCCGGGGCTTTCAGAGGATATAGGCTGCCACAGAAGAGAAAACGCAGGCCTTTGGATCGGCTGGTGCAATCGCGACGGATCTCTCGGAACTTGGTCGCTTCCATGTAGTACTGGAAGTGTTCTACTCTCGCTTCGGGACATATTTGGCGGTAAGTTCTGACAGCATTGCGGCTCACCGCAAGCACGCCGGCGGCACGCTGGGCAAGTTGCCGAACGCAGAAGGCTCTTATGCTCGACTTCATGCCTCCTGCCAGGTAGTCGAGGCCCGGAGCCTCACTAAACAGGAGCCAGGGCTTTCGAGCCAAGACCAGAACACACGCGCTAATCAAGCTCGACGGCATTGTGTACACATCTACAATCGGACGGTAGCCCCGCCGCGCGTGATCGAGAACGTAGCGGATGATCCCGGCGTTCAGAGGCAGTGGCGTACTGATGGGTACCCTGGGCAGCACTGTGTTGGGGAAGCCGGCAGCATGGGATCCCCAAGGGCGACTTGGGTCAGCGGACGCCCCGAAGATCACCTGCAGCTCCATGGCCGGGTGCCGGTGAATAGCTCTGAAGAGGTCTGCCATGTGAGGACTCGGGTGGTTCGTTATGAACAGCAGCTTATACATCGGCACCGCCTCTAAGCAGCATTGGGCCCCTGCCCCGGCGATCAGCGTTCGGAGCATGCGCGCATGACATCGCGCCGCCTGCAAGCCAGAAGATGAGGTGCACCGGGTTTCCGGGCGCGACTGCCCAGGGCTCACCTATAAGGTTAACTGACAGAGCAACTACCATGGCCCCCGCCTGCAAGGCGTAGGCAGGATGGCCATAAGGCCGGAGGACCAGGGCCGCGGCTCGCAGGTAGAGGCTCAAGAGGACTGCCCCAAACGCGGCGGTGCCAATTAAGCCCAGCGAAGCCAGAACGCTGAAGTAGCCGCCGCCGTCAACAAGGCTGCCGACCGAAGATAGACCTACGACCATGCCTTCCGCTTGCGACGATACCCCGAAGCCAGTGCCGAGAAAGGGGTTCTGTTTCAAGTCGTTCAGGCACACCTCCCACTGCCCCAGCCTGGTACTCAGGACGCCGGAGGGCCCTGTTCTGAAGAAGACCTGCAAGGCGGGAGCGAGAAAACCAGATGACGCATACACCAGTGCTGCGGCAACTATGAGGGCGACAAACAGGCCTTTCCGTCCCGTACTTCTCCTCATGGAGGCCGCAGCCCAGACACCGAGAGCTGCTACAGTACCACCTGCGGAACTCCGCGAGCCAGTTAGGGCCAAACTCAAAAGAGAAAGAGCGACGGCCGGGGCCGCCAGCAAGCGCCATCCACGGCGACCGTTCCGGTCGGCATCCCGAAGCCTCCACACCCAAAGGGCAACAGAAGCCAGACAGATGGTACCGACAGTGTTGGGATTGGTGTCAAGTCCTCCCCTGAACCGTTGCCCGGGCGAGGCGCCTCCGCCCGTTAAACCAACCGCAGTGCCGAGGACCATCAGTAGAGTCACCCAGGAAAGGGCGTCAAAACACCACTGCCATTCGGCACGGCTCAGCCGAGTTGGGAGAAAATAGCAGGCGAGGACAAGTTCCAGCATAAGCGGAAACCACTTTGCGAGGGAAAGTGTCGTATCCGGGGAAGCCGCTGCACTCGCCAATGCTACGAGTGTATAGATCGCGACGAAGACTACAAAGGCCCTGGCGCCTCGTGCGACACGCGGCAACTGTGCCGCTGCCACAAGACAAGCGGCAAGCCCAACCCACCGCAAAGGTACGCCAAAACGGATAACCCCGGCCACGTTAACGAACGTCATCCAGAAGCCGACAAGCATGAACACATAGGTCAGTTGGAACACCTTCCATCCAGGCGCAGCGGCGCACCTGCCGGTGGGCACCGACGTGCCCTCCGGCTTGATCATTCGCACTGCCAGGATTGCATTCCGGGCGGGCATCACGATTGGGCATCCTCTCTGTCTGAGAGGACCTCTTCGTAGACCCGGGTTACTTGCACAGCAATTCTCGCCATGTCGAAATGCTCCCTTACGACTCTGTAGCCCTCATCGGCCTTAACCGCAGCTTGCTGAGGGTTATCCAGCAACTCGCTCACTGCACGCGCCAGCAATTCGGGCGAACGCTCCTCAACGAATGCGCCGGCAGGCTTGGTGCAGAATCCGAGGATTTCCCGTGTGCCACCTCTAGGTATAAAACCCGCTACGGGCACGCGCAATGCGAAGGCTTCCAGGAGCGTGATAGGCCCGGTTTCGTAGATTGATGTAAGCAGGAAGACATCGAAATGACTTATGAGTTCGAGCGCGTCCGCCCTGAAGCCGCGCCAGCTTACCTTTCCCGCCAAACCAAGGCGTCTCGCTGTTTCTTCAAGCGGGCTCCTAAGAGGTCCACCGCCAACGATTTCAAAGCGAACGTCACCCCTCATTTTGGAAAGAAGCCCAGCGACCCTCAGAAAGGAAACCCAGTCCTTACCTCGTGCCAGACGCCCCACTCCGCCTACAACTTTGGTGCGCCCCTCCCCGCTAGAGCCTTTTACCGTTATTTCATGCCGCTTTTCATCCAAACCACCCACGTCGATTCCGTTGTAAGCGACCGTCATACGGGGCGCGGCGATACCAAGGTGTGCCTCGAGTTCGCGAGCGGTTGACCGTGATACGGGCAGAAAGCGGTCAATGCGGCCCCCCGTGATAGTCCAGAGAAGCCGCTCCTTCACGAGGCTCGATGCCCAAGTCGGTGAAAGGTGCACAGAGGCGACGACGGGTACCCGCGGGAGCAGGCGCATTGCGAATGCGGGGACAAGGTGCAATTCGTGAAAATGGACGATGTCAGGCCGGAGACGACGTACAAGCGCCAAAAATCTGAGG
>Ga0315289_10002068_pt1 | contig 31035 bp, 29 predicted proteins | sample YL17G11_40_MG_FD_203452 | JGI IMG/M metagenome (GOLD analysis project Ga0315289, IMG submission 203452) | Sediment microbial communities from Yellowstone Lake, YNP, Wyoming, USA - YL17G11_40 | ecosystem: Environmental > Aquatic > Freshwater > Lake > Sediment | place: USA: Wyoming | collected... | reverse complement strand
GTATACTTCAGTCAAGGCGCGTTCCTCCTTCTCGTTGGTTTAATCAATCCAAACTTAGAAAGAGGGATGCGCCTTTCCTATGCCTCCCCGATTTTACACACAAGATTTTACGTTACCTTTTCGGGGCCGCCCCGGTCCTTCAGCTTGACTTAATCGGCGCTGCTTGCTACACTAGGCATTATGAAACCTACCGCTTTGCCCAAGGTTTTGGAGGAACATGCCCTGCCCTCGCCGTGCCCGATCAGGATTCTGCATGTTGACCACACGCCCCTGATCGGGGGAGCCGAACTATCGCTGCTCGAGCTGGTGGAGACGCTCGATTCGCGATGTAAATCCGCGGTGGTGTGCACCGACGCATGTCCGGAGTTCGTGCGGATGCTGAATGAGGCGGGGGTGGATACATTCACCGCCGGCATGCCGCGCATCCGTGGATTCGGCTCGGCGGCTGCCCTCGCCTGGGGTATTGCTTACCCTTGCTGCCGCTCTGATGCTCGGACTTATGTTTGGTATCCTGGCGGCCACCGCCCAAGGCGTTCCACTGGGCAAACGACCGGCTTGACATCCTTCTGACATTACCTACGTCGTGGCCCGCTACGCCTTCCTTGACAAAAGTGATGCGTAGTTGGAGCCACGGGCCGAGTGTGGTACTAGCGTGAGCTCAAAGAAGCGTCTAATAGAGAATATCGGTTCCTTGACCATCCTTCAGGGCGCAAACTACATCCTGCCCCTTATTACTTTGCCCTATCTGGTGCGGGTGCTGGGCCCGGAAAGATTTGGGCTCCTGGCTTTCGCTCAGGCTTTTACACAGTATTTCGTGGTGCTCACCGACTATGGGTTCAACTTCACGGCCACGCGCAGAATCGCCATTCACCGTGACAACCGTCAGGAGGTCTCGGAAACCTTCTGCGCCGTGATGAGCATCAAGTTCGGACTAATGGTGATCAGCTTTCTGCTGATGGCCGCTACCGTCTTCGCCGTGCCGAAGTTCCACGCGGACTGGCCGGTTTACTTCGTGACTTTCCTCATAGTGTTGGGCAACGTGATGTTCCCGACGTGGTTCTTTCAGGGCATGGAGACGATGAAGTACACCGCCGCGCTGAGCATAAGCGCGAGGTTCGTTACCACAGTCGCGATATTCATCTTTGTGCGTCACCAATCCGATTACCTGCTCGCGGCAGGGTTTCAGTCCGCCAGCATGGTGATTGGCGGACTCCTGGGCCTGCTGAGTCTGCGCAGGATCGCGCCGCTGCGCCTTGTTCTGCCCTCTCGGCAGGCCTTGGCAACGGCGCTCAGCGAGGGATGGCATGTCTTCGTTTCGACGGCAGCCATCAGCCTCTACACAAGCAGCAATGCGTTCATCCTGGGCCTGATTACCAACAATGTCACGGTCGGGTACTTCAGCGCAGCCGAGAAGATTGTCAGGGCGGTTCAGGGGATGTTCAGCCCGGTATCGCAGGCCATCTACCCTCACATCAGCTCTCTCGTTGTCCGCTCGCGCGAGGCAGCCGTGGAGTTTATCCGAAAGAGCTTGAAATGGATGGGTCTCTTCTCGTTTACGGCGTCGGCTCTCCTCTTCATCCTCGCGGAGCCGATGGTCGTGCTCATCCTGGGCCAGGAATACCTCGCGTCAGTTGTGCTTGTGCGCTGGATGGCGGCCCTGCCATTTATCATCGCACTCAGCAACGTGTTTGGAATGCAGACAATGCTCACCTTCGGCATGGACCGTCTTGTCAGCAGGGTTCTCTTGCTCGCTGGATTGATGAACCTGACAATCATTGTCCCTTTGGTCTGCGCTCTGGGCCCCGAAGGAGCCGCCATTTCACTCTTGATAACTGAGACGTTTGTGGTGGTAGCCTGCTGGTACGTCCTTGAGAAGGGACATATTCACCTTCTCAGCGCACGGAAAAGGCCGTCCCCAACAGCCGTATGATTGTCTTGAGTCCGGGGTGACGTTTGGCTTGGCTAATCAGTGCTGGATGTAACCAGCCATAATGTGCTAATATTACGTTGTGCTACTCCGCTACCGGGGCTTTGCAGTCGCCCCGGGGAGGTTATCACATGAAAGGGGTAACACCGATGTGGTCTTTCTTGAGGCGTAAGTGTCGTGGTTATCTAGACAGCTATGTCGAGACAAGAAGCTACGACATAGCGCTACAAATGCAGCTTGATGCCCGTGCTTCAACCGCACGTTACGTAGAAGACAATATGAGCCAGGTATCCGTCTTCAGCGATCGCATGGATCATCTTGATTATGCCTTGGGGCAGAAAAGGAGTCACGGACTGGTATGCGAGTTCGGTGTTTTTCAAGGTCATACGATCAACCATATTGCGAAGCGCGTTGATGCCGTAGTTCACGGGTTTGATTCATTCGAAGGGCTCCCTGAGTTATGGACTTTCGGACATGCCAAGGGCAAATTCAGCACCAATGGAGTCCTGCCCTCAGTGGGCCGGAATGTCAAGTTGCATGTAGGATGGTTCGATGACACACTGCCCAAGTTCATCCAGGAATACCCCGACGATGTTGCCTTTGTTCATATTGATTGCGACTTGTACTCCTCAGCCAAGAGTGTATTTGACCACCTGGCTCCCCGGATCAAGCCAGGCACGATCATCGTATTGGACGATTACTTCAATCACCCAGGCTGGCAGCAACACGAATACCGAGCCCTGAGGGAATTCGTGGAAGAACAGAAGATTTCCTATGAGTATATTGGCTATTGTCGGCTTGGAATGCAGGTTTCTGTTAAGATACTCTAATGACCCGGCCGACATGGATTGGTGGTGTTATGTTAACTAAGGATGTCTCGCTTGCAGATAACGACGTGCGCTTTGTTCCGCTCGAGGATCAGAAGTCGTTAGACTTCTCTTCTGTCGCGCACATCAGTCGCTACACGTTCGCGGCCCAACTGCCCGGCCTTTTCGATAAAGTGTTGGACTTCGGATGCGGCTCCGGGTATGGCGCACATATACTCACCCAGTGCGCTGGGCGCGTTGACGCGATAGACTATTCGCCTACCGCCATAGAGTATGCCAAGAACACCTATGTCTCCGACAAGCTCGGTTATTACGTTGCGGATGCGACATCGGCTGAGAGCCTGCGCGAGGTCCTAGGCGACACCAGATATGATCTCATCACCTCGTTCGATGTCATCGAACACGTGGATGATTACTTTTCCTATCTGAGAAACGCGAGGGATAGGCTAGTGGCCGGTGGAGCGCTGGTCATAGGATGCCCGAACCGCGTCCAGACTTTCCACTGGAACAATCAATGGAACCCTTATCACATGCAAGAGTTCACTCCAGTACAGTTTCGCGGTGTTTTGTCGCAATACTTCTCCCAAGTCACGCTTCTCAGTCAGGACTTTTCCGATGATGAGAAACGAGAGCGTGCACGGCTCTCGAACAGGCCAAGCCATGTCGGGGTGAAGAACCTGGTCAAACATGTGGTTCCCGGCGGCCTGATTCGCATTATGAAACAAGGCCGCCGGGCGATACATGGACAGGTCGCGTTTGAAGTGTCAGACATTGAATTCGTAGAGGAACCGGGCAGCACAGTGCTTCAGCGCGCCTTTGGGCTTCTGGCGATATGCCGGAATGAGGAGCTGGGCAACAAGAGAACATGGTAGGTATTTTGAGTAGGGCTGATGTCTTGATCGTCGGAGCCGGCTTTGCGGGGAGCGTGGTCGCCGAGCGGCTCGCTGGTGCGGGCTTCAAAGTCCTGGTAATTGACAAGCGCAACCACGTAGGCGGCAACTGCTATGACGAGTATGATGAGCACGGCGTGCTTGTGCACCGTTATGCCGGCCACATATTCCATACCAATCTCAAGCACGTCGTGCGGTACCTGTCCAGATTCACCGAGTGGCGTCCCTACGAGCACAAGGTGCTTGCCCAAGTGGATGGAAAACTGGTGCCCTTTCCCATAAACCAGGACACGATCAACATGCTGTACGGCCTGGACCTGGATGAGGAAGGGGTCAAGAGGTTCCTGGAGAAAGTCCGGGAACCGCGCGATCCTATTCGAACCAGCGAGGACGTCGTGGTCAACACTGTGGGCTGGGACCTGTATGAGAAGTTTTACAGGAACTACAATAGGAAACACTGGGGGCTTGACCCCTCGGAGCTTAGCGCGAGCGTGAGTGCGCGCATTCCAGTGCGCACGAACCGCGATGACCGCTATTTCAGCGATGACTTCCAGGCTATGCCGCTCCATGGATACACAAAGATAGTTGAAAGGATGTTGGACCACCCGAATATCAACATCGAGTTGGGCGTTGGTTTTGCGGAAGTCAAGGATCGTGTCAGGGCAAGGCACACAGTGTATACCGGTCCCATAGACGAATACTTCCAGTACTGTTTCGGGAAACTGTCTTACCGCTCGTTGAGGATCGAGCATGAACGCCTGCCGAACGTTCGGCAGTACCTGCCCGTCGGGACGGTCAACTACCCGAATGACTATGACTTCAACCGCATCGCGGAGTTCAAACATATGACCGGCCAGGAACATCCGGGCACCAGCATCGTGCGCGATTATCCCACCTCGGAGGGAGATCCGTACTACCCGATACCCCGGCCGGAGAACGAGGCGCTCTACCAGAAGTACAAGGCCCTGGCACGCCAAGAGCGAAACGTAACTTTCATCGGTCGCTTGGCCCAGTACCGGTACTACAACATGGATGAGGTGGTAGACGAGGCGCTGAAAGTAGCGAGAAGCATATCGAGCCGAGCGTAGAGGAGGGAAGAGTTGCGAGTTAATCTAGTTGTTCCGCCACTCAACCGCACCAAGTTCTCTGGTGGTATATATAGCATTATGCAGTACGCCGACGGTTTGGCTCGCCGCGGGCATGAGGTGAACGTCATCCCAATTGAGCCGAGCTCCGAACCGACTTGGTTCAGCGGCGCGTATACGATTGTGTGCCGACCGCTTCCGGCCAGGGGTTTGGCATGGCTGCGCTCATGCGGTCCGGCGTTGGCCCATCTTGCCAAACTGCTCCTTCCGACAGCAGACCAGACAAAGCTGAAGAGTTCCCTGCGCCGCATGGTGGGTGATGCGGCTCTCCTGCTCGATCCCAGGCTGCTGCCGTTGGAGCTAAGGAGAGCGGTTAGCCTCCTCTACTTGCGGGAGGCTGTCCCAGAGGCAGACGCAACGATAGCCACCTCATTTGAGACTGCCCTGCCGGCCCGGTTGCATGGTTCCCACAGGAAATTCTACTTCCTCCAGCACTACGAAGCCTATTTCAAAGAGGAATACAACAACGCAGACCTTGCTGAGATAGACGCCCATTTGAGCTACCATCTGGGACTGAGGATGATAGCTAACTCAACGTGGCTCAAGAGGAAGGTAGAGACTGAGGTGACAGGGGCGCATGTCGAGTTATGTCCTAACGCGATCGATCATGGGCTATTCTATAGTAAGGGAAAACCGGCAGGCAGTGACAACCATGGCGAAGTGCTCGTCATTAGCTATGGAGGACGCAATGCGGTTTGGAAAGGATTCTCTGAGATGGCCGAAGCCATGAGAATAGTATGCAAAGCCCTGCCGAGTGTAAACATCCGATGGCAGGTATTCGGCGATGCCCTCCTGCCAGCCAACAATGGCATAGCGCCTTACGAGCACTTGGGGTTCCTGAAGCCTGTGCAGCTTGCGGATGCCTACCGTAACGCCGACATACTCCTGAGCGCCTCATGGTACGAAAGCTTTCCAGCCTTTCCCCTCGAGGCGATGGCGTGCGGCTTGGCGGTAATCACCACCCAATGTGGCACCGAGGACTACGCCATCCACGGCGAGACGGCCGAGATTGTGGAAGCCCGCAATCCCGAGAGCATCGCCGAGGGTCTAATCCGGCTTATCAAGGACGATGAATACAGGCAGAGGATTGCCCTGAACGGCTGCGCGATAAGTAAGGAATTCACCTGGGCAAAGTCTGTGAGCAGGATGGAGGAGATCATAAGTGGGTGAGCCCAAATCCATTCCCATGGTTTACGTGCTCATCGTCAACTGGAATGGCTGGCAGGACACCATCGAGTGCCTGGAAAGCGTCTTCCGGCTTGACTATCCCTCTTTCCGGGTGATCGTCTGCGACAACGGATCGCAGGATGGGTCGCTTGAGCATATCAAAGCGTGGGCCGAGGGGCGCCTGGATGTCGCAATTTCGCAGCATAATCCGCTCCGAAGTCTCACACATCCGCCTGTACCGAAGCCGATAGCTTACGTTAAGTACGATCGGGAACATGCCGAAAGCGGGGGTGACCCGGGAGATGCAGACTACCGCCTGGTTCTCGTAGAAACAGGCGCGAATTTAGGCTTCGCGGGGGGCGACAACGTCGGACTACGCTATGCGCTTGCCCGGGATGACTTTGATTACGTCTGGCTGCTGAACAACGATACGGTCGTGGAGCCGGATGCCCTCAGCCGCATGGTGGAACGGATGTCCGCCAGACCCCAAGCCGGGATATGTGGAGCTACATTGCTCCATTACCACGAACCGGAGGTAATCCAGACGCTGGGTGGTGCTACTTATAACAGGTGGATTGGGGCATCTAGGTTCATAGGCCTGTTTCAACTGGCAAGCAAACCAGTGGATGTTGATGACATAGAACGCAGGATGTCATTTGTTGCAGGCGCCTGCATGCTTGTGACGAGGTCTTTCCTGCATGACATAGGTCTGCTGTGCGAGGACTACTTCCTATACTACGAGGAACTGGACTGGATCCAACGCGCACTTGGTCGTTACAGCTTGGCATACGCGTCTGCTGCTCGCATCTACCATAAGGTAGGCGCTAGCATCCATGCAAACACCCGAGTTCTGGACAAGAAGAGTCGCCTCTCAGATTACTACCACATCAGGAATAGGCTGGTCATTGCCGCAAGGTTCTACCCGGCCACCTTGCCTACCGTATACCTGGGTCTAGTAGTAACAGCTTTGAACAGGATCCGCAGACGTCAGTGGGATAGACTGCCGTTCATCCTCTCCTTAGCCTTGGGAATGCGCGACAGGACATTAGAAAACGCCAAGGTATCCGAGTATTGATGATAACCGTGAGGGCTGATTGCGGGCGAGGACCTCGGGGTGGCCGCACTGCCCACAGGCACATGATGGTCGCTTGGGGCAGCCATGCTGGCAGGACATGCTGCGTAAGAAGGAGGTTAGATGGATCAGGTATGCACAAGATGAATGGGTGCTTGATGAGTATACTGTCTGGTGCTGAGTATGGGGTGCGCTTGGGCAACAAGGACATGCAGCATATCGCGAACAGGTTCGCGGCATCTAATTACCTGCGGGTCTCAAGGACACTTGCTTCCGAAGTACCGGACGGGAGGGTGCTGGATTGGGGATGTGGTTACGGCCAGGTAACCCTTCTGCTGCGTGCGGCCGGCATGGAGGTCGAGCCGTACGAGATAGAGGCGCGACCGAACGTCAAGCTGATCTCTCCGTTCTGTGATGTGGATATCACGTATGGCGAGGCGGATAAGCCCCTCCCCTATGCGGAGAGCAGTTTTGATGTTGTGCTTTCCTGCGGCACACTGGAGCACGTTCGCTCGCAGGACGAGAGCCTGCTTGAGCTACGCAGGGTGCTGAAGGACGACGGCAGGCTGTATGTGTATATGCTGCCCAACAAGCATTCATATACCGAGCTGCTCGCCGACATGCTGCACCGAAGCTGCCATCCAGTCAAGTTTACGCCGAAGACTGCGACCGACATGCTGGAGCGTGCAGGCTTCAGGGTAGAGAGGATACGCCGTGCGAACGCCCTTCCGCATAACCTTACGGGACTCCCATACCACATCGCCGAGCTTTATGGCCATCTTGCCGGCATCCTGATCCCGTTGGACAGGGCCATCTCATCGCTGCCTCTGATCAACCGGTTCTGCGGCGTGATCGAGATTGTGACCACCAGGAAACCATAGTGTTGGGCGACCGACCTTTGATCGTCCGGTAAGAGCATCGTCATGAGCGCATCCCAAAGCCTGCGAGTCTTAATGATCACTGTGAGGGCTGATTATGGTGGAGGCCCGGAGCATCTCTATCGCCTGATCGGCGCATTACCGGCGGGCATAGAGGTGTTCGTTGCGTGTCCACACGATCGTCCTTACTGGGAACGATATGCTCATCAAGTGGGCGCAGAGCGCATGATCGAGATACCGCATTGCTGCATTGCACTGCGCCGCCTGTCGGCCTTATCGCGTTTTGTAAGGGAAAACCGTCTTGATCTGATCCATTCGCACGGCAAAGGCGCAGGGGTCTACGGCCGGCTTCTGCACTTGCTCACAAGACGGCCGTGCGTTCACACGTTCCACGGCGTGCATGTGGGCGAATATCGTGGTTGGCAAAGAAGCCTATACTTGATGCTGGAGCGGTGTCTTTCGGCAGTTACCTGCAAGCTCATCGCTGTGTCCCCGAGCGAAGGTGAGCTGATGAGATCTCTGCGCTTGTGCAGACCCGGGAAGTTGACTGTCATTCAGAACGGCGTAGTGATACCGGCCCAAGCCGCCGCGAACGGTCGCAATAACGGGAGGTTCACAGTACTCTCCATGACCCGGTTCAACTATCAGAAGAACGCTGAACTCCTGATCCCCATAATCGAGTGCTTGAAGGAAAGCGGGAGACTTCAGGACTTCCAGTTCATTCTTCTTGGCACGGGGCCGGGGGAGGCCCAGCTAAAGGCCGACGTGGAGCGGCGGGGTCTGGGTGCTCATGTTACCTTCTATGGAGCTGTCCCGAACCCTGGCGATTTCCTGAGAACCGCTAGCTGCTACCTTTCGACCTCCCGCTGGGAAGGAATGCCCTTGGCGGTGCTCGAAGCCATGGCTCGCGGCATACCCGTAATCGCTACTGCAGTTGTAGGCAACACGGACGTTGTAAGGCACGGGGAAACAGGGTTTCTCTACGACCTATCGTCTCCTGAAATGGCCGCCGATTACGTGGTAAGATTGGCAGACGATTTAGGTATGTGGTGTCGCTTGTCGACAGCGGCAAGAAATCTAGCCATTCAGAGATTCGGTGCCGAGCGTATGGGCGCGGAAACCGTGCCAGTCTACTGGTCGGCTTGCGGATACACGCCGGGAGCCTAAGTACGCGGCTATAGCGTCAAGAACCTGCGGAGCATGCAGCTGGGATGAACAGTAACTATCATGAACGAATGGCAGACCTGCCGAGAAGAGCATGGCCTAGGATGCTAGTTCCAGCGCTGAGATTAGGAATGAGTGCTGAATCTACTCTGCGAGGACTCCTGCTTGTCTCAGTAGTACTGTTTGCGTTCCCACGAGCCAATTATCCCCGACTGCCCTTTGGAATCTCCGGCCTGGACTTTTGCGCCGGGCCCGTCCTGCTTGGACTGATTCTAGTGTTGGCACAACGCGGGCGGATTGGCGCGCCGCGCAGCTTATTCCTTGGATATGTGCTGGCGATCCCCTTCATATTTCTCTGGTCGAACCTGGTGGCCTTTATGTTCCACCAGGACAACGAGGCTCTGGTAAGAGGCGTGTTGCAGTCTGTGCGGCGGTTCCCGGCGGTGCTTTTCCTGCTCCTTGCGTGGCAGACCACATTACAGCAGTCACATATGGCGCGCTTATTTAAGGCCTTGGTGCTGTCCACGTTCCTGGGGGCTGGGCTCTTTATTCTCCTCGCGAACGGCTTACTAGGCCAGTTTACACCTCGTACCGACTTATTGGGAAACCCGGTTTCGTTTCTGGCAGCCGCACTAAACCTCCCGGTTATTTCAAGGCTGCTGACAGACTACCGCTTTGCAGGAAACACCGGTAGCCCCACTACCTACGGCCTCATTTGCGGCATAGAGATGCTGGTCCTGCTGTCTATGTATAGGCGACACTTGGTAGGGAAAGTCTTCTTCTACCTGGCCAGCACCGCCCTGTTTCTGCTGCTGCTGGCCAGCGCCGCCAAAGCTGTTCTGGCGGTAGTCATACCCCTATACCTATTCCTGCTATTGCGCTACTGGGGCCCCGCCCTTCTAATCATACCAATTCTCTTCTCGGCAGTCCTAGTCCGTCAGGGCCCAACTGCCGACGTCGCGGGCACCTTGTGGTCTCTGGGCGCGAGCAGTTTCCACTCTAGACTTGGTATATACGATATGGCCGCCGACGAGGTTGCCACGCACACGAACATTCTGCTGTTTGGAGAGGGGTGGCGTAGCAGAGAGGTGGGTTGGCATAGCGAGATTGCTGAACTTGTCATGGGTTTGGGCCTGCCCTTGGGGATGCTTTCTATAGGTATGGTATATATTTATACCCCATGGTATTTGCTTAACATTCGCTCATCGCCACGGTCACTGTTCACGAGCGGCACCATGCTCGCGGTCTACGGAGTCATTGCAGCCAGTTCCCTGTTTCAGGACATATTCCATGACAGCAACATCCTATTTACCTTCTCTGTCCTTATCATAGCACTCCTCAAGGGAAGCGAAACCGGGAGAGGCGTGGTCCGGGAGGGAATCGAGGACGGGCGGCCAAGCGGCACCTCTAGATGACTATCCCCATCCTTAGTCCAAACGCCTATGCCGAAAGACTGCGCCGAAGGGGCCTGGAGCGTGCGCAGCTCTTCACATGGGAAAACACCACCAGGCAGACGCTGCAGGTCTACGAGCAAGCCCTCAATACTTGAGGCTGCCGTTTACTTGTCCACGATATATTCACTATCTAGTCAAGGAATTGTACCCAAATCGGGAAGGAGATAGCCCCCTGAGTAAAGAATCTAGCATGGTGTATGCCCGGGAAGTCAGTAGGCAACCCCTGAGCTTTCTGGAAGGGCGAGCATGGACACTTCTGGACCCGGATTACCCATATGAAATCAAGGTTTTGAGCCCGGATATGTCGAAGTTAATAGTATAACAAGCGTGAATCCACAGCCTGAGCGGGTTCGAGTATATGGATTTTGGAGACACCTGATGGGTGAAGAGAGAAACGAGGGCTTGAGGCTGGATTTCGACCAGAGAATCCGGGTACAGTTTGTGGGCAGCAAGATCACATCCGACGCGGGACTCCTGGCATATCGAGAGTTGGACGAGAAGTTGGGGCTGACTTCTATGGCAGCCGGGTACCTCACGGATACGAGAACAGGGAAGAACATTCGTCATCATCTGGTTCCTTGCCTCAGGCAGTCGATCTACAGCAGGCTTGCCGGATACCCTGACACCAATGACGCAGACCGGCTTGCTCGTGATCCTGCGATGAGGGCGGTAGTCAGCCGCCGCGCAAGCAGCAAGAAAGCTGCAGCAAGGAGTGCGATGGGGCGATTCGAGACAGAGATACTGACGACTGAAGAGAACCAGAGTGCGCTGGCGAGTCTGAAGGAGAAGGTGATCAAGGTTGGAGCAAGGCTGGTGATGCACGCCCGGAGGCTTGTATTCCAGATGGCCGAGGTGAGCCTGACCAGGGGGATGCTTGCTCAGATACTCGATAGGATACGACAGCTTGAGCCGGCGCCGGGGTGATCCATCAGGATGTGTCGTGGCGGGAAGAATACAAACCCAGTCATAAGGGAAGTCCCCGTTACGTCTCGGTGGTCATTTTGTTGAGTGTATACGAAAGTTCAGAGGCCAAAGGCAGTCTATTTGGCACTTTTAACAACGCAGAAGGAAGATATTAGTCACCACATGTAGAACATTGAAGTAAGTAAGCTGAGAAATCAGTGGACTACAGGGATACCCAAATATCATATGGGAAATCCCGGTTTTGTTAGTTTACCCAAAGAGAGCATGCAAAATAGGAAATACTGCAATAAACCGCAAATACTAACAGGAATCTAACGCCGTGGCCCTAGACATATTGGCCACAGTTTCCTATAATCCTATACTGGAATGCAGCGATATGTTCAATACATGCTGGACAGAGGAAAAGAATTGTTCTATAAGAAGTCATTGGCAGATGGCCTGAAAGTTGCCATCGTGCAGGAACGGTTGAACGTCGTGGCAGGCTCGGAAAAGGTTGTATTTAACCTACACGATCTTTTTCCGAATGCTCCAATCTATACTGCCATTGCGGATTGCGACCTCGTCTCTAAGCACCTACCGGATGCGCAGGTCAAGACCTCTTTTCTCCAGAGGATTCCCTTGGTCGCCAAGCATCATCAGAAATTCTTGCCGCTCTATATGTTGGCATTCGAGCAATTCGATCTGTCGGAGTTCGACCTTGTGATATCAAGCAGCCACTGTGCAGCGAAAGGGATCATCACGAAACCCCAGACGTGCCACATCTGCTACTGCTATTCCCCGATGCGATACGCGTGGGATATGCAGCACTGCTACACCAGAACCCAGAGCAGATTGGTGCGTGCTATCTGGTCGGTCTTAGCCAACTACATCCGGCTTTGGGACCTAAGCACCGCATTTCGCGTGGACTACTTCATTGGAATATCGGAGCATATCGCTAGGCGAATCCGCAAGTTCTATGGAAAGCCTGCCGCTGTAATCTATCCACCCGTGGAGGTTGACAAGTTCTGCATATCGCCATCAGTGGATGATTACTACCTGGTGGTCTGCAGGTCTGCCCCTTACAAGCGGGTGGACCTGATTGTCCAAGCCTTCAACCGCCTTGGTCGGCGCTTGGTCGTGGTCGGCGGAGGGGAGCAGGAATCCTATCTGAAGAAGATAGCAGGGCCCAACATCGAGCTGTTGGGGCATATTTCCGACAAGGAGCTTGTCAAGTACTTTGCCCACTGCAGGGCATTGGTACATGCCGCCGAGGAGGATTTCGGTATCAACATGGTGGAGGCTCTTGCGTCGGGCCGACCCGTGGTCGCCTACGGTGTCGGAGGCGCCGCGGAGATCATAGACCCTGATGTTAACGGGGTACTGTTCCCCGAAGCTACCGAGGAAAGCCTGATACGTGCTCTCAAGGAATGCGAGTCTCGAACATGGGACCCGGAGGCGATCCAGCAGACCAGCCTCCGCTTCAGCGTAGCGCGATTCGAAGAAGAGATCATCTCCTTTGTCGAATGGGCACTCGACGATTTCAGACGACGTCGAGGAGGCGGCTTGCTGGATTCGCCCTTACAGTTTGGCGCGGAACGCTTGCAGCGATCCAGGAGGCAGGAATCGTAAACTTATCCATCGTGAACCACACAACTAGGGAGGCTAGCAGTGGAACGACAGACGACTCGCGCGGTGTATGATCTGTTGAAGCGATGGCTGGATGTCATCGGAGCCACGACCGGCTTGATCATTTCAGCTCCAATACTGGTATCGGCGGCATTGCTGATCAAGTTGGATGGCGGGCCGGTTCTATTCGTACAAACAAGACTTGGGCGCAATGGTAAGCCCTTTGGTATGCTCAAATTTCGGACGATGGTCCCTGGGGCACATAGGATGGAATCTCATGTGCGCCGGGAGCACGTAACGAACGGTGGGTACGGTGTCCCCGGCGAATATTCAGACCCCAGGATCACAAAGGTCGGCTCCGTGCTTAGACTTTTGAACGTAGATGAACTCCCCCAGCTTGTGAATGTACTGAAGGGAGAGATGAGTCTGATCGGGCCGCGGCCCGTGCCATATGATGAGAGCCTGTTATTTGGCAGCAGGCGTGAGGAAATACTATCTGTCAGGCCTGGCCTGACCGGCTACTGGCAGGTGAAGCGCCGAATGTCGATGGACTACGACCAGCGAGTCGAACTGGACTCGTATTACGTTAGGAAGCGGAGCCTGTTGCTCGATGCGTACGTTCTCTTGGCAACTCCAATCTCCATGCTTACGAGCGACTACAATAGTGTGACAAAGCCGCTCCCGCCGCCGACCGACAGCATATTGATCTCGAATCGTGCCGTGATCGCTTCTGAAACCACGTCTGGAGTTGGCCACGAAACGTCGTTGATCGAATCCAAGCCGGAGGATGCCAGGCACTGACCCAGAGTTAATGGGTGGGCAAATGCCTGATGGTGTCGGCCAATACCCACGCCTGTTGACGGGAACGACGTCCCTTGCTATAGTTGGCAGGGCTGAGGTGACATCCTCACACCGGTTCGCAATGAGTGACAAACAATAAGGTGCCCCGGAGGTCTGTTCTCGCAGCTCGTCCCCACTCGTTGCGTCCTCCGGCGTACGGTCCCTGCTTGTCTTCTATGAATCATCATTCGGAGCTTGATATGATAGACGGCGTAGTAATCAAAAAGCTGCATGGGAATGCCGATGAGAGAGGATGTCTGACCGAGATAATCAGGTCCGATGATGACATCTTCGAGCGGTTCGGCCAGATCTACGCGTCCCTGAACTATCCCGGCGTGATCCGCGCCTGGCATTACCACAAGAAGCAGGGCGACTTATGGGCGGTTGTGAAGGGCATGGTGAAGGCTGTGCTTTACGACTCGCGCGAGGGTTCGCCGACATACGGCGAGGTGCAGGAAGTCTTCCTCGGCGAGCAGAACATGATCCTGCTGAAGATACCCAGGGGGGTCATTCATGGGTACAAGACCATCGGCGTCGAGCCCTCGCTGCTGCTGAACATTCCCACCGAGCCGTACAACACAGCCCAGCCCGACGAGTATCGCCTGCCCTACAATACGGACGAAATCCCGTATGATTGGGATATAAAAATGAGATAGGGCGTATGGGGAGACTGGGAGATAAGGGGACGGGGCGAGTGGGAGAATGGGAAAACGTCGAACGCCCAACCTGGAACTTGAAACTTGGAACTTGGGACTCCCCTTCGTCCCACGAGCGCCGGAACCAGCGGCGTATATGCGGCGTATTCATAAGCAGACGGCGTTATAGACAGGGATCACCAGGATGAAGAATATCCTCGTTACCGGTGGAGCGGGTTTTATCGGCAGTAACTTTTGCCGTTATATGTTGGATAAGCACCCGGAGTACGGCATTACCGTGCTTGATGCCCTGACATACGCCGGCAATCTCGACAACATCGCGGACCTCCAGAATAATCCCCGTTTCAAGTTCGTCCACGGAGACATCCGGGACAAACCGGTTGTGGACGAGCTGATGAAGGATGCCGACGCCATGGTCAATTTTGCCGCTGAAACCCACGTGGACAGATCCATCACCGATCCGGGAAGCTTTGTCCTCACCGATGTTTACGGGGTCTTTGTCCTGCTCGAGGCGTGCAAGCGATTCGGCGCCGAGAGGTTCGTCCACATCTCGACCGATGAGGTATACGGCAGCATCCAGGACGGCTCGTTCAGGGAGGGCGACCCTTTGGAGCCGAACAGCCCTTACTCGGCGAGCAAGGCAGGCGGCGAGCTGCTGGCCCGGTCTTACTTCGTCACCTATGGCCTGCCGATCCTGGTCAGCAGAGGCTCGAACAACTTCGGGCCGTACCAGTATCCTGAGAAGCTCATCCCGCTATTTATCACTAACGCCCTGGAGGACAAACCGCTGCCCGTGTACGGAGACGGCCGGCAGGTGAGGGACTGGATCTACGTGCTCGATCACTGCGAGGCGATTGACCTCATCCTCCATAAGGGCGAGGTTGGAACGGCGTATAACGTCGGCGGTGGCAACGAGCGCACGAACCTGGAGGTGACGAAGCTCGTACTGGGTATACTTGGCAAGCCGGAGTCGCTGATCAAGTTCGTCGCCGACAGGCCCGGGCACGACAGGCGCTACTCGCTCGACTGCACGCGTATACGGGAGCTGGGCTGGTCTCCGCGCCATGAGTTCGAGGAGGCGCTGGAGCACACTGTTCGATGGTATCTCCAGAACGAGGGCTGGTGGCGCAAGATCAAGGAGCACCAGGCGGAGTACCGGGAGTTCACCCAAAAGTGGTACGCGGAGCGGTAAGGTAGGATTGCAAATTGCAAATTGCGGATTGGAGCTGGCGGAGGTTGGCTTATCCATCCAGCATCTAGCATCCAGTATCGAGTATCAAGCATCCAGAGTTGCGCATCACGATGGAGAGTGCAGTAAATGATCATCACGCAAACGCCTTTACGAATAAGCTTCGCGGGAGGCGGCACGGATTTCGCCGATTTCTACAAGGTTGATGGCGGCTGCGTAGTCTCTTCGGCCATAGACAAGTACATCTACGTCATTATCAAGGAACGGTTCGACGACAAGATACGCGTCGGCTATTCCAGGACGGAGATGGTGGATTCAATTGACGAGATCGAGCACGAGCTGGTGCGCGAATGCCTTCGCAAGACCGGGGTCAACTGTGGTGTAGAGATTTCCACCATGGCCGACATTCCATCTGAGGGATCGGGCCTTGGATCTTCAAGCAGCGTGACCGTCGGCCTGCTGAACGCGATGTACGCCTACAAGGGCGAGCTGCAGCCTGCGAACATTCTCGCGGAGCAGGCGTGCGAGGTCGAGATTGACATCCTGGGCAAGCCCATCGGGAAGCAGGACCAGTATATCGCAGCGTTCGGCAATCTCCGCCTTATCCAATTCAAGCCGTCCGGCGAGGTCCAGGTAGATGCCGTGGAGATGGACCCCGAGAAAAAGCAGAGATTCGGCGAGGACCTGATGCTCTTTTACACGGGCATGACCCGCAGCGCCGACGACATACTCGCCGAGCAGAAGCACAATATTCCATCTCGCATAGCGACCCTTCAGGAGATGAAGTGCCAGGCATACGAGATCCACGACGCCCTCGTGAATGGCAGCGCAGAGCGGGTGGGCGATATCATGCGCCAGGGCTGGCTGTACAAAAAGCAGTTGGCGGGCAAAGTAAGCAGCGGCGAGATAGATAAGATGTATGGGGCCGCGCTGGAGGCTGGAGCATTGGGCGGAAAGATCGCCGGCGCTGGCGGCGGCGGCTTTATGCTCCTGTACTGCCCGCCGGAACGCCAGGCAGCCGTGCGAAACCGCCTCAGAAAATTCGGAATGAAGGAGCTGCCGTTCCACCTCGAACGCGATGGAACCAAGGTGATATTCAACGTCAGGAGATGAGCGGTGGATAGAGTTAAAAATTACCTGGACAGCGTTGCGAAGTTACTCGCTGAGGCCCCCACGGAAGACATTCGAAAGGTAGCGGAACTCGTCGTCAGCGCTTATAAGTCGGGCAAGCAGGTTTTCGTTATGGGGAACGGCGGCAGCGCGGCCACGGCATCCCATCTGGCCTGCGACCTCCAAAAAGGCATAGGCGGCATGGGGGATAGGAAGTTTAAAGTCATGGCCGTGACCGACAACATCCCCCTGATGACCGCGTGGGCCAACGATACCGACTACTCGAACATCTTTGCCGAGCAGTTGGCCACCTGGGTGGAGTCCGGCGACCTGGTGATAGGCATAAGCGGCAGCGGGAATTCGCCGAACGTCATAAACGGCATCGAGGCAGCCAAAAAGAAGGGCGCGATCGCGGTGGGCTTGTCCGGCTTTAGGGGCGGGCGGCTGGCGCAGGTCGCGGAGCACAGCATAGTGGTCGCCAGCGACGATATGCAGCACATAGAGGACGTTCACCTGATCCTGGGGCACCTGATATTTCGCTACGTCCTGGAGGAAATCGCCGCTTGACCGTTGTACTTTTGGATAGAGACGGCGTCATCAACAGGAACAGAGACGATTACGTCAAGACCGTCGACGAGTTCGTGTTCCTGCCGGGGGCGTTGGAAGGGCTGGCAAAACTGAAGGAGGCCGGGATCACCGCAGTAGTGATCTCCAATCAGGCCGGAGTCGGCCGCGGATTGATCGAGCTGCCCGAGCTCGAACGCATCAGCCGGGAAATGCTCCGCGCGGTTGCCGAGCATGGAGGAGAAATCGCGGGCTTATACTACTGCACGCACCGCAAGGACGAAGGCTGCCGGTGCCGCAAGCCGGAGATCGGTCTCTTACGCAAGGCAAGCGCGGACCTGGGCTTCGGCCTGGCTGATACATTCCTCATCGGCGACGCGTGGAGCGATATAGAAGCCGGGCATAGGGCAGGGTGCAGAACGATCCTCACATTGACCGGCAAGGCATCGGCAGAGGACGTCGAAGCCTGGGACTGCAAGCCTGAGCACATTGCGGTTGACCTCCCAAGCGCTGTAGATTGGATCCTGGCGGCGCGCCGAGACAAAGGCTAGGCGCTTCGCTCGCATTTCCTAAGCCCGCGGACACTGCATCCATAACCCTCCGGAATCCCGCCGTTTCATCAGGAGAGGAGTTAGGGTGATGGGCAAGCACGCTACAAACAAGATTCTTACTCTGCTAGCGATCGTCGCCGCATCACTCGCATTCGCCTCGGCAGCCCAGGCAGGTGCGAGAACTATCGCCTCAACCGACCTCGTGCCTTTCGGGGATTGGACCTATGACGCCATGTTAAGCCTGGCGGCGGACGGCCTCGTCCCCGGAGCCCCCGCGAGAATCTTCGAGGGAGACAGACTTTTCAACAGAATCGAGATGGCCCAGGCGGTTGCTTCGATTGTCGAATCGAGCGAATCGAAAGAGCTGGGATTCAAAGAAACCGCGCTGATCGAGCACCTGGTCTCGGAGTTCAAGCCCGAGCTGATGCAGGCCGCTCCGCAGGCATTACAGAAGTGGTCGGAGCGAACGACCGGCATCAGCCTCCCGACGGGCGGAGAAGCGTTCCTGCTGGGCTACAGCAGAAGTGTTCTGATGGAGGGCAAAGGCGATGACGCAGACGATACCAGCCTCGTCGTGCCCTATCGCTATTCCGGGTTTCTGAACCTGTCCAGCCGGGTCTTCGGCATCGCCACACTCGCCAACAAGCAGGAAAAGTTCTTCCACGAGCGCCGTGGAGAGCCGGATCTGGACAAAGTCTTCGTCCGGGGATTCGACGGGAACTTCGTCTGGTCGGTCGGCAGGGAGTACCTAAACTGGGGGCCGGCTTATACCGGCTCGCTCATACTGTCCGAGAATTCCCCGGCCTTCCTGCAGTTTCGCGGGATCAAGGATATCAACTTCGGCAAGCTGTTCGGCAAGGTCAAGATCACGCAGTTCGCCGGCGGCTTTGAGGGCAACGATCAGACCTTATACCTATTCGGCAGGAGATATGAAAAGCGCCTTTCCGACCGCTGGCACGCGGGCATTAGCGAGACGGCCAAAACAAGCATCACGCCGAACCCCCTCATCCTCGTAATGCCCTTTTATCTATACCAGCACCTCTTTGATGAGATAGACGAGGAGTTCAACACACTCTATGCCGCCGACTTATCGTATCGAACCGGGAGCGGCTTCCAGGTATATGGTGAGCTGGTTATTGACGACATCACAGCCCCGAGGTTATTCGGCGATAGGTTCACGCGGCCTCGCAAAACCGGCTATACGCTCGGCTTCTATGCTCCCAGGGTCTTCGGCGGCGGGCGGCTCTCAACCTTCCGGGCGGAGTACATATTCGTGGACAGCCGGACATACGAGGCGACGAGGCCGACCGTCCCGGAACTGGCATACACGCACGACGGCGAAATCATAGGTCATCCCATCGGCCCGAATGCAAAAGCTCTCTACCTCAGGGGGGAGCAGTCTCTCAACAAGAGAGTCAGCATCATTGCCGAGTACCTGAACCAGCATCAGACGGATCCCGGGCCGCCTGATGCTGATCGCCGAAGAATCCTATCTTTGATGATTGCATACGACGGGGCTCCAGATAAGTCCACTGCGCTCCGCGTGACACCCTATGAGATCACGCCGCCCGGCCAGCCGGCCCTGGATGGCGTCAAGTATGAACTTATCTTTTCCTGCGGGTTCTAGCGGTGTGACCGTTGAAGCTGTCTGCGCCGGGTGCGATTTAACCGCTTGTAAATGGGGATAATACGTCTGGCATGGAATCCGGGCTAAGGGTTGGTGAGGCTATGATTAGGGTGTCTGCGCCCGGCAGAGCGGGGATCATCGGGAATCCAACCGATATGTATGGCGGGAGCGTGATCTCCTGCTCCATCACCGAGCGGGCTTACTGCGAGCTTTCGCGCTCAGAGCAGTCGGCCATTCGTATGGACGGCGATGCCATTGCGCTGACCGGCTTCGAATCGCTGGCGCTCGACGGCGGCAAATTCGACTTGGCCAAAGCTGCTCTCCAGGCTCTGGAGATGGATCCGTCGGCGCACAAGATATTGATTTCCCTTCGGACGGATGTGCCGGAGCAGGCGGGACTCGCCGGCTCGACGGCCATGCTGGCGTGTGCGGTCGGATGCCTCCTCGCCCACCTGGGCATCGAACTGAACAAGTACGAGCTGGCGGAGACGGTTAGAAAGATAGAAACCGACGTTATGAAAATCACGTGCGGATATCAGGACCACTACATGGCGGTTTTCGGCGGCTTGAACTACATGGACTTCAGGGGCAAGGAAATGATGAGGCAGATGAAGGACGAGCCTTTCGCCACGATCGAGCCACTGTCGGAGGTTGTCGGCGAGCTGCCCATGATTCTAGCTCATACGGGGGTCAAGCGGCGCTCGGGCAGCGTGCACAAGAGCTTGAGAGAGCGCTGGCTCGGAGGCGAGGAGCAGGTTGTCGAGGGATACGTCAGAATTGCGGAGCTGGGCCGCCTGGGCAAGAAGGCGCTGCTTGCGCGGGATTGGAAGGCCCTCGGCGAACTGATGAACGAGAACCACGCCATACAGCGCGACCTGGGGGGCTCCGGGGAATCCAACGAGAGGCTGATCGAAGCGGCGCTGTCGCACGGCGCGCTCGGCGCGAAGCTGGCTGGCGCCGGCCAGGGCGGGACTATTATAGCTCTCACCGAAGACCCCGATCGTCTGGCAAAGGCGCTTCTGGACGCGGGAGCCAGCAGAATTCTTACGCCAAAGCCTACCGAGGGTTTGGTGGTAGAGGGAGGAGTGGTCCATTGATTATCACGAGCAGGGCTCCGGTACGAATTGACTTTGCCGGCGGCTGGACGGACGTTGACATCTTCGCGAAGAGCGTCGGCGGCGCCGTTCTCAATGCCGCCATAGACAAATTTGTAACCGGCAGGCTGGAGATACTGGATGGGTCAGTAGGGCCTGAAGGAGAGCATCGAGACGGCATAACTATCTCCTACCGATCTGAACTTCCCGCTGGCTCGGGCCTCGGTACTTCGTCCGCCTTGAACGTCGTATGGCTCAGCCTTGTCAAGTCCCACATCACCAACGCCGAGGATAAGAGAACTATCGCCAACCTGGCCTACGAGCTCGAAGCCATGCTCGGTATACTTGGTGGGAAGCAGGATCAATACGCGAGTGCATTGGGCGGCTTCAACTTCATGACCTTCAAGGACAAAGTCGAAGTCGAGGCGCTGAGCGTGCCTCCCGACATCGTGAAGGAGCTGGAAGACAGGCTGGTCCTTTGCTATACGGGAAAGCAAAGGCTCTCAGGAAATATACACGAAAATGTGTGGGGCGCGTACCGGCGCGGCGTGCCAGAAACCGTAAACGCCCTTTACAACCTGCGCGACATCGCCTGGCGCATGAGGGACGTTCTCCTCGCCGGCAAGCTGGATGAATTTGCCGAGTTGATGAACCAGAATTGGGCGTATCAGAAGAAGCTGGATGCTTCCATAACAAACGACCAGATCGAGGAGCTATTCGAGAAAACCTTCGAGGGGGGAGCTATAAGCGGGAAGGCGTGTGGCGCTGGCGGGGGCGGATGCGTGCTCTTCCTTACGGAACCAAATCGTCGCGGGAACGTAGAAAGAATAGTAGAACAACTCGGTCCGCCGGGGCGGATTATCCCATTCAAGTTCGAATTTGGCGGCCTCCAAATCGCAAACCCTAAAGGGTAATCCATCCGAGAGAGGCGTTGGGCGTGCGGCGATCCATGCTTGTTCCTGCAATTCTAGTCCTCCTGTGGACTGAAGAAAAGGACATACGTTCTCCTTCGTCGAACGTTCCGGCAAGCGCCGGCCCACGAATCACCGAACCCCTTGACGAGCATACTGTGCGAACGGCGCGGTAGTTCGGATCCCAAATTCGCCGAGCGGCGGCCGATAGCCAGACATGTTTTTCCTTTTGCCCTATGGGATTGATAGGCCGACCTCCAGATTTCCGGCTGTCACCTATGCCCTGATAGCTGCAAATGTGCTCGTGCACGCATGGACGTGGATGCTGCCATTCGACCGCCAAACCGCGTTGTACAGCATGGGGCTCATCCCCTCTCATCCTTCAATAAGCAATATTCTCAGCTCGATGTTCCTCCATGCGGATGTGCTCCATCTTGGCTGGAACATGCTCTTCCTGTGGCTCTTCGGCCCGAATGTCGAAGATGCGCTGGGCTGCCTTGAGTACGCGATCTTCTACTTCGGCAGCGGGTTTGCAGCCGCCCTCCTACACGTCATAGTAGCGCAGGGATTCACTCCCGCTGCCGCAGACATTCCCATGGTCGGGGCATCCGGAGCCATTGCAGGCATACTGGGCATCTTCGCGGTGCGCTTCTACAGGACGAGGATACGCATCTGGTATCTGGTGTTCTTCTATCTGCTTCGCTGGGGGACGTTCACCATTCCTGCGTGGATCGGGCTGGGGATCTGGTTCGCTCAGCAGTTTGTGGGAGGGTTGCGCGGCATAGTTGCCCCGCAGCTGGGAGGGGTGGCCTACTGGTCGCACATCGGCGGGATGCTGTTCGGAATGGCGCTCGCCTATGCCCTCCGGATGGGCCGCGAGGGAACCAAGGAGTACCTGATGTCCGATGCCAGGATCGGCCTCGCGCAGGGGACGACTTTGGACGCTGTGGAGAACCTGCTGTCGCTTTTGGGACGCGATCCGGAGAACCCGGATGCCCATCAAGAACTGGCGAGAACCTACACGATGCAGCAGAATCCGGAGCGGGCCGTCGCTCACTACGGAAAAAGCATCGAGCTTTACCTCCAAAGGGGCGAACGCGAGAAGGCGGTCGAGAGCTTCGCCCAATTGAAGCAGCATTATCCCAACGCCCGCCTGTCTCTCAGATCGGAGTATCAACTCGCCAGGTATCTGCTCGAATTAAACAATCACGTGCCTGCGCTGCTCCTCTTGGAGGGCATAACCGATGCCTATCCGATGACCCCCGAGGCGGAGATGGCGTTGATGATCTCCGGGGATATATACCTGAATGTGCTCGGCCATCCTCAGGGCGCGGTGAAATGCTACGAGCGGTTCCTCCACGAGTATCCGCAGAGCTCATATCGCGCGATGGTCGAGAAAGCCCTCGCCGCCGCCCGCGCGAGGCAGGCCGGCGATGCTGGATGCTAGTGCCCTTCCAACTTGTATGACCTAGAATCCCCAGGAATAAATTCCTGGGCTACCTTCGAGCAAAACCCTCCGGGTTACAGTCCTTCCAGTCCGGCAGGACTTTGCCCGCGTGTAGCCCAGGTGTTTTTCCCGCCGGAGCGGGATCCTGTACTCGGGACAACCCTGGGCCGGAGTGCGGCGTATTAAGTTGCATGGGCACTAGACACTTGATACTGGATTCTGGATGCCGGATGCCGGACGTTGAACGTTCTCCCATACTCCCTTTCTCCCCGCCGCAGCTACGGCAGCAGCTTCACCGCCTCCGCGTATGCCTTGAGCTGGTCTACAGCCTCCACATAGCGGAGTCCGTCGGCCCGGACCGCCGATGCCAGACCTGCGTCCACATTGTCCAGCTCAGCGATGTACTTTGAAGCCGCCTCTGATTCGCTCCTGTACTCGTTCACAGATTTGATGCGATCCTCGGCCTTGGGGTGTGTCCGCATCCAGCTAGCGATCTTCGGGCTGTTCGCAAGCTCCATGTCCTGGAGCTTGCCGAGCAGCCCGGACATGGCTTCAGGATCGTACGGTGTCCGGCGCGCGTATATGTAGCCGCACCGATCCGCCTCGGCCTCATATCGCCTGTCGTATCCGCGGAGGACCAGCTCGCGCACGAAGTCGGCGAGGATGCTGAGGTCCTGGCCCGATAGAATGCTCACCAGCACTCCGAGGGTGGCCGCTTTCTGCGCCCGCCTGTATTGCCTGACGCCGTGTTCCTGCTCCACATGCGCGATTTCATGGCTGAGCACGGCGGCCAGCTCGTCATCCGACTCGATTGCGTCCAGCATCCCGGTCGTCGCGTAAATATACCCGGCAGGCGCGGCGAAGGCGTTTATCTCCTCGGAGTTCAGGGCGGTGAAAATGTAGTTCCGCTTGGTGAAGTGGTTATCGGCGAGCACACGACTGCCGACCTTCTTAAGCCTGGCGTGCTGTTCAGGGTCGTTCGACACGCGGTAGTAATATTCGATGAAGCCGGCGACTTCCGCGCCGAGCATCGCCTCCGTGCTGTCGGGCTTGATTCGCTTCCGCGTCTCCGGGTAGCAGATCAGGCAGGGCTTGTAGCCTGCATCCTGCGCCTTCACGCGTGACATGGTCTCCACGGTGACCGATTTTGGAGGCAGATGGTGGCAGCTAGGTGAGTGGAACAGGCGGCTCTGCGTATTGCAGACCACCGTGTCGTCCCTGGCCGTAGGTGCGGCGGAAGATTGCATCCCCGGCACCGCGCGCTGAAGCTCCTCGATGATCCGCCCGGCCGCTGCCGGCAGAAAGTCCTTTTTCTCAGCCTCGCTCTTAAAATCAACGGAGCCGATATCCAGTTCCTCACACGCTCCATTCCGAAAATCGTAGAACGTGAGATCGGCGCTGATATAGTAGCTCTTGCCGGACTTCCCGAAGAGGGTGATTCGAGCTATCAGCAGCCCGTCGGCCTGGATGTTTCGGCGCGCGCGGTCCGTTTTCGGGATTAACTCGGGGAACGCGAGCAGCCGCTTCATCCGGTCTTCTCCGAGCGCGGACTTGGCTGCGGGGGACAGCGCGGATCGGAGGTCGAGCGCGTCGGTCTTCGCCAGTTCGGGAAGTCGCGCGGCGAATGCCTTGTACAAATCATCGGCTGCCTTTCCATCATCCACGTCCTCCGACATTGTGAAGATCGCAACTACCGACGAGAGCGGCTTCGGCGAGGATGCGTCATCGGCGGAGAGGCTGCATGGGATGAGGATAAGCGCCGTGAGGAACAGCGCAAGCGTGCGGACAGGTTTAGCCATTGGAGAAGTCCTTCCGGTTCGAGAGATTGCCGGTGATACCATCGGGCGCCATTATAGCCCCGCAAATGCGGAGTGTCAATGAAGGGTGAGACCCGGATTGAAAGTCCGCAGGCGATGGTGTAAGATACTGTTATGCCGGGCGCATGGGATGCGAGATTGGAGTAATGGAGTGGTGGAGTACCGGGCGCCGGGGTGGATGGATTAATATGGGAAAGAACCGGTGGGTTCCTATACTGGTCGCCCTTGTCGGCGCGTTTATCCTTGCCGCGCTGTATCGTTACAACCAGCAAAGTCACAGCTACGAGGAGTACCTTGTCACGAATATGGCGGCTCTGTTCTGGCTGCCGATCGTGATGGTGCTTTTGGTCATCAGGCAGGAGCCGTCAGGTTTCGGCTTGACGCTCGGAGATTCAAGGCGCGGATACCGCTTGGCGGCCATGCTCTTTCTCGCCGCGCTCCCCATCCTGCTGTATGCTGCAACGAGGAAAGATTTCCAGGCGTACTATCCTATTCAGAAGCAGGCGGCGCGCAGTCTCGCATATTTCGGCTACTTCGAGCTTTCTTACGGCATGTATCTCTTCTGCTGGGAGTTCTTCTTCAGGGGGTTTCTGCTTTTTGGGCTGGCCAGGCTGATCGGATGGTGGAGCGTGTTTGTACAAGCCGCCGCTTTTGGTATTATGCACATGGGCAAACCTCCGGCCGAGGTCGCGGCATCGTTTGTATCCGGGCTGATCCTGGGCGTCGTAGCCCTGAGAGTGAAGTCCTTTGTGCCCTGCTTCGTGCTGCACTGGGCGATCTCCGTTACATTCGACGTGCTGGTAATCATGGCCGGCCGGGGGCTTTTGTTCTAAGTCGCCGTACCGCATTCCAGCGGAAGGTAGTCCCATATATTCCCGACCGCGGACGACGCCGTAGCAGCCATCAAGGGTTGACCGCCGCTGCCGCCAGGCGAGCGCTGCCCCCACAACCACACTCTTTTGACAATCCGGCTTCGTCGTGCTAACATTAAGTGCGTGTAAACACGTATTGCCGATTGGAATACGACGATTTTTCCGTGGCAGGTGAGACTTTGGCAAGTGTCCCAAACTCGTTGGGGCAGCGACGGTAAGTCGCCTGCCACTTGTTGCTGTCATGGGGGCGGAGGAAGCCCTGTGACGGCAGGGTGTGACTTATGGGATTCGTAAGCTGGCTGCTTGATGGAAACGAGCGCGAAATCGCTGGAACGAGGAAGACCGTCGAGGTGATGAACAGCTTCGAGCCGGAGCTGGAACGCCTCTCGGACGCGCAGCTTCGGGCGAAGACGGACGAGTTCAAGGATCGGCTCGCGAACGGCGAGACGCTCGACGATCTTCTGCCCGAGGCGTTCGCCGTCGTTCGGGAGGCAGGCAGGCGCACGATCGGCCTGCGGCACTTCGACGTCCAGATGATCGGCGGCATGGTGCTCCACCAGGGGCGAATCGCGGAGATGAAGACCGGTGAGGGCAAGACGCTGGTCGCCACTCTGCCGCTCTACCTGAATTCGCTGGAAGGAAAAGGCGCGCACCTGGTAACCGTGAACGATTACCTGGCGAAGTTCCACGCCCAGTGGATGGGCCCAATCTACAACTTCCTGGGCGTGAGCGTAGGCGCGCTGCAGGGGGCCAGCGCAGAGACCGGCGAGCTCGAAGCCTCGCATATCTTCGATCCCGAATATGAGAACGTGGATGAGCCGGTTTACCTGAACCTGCGGCCGATAGACAAGCGGTCCGCATATATGGCGGATATCACCTATGGCACGAACCACGTCTTTGGGTTCGACTACCTGCGCGATAACATGTGCTTCTCGAATGATGAGCTTGTCCAGCGAGAGCTTCGCTATGCCATCGTAGACGAGGTGGACAGCATCCTCGTTGATGAGGCGAGGACGCCGCTGATCATCTCCGGCCAGGCGCAGCAGTCAACCGACCTGTACTACAGGATGGATCGCGTGGTCGCCCGGCTGATGCACGAGCGGGATTACACGATTGATGAGAAGGCCCGCACCGCCATGCTGTCCGATGAAGGCATTCAGCGGGTAGAGGCAGGGATCGGCGTCGAGAACCTGGCGGACGACCCGGAATTGATGCACCACGCAAACGCGGCGCTCAAGGCGCGGGCGGTTTTCAAGAAGGACATTGATTACGTCGTCAAGAATGACCAGGTCATAATCGTGGATGAGTTCACCGGGCGATTGATGTTCGGGCGCCGTTACAGCGACGGCCTCCACCAGGCGATCGAGGCGAAAGAGAGTGTCAAGATCGAGCATGAGAGCCAGACGCTGGCGACGATCACGTACCAGAACTATTTCCGCCTATACGACAAGCTCGCCGGCATGACCGGTACGGCCAAGACGGAAGAGGAGGAGTTCAGGAAAATCTACGGCCTGGATGTCGTCGTCGTGCCGACGCACAAGCCGATGGTTCGCGCAGACCGTGCGGATGTGATCTACAAAAATGAGGAAGCCAAGCTGAGGGGGATCACGATGGAGATCCTCCGCCTTCGCAGCCGGCTGCAGCCGGCGCTGGTAGGAACTCGATCCATCGAGATGTCCGAGCGCGTGAGCGAGCGCCTGTCGCCGGAGAAATTGCAGCTTCTGGCGGCCACATTCATCCAGCGCTCGATGCTGGAGGAAAAGAGAGACATTGACGGCGAGACGCGCAAGTCGTTTGCCAACCTGCTCAACGCGAAGTTTGGAGAGCTGACCCTGGGGAAGCTTGCCCCGCTCGCGCGGACGGTCGGCGCTTCCTTGGACATGCTGAAGCCGGAGAACGTCAGTCGCCTTGCTGGGATCATGGGCATCGAGGCGCAGGAGGAAATTGACCGGCTGGCCGAATGCCTGGCGGACGGCATTCCGCACAATGTATTGAACGCGAAGTATCACGAGAAGGAAGCCCAGATCATCGCCGACGCGGGACGGCTGGGCACCGTCACGATTGCGACGAACATGGCGGGTCGCGGCGTGGACATCATTCTCGGAGGGAAGCCGGAAGGCTCGACCGCCGACCGTAATCCCGAGGCCGAGGACGTCATCGCGCGCGGAGGCTTGTTCATCGTTGGCAGCGAGCGCCATGAGAGCCGGCGCATAGACAACCAGCTCAGAGGCCGCTCGGGCCGACAGGGCGACCCGGGAGCGTCGCGGTTCTACGTCTCGCTGGAAGACGAACTGTGGCGCGTGTTCGGAGATAAGTCGAGAAGCCCGTGGCTGGCTTCGTGGCAGGAAGAAATGGCGATGGACTCCAGGCTGCTGTCCAAGATGATCGAGCGGACGCAGAAAAAGATGGAGTCCCATTACTTCGAGATTCGCAAGCACGTGCTGCAGTACGACGACGTTATGAACGTCCAGCGCGAGGTGATATACGGACAGCGCAGGAAGATTCTGGAAGGCGTGGACCTCAAGCCGACGATTCTCGACTACCTGCACAAGACCGTGGCGGACAGCATCAATATGTACTGCCCCGACGGCATGCATCCGAGCGAATGGGATACCGACACGCTCTTCGAGCTGCTGGATGAAATATTCCCGCTGTCGGTTTACACTCGGCCCGCCGATCTGAAGGGCAAAAAGCGCGACGAGCTGGAGGACTCCCTTTGCACCATTCTGGACCGCACTTACGAAGACAGGGAGCAGGAGCTTGGCGCCGAGCTGATGCGCGACCTGGAGCGCCAGATCGCACTCAGGGCGATAAACAACAAGTGGATGGAACACCTGGACGCAATGGATTACCTGCGTGAGGGCATCGGACTTCGGGGCTACGCGCAGATAGACCCGCTGGTGGCCTACAAGAAAGAGGCGTTCACCATGTTCGAGCAGATGCTCCACGCCGTCCAGGATGAGATCGTGAGACTGATCTACCGGGTGCAGGTCCGGGTTCAGAATGAGCCGTTCCGCAGCCCGTATCGCAATATCCAGATGGGCACCGCGGAGTTCGTCCCAACAGGCCTTGAGGAAGAGGAAGGCGATGAGGATCGGTTCCTGGCGGCCTCGAGGTCCGCACAGGGGCCGGTGGCGTACCACAAGCACAAGGTCGGCAGAAACGACCCCTGCCCCTGCGGCAGCGGCAAGAAGTATAAGAAATGCTGTTTGCGGAATGGGCAGTAGGCATTTCGTTGAGTGTTTAGTGTTGAAAGTTGAGAGAAAAGGAAGGCTGCCATTCCACAACATCACTCGACTGGATTATGCCGGCGAGGAAGCTTCGGTAGGGGAGACACGGCTATCATGGGCAAGGGCACGGTTACGATTGCTTTAACTGCGTTGTTCGCAGCGAGCCTGGGTAATGTCGCGCACTGCCTGACGGCGACCGTGGACGGAAAGAAGCTGGATACCTTTCCCCGACCCGTGATTCGATCCGGGCGGGCTTTCATTCCCGTGGATGCCGTTCGCCGGATAGGTCTTTGGGTCGGTTGGCGACCAGGGGAACGCCGCGCAGAGGTGGCATGGCCGGATACCGACGTGTTTATATACTTTGAGGCCGGCAGGGGAACCTATCCGGGCGGTCAGTCTCTAGAACAGGAGGAGATCAACAGGAGAGAGCGCAGGATTCCGCCCTCATCGTTCATGTATCGCGGGTTTCTAATGGTTCCCCTGCGTTCGCTGGCCGAGCTATCCGGCAAGGACGCGCTCGCGCTGCAGTGGGACGGCCGCTCCGGGTCTGTCAACGTTCAACGTCCGGCCCACTGGGTCAAGTGGCGGCGAGAGGCTGATACAGAAATGCGGAAACATAACCCGGACAAATACGGTCCGGTGCTTTAAGGTCTTCGGTGTTCGGTTTAGCTGCAGTCTCATAGAGAGGTGATGCTGAATGGCGTTGAAATTGAGGCGAAAGTATGTCGTGGATGAGACGGGTAAGAAGACCGCCGTTGTACTCGACATCGAGACATACCGACAATTGCTCGAGCATCTGGAAGAACTTGAAGATGCTTTGGAGCTGGACCAGGCGATTCGCGAGTCGAAAGGCTTTCGCTCCTACGACGACATCCGTGATGGGGGAATAAGCTGTATAGAAGGATGATGGGCGCACCGTAGGGAGCTAAGCTGGGGATGTCGGTGTTCGGTGTTTCGGCCTTTGAGCGTACGCGGAAATGCCGAAACCTGATTTGGCGCGTGCGCTTCGGGATATCTGCTTCGCTCACATCCCGAAGCACCGAGGGCATTGTAGGTTGCAAATCGGGGATCATTCCCTGGATCCCTGAATAATGACTAGGAGTTCGGTCAGGAGGCAAACGATGAAATGGCGTGTGATACTCGAACGCGATCCGGAAACTGGCGACTGGGCGGCTTGGTGCCCGGAGCTGCCTGGCTGCACTTCGGCAGGACGGACCGAGCAGGAGGCTTTGGACAACATCCGCGAGGCCATCACCCTCTACCTCCAGCCGGATCCGATTGAGATAGAGCCGGGAGCGATAGTGCGGGAGATCGCTGCGTAATGAATCAGCGCATTCGCCGCATGAATAGCCGACAGGTAGAGGAAATCCTGCGCCGGCATGGCTTTCGACTCGTTTCTCAGCAGGGCAGCCACCGCAAGTGGCGGCATGTCGAGCGGCGGCTTCTTGTGATTGTACCGGAACACGCCGGGCGTGACCTGCCGGTAGGAACCTTGCGGAATATCTTCTTGAACGCTGAGATTCCCGACCCCGAGTGGAAGGTCGGTTGACTTGTTGAGTGTTGAGGACAAAGGAGAGGGACACCGTTCGGTGTTTTGGCATTTGAGCGCAAGCGGAAATGCCGAAACCTGATGCGAGTGCGCTTGCACCGAATGAGCAGTTTGCGTACGGTTTAGCTGCTGTCTGTCCCGCCTTCGGACGGGATCCCGCTGGAAGCGGGACCGTCTGCAGTCTCATAGAGAGGTGATTTCATTGCTTACGGAGGAGAAAAAGGAACTGAATGCGCTCGTCGACGAGTTCGGCGAGCTAAGGAGGCATCTTTGACCTTGCGAACAGGCAGGCTGAGATAGCCAAGCTGGAGTCTGCCTCAGGCGGACCGAACTTCTGGGACGACCCGGAGGAGGCGCAGAAGGCGCTCCGCCGGCTCAGCCAGTTGAAAGAGTTCGTGGAGCCGTGGCTCGGTCTCGGCAAGAAGCTGGAAGACCTTCGCGTCTTCGCAGACCTAGCGTCCGAAGAGGAAGATAACGGTTCGTATGTCGAAGAGATAGAAACGGAGCTGGCCGAGGCGAGGAAGA
>Ga0315289_10002067_pt1 | contig 31041 bp, 29 predicted proteins | sample YL17G11_40_MG_FD_203452 | JGI IMG/M metagenome (GOLD analysis project Ga0315289, IMG submission 203452) | Sediment microbial communities from Yellowstone Lake, YNP, Wyoming, USA - YL17G11_40 | ecosystem: Environmental > Aquatic > Freshwater > Lake > Sediment | place: USA: Wyoming | collected... | reverse complement strand
GCAATCACCAGCTCAAGGTACAAGTGAAGCGCGTCCACGAGTTCTTCTTTGAAGGCTTCACGGTCAACCTCTGGAACGAGCGTGGCGCGATGTGATTTCGAGTTCTTCAAGTGTTGTCCTGCTTCGAACAGTTCGTCCATCATGTGATGAGTGATGTCTTTGAGAAACTTCTGACCTTGCTTTGAAGTGATGTCAGTCGGAAAGTCAGGAAACCCACGTGATTGCTGCAACAGGCGCATGAATGCTTCCTGCTGGTCCCACATCTGCTTGAGGCGATCCTGCTCTCTGGGCTTTCCATCGATCAGTTCGTTGCATAGTCCAACGCACTCATTGCAGATGTACGTTGAGCGCGGACCCGCAATCACCTTCATGACATCACGAGATGACTTCTCACAGAATGAACAGTTCACATCAATCGTCATCAGTCTCTCCGCCTAATACAAAACACAATCCCAACAGCACGCCCAGGACTATGAGCTCAATTACCGTCACCGGACTCACCAGGAATGATGAACTTGTTTCCTGTTTGTGCAGACTGAATCTCACGAACATGGGCTAGCATCTTCTCATGCATTTCTTTGACCTGCTGTTGATATTCTGCTGAGAGCACCAACACGTGCGGGTCACTTGCGTCTGGGACGACTCTGACTTGACGCAGTGAATCTGCACAGTCAGTGCCCGTCAGCATTGCTTCTTGTACGATCTGCACCACGCGGTGCCACACTCCGTCTGCGAATTTCATGTTATTTGACATCTGGTCCTCATCAACGATCCTACAACGCTGCGAGCTCCTGTATCGATAAGACAATATCTTTGCCTGTCACACCGTCGCCGATGCAAGTCCAATTGGGAACCTGCCGTCTTGCAAACATTTCTAGCTTGTTCGCCGATGGAAACATCGTATCAATGCGATTCTGCAATGTTCCGGGCTTGACTGAGTGCCCAGCGTTCAAATCAAACGCGACGCTACGCTGAGACTTGTTCTTCAACAGTGGATAGATGCTCTTTCCAGCAGTACAAATCAACGCAATTTCATGTGATTGACGAAACAAACGACCCATGCCAACGCGCGTGGAACAGTTCCAGTCGGCTTCCTTTGCGTAGTCCTTCTTTAACTTCACCCACACGAACGTCTGCTTCATCTTGAAGCCCCAGGCATGGACAACGTCGAGGCCTGTCTCAAGCATGCTCCCTGGCACCCACAGCGCAAGGAGACAGCCGGCCGGATCAACGAGTTGGTTCACAGGAAGCGCAATCACCTGTGCAGGTGACATCGTGCTGTACTGCGACGCAGCAGAGCGCTTGACCTTTCGCTTCATCTTCTTGAGACCGTCATTGAAACCCCAAGGCGGATCTGCTACAATCACTTGATACTTCACGGGATACCCGCCATTCTCAGCGCGATGAGAATGTCATAGTGCACTTCAAGCTTCGAAGCATTGTTTTGTGCTAGGACGTGATCGTTTGAATGATCAAGCGCCCACTGATGATACGCTACCTTGACGGCAGCCTGAAGTTCATTGTCCTTTTCGTAGGAGTCGTCTTCTGTTGTTGAACGTCGAAACGACTGTCCGTCAAGAACAATCGTGATATCAGGCTTCTTGAGCCTGTTGAACAGGAACATGTTGAGCACACTGTTGACGCCAGTAGCACCACCATAGATCACTGCGGACAAACTCCAGCGATCAAGAATGACGACGTCATTGTTACGCATCAACGATGGCATATGCAAAACCTGAAACAGCCATTTGTTGAGAAACTGAATGAACTGAAACAGATTCGGCGTCCGTTTCGCCCATCCGCTCTTCAACATGCTGTAGATGAGTTTGTACGTACGTGGACACGTATTCGTCGGCACTTCACATCGAACTACGTTGTAGGAAGCGTCTTTCAAACTCCTCAGAAGGAGCTTCGACTGAGTTTCTTTTCCGACCTTATCGGGCCCTTCGAAGACTACCAGCTTTGCGGTCATGCGTCATAATAACCACAACCGGGTCAAAAGATCAATACGCGTGTAACACTGCAAAACCTTCTGTTACAAGCGTTTGGCTGACATCGACGACAGCACCTCCTGCGGTACTAACAAACATTAGTTTGGCCACCCAGCGACCGTACTTGTCCTTGCCGGTTGACTCAACGTAGATCATGCCCTTGTCTGCTAGCGCTAACAGTGTCTCGAGGCCGGCTTTTGATGCTTTTCCGGCATCATGCGCCGTCCCTGTCATCTCGGGCGCGTTGATGCCGGAAAGTCGAAATCTGACGAGGACACTAACGGTAAACCCAAGATCGACGTCAAGGTCGACAGTGTCTCCGTCAACAACGCGGTGTAGCTTAGCAACGTACTGGTACATGCTAGCTAACTATGCGTCACTTCGTCTTCAGGAAGTTGTCTTCATTGGGAAGTTCTTTACGAGCCTGAACCCAACCTCGGAAATTGCCCAAGAATGGAACTTCATTCAGAATGACGCCATCGCCTGGATAGTGACGAGGATCGAGCGTTGAGTATGTCTTGATCTCATCCTTGTGCATCGGTCGAGCAACATGTTCCCATGGGCTCATATGTCCTGCTGCAGCAAGACGTTCTGCCATCTCAATGTCTGCCTTTGGATCGCGCTTTCCATCGTGTGTCAGGTACGAGATCCGAGCACACCTGCCAACGCATGCTTTGACTGCATCCTTTGCTGTGAATGATACACATGGAAATCCCATGTCTTCATCAACAAATTCATCGTCCTGGAGTAATGGTAGGTGCCATTGACCGTACTGCAAGTTCAGAGGTGCAGACATCGCATATGCACTAGCCATCATTTCAGCAACGACACGAATCTCGGGTTGAGCGTCCTTGTGACAACGCAGTCCCCAAAAGTTGTCCCACTCAGTCGCTGTCACAATGACTGTTTGCCAGAGCCATGGTTCGAGCATGCGATTTGTGATCTGCTTGTGAATGCCCATGTCGAGCATTCTCTTGGCAGTGTCAACGGCATAATCTCGACCCCTGAGCCAGCAATCACGAGCATATTCCTGATCCTCATCACTGAGCTCCTGTTCGGCCTGCATGCCCTTTTGATTCTTGCCCCAGTAGATTGGGATGAACGGATCTTCATCAACTTTCTTGAGCATCTTCTCGACAGGGATCGCTCGACTTGAAGCGCTGTTTCTCGAGAACATTCGATGTGTGTTGAACTCAGCCAACACGATGCGAGGAAACGTGACCTCCATCGTCGTCAAACGCACGCCATCAGGGCTCAGGCTGTCCTTCAGAATCTTTGCTCCGTATCCCATGTCAACCTCCGTAGACTCGAACGCACTCACGCATTGTGTTATCGTGGATCTCAAGGACCTTCGGGATCGATCCATCGGGTTCAGTCTGGTAGCCTCCCGCAAGATTCCAGGCGACTGGAGTACCTGATGCGTGCAAGATGTCAAACACGACTTCATCTCGATGACGTAGTTCCGGAGTTGACAACCATCCGCCGTACGGATCGTTGATGTGCGGGTCTGCACCCGCCTGATACAGCACGACGTCGCAATCAGTCATCCATTCAACAATCTCTGGGAGCTTGTGAAAGAAGTCAGCGACTTGCTTTGCTTGTTCTTGCGACGCAAGGTGCCTGCTACTATCGTATGTCGCGCCGCCCGTAAAGTGTCTGATGAAATTCTGAAGGCCCAACTTACGAATGATCTCGTCTGTTCCATTCCCATAGTGCATATCGAGGTCAAGGATTCCAACACGCTGGACACCAGACTCCTTCAATGCTAAGGCAGTGACCATCAGACCATTGAACGTGCAGAATCCTTCAGCTCTCTCGTACCCAGCATGGTGAAATCCTGAGCACGGTGCAACTGCTACACTGTCGCTCCAGATCGCATGACGTGCCGCAGAGAGCATCGCTCCCGTGGTGTACGGCAATGCGAGTGCCACATCTGCTTCACGATTGTGAAACCCGTTCTCAATGCGGCACGCAAGGACGTCTTCTACGTACTCACGATCATGAGCGCGGCAGAATTCATCGACAGTGACAGGCGTAGGCTCGAGGAGTTCAATCTGAAATTGCTTCTGCCACGAGTCAACGACTTTTGCAGGTTTAGCTGCGCTCGGCGACATGCACTTCGAGAGTGCGACCATCTTGGGACTGTAGAAAACGGGAATAGCAGTTGTCATTGGTTTCCTTTTAGGCACAGCTAGAATTATCTTGGGACTTCTTGAGGGCCCACTCGGCCACTCTTTTATCATCAGCCTGCTTCAGAAGCAGCTTGCTTCTGTCCAACAGATCGTGAAGCGCAGGATAGTCTTCAACGCGCAAAAGCGTACAGTCATAATGACCATACGCATGTGGCTTCTTGAAGATGTACTTGACTGCGATCCAGATTCGCTTGTACCAACGTTCGTAGTGATTCAAGCGTACGTCAACGTACACATCACCATCTAGTTCAGACAGATTGAATCGTACAAGATGATTGAAATCACTGCACTGACACTCGAGGTAGTGTGGGTCCATCGCCACACAGTAACCTACACGTGTGTGCTGTTCAGACTCGTCTGACGAAGTTGAATAGAGAATCCTCGAGCACGTCGTAAAGCTTCAGTTCCATTTCGTCGCAGACGTCATTCATTGCCCTGATCGCTTCGCGTTGGTCTGCACCGTTGTTGCTTTTGTTCAACATGATGTACTGCTTGATACGATCGCGAATCTGATTGACGTAGGTAGCGGTATCCTCACGAAGTTGCCATTCTGGTACTCCGTTCAAATATTCCTCCTTGAGAGGATCGTCCACTTTGGTCATTTTGCGACCCTGACCGCCGCATTCGGGGCACATCGTTGGATCGCCCTTTTCGTCACGCTTGTTTAAAAGCCAGCCTTGCCCGCGACAATACTCGCAGTACATGTTCTTCCAGCCTTCTTTGATGAAGTGCCTGAGGTCGCCGACTCGAACTTTCATGTTCAGCGACGACCGCGTGGGTGCGTTGGGGGCAGGTCATCCTGCGTTCCCGATTTGGTGCCCGATTTTGGAAGAGTACCCGTCGATGAAGATGCGTTCGAACCTACGCCTTGACCACCTCCCGAAGAGCCGGTGCCACCGCCTCGTGGGTGCATTGGAGGAAGCTCATCATCAGACTCGTCCATCTCATCGAACTGATGCTGGGGACCTTCATAGAACTCGCCATCGATTAGTCGATCTTCTACGTCAGAGAATGGTCCGAGTAGGCGCTGAACTAGTTCTTCTGCAGCACGTTCACACTGTTCATTCCAAGATTCGAGTCCTGCTTCTTGTTGGCTTGGATCGCCTTCACTGAAGGTATCAATCCAAAACTGCTTAGCAACTTCAGCCATTTGCTGCACTACGTCGCTAGCATCGGTTTCATGCTCGTCAGCTTCATTGACCCAGATACCCTCGGGTTGACCGAACGGCTTAGCCATGATTGCTTCGTTGATGAGACCACGAAGCATAGCACGGTCTAGTTTGATTGTCTTCTTCATGGTCTCATCCTTCGTAGTCTTCGTTTGTGCGATCAACGACTTTCATCAATGACCGCGCCATGGCTTTACCGTACTCAGTTGCTGCGTCCAACAATGCGCCATGGAATTCCATCTCAGCATCACTGACATCGTCATTTTCTGATTCCACGGGATCCAACAGTGAAGCAACTTCACGTGGCGTCGTGTAACCCAAACCGTACTTCTTCGTCGACGCAAATAGCTCTTTGACAACACCCTTGTGAATCAATTGGCAAAGGCTCCACGCGGCGGCATCAAACCCTGAGATCATCTGATCTTCAAAAGCATCCTGAATCTGCTTTTCTAGCAGATCGACGTTGACACGGCCCTCCATCGCCTTGGGATCGATTCCCTTGGGTCCGTACTCAGCCTCATCAAGTTCGTCAACATGATCAGCAAGATCAGCATAACGTGCCGCAGATTTCGGTGCGCCCGCATTTTTCGTGACGTAACGCATAACGCTGCTAGCTTCTTTGTCACCAGAAGACGAGCGCTTTTTGAGTTTTTTGAAATCTTGCGCGACGGCACTACGTTCGTGCCCTCCACGATCTGATCTAGATCCACCGTGTGGTGTCAGATCAACAAGTTCATCCAATTGCTCTTCTAGAAGCTTTCCACGATGAAGATGGCCGTCACGAGCATTGCGGCCAGCGATGACACCTTGAGCGTCTTCCGAGATGATCTGATTGATGAGCGCGGCCTGTCGTTTCGTGAGTCCCATGCTTCACTCCTGGATGATAAGTATCACCCGCACTTGCTGTTTCCGCAGGACATGCATGTCGGACAACCTTGCTGATATGCGATGTTGGTGCTTCCACAAGATGGGCACGTCTTTTCAAGAGTTGAAGCTGTGCCATCAGTGATGTAGCCTTTACTCAATACTCGAGCAATACAAGCGCTGAATGACGTGACGTCACTGTTCTTGTCCTTGCGTAGCTGTTCGACGAGGTACTGGAGCGGGACTCCGTGGCGCAATCCAAGCGAGATCATCCGTGTGACGGTGCCATACAACGTGTTGTCGAACAGCGAAACGACGTCCTTCAAGGTGATGAAGTCGTCATCTCCCAACGGGATGCGGAGGTTGTACGTTGCGACGCCGTCCTTCTTTCCGTTCTTGATGAGGATCGCTTTCTTTGCTCGCTTCGGAACCTCGATCTGTTCGTTCAATCCGGCAAAGACTTCGTACGGGCGACCATTCAGAAGACCGACAAGGACCAAATACAGTTCGCCCTTGACAGTTACGCGGTGAACGTCACATTCAAGCTCCTTGGGACGCTTCGGCGCATGCGTTTCTGTGACGAACAGCGGCTGACCGTCAGGCGTCGATGCCTCTTCATTGACGATGACTGCGTCTCTGCTTCCGACGCGATAGATGGTGACACCTTTGCATGCTGTTTCCCAAGCCCTCCAACACAGTGCCTCAACTGTCTCAGGAAGGACGTCCTTCACCATATTCGTGGTGTTGCTGATGCTGTGACAGATCCACTTCTGCGCTGCAGCCTGGATGTCGACTTTCTTGAGGCAGTCAATCTCCTCGACTGTCGCGCCGTGATAGGGCGATTTTGTGATGTCAGTCTCACCTGTCACGTCCATCCAGACCTTCAAGCCTGGGTGAACGAGGTCGTAGTATTGCCATTGATCGCCCATCGCATCAGTCTCGTCAACTCGAGCCTGCTTGTCTGCAGATGTGATCTTACGCTTGCGCCTGCTCATCAAGAATAGAACGGGCTCACACCCTGACGTAGTCCGCACGATCAATGAACCGCTGCCGACTGGCGCGGTTGTCGTGTTTGCAATATTTCGGCGGCCGTAGAGGTTGTAATCACGACGCAGGTCGGGATCTTCGTTCAGAATGCGTTCAATGAACGGATGATCCTTTTCAACTTCATGTGAGAAGATCGGAAATGAGCCACGTTCTTTCGCCATGGCAATTGACGACCGATACGAAGACAGCGCTAGCTGGCGATAGACTCGATCAGTGAACACGATCGATTCATCGCTGCCATATTTCAGGTTGCAACCCGCCATGGCATCGCCCAAGGCTGTGATTCCCAGCCCGGTACGTCGACCATTGATCGCCGCAGCTTTGATCTTTTCCCACAGCTCAAGTTCAACACGCTTGACGTCATGAGGCTCTGGGTCTGCATTGATCTTCGCTACGATGATATCGATTGCCTCGAGCTCGAGATCAATCAAGTCATCCATCAAGCGTTGTGCTACGATGACCGCCTTGTCAAACGCCGTGAAGTCAAACTTTGCCTTAGAAGTGAAAGGGTTCAACACGAACTTCCACAGGTTCATATACAGAAGTCGGCAACTGTCATATGCAGACAACGTGATCTCGCCACAAGGATTCGTACTGATTGAACCGTAGCCTTGCTTGAAGTACGCATCTGCGGGACCCATTCTCGTGACGGTGTCCCAGAACAACATTCCCGGTTCACTGCAATCACGCATCGCGAGTACGATGTTGTCCCAGACTTCACGTGCATCGACCCACTGTTCGATGAGGTACTCACCGGGTTTAGCGTCGACGGGAAAGCGCTGCTGGTACTTTTTGCCTGCTGCGACAGCAAGCATGAACTCGTTCGACATACGAACAGACACGTTCGCACCGGTGACCTTCTTTTTGTCACGCTTGATGTTGGCAAACGTCAAGACCTCAGGATGATGAACGCTGATCGTCAGCATCAGTGCGCCGCGGCGTCCACCTTGCGCCACCTCACGGCACGTGTTCGAATAGCGCTCCATGAAGACGGCGATGCCGTCTGTCGTCCTCGCGGCATTTGCTGCAGGAAGACCACGAGGCCTGATCGTAGAGACGTCAAATCCGACGCCTCCACGACGCTTCATGATCTGAACTTCTTCCTGATCAGTCTTCATGATGCCGCCGTACGAATCGTACGGTGATTGAATCACGAAGCAGTTGCTCAGTGACTGCACCTGAAACTTATTGCCGATCGCCGACATCGGTCCGCCCTGCGGGACAATTCGCCAATCTGCAAGGTAGTCGTAGATCGTTTCTTCGTCTAGCGGGTTTGGGTATGACCGCTCGATTCGTGCAAACTCTCTAGCTTCACGTCTATGCGTATCAGCAGGGGTTGCTTCATAGAGCGTGCCCTTGAGATCCTGCAAAGCGTACTTTCCGACGAACACCTCAGCTGCAAGTTCATCTCCCTCAAAATACGTTAGTGAGGCGCTGCGCGCCTCATCGTATGTGTATGACCTCATTAAATGGCTCTCTCCGACGACTTATGGGCAATCATGGATCGAGCTTGCGTTGAGCTCGAGGACACGCTGGACTGTCATAACTATTCCTTAGGCGCTTGAGGTTCTGAAGCGATGGGAGGCTTAGCGTTAAAGGGCTCGTTCTTGAGCTCTTTCCACTTCATTCGCAATGCCTTCTTCATTTCATCCTCGTCTTCAGAGACTGCTTGGCTGAAACCGCCAGCCACTCCAGAGATCGCGAACTTACTCCGCGCGGTGTCGATTAGACACGGAAAGACGAGCCCGTCTCTTCCTGCGCGATTCTTAGCAACATATAGTCTGCCGTGTCCCGAAGATTTCTCATGCGATCGACGAGAAATGCTGAGCACCACGTCGGCGACCATGGCCTTTCCGTATGCTTCGCTCATGTTGCTGAGGTCGACAACCTCGGCGCCAGAGCCTTCTTTGTTGGACTGCGATGCCGTCCAGATCGGAAACTTTTTCTCGCCTGCAAATCCACGAAGCTCTTCATAGATCAGCTTGAGCTCATGGCGTAGGGAGTCGTACTGCCGAGTCGACCGCATGATGTCTGCATAGTCGATGATGATCAGGTCAGGCCTGAAGCCTCGAATTTCGAGGCGCTCAATGTGAGCCCTGATGCTGTAGATCGTTGCAGTGTTGGTAGGAAACTCTTTGATGATGAGTCGTCCGAGCTTCTGCGTCTTGTAGCTGCCGAGGACGCTGTCCTTGCTGTCGATGACAGTGTTTGAATCGATGTCACACAGGTTTGAGTCATATCTGATGCCGACAGCAGATTCAGAGAGTTCCATCGTGTAATGAAGCACGTTCAGACCGTTACGTAGGGCATTTGCACCCAACATGACAAGGAAGTGGCTCTTGCCTACGCCTGTTGGTGCAACGATGACACCGATCTCGCCAGAACCTAGACCACCATTGAGGATGTCCTTTCGATCCAGTTCGTCCATTCCAGTTGCAATTGCATTACGCTGCAACCTCGTGAACCGTGCCTCGTAGTCCTGGAAGAAGTCGTGACCCAAGGCAGGCGTCGTTCCTACGATGACTGCCTTCTTGATGCTTTCGACGATCTGCTCGTACTTTTCAGCCTGCATCTGATCGACGGCTTCTGTCAACGCCTGCTTCAACGCCTGCTTTCTGCAGAAGTCTAGCGTCTTGTCCTTTACGTACTGCAGGTCACCCGGGTCGGGATTTGCCCGCATGCGGGTGAGGTACTCGATGATCTGATCACGGAGGATGGCATCTGTGCCAATCTTGAGCTCGTCACGAATGATTGTGACCAGCAACTGAAGTGTTGGGAAGACCTTGTACTTGTGCGCATGGCCAAAGTATCGCTCAGCCAAGAACTGCAGGTACTTCGGTTCAAGGTACGAAACATTGAAGACCTCGGTCAACTGTTCGGCCCACACTCTATCGCTCAGGAGCGCCTGAACAACCTTTTCTTGAAAGCTCTTTCCGTACTGCCCGAATCCAGGCTTTTGTCCCACTGTCGCTGTTTCACTCATCAAGTGTCTCCGGTCTTGAGCTTTAGGTTATCGATACAATTGAACACGTAGAAAAAGTCTTCTACGTCGAAGTCGTTGATCCCCTCACGTATGAGGTTCCTGACCAGACCGACCCGGTCTGCTCGAGGTATAAAATTTGCTATCATTTGGTCAACTTGTGCCTGCTGATTTGCCGGCACCATGCCGCCATTGAGATACACGAGTCGCCAGTTCCGCTGAACATCATCTGTGTGTTCAATGATCCTTCGAAAGAGCGGCGACTCGTCAGAATGCGTGTGAGCGTAGTCAATGATATCCTGAAGCAGCACGTCTTCTTCGAGGCCCATCATGGGAAATAGTTTGGAGACCTTCTTGAATCCTATGCCTTTGATCCCGGGCACATTATCTCCGGGGTCACCACACAGTGCCTTCGCTAAAGCGAAGTGTTTTGCCTGCACTCTGAACTCCTCCATGACCAATTCTTTGGTGATGTAGATTTTCCTGTGCAGGCTGTACAACTTAGTGCGATCGTCGAGCAGTTGATACAAATCCTTGTCAGATGACACGATGATCTTATCAAGGTCCTTCAGTGGACCGCACGATAAGTATGCGACCAGATCGTCGCCTTCGCAGTCTGAGGCATAGAGCTGACACATTGGCGCACATTTCAGCATTCCAAGCAGTGCTTGAATCTGGTGCTGCCTGTTCTGGTCTGAGTCAGGGATGTCATCTTCATAGAAGCGGTTCAAGTTCCCGGGTGCTCGGCCAAGCTTGTATTCGCTGAAGAGTTTACGCCTACGAGAAGATCCGCCGGATTCCCAACACACGTAGACGGCTGACGGCTGTGATTCGAAGACAATCCTTTTCAGGGTCTTCATGAAGCCGATGCACCCGCCCATCTGATAGCCGTGTGCTGACATTTGTGGGTACGCCGCGTAACTACGTACAAAAAGATTCATGGCGTCAACTAAAAGTACGGGTCGATTATTCATATGCATTCACCAGGTTACATAACTGTACGTCAGTAATCCTCACAAGTTTCAAACCTTGTGTGCTAAACCATTGATCTTGTTCACGATCTGTGCTCCATTTTTTATGAATTTGCACATCTCGGTTCGTTTTATGTTCAGCAATCACTTCAATTGGTCGATCAAGACCATGCCAATAAACACCGTCAAGCTGAACGTATACGTCGATACTTTTAACGTAGAAATCAATGGGCCATTTATGAATAGTCACCTGACGTTCAACATTTGCAAAACCAAACAATTTACACAACAGTTCGTACATACGATCTTCAGGTTTTGATTTTGCATATGTACCGTTACATTTCATTGTTTGATGTCGTTTAGCGTGAGTTTCAGGCGTATTACATCGCTCACGTGTGACAGGAAGTTGCAGCGTATTTTCAACACCGTAACGCTTAACGTTCGTTTTCTTTGTACGTTCACGAATTTCAAGTAACTGCTGAGGATAATTGATGCCATAACGTTCAAACATGACATTCTTTATCTTTTGACGCACTGCATCGGATGCCAGTACGTTTTCAACACCATAACGCTCAAGACACGTTTGTTTGGCTTTCAATTGAACGTTGAGAATTTGCATCACGTTTTCAACACCATAACGCTCAAGACATGTTTGTCTATGTTTGTCCATTACAACTGATGACGCAAAAGGTGTTTCAACACCGTGTCGTTCCATACACGTTTTAGACGTCTTTAACCAAATTACGCCGCCCCTTTTAGCAGCATTCGAAACACAGTTTGTTGAACAAAGATGAATGTCACCAGCATCTTTCACATAACGTTTAAATTCTTTTTCACATTGATCACACTTATACAATGAAAGTTTAACCGTCAGTTGCTTTACGTACATTGGTAACCGTGCATAACTAAGGTGGCACGTATAAAATCTTATTCAGCAAACAGACACAGTACATGCGCCTACTTACTGGAATGGCCAGCAACTTGCTACGTGAGTACATTGACCTTCTTGTCGAAGCGATCCGCTCCAAGAAGGGCGTGAAGAGCGGCGGCGGTTCAAGATTTGATCTCAACAAGTTCAAATCACTGACTGACATTCAGGAGATGAACAAGTATGCAGAGACATACCTCGACAAGTTAGGTCAGGGTTCATCGAGAGCTGCGTACCTCCTGAGCGGAAAATACGCCCTAAAGATCGCTGTCAATGACAAGGGCGTGGGTCAAAATCGTGCTGAGGTCGACGTCTTCACTAACCCAAAGTCTGCAAAGGTCGTTGCAAAAGTCTACAGTGCTGACAAGAGCTACAATTGGGTGATCTCTGACGTCGTAAAGCCAATCAAGAGCGTTGACGAGTTCAAGCAACTAACCGGTGTTCCTTGGGCTGGCTTCTGCAAGTTTGTCGCAGCCGCAATCAAAAACAAGAAGATGCCCGATGAGGCACCTGACTTTGTGAAGTCTGTCGTTCAGACTGCGCTGGCGAGCAACCTCCTGCGAGGTGACCTCGTCGACCTCGCAGACGGAGACCCACATTCTGTCATCGATCACTGGGGCAAGACACCTGACGGGCGAGCCGTGCTTCTGGACTACGGGTTCACAGGTGAGGTGTGGGAAGAACACTACTCACAAAAGTCACCTGCAGCAAACCTCGGAACTGACAAAACAACACCTGGCGGAAAGCCTGGCGCATTCGCAGGAAATGACGAAAAGACCGTGAAGCCTGCTAAGCCGGCGAACAACGCGTCAACGGGCGTTAACCCATACGGAAAGACTGCACCAGCACCTGAAACTCCCGATCAGAAGACAGTCAAACCCGGGAACAAGCATGTTGCTCCTGATGACGAAAAGACTGTGAAGCCAGGCAAGAACCGTTAGGCGGTTGCTAAATTTGTTCCGTCAAGAATGATCACTCGTCCCTTTGCGGACGTGTTGTTCGCGAAACGAACCTCAACCGTTGGTTCAAATCGTGTTGCTTTTGGGTCACCCACGACTTCGAACAATGGACTGCTTCCCATTGTTCCACTGAATGTGTCGTGTGGACTTGGCCTGAACAGCACGCTGCAGATCAGCATGCAACACACGTCGGGGTGTGCTCTGACAATCGTACGTTCTCGTACTTTTCCTTCAGGCGTAAGATTGTTCCTTACATCGATCAGCGTTTCAGTTAACGTTTCGTACCATTCACGAATGGATCCGTTGAATGCTGGACCTGGCGACAAAGGTGTCGACAAATCGACTTCTCTGCCCGTTGTCTTGTTAACGAATACGCCCGGACGACGATCCCAATAAAATACAACCTCTTCTTGATTTTTCATCATTGCCTCCCAGTTGAGCCCCAACCACCCTGCCCGCGAATTGTCTCGGACAGTTCTGTGACGGTCTCGAATGCTGCACGTGTCACGGGAGCGAAGACAAGCTGAGCGATTCGATCGCCCACGTCGACTTTGAAATTCTTGTTGCTTGTGTTCACCAACAGAATTCCGAGCTCCCCGCGAAAGTCACTGTCAATCGTTGACGGTGAATTGAAGACAATAACGCCGTGATTTCGCGCCAGACTCGACCTGGGACGGATCTGACACTCAAATCCACTCGGGATCTCAAATGAAAGACCGGTCATGAAGATCTTCTTCTCTCCCGGTAGAATAACGTCCTCCTCTGCAGAGCGAATGTCACAACCCGCAGCACCGGCGGTCTGATACATGGGAAGTTCATTCCCGCTTGTATTCTTGACTCTTACTACGATGTTAAGCTGCATCGACAGTCTCTTCCTCTTCATCTGTCTCAGGTGACTCACCATCACCTACATAGGTCAATGCCTTCGAGTCGCTTCTCAACGTGTACGCATCATCGATGATCTTGTCGATGAACGGCTTGTAAATCGGATCAGCCATGATCTCATCGAACTTGCTCTTATTGAACTTCTTTTCGATCAGAACTTCGCCAGTCTTTGCGTCTGTGATCGTAAGATCACGCCAGGCAGACTGTCCAGAGATCTTGATGTCAACCTTAGAGACATTTCCCTTTGAGTCGGTGTAGTCGGTCGTCACCTTGTTGTCAGCACACCAAGACCTGAGCTCGTCAAAGACGTACTCATGTTCAACGATGCCCCGACCAAAGATGATGTCGAACTCGTATTTTCTGAACGGAGGGGCAACCTTGTTCTTTTTGATCGTCATGATGACATGAATGCCGATGACATTTCCCTTCGAGTCCTTGACTTGCGTTCCGGACGTAAGTTTGATCCGAATCGTGGCGTGATATGGAATCGCTTTTCCACCGGGTGTGATGTCGGGGTCGCCGTATGTTACGCCGATCGCAGTCCTCAGCTGATTAAGGCATAGCAGTGTGACGTTATTCTGGCCGATGACGCCCGTGATCTTTCGCATACCCTTACTGATCTGGCGTGCCTGGAGACCTATCGTGCTGTCTTCGTAGTCGCCCTCGAGTTCAGCCTTGGGAGACGTTGCAGCTACTGAATCCCAAACGACGAGGATGGGCACGTTTCTCTTTTTGTCGATCTTTGCTTTCGCCAAGAGGATCGTTTTTTCGATCCAGCTGAAAACACTTTCAGTGCAGTGTTCATCGATGTAAATGAAGTTCTTGTTGACGTCAATGCCCATCTGCTTGAGCTTGTCGGTCGGTGTCGCATTTTCTGTGTCAATATAGACTACAATGCCTCCCAGCGATTGGGTGACTGCCGCGGCATGGTATGCAAGGTGTGACTTGCCAATAGATGGAGGTCCTGAGATCTCAATAACTCTGCCTTCTGGGTAACCTCCAGCGGAAGCATTTCTGATCGCATAGTTCAACTGGATTGATCCAGTATTCAACCAACGCTTGACAGTCGTCGGCGCTTCAGTCTCACCCAGGTTGTACGCAACCCGCATGCCTGCTTCCTTGTTGATAGCCTTGATGAGCTCGCTGGTGAAGTCTTCACTATCGCCAGCTGAGCTCGTCTTGGACTTTTCAACCGGAGCAACAGCAACTTCTTTCGCTGCTTTTGCCATGGTCTACTCCTTCACTCGTCGTCTTTTTCCATCAGCTCGTTGAATGCATCATCGAGCGTCTGCTTCGCAGCCGGCTTGTCATCATCAAGATCAGGGGCGGCCGCTGCCTTTCCCTTTTTCGTTGACTTGGGAGGAGCCACATCATCTGCTTTCGCAGTGACGGGAGCCGTGCGAACCTCAGACTTGACTTCGGTCTTGACTTCATCGACGAGCCTATCGAGCTCATCCTTCTGACGGTCAGCACCACGTGTGCTGCCTTCGTCGCCGCTCTCAGATGCACCACCTGCAAGCCATGCGTTCAGAACCTGCTCGATTTCCTGAACCGTCTTCTGGCGGTACATGTCATCGATGTTAGGAACACCATCAAGCCACTTCTTGGCGAGCTCAGCATCATCTGCGAGCTTGCTGGATCGACGACCTGCATCGACGACAGTGTCCATGAACTGTTTCCCGGGTGCCTGACTGATTGTCACCTTGAGATCGAAGCCCTCGAGCGGATCGAGGATGTCGCCGACATCTTCCTCGGTGAAGAAGCCGAGCAAACGCTGGTAGACCATCTTTCCGAAGGACCACACCTGCACGCCCTTGTCTTCCTGACCTCGAACGATGACGGGCATGTATGCACGCATCTTCGGCTGAAGCTGCTTTGCAAGAGCACGGTCGTCCGGGCTGTTGGTCGAATAGAGCTTCCGAATCAGATCATTGATCGGATCGGGCTTGCCGAACTGCGACGGCGCAAGAATGCCGGAGTTGGTGCCGATGTAGTAAAACCTACGCTCGATGAAGGGCATTCCATCGGGAGTTGAAGGCCACGGAAGACCGCGCACCTTGTGTTCGCCGGGACCCGGCTTCCAGAGCTGAACGTTCGAATTCCGACGCTGCCCACTGAGTTCCTGCACACGCTTTCTGATTGCCGCGAGATCTACTGCCATTCCGATATCCTCTTTCCTAGTTCCACAAATGACCTGACACACCACACCGTGTGGATGTAATCAGATCCTAACTTACGATCTGTCCGTTGTTCAATCAGCATTTTTCAATGCCGAGAAAGTCTTTGTTCGCTTACTTGCGAGTCTTCTTCTTGGTCTTTCCACCAAGAGGGCCTGTGTATCCCATGACTCCGCCGCCAGCCATTCCGCAAAACTCGTTCACTTCTTCCACTTCATCCTCATTTCCGTCTTCCGCATTTTGATCCGGTTCGATCAGCTGATTTGGCACCCTTGCAAGGTGCGCTTCAGCCAAACTCAACTTCACAACAAAGTAAGGTCCCGTGTAAATCGTATAGGCTTTGAGGCCCATCGAAGTAATTGCTTTCACAAGCCGCTTGCTTGAAGCCTCAGCGTCGGAACCAAAGTACCAACTGTCTGCGACTCCCCGTTTTGTCTTTCCGCCTAATTGTTGGGCCAGTCTGCTGATTTCTAGCTTTGACGCAGATTCAGCAATGACAGCCTTCAAATATTTCACAAGCAATGTCTTTTTAGTTACGTTGCTCATGTCATAAATAGGAGGCTCGGTCCGTCAGATGAGGAATTAAGCACTCAAATCAGACATACGCAGCAACGTAACGATGCCAACCAACTTCGTCAAAATGAGCTCGAATCAGATTTTGATTCTTGTTCCTTGCTCGTTTATTCTTGTCGTCGCCACGTAATGCTTCCGCCGTTCTATTAAGACACGTTTCGCTAGTGCTCATAGTAGGTTTACCAATCATTTCGCCTGTCACAATGTCACGTCGAATTAGCTTTTTCATTTTTCTTTGCCTTTCGAATTTCCCATGATTTGCGTTGTGATTCAGTTCTTTTTACTAGTGCTTCAGGATGATCTCTCCAATAAGCTTTTGCAGACATTGAGTGTTTCTCTTTTACGTCTAATCTTGCTAGTGATTCTTTGTGTTTTGCTTTTGCTTCGGGAGTTGCTAGCGTATTACGTGCCATTTGACGACGCGTTTCAGTTACGTTAGGATCTGACCATGCAATTTTCAATTTCGAAACTATCAATGCACGTGATTCAGGATCAGCCCACATTGCTTTCGCGTCATCAGAATGCTTTTGTTTCTCTGCATCACTTTGCACTCGTCCCGGACCGCCTTCACCACCGCGGGTGAAATTGCACCCTATGTCGCTTGAATCATCATGAGAATGATTTGACGTGTACGTTCCCATCAAAGCGACATTCTCAATCTCCCAAGCGCATGCATCGAAGTGTTCAAGTGGTCCAACACAGACCTCAACTCGAAGACCATATCGCTTGACAATCGCGTGCCACTTGTGATTGCGACTACAATGCGAACTTGATCGATTGACGAGACCTTTGCCAACGTTAAAACAACGTGGCGGATCCTCAAGCGTCCAGTGTTTGTAACCGAACGTATCAATCATCGTTACGTGGCCAGAAACTAACATCCTTCTCCCACATTGTCGCAACATAATCGGCTGTCATGACACCATACACAAGAGGACTCACTTTGAGACAGTAGGGCTTATTTTCAGGCACAACGAACCCATCGTTGAGTTTAATACAAAGGGCCTCATCGACAGTCAACTTCACCTGATAATGCTGAAGCAGAAAGACGCTCCGATCGGGAGTCGTCATGTACGGAATGTCGTTGTTGTACTTGTAGACCTCACCAAGCTTGTCCCTGCGCCAGCTGTCAGTCTGTTCTGTGTAGAAGTCATTGCCCGGGTCATTTCCAGGCATGCCGAGCTTTCCGATGTCATGAAACAATGCACCGATGATCATGCTCTCTTTTGGAAGCTTCCAATCGTATGCCTTGTTGAGTGCAACGAGATGATTCAAGACTCGAAGGCTGTGATCGACAAGACCACCCGGGAACGCTCCGTGATAGTCGGTCTTCGCTGAAGCCGGACACAAGCACAAGCGATCTTCGATTTCATCCAACATTGCAAGAAACGATGCTGAGCGATCGCCCAGTTTCTCACAGAGTCCACGATAGCGCTTCCAGTTCGTCTCAATTTCTTCCGGCGTCAGTGACATGATCAATCCTACCTTCGATGTGTTGCTTGTTCAAGTCAGTCTCTCGTAGCGCAATGGGAACTTTTGAACGTAACCCTTGACCTTGACGTATTTGATTCCTGCAACTTCGCCGAGATCATCGTTATAAGCGTCAAGGATCAAGGCGTCATGTAACAAATAGATTGGGCGCACTCGCCCCGCACGCTTAGCAAGCGTGTCGATGACCTGCTTGAACCCGAGAAGCGCAACGTCAGCGCCGGTTGACTGTGAGTAATAGTTGATCATCACGTGGTCAAGCGGTTCATCGATCTTGATGGGACGACCGTATCGATTGATGACGTAACCCGTTGAGACGAACTGTGCCTTCACGCGCTTAAGCAGGTCTTCTGTGTTGAAGTACGTCTTGATGCGGCCGACGAACTCGTTCAGTTCCTTGCCTTCGATGCCGAGCACCTTTCCGAGCGCATATTTGCTGCTCCCGTAGAGCTCGCTGATGACGGCACCTTTGACTGCTTTGCGATCTTGGCCCAATTCCTTTGCGATCATTCCGTAGAGGTCAACGTCATCGCACTTTCGACCGTACTCATACAAAAGAACACGTGCCTCGAGTGCAGCAAAGTCTAGCGCTACGATGGTGCCCTTGTCACCATAGAAAGACTTGATGATGCCCCTGTGTTCACGCTTCAAAGTGAGGATCTGAGGACCGCTCTCGACCGTCAAACGACCAGTCAATGTTCTAAACCGATTGTAGCACACGCGAGGAGCAAAGTTATTTTCATCAGGCTCGAAGGAACGAACCGCAGGGATGTTTCCTTCACCTTTGTCAAGGATTTCTTGACGGGCTTTTGTGTCGACGCACGCCAGTCTCAAAGCCCTGAAGACGCCGTTACTGGGCACCCACGCGTCCTTGTAGTAATTCAAGGGACTGTCGGCCATGGCCTCTTCCACACGCCCAATCAATTGCTTGGTGAAGCCCTGGTGTTCTCTCGCGGGCATGACGCTGCGCCACGGAATGGGCGTGTCTACTAACGAACCAGACATGATTGACATCGCCTGCACGAATCGTTTGGGAGGCGATAGGTCAATGGGCTTTCCTGATAAGCGTAACACCGTGTCAAGGCACCAATCACTGTGATCCTTGACGTGACCATTGAGATGCCATGTGTCTTTTGGCACATTGTCACACCACTGAAATGATCCGTCTGCTACAAGCAGGTGTTTCTCAGTCCCAAGAAGGGACATGTCAAGGCAAAATCGTGGCACGATTACATCGTACACCACAAATTGCTAGTTTATCCCTTGCCAAGATTAGCAGCCGCGGCTTTAGCAACGATATCTTTGACTTGCTTAGTGATGTTGGGCGCGTCTTGGTACACACCGTATGCATCATGAAACGCAAATGTCCACGACGTCTCAAACTTTCCGGGTGAGAACGTATGTGACAACCCTGTGACAACATAAACGTTATCAAGCGTCGTACCTGTTCCAAAGTCAATGAAAAACTTTTGACCCATGGTTGCTAGCGGGCAACCTAAAGTGTTCATTGTCAGTTGAGCAGGAATGACACGAAGTGGAATTCCCAACTCACCAGAACCGTTAGGTGCAGAATCATTTCGAGTTGAGAATCCTCGTGTCAAGTTTGCTGCCGTCAACAATGGATCAGCCTTTGATGACAGTGCTGCGTTGAAAATTGTAGTGCCATTCGCACCATACATGATCGTTGGCATCAACTTTGACACCGTGTCTTTGATCTGCTGGTTCGTACTAAACGAACCATTGTCACCTGGCAATACAAGATCATCTGACTTATCGTGCGCTTTTATTGATTTAGCAAGTGAATCAGTAAGACCTGCAATTTGATCAGACGGTGTGCCGGCCGTTTGTTTCGAAACATCAGTCGGCGCTTTTTGATAAAAACCCAATGAACCTGCTGAGTTTTCAGCTTTGACAAGCGATGTTGCAAGAGTGTTAGAGTCTGTCTGCTTGTCGTATATGTGAATTCTCATGATACGCTTTGAAGACTTGTCTCTGAGATCTTTGGCGGTGTCGACGCTAGCGTCCTTCACTGAGTAGTTCAGTTGTTGAAGAATGTCATTGTCGCCTTGTTCAGACGGAGCTTCATGTGTTGTTTCGACATACATTTCAATCGTGGGTTGCTTAAATGCACCGTATTGTTGCGTCCAGTGTGCCAATATGCTGTCAGTGTTACCTGATTTGTCATCTTTTTGCTGAGCTTCCTTTTGTTTTGAGTCATATGGCTTATACGTTGAGCGAAGTCCGTAACCTATCGCTCTGTTGTCAGTGAATTGTGAGTTTCGAAGCAACAACAAAAAATCGTCGAGTGTTGTTTTCTCGCCTCCCCTACTGACACATAGTTCACGATATTGATCAAGAAAGACCGCCATCTCGATTGGAAACTCTGCAACGCTGTGACCGCTAATAGGACCACAATGTGCATTCATGTTGTAAAAAAAGATCTGCAATTCGTCTGCTGCACCTGAATTAATGATCGTTCGCACAGCAAACGTACTGAACAACTTACCAAACGAAACAACAGAATTCTGAAACTTTTCAACCTTTACTGCTTTGTTGCGATTGAAATCATCGACTGTCTTTGCTAGCGCGGCGTCGACGCCATCTTTTCCTGTGACTGGAAGAAACGGATCCCTTCCTTCGTTCACTTCCTTGAACAATTTTTGAATCGTCATCGTGATCTGCGATGCTAAACGTTCTTTGACGTTCAACTTTGACTCTAGCGCTTTTGACGTTGACGTTCCATAAATGTCATTGAGCGCGTCCTTCAATGCCTTAACTTTTCCAACATCACCCTTTCCTTGTTTGAGCACTCGGTCAAGGCTGTTGATCGCCGCGGCGATTTCAGGTTTACTGAAATTGGGCATTTCACCGGCAACAGCTGATTCAATAACTTGAAACGCCCGAATTTCTTTACTGGGACCATCTCGTTCAGTAAGATTTAGCGCCTGAAGTGCTTTCTGCAGTTGCCCTCCCATGTCCTGAAGCTTCTTCAAGAGCGCTTCAGAGTCGCTTGTTGTGTCAGAAACTAAAATCTTTTTTAGTTCACTGACTCCCTTTGTGAAAAGTTCAAGGTTGATAGTAACCTGACCAATATTGTCAAATGCAATGCTACAGTTTTGAATTCCGTATGCTTCACGCATCAACATATTGTTGTTGATGTAGTCAAAATACGGATTCTCACCGTTTCTCACAGGAGCTCGCCAACCGTACGTCATCCAAACTGTCACTCCCGTGTAAACCTTGGGTCGAATGAAGTCACTGATGTCTGCTAGTCTCGAACGATCATGAAGTTTAATCACCATGTTACACTTCTTGTGTGCAAACATGCCTACCGTGAACTGAGGTTGCGAAACAGTCATGCTTTCAAGAGACGCAAATGGCCTAAACGGATCGGCAACGGGTGCATATCGTGAACCATGAAAGCCCACACTAGAATTTGGTTGAGGGTTAACTAGCGTCTGAGGCGATGTGAACATTTCCATTCCGGCGAAATCTTCTTCTACCTCTTTCTTGTCTTTTCCAATCCCAGATTTCTGGTGACCTTGTATCATCAAGTCGTTAGGGCTTGTTCCTGATTCGTTAATGGGTGCTGCGCCAATTAGAAACTTCAACAAACCAGGCGCTTGAAGCGCAGTTCCTGGGTTCCTTGTTGTTTGAAACTCTACATCCATGAATGGAGCTAGCTGAGAAGCGACTGTTGCAGGCATTCCATTCAAGAACGTCTCGATCCTTCTCGTGTTCCTGTTATTTGGGTGAAAGAACGGCGATTTGCTCAAGAGGATCGAATAACTGAAATTCTCGGGTGGTTTAAAATCATGGCCAAGAATTGCATTGATGTTATCAATTTTCGTGCGTTCACCGTTTTTTGACGAATCTGGCGCTTTTTGTAGATCCTCGCCCAATTCTTTTACGAAACCTTCGCTGCTATAAAACGAGATGAACTTACTCAAGTCAATTGCAGCGTCAAGTTGAACACCAGTCTTTTCGTCTGCCTTATGACTAGCTAGCGTAGCAAGATCTTTTTTCATGCTAACTACACTTCGAACGCCACGTCCGCTGTTTTCGATGATTCTTAACAAGGCGATCAAGGCATTGTCGACCTTGTCTAGCGGTGAGCCTAACGACGGTTGAACAGTACCGATCAAATCGACCGGCGTGAACATCGTAAAAATCTGATCTAACGAGTTGAACTCCGCCACGATTAACCTACCAATGACGCAATGTCACCCAATGATGGTACACGAATCACAGTCCCGGGCGGAATTTGCATGCCCCATCCGATTCCGGAAGCAGCGGCAAGGATCCACCAGTAACGACCGTCACCATAGACAGATCCTGCGATTGTGTCAAGGCGTTCTTTTCCTCTCACGATAATGGTCTTTGTTGAGAGCGCGCCCGATGCAACGGCTGAACGAATAGCCTCCTGAGCGCGGCCAGTGCCAAACTGCTCGCCAAAATTCATGACAGGTGTCCGTTTGTATCTAGTAAATGGCATTACGATTTATCCTGCACACTTTCTAGCCACGTACGTGCTTTCATTAGCCAATCATAACTACCAGCTTTTTCAACATGACCTAGCGTTAAATTGCATCGGTGACACAATAGACCACGAACTTTACCTGTTGAATGACAGTGATCAACACATGGTTGTTTTAAAAATGCATTACACAAACCACAACAATGATCTTGAGACACTAACATTGCATCAAACATCGATTGATCGATCCCAAACAATTTAATTCGCGCAGCAATTTTTCGAAATTGAGTGTATTTTCTTAGCCGAACTACGCTAGCACCAGGTGTATTGTCGCCTACACACTCATCACACATAAGCACAGTGGGAGTTCGACCAGAAAATGTTCGAACGCATATTACACACGTTCTTGGATAGCGACATTGTTTAATTCGAACTGACTTAAGCAATTGTGAATCTGCAAAACTTCTACGAATACCTGATTCGTCTAAAAACTTTCTAAGTGAACGTTCTGAAACGTTATAATGTTCACGAATGTACGCATACGTTTCTTTGTATGAATGAGTAGGATAGTACGCTAGCACATCACTGTGCCAGGCGTCAATTGATTCTGCTTTCTTAGAACTCATGATCTAACTATTAACCATTGTGATCAATGAGTGCAAATGATTCAAATTACTTCTCTTGTGGACCACTCGATCCCACGGGATAAAGAGGACCCCTGTTGTAACCGTTATGATCAATACCAGGAGAGATATCATGAATTGGCGCAAACGACAACGTAATTTTGCACATCTTGGGTGCAATTCTACCATGATCGATCTCCCAAGTTACCTTATCGTACCAATCAAATGCCATTGTCTCAATAAAGCCGGCCATTCCTTTTCCTGCAGTGTCTGCAAAAGCTTTTACGACTGCATTCGAATCAGCACTTAAGAATTTTTGAACTGCAACACCGTAACCTTCGTTTTTCTTTAGAACACTTGCTAGCGTACTGAGTTCTTTAACGAGATTTGACGTGTTTTTAGACGTGGGCGTTAGTTGACTTGCTGGAAATATGTACTTTCCGCCAATGATACGCTCATATGGATTGTCAGGGTTGTCGTATTGTTTGTTGAATTCTTTGAATGAATTTGCCTTGTATTTTTCTAGAATGGTAGGATCGGTTGTTAGTTGCACTTCACCGATAATAAGTTGCGGGTTATCGGGATGAACTTTCTTAGCTTTTATTTCTAAATAGTCAGCAAATACGCTTAACGTCGGTGAATACTTCAACGTATTTTTAGTGCCAACCAATGGAAGAGGGGGAACGGGAATTGAAATGCCCCCGCCACCTGCTTCTTGATCAGTTGCAAGTGTAGCTATGTAACCAGAAGGAAGATGGTACGTTTCATCATTAGGACTCGATAGTGCCTTGTCTAGACCGACAACAAGAGATCTCAGCGTTTCACTATCATCAAGAACTGCAATAGAACCTTCGTCAAGTTTCTTCTTGTCAATTGTGAATTTTGGATCTCCCATTCCAAAAAGTCGACCAAGAGCATACAATGAATAATTGCTGCGAATTAGGTCACCTAGTCGGATTCGAATCATAGGTGATGCGCCGATCAACTGGCTGAATGGTTGCGTAAAGACGTTGTTACCGTCCTTGTCCTGAAGTTGTTTTCCTTTCGTATACTGAGGATACAGAAGGGTTACCAACTTGTTGATCTTCACCCACATGTCATCAAAGTCCGATGGTGACGTAGAGACAACGTAGAACGACATGTCAATCTTTCGTTCAGTTGACTTGTAAATTCTGATGGGCTCTACGCGGCCAAAACCATCGTGTTTATCATATGCTACTGTGTATGAGTCTCCTAGTGATGCAATAAACGCATGAAAGCTAATCATTTCGTTGGTGCGAATGTCATGAAAATAGAACGGAACGTATGATGCATCAAGTTGCTTTTCAAATTCAAGTGCCAAAGCATTTGAAATACGACCGGTTCCTGGACTAGTAACAGTTGATTCAACTAAAGAAGCAGCCTTAAACCCAACGAATGGCGACGGTGCGCCGAGCTTCTTCCCGCTGGCAAGATTTGCAGCAAGAATGTTAGCCGGCATAATCAGATTTGCTGCAGCTCTATTTGACGACCACGACAGCTTAAGGCTCCCCTTCATTCGACTCTTCGTCACTGATGCATGAGGATCAGCATCGCCACGATTGTCCATTGCAGAATTTTTAGTTCCAGGAGCATCTGGATCGAGCCAGCTAGCTGGTTTTGTTAGGATCGCGTCACCCAGACCTGCAAAGATATTGCATGCGGAGATCAGTTTTGAACCCTTGATGACGTCGATCAGTGCAAGGATGGCGCTGATCGCATTCATGATGTTTCCGCCGATCTTCTTCATCTGATCGACGATCGTGATTCCGCTGCGAATAATTGCTCGTGCTACAACAACGTTGAATCCCGGGCTGTCAGCAGATGACGACAGAGCTCCCGCTAGCTGACCCAACAAGCCAGCATCTTCCGGAATTCCAAAGAACGCATTCGTGCCCCTCTTGAGGGCCAGAGAAAATGGAAAGTTCGTAGGTTTGATACCCAACAAGGCACCAAAATTGAGTGACGAGAGGGCTGACAGGGCCCCTCCAATGCCACCTGATGCGGCCTTGTTGCCTGCCTTGCTGCCGGCATAGTACTCGCCTGGTGAGTAACGGCCTTGCGCATCTCGTGTGGCGCGCTTCGTTGAAGGTGTGATCAGACCAAGCAACAGACTGAGACCGTCAAACAAGAGCGTAACGCCGGCGACCAAAGCAGTCGACAGAATTAGCATTCCCAAGGCATCTGTGCCTGAATATGGATCGTTTGGGTTGTTGAGTTGACCCCACGAAAGTGAACCGAAACTCAGAACGTTTGCACTGTCAAGTTCGTCTGTCGTAAGCCCATTGATGACATCAGACGCTAGCAGCACCTGTGTGTCAACACGTGTAATTCCGATCTGAGCGCCACCTGGAAGAAGAGCTCCGAGTTGCATTCCTGCTGAATTCGGATCTGAACCCGCGCTAGCTGCACCAAGTTCCTTGCCGGCACGAAGTGCAAGAAGCGGACCGATCGATGCCATTCGCCCGGGTGTGATTCCCGGTGCGAGAACATTATACGTTCCCTTGTTTTTCTGCTGCGTCAACGATGGATTGAACCCGCCGTCAGATCCGCCGCCTGTGTCAGTGAACTTCTGCTTGCCGGCGCTAGCTGCTGAAAAGCGGTTGATGCTCATCACAGCAGACTGGTATTTGCCAATCGCTGAATCATCAACGACGGTGTTGTCTTCTGTCTTGGGCTCTACAGAGCGCAGGAGTTCGTTTCCATCACGAACAGTACCTTCTTGCTTGCCTTTGCGAATCTCGGGTGCAATGGCTGGATATTGCTGCGTGTATGACGTTTCTGCGGCACCGAATCCATTTGTAACTGGCGTGAGAACAACTGGGTTACCATTGTCATCTGATAGGCGTGTGGGTTTGAAACCCGACAATATTGGGTAACGATTTTTAACAGTCGCATCATGCAGATATTGTGATAAAGTTTCTAGTTTAAGAACACCAGCATTAACGTTGTATTTTCCTTTGTCAGTGTCTTGTGACAATGGTAATTCAGCATCGTAATCACGTGGCGGAGACGCAGGATCAACATCTTTTGTATACGTGTGTTTTCCAGGCGTTGATGTTCTTGCAAGACGATTTACGTCGACAACGGTCGTTTGATATTTACCCAGTGGGCTATAATCAACGCTAGCGGGATCAGTACTAGCAACGACACTACTAAGAAGTTCATTACCGTCTTTACCGGTGCCGTCTTGCTTTCCTTTTTTCAGTTCTGTTGCAATTGCAGGATATTGCTGCGTGTATGAACCTGGCGGCGTACCGAAAAAATTATCAGAAGCACCCAGTGGCGTCAATCTTGTAGGGTTGCCTGATGCTAGCGTCAATGAACGCAGCGTGATCGTTGTTATTGCGACCGGATACTTGTTAGAGATTTTGGCGGACCCTTTGGCACCTGTTGTCAGATCACCCAGGTAACGTGCTAAAGTTTCTCGCGTGGGTACGCTGATGTCCTTTGGCTTGCCAGAGTCATCAATGTAACCCGCCGACACATCGACTTTCTTCAGGTACGGGCCGTAACCGTTCGGGTTGCCCTGGGCACCCGGGTCCATTGTGAAAGTCTTGCCGTCGATGTCAAATCCGCCGGCGCCTGTGTCGATTTTATCTGCCATGTTCAGCCATTCGAACCTGAGGTTGCAGGTTCGTTGCTACTAACTACGTCCTTGTTCGCAATGATTGACCGTCCTAATTGTTCAGCAAACACAGGATCATTTTCTGCTCGAGCAATCAATGGTCCCAAAACATCTGCAAAGCCGGCAACAAAACCCTCGACCATGTCTGCGACCATCTTCTTTTCAGCAGGCGTACGGGCCATTGACATCGCACGCTTGAACTGCTCGTTTTCGTGTAGACCGTCGATAAAGTCCTTGCGTGATTTCATGACGTGATCCTACAACACATGAAAGTTACTTTCCTTCAACGAGAGGTGTGTTTGTACGTGTAGACTGTTCTGTGTTCTGTGTGGTCTTCTTACCCACGTGGTCAAACGTTGCCCAGTCAAGACGCTTTCTGATCTGCGAAGACTCACGCATGATGATCGCCTTCTCAATGTCTGCTGCGTTGATCTCAACTGCAAGGTTGACAGTGATCTCTACGTTCTTGCCAGCGTTCACAGAGTATGAGGTTTTACTTCCGAGACTCAACGCACCGGCAACACGTTTAAGTTTAGCCTCGATGTCGATGACATTGCCGCTTGAGGCAAGAGCATTGTTCAGATCGTTCGCTTGTTTGACCATCTCTGAGACTGCAAGCAGCGCACCGGAGATGCCTTCTTTGTTATCGGCACTGCCTTTAATCGTTGAAGTGAATTTTTGAACCGTTGAACCAAATGCAAGGAAGAACGGGCTATTTGTAGCCTGACCAATTTTTGTTTGAATCTTTTCGACAATGGCAAGATTCTTGCCAACTGCTTCGATAGCTTGATCGCCAACTTTTTGGGGCGTTATGTTTGAAACATCAGTGACACGCGTCGAGATTTCTTTCATCGCCTTTGCAATTTCATTCATTGCAGTGCTTGTCGTTTTCAAATTTTCAGCGATTGCCGCAATATTGACAGCAGCACTCTTCGAATATGTTGCAGACAATTGCAACCTTTCGATGAACTTCATATCGGCAATTCCCATCATCACAGTGTTACCAAATGATTGCAACGATTCGAACGCCGTCTTCAACTCCTTGTTATCAATCATCTTGATTGATGACGTGGCCTTTGCCGAAAGTTGGCCGACGTCGCCGATGACGCCAAACAATGCCTTAACTGAACTCAGGGCCGACAGTGCAAGATTGAGTTTGTCTTCCTTTTCTTTGCTTCCGAAGATCGAAAAATCAACACTGTCGAGCTTGTCACGAATCATCTTCATCTTTTCAGCTAGATCGAAGTCCTTGCCGGTCACCTGCTTTGCAAGGTCACCAACTTTTTTGAACTTCTCTGCCGCGTTTTCAATCGTGACAGGACCCATTGCGTCAAGGATGCGCTTCTTATTCTCGTCTGCAGCAAGTTTCATCTTCGCTTGATACTCAGGTGTACCAACGATCAACTCACGATCTTTCTTTAGTTTCTCGGCCTGAAGTTGCTTTTCAATTGAACCTGCTTTAGCTCGAGCGTCAGCCTCTTGCTCAGACATACCTCCGCGGATGAAGTTCAAAATGCCGGCGCCGGCTTCTTCATCTGCTTTCTTCATGTGTTTAAGCCGCTCAAGTTTCATCATGTCGATTCGTTCATCGACAGTCTTACTTTTGTCTTCGAGCTTCTTAAGCCAATCTTCATCATCGAGTGCGTCTTGAAGTTTTTCTGCCTCACCTTTCATTGACGTCTTTGCAAGCGCAAAGGCACCAACGGTGATGGCAAGTGCGGCAACTGCAACAAGAACGTATGGATTCGCTAGCAGCGATGCCATCTTGCTAACGCCTGCACCGCCGGAAGCAGCACCACTTGCGCCCTTTGCCACCGCATCAGTAGCCGTCTTTGATGCCGCGCTAACACCACTCTCTACCAACGAACTAGTCGTCTTCGCAAACGTCGCTGCAACTGCCTTATCGATTAACGCCTTTTCAGCAGACTCTATGAAAATCTTCTTAAACACGCTTCCTAACGCACTGATACCTGCACCAAGCAGAGCACGACCAAGCGCTGGACCGAACATGATGGCGCCAACACCTAACCACACTTTAGTTGGCATTTCCTTGGCACCCTTGATGACCAATTCATAGAGTTTGTCCCACAAAATTGAAGCCAATCCGCCGATAGCATCCCACAACTTGGTCATCATCGCAGGATTGTCAAGCGCTTTTATGATCGGATCTAAGATCTCCGCCACAATCGCCATTCCACTTGAAGCACCACCAGCGGCGCGACTCGAAGCCGCGGCCATGAACTTGGCGGGATTGGTGATGAGCTCTGTTAGCGACTTAAGACCTTCGATGACCTTGGGAATCAACATCTTGATTCCTTCAGCGATTATTGTTGAAAATGTCTTAAGAAACGTTTTGAAGCCACCAATGACTTTTTGTCCTGAAGGACTTGATGCATCAAAGAAGTCAAAAAACTTCTCTTGAATGTTATCCATCAATTTTGCAAATGACGCACTACCGTCGTTGCTTGTTAGTCCATTCATCCAGACTTTGAGAACGTCAACGACACCACCTGTAAGTTTTCTAAATTTAGCAGGATCGAAGAAATCAGCAATGCCACCCAAAAAATCTTTGACGCCAGGGAACGTAGCGACAAAAGCTTTTCCTAGTCGGACGCCAGCCTGCTCCGTTTCACGCAGGCCTTGCTTGATGTTCATAATGATGGTTCTGAACTCAGTGGACGCCTGGATGCCACCCAGGAAACCCTTGATGAACTGATCCATGAAACCACCGGACATCGCGCCGCCTGACTTTGTCATACGCTCGATTGCGCCGGAAAGTTGACTCATTGCATCAGCCTGAGACAGAGTCTTCTTTTCTGATTCGCTGCTTTTCTTTTTGATAGCATCAAGGCTGACGCCTTGATTCTTTGCTGAGAATACTTGCTTTGCAGTCGCGGCGTCCAGTCCGGTCATCGTCGTCAACAATTTCGTGTTCTGTCGATCGAATTTTGACGAGTCTACACCTGCTGCCGCGAATGACTTTCGCAGGCTGTCAATGATCTCTGCGGGGTTTTGCGCAGACATCAGTTCCATCGCGTCAGCATTGACGCCGAACGCTTGTGACATCTTTGAGACGTTGTCTGCCGCAGAATCAAACGTTTCGAACGCGTCGAGCGTTCCTGTGATGTCCTTCAGTTCAACGCCTAACTTACGAGCATACGTTGAAGCTTCGCCGATCTGTTTGACTGTTGCACCTGCAAAGTGCGCAACATCCTGCATCGCCTTCGTCATGTCTCGACTGATCAATTTAGCATCGAGCTGGAACGCTTTTCCAAGGTCAAGCGAGTACTTCGTCGTCTCCTTGAGCGTATCACCGAGCTTCTCGCCCATGGTGATACCGCGCTGGGTGACGGCCTTCATGGCCTCGTTGCTGAGGCCTAGGCCTTTCTGGTATGCTAGGAGTGCACCGCCATTGTCCTCAAATTCTTTTCGAACGAGATTAAAGGCTCCACCCATCTCTTTTGCGAGTTCACCCATGGCCTCGAGTCGCTCTGCGAGCGTTCCGAACACGCGCCAGGCGCTCAATCCTGTGTCACTGAACCCTTTTAGATTAACAGACGTTGAGATGATCGCTTTGTTCGTCGGACCCGTAAAGTGTCCGAACTCTTTGCGAAGCTTTTCCATCGCAACAGCAAGTTCATTAGACCCACCTGCAGACTTTGCAGCCATATCGACAAGGCCCGTGAACATCTTGAATGGAATCGCGATGATAGATGATGCGACGCCGACAAGACCATCGACAAGACCGGTGGTGAAGTCGATCAAGCCTTTGCCCATTGCAATAACATTGGCACCGGATTGCTTCAGGCCGGATAGAGCACCAGCTGCAAAGATGACAGACTTTGGAAACTTCTTACCGATCTCTTCACCGGTCTTTTTGATGTCCTTCCCCATCTTTGAGAAGGCTTCTTCGCCGGCTTTTCCTGCGTCTTTTGCGTTCTCTCCGGCGGTCTGAAAGGACTTGCCCATCGCCTCGATCCTCTGGACCGTATCTGCAGTTCCAGCAGTTCCGAACGCAGCAGCAAGCTTTGTGACAGTATCGACCTGCGAGCTGAACGACTGATCGAGCTT
>Ga0315289_10002066_pt1 | contig 31051 bp, 36 predicted proteins | sample YL17G11_40_MG_FD_203452 | JGI IMG/M metagenome (GOLD analysis project Ga0315289, IMG submission 203452) | Sediment microbial communities from Yellowstone Lake, YNP, Wyoming, USA - YL17G11_40 | ecosystem: Environmental > Aquatic > Freshwater > Lake > Sediment | place: USA: Wyoming | collected... | reverse complement strand
GATATTCCAGGTTCCTGTTGCATTATAGACTGAGCCGTTGATGGATTGCGAGAGTATAATCCAGGTTCCTGTTGTGTTGTAGATGGAGCCATTGATTGTCTGTGAGATTATAGCCCAAGTGGATATAGAGGCATTATAAATTGAGCCATTTATGTTCTGGGAAACTATATTCCATGATGAGATACTTGCATTGTAGACCGAGCCATTGATGTTTGAACTGATGATATTCCAAGTTCCTGTTGAATTATAGATACTGCCATTGATTGTCTGCGAGATTATAGCCCAGATGCCGCTTTGGTTATAGATAGAACCGTTAATCGACTGGCTGATGATATTCCATGTTCCTGTTGCATTGTATATTGAACCATTTATTGATTGGGATATTATCTGCCATGATGAAATAGAGGAGTTGTAGACTGAACCATTAATGGATTGGCTGATGATTTGCCAGGAAGATGCACTTGCATTATAGATACTACCGTTTATGTTTGAACTCAATATCTGCCATGCACCTGAGACATTATAGATGGAGCCGTTTATTGATTGGGAGATGATCTGCCATGCACCTGAGACATTATAGATTGAGCCGTTGATTGTCTGTGAGAGTATAATCCAAGTTCCTGTTGTATTGTAGATACTGCCGTTGATTGATTGGGAGATGATCTGCCATGTGCCAGTAAGGTTATAGATAGAACCGTTAATCGACTGGCTGATGATATTCCATGTTCCTGTTGAATTATAGATACTTCCATTGATTGACTGGGAGATTATAGCCCAGGATGATATGCTTGCGTTGTAGACCGAACCGTTTATTGATTGGCTGATGATATTCCAGGTTCCTGTTGCATTATAGACTGAGCCGTTGATGGATTGCGAGAGTATAATCCAGGTTCCTGTTGTGTTGTAGATGGAGCCATTGATTGTCTGTGAGATTATAGCCCAGGCTCCTGTATTGTTGTAGACGGATCCGTTGATGCTTGTGCTTATGATCTGCCATGTATAAGTGGAAGCATTATAGACCGAGCCGTTGATGGATTGAGATATTATCTGCCAAGATGTTGTTACTCCACCTGCAATTGTTGTAAAATAATACCATGCACTTACATTGTGAGTTCCAGATGTGAGACCGTCATTACAATAAACCTTCCAGTAATATTTTTGATTATTTGCTGTAGCCTGTGCATCCGTCCAACGATATGTACCATTTGTGCATGATGAATTGGTTTGTCTTAAAACATACGAACCTGTAGAGTTCTCATAGAAGTTAACGGTCATCAAATTGCCGTTCAAATCATTAACCGTTATCGCACATTGCGGTGTCAATGCTTGGTCTATTGAAGCGTTTGCAGGTGATGGGTTTGAGAATGTCGGAGAAGCGTAGTTCGTTTTAATGTAAACCACACAAGACCATCCATCATTATCTGTTCCGAGATATGCAATATAATACCAGGATTTGTTCACCCATGCGACTGTTGCAAGATTCTGGCTGTCAGCGTTATCAAATTCAATAGAAGTAATTGCTGATGCCCCAATTTGACCGTTTGCTGTCATGCTAAATGTCTTGAGCCAACCATCATCGTCTGGACCTCGATATGTAACACCATAGACACTTGAATCGTTAACTGTAAATAATACTGGAAAATAATTACTACTACCACCAGTTTCAATTGCCAGTGAATCAATCCAACTTTTTGTTATTGCACCAGTCGTTGCAATAGTAACAGTTTTCACTTGAATATAACCACTACCATCTCTGTATGCGACCGCATAAACATTCCCTGAAATCCATTTGATGTTTTCCCAACCACTGGTCGTATCGTATGACCACCAGCTCGCATTTGTGTTTGTTATGTCACCAGTCGTTGCTGAGATGTTATAAGTAACCAGATATCCCTTACTGCCTGTTCCAGCATATGCTATTGCGATTGTGTTACTATCAATACTTATCATATCTAAAGTTGCAGATGCACCAGCATTGAAACACACGGTATCATTTCGGGTGTTAGAAATAGTCCCGTCATTAGCAATATAACATGTCTCAAGCCAACTCTGCGAATTGGTGCTATTATCATATGCAACAGCAAACACATTCCCTGAGACTTTTTTGATAACTACGTTAAGATAATTATTATATTTAAAATCCAATGTATCAATATATGCAGCACCTATTTGTCCATCAGCATCATCGGCAAGAAATGTTCTAACGGCTACTGTAGAATCAGGTCCTTGATATGCAACAGCATATATGTCGCCATATACATTATAAAGAGATATCCTACCAAAACACCACACCGAATCAAATTGCAAAGAATCTATTGTCGCCTTTTTGATTGTTCCATTGTCATTATAGACTTGTGTTGTATTCACCCAGCCAGTATTACCAGTACCCTGGTAGGCATTTAGATAATATTGGCTTGTCCCAAGACGAAGCATATCTGGGCGTAGTCCATCGATGCCATTCCATTCATAAAGGTCTACTACAGTAGAAGGTCTTGTATCAATCATCACGGTCTTAGCCCAGCCGTCAAGAGTGGCATCCGTATTGATTATCAAGAAATAATCTCCACTGACTTGGCATGCGGGCATATACCAAGATACAGTATCAGCAGCAACAGTCTCAAGTGTGTCAATCTCAGACCCGATTATTCCTGTGCTGTTCACATCAAACGTGCTGATGTAACCGTCTGAGGATTCGCCTGAGAACGATATGCCTTTAATCCATTTGTTTGCGACTGCGTTTATAGATACATTGAAGAATGTCGGATATTCGCCAAGCGTTGTATCGATTGATTGGGTATCAAGAGTCGATTTCGTGATACCGCCAGCATTTGAAATCGTACAGGTCTTGACATACAAATCTAAATTAGTATCTTTATATGCGAACATGTAAGTGGTTCCTGTGACCTTTGCGATTGTGGGAGTGCTGCAAAAGGTCTGGTCAAATTCCCATCTGCTTGAATTTGCAGAGGCGATTACACCTGCCGCTGTGATGTTTCGGGTACCCATCCATCCATCCGTACCCATGCCCGAATAGACCCACACGAAAGTGTTTGAATCAACTGCCGCCAAATTTGCCATAGGTCTTTTTGTAATGACATTATCTATTGTTACATTCCCACCTGCCGTTATCACACCAGCATTGGATATGTTGTATGACTTCAACCTGAACGCATACTGCCAGTTGCAATATGCCATAACGAATATGTTATCTGTATTGCTCACTTGCATTTTCAACAACGATGTTATATTCGCACCAGATTTTGTGTTTTGACCCAAACACTCAGACCTTACTTCACCGCTTACCCTTGATTGCTGTATGGTTCCGTTTGTGTCCCACACCCTGAATGTGAACATATATATGAAACGCTGTATATCATAACCCCTGTTTGCGTATGCACAGACATAGATGTTACCGTAGACCTTTTGAACGATTATCGAGCCGACTGCTTTTCTAGTGGTATTAAAAGTCCATCTGGAGACATTGGCTATCGAAATGAGTCCTGTGTCACCTGATACCTGTATGGTATTCAATGTACCCTGACCGTTAGTCGCTCCTGCACCTATCAGATAATATTCGCTGTTGTTCACACGGATTGCAGATACGTTGTTTCCTGTCTCTGGATTCCATTCCCATGTGCTTGTCGTGGCAGCGGCGATTAGACCGTAAGTTGGGTCAACGACAAAGACCGTGCCGACTGCAATCCTATTCACAGTTTGGATCCTGAACCAAAAGAAGTTATCTCTAACGCCTTTGTCGAACCAGACTTTGCCGCTCTGTATCAACGGCTTAATATCAGACCAGTTGAACAGCAAAGTATAGTCTTTTGTGTTGTTCGCAGGGATTGTAAGTTTCCATTCGTATCCATCCATCTCAAGATATTGCTTTAATGTCTTGTTGCAAGCCAAGTCAAAGCGGTAATACAATGCCCTTGGTGCAAGTGTCGTATTCAATGTGAGTGTCACTTTGTAACTGCATGAGTCGTTATTCCAGTTCAAGCCTATGTTCAGCAGTTGGTTTGCATCAGTCCATGTGTTGTTGTTATTAGATGCCTGTAGACTCCATTTGAAGTTATCTTTTAGGAATTGCTTGGCATATGTCTTATTGATTTCCCAATGGGAGAAACCGCCATAATTTGTCGCTTGGCTCCAGACATAAGCTTCAGGTTCTTTGTATGCTACAGCCTGAATATCTTTAGACTTCATCCCCAATTGCTGTTTGTCATACCAAGGGATGATGACAGCATTAAACCCTAAAGAAAGACAAACAATGCAAGTGCCTGAGAATAAAAGGAAAGCCTTATAGTGCCTCTTGACAAAGCCTAACGACATCATTCATCAATCATCTATCCTCACTGTCTAATACTTGGCCCATATCCTGATTGCTGAAATCTGGTTTGTAGTCCAAGGCGAGCCTTTGTTAATCGTGTATCCTGCACCGCTTCCACCATTAACATCCTGCCAATAATAATTCAACCATATGAACTGGGCAGCGGTATTGTTATAAGTGACGATTTGCGTGCCGTTAATGTTTGTCATCCCTGCCGTATTGAACCCAGTCAATGAGATATCACACCTCACGCTTGTATTTAGGAATTTTACTCCATCCCAGCAGTTTGTCTTGTTTACCCTTATCCTAACGACTATATCAAATGTCGTTCCATATTTCAATTCACATCTGAAATTATCTGCATTGGCCCATGCATGAGATCCTCCAGTAAGGGCAGCAATATTTGCATCAGCCCATCCTTCAAGAGTTGCTGTTGTGTTCCTATTGTATGCAGTAGTTGGAGTTGTGGTATGGTTTAAGAAATATATCTCCAAGAATCCACTAGCAGTTGCACCAGGGTTCCCTTCAGCATCCAAAGGATTTATAATCTGGATAAGTTGCCATGCTGTTGTTTTTGTTGGCTGTTGGTAGATTGCATCATTAACACTGGGCAGATACATCTTTGCGGAGATAAGTCCAATAACTATAAAAGTCAAGAGAGCACTAGCCTTAAAAATAGGATAAGTTCTTTTATTCATAAATATCTAAGGCTATAGTATCACGTTTAGAATATTTAAACTTAACTTATGTGAGGGAAGGGCGGAGATTAATATGGAATAGTTGAGGTTTTGACGAATCATATAAAGTTTGTGGGATGAAAAGATACAAAAAGAAGCATGACTAGCAAAATAATCCCATCTCAAAGTATCTTTCATCTATCCACCTTTTTCATCTTAGGTCTTTTCAATCTAGGTTTTACTAATCTTACTCCTTTCTTTTTTTTCCTTTCAGTTATATCAACTATATCTTTTACTTCACCGAGAACAAGCCTTCGTAATGGCATCGGAGAAACTATTAGATTTTTAATATCTAAAGATTGTATTGGTATACTTGCTTTTGATTCTACAATTTCTTCTTTTTCTTCATTCATCTTTCATTCACCTTTTGTTCTTTACCTTGTATGCTTTCCTATGAGCCTCAAAACATTCCCTGCATTGCTTGTTCGTGCAAGGCTTGCCACAGGTTATGCATTTATTCCTTTTCATCAACATCATCCTGTAAGATTGCCGTGAGGATTATTACTGTCTTTTCACACCATTCCTTTTCGTATTCATCTGAAATACTTTGGAGACGTTCCTGTTCCTTGTCTCGCCAGGCTTTTATTTCTTTGAAGGTCATCGGCATTATTTCTTCTCCTCCAACTTCACAAATGCAACCTTGAGGTTTAGTTCCTTTGCTTCCTTCAATAATTTCTTATCATTGTTTGTCCAGTCTTTCATGTATCACCTACCAAATAAACGAACATCTTTTATTCTTTTTTCTTTCTTGATAGACCTATGTCTCAAAATCCGTACCATCCTTTTTTTGTTTTTGGTATCGCAGATAGTAACCACTTTTGTTTCTGGGCTTTTTATCTTTCTTTCGTTTACCTACATTCTTAGCATATTTCAATGCTTCCTTTGTTCTTTCGCTGATAAGAGTATGTTCAAACTCGGCAATAGCACCAAGGATCTGAAATACCATCTTACCTGATGCAGTAGTGGTATCGAATCCCTGCGTAATAGAAACGAAGTCTATGTCCTGCTTTTGCCATTCCTCAGCAATTTTAAGCAGATGTTTGAGACTTCTGCCAAGTCTATCTAGTTTCCAGATTAATACTACATCAAAGAGTTTCTTACGACCATCAAACATGAGTTCATTCAATGCAGGTCTACTATCTATTTTACCTGAGATTTTATCTATATAAACTTTGTAGACCTTGTAGTCTTGTAGAGATGCATATTTTCTTAATGATTTTATAGCATTCTCTGGATTCTGTTCACCTTTACTCACTCTATTGTAGATTGCACAAGTCCTTGTTGTTTTATCTTTCATGATATTCCCTCTTTCGATTCTTACCATCCTTGCCACAAACCTTGCAGTAAACTAATCCTGAGAAGTTATCTGGGACTAAAAGCCCCTTACCGCAATACATACAACCTTGACCGTAGCTCATGAATATCCTTCTTGTTCTCCTTTGCAATTCTCCTCAAAAGAAATGCTTGGATGATTGCATATCATAAAAATCATAATATCTTTAGATTTGTATCCAACAGAATATAAAATCTTTAAAGCATCTCTAATCCGCATCTGGTCTTTATAGAACCAATCCCAAGCAATACGGATCCTTTTGAAATGATGCTTTCTTATTTCTTGTGCAATCTCTTTAGTTAAGAAACGATAATCAATACCACAAACAAATTCATACTCGATGGTATTTCCATTATTTATGGGTAAATCTTTTAGGATCTGCAATGCTTCATGTTTGCAAAGCAGGTTCATATCTATGATACCAACTTTGTGTCGTTCAATCTTTGGAGTCTCAAATATTTTGTTTTGATATGGTTCATAACACCAAGGACATTGATGAGGGCAACCCTGAGAAAGTCGTATCCATTGGCAATCTCCTTTAATCTTATTGTATGCACCATAAGAGTATTTGACCTTTGTTTTCTGTTCTTCAATCAATCTACTTTGCATTCCAAACCTCCTGTGCTTCATTATGAGAGTTGCATGGCTGTTGACACATAGGACACAACATAGGCTCGATTGCCTTGATTCTAACTATATTGCCTCGTTCCTGCCTGTCTTTTATGTACTCCTTTCGTTTCTGATTGTAAAACTCAGTCCAGCAAGAGTGACAGCCCATTACTTATCCCTCCTGCAAGCATCAGAAAGGAGTAGGGCAAAAATACTGACACCTGTAGCACCAATAACATGAAAAGGTATGAAATTTATCCAAGGTGTATGAAAAGTAGAATCAAGCACATATCCACCGATTAAATAAGTTATAATGATTATAATAAGACCAGTTAGTTCTATCTTCATTGTTTCCTCCTTTTGCAGTTGTCGTGTATATATTCATCCGTCTTTGGATCCCAGGTGAATGAGCCTGAGTTGAAGGGGATTGGTTTCTTGCAGATGCTACAGGTTCTTTTCATGGGTTTTCCTCCAGAAGTAATGCATGACCATAAGGCCGAATGACCGTTCACTTTTGCAGATGGGCTTACCACATAAGGCACAGACGAGGGTGGAATCTGTATTATTCATGGGGATTGCTCCTTTAAATTATATCTTTTAACAAGTTTCTTAAAATAATGCAATGCAAAGAAATATGTTCGGAAAAGTCTGCCATCTATACTATCTTCAATTTCAACAGAATAACTATATATCATTGAAATCATATCTGGTTCTATTAGAAGTGTTATCTTTTTTCCATTTATAATCCCAGTTGCAGAAGGATATATTCTTTTCTTTTTTGGTGTTACAAAATCTTTTATTATGTCATTCATTTAGATTGCTCCTTATAAATAGAATAACAAAAACCACCTTTGCCATTATTTTTTATATAAGTTCTTTCACATCGCAACACCCAAACATGAGGATCATATCTATCTGACTTGATATGTGACATTATTAATTTCTCCGCATATTTGTTTGCCTTCTTCTCTGATTTAAAGAACTCATTAATATCAGCAATACCATAATCAAATAATCCACCAGGCATACCAAAATCTCTTGAGATGACAACCCATGCTCCAGGAACTTTTTTACTTTCTTTCATTCATATCTGAACTCCTCTCTTTGCTCCTCAAGCTTGTATTCTTCCTGTTCGTATTGGATGTCCCTCAGTTTAAACTCTTGCTCCTGTATCTCCTTGTTTAGTGCATCCCTGGCTTCGTATAGTTCATCGAGTTCATATTGAGAATAGTCGAACATCATGGCTTTACCTCTGCAAAGATTGCCTTCATATCTTCGATGAATTTCAATACATTGTTTGTGCAAACGTATCCTATTGTGATTGTATTTTCAAAGATGAAGTTATCCTCTTTATTTATTTCCGTGTAAGTTATTGGTATTTTGTTTGATACTAGACCAGAAAAAAAGTCAATCATTCCTTCACCTTACCTTTATTATATTTGTTCAGTATGGTATTGATTTCATTTATGAGTGCATCCATCTCTTTAGGATTGTTGGCTGGTAGTTCCTTACAATGCCATATGCCTGAGTTGTTCTGGCCGCAGATTATCTTTGTTTCGTTTATGACGATGTATTTTTCAAACATGAGTTTATATCTCCTCCACATCAGTTCTGTACTTGCAGAATTTGTTGCGGTATTTCCAGATTGCCTTGATTGCGGTCTTTGTTTCCTCATTGCATCCTGTTATGTCTAGTCTTGTGATATGTGCAATCAGTTGCCATATAAGGCGTTCATCAACCTTCATCTTGAAACTTCCGCACCAAAGAGGGAAACAACTAAAATCAAGATTTGCGGACTTAAGATTTGCGGAATAAAGATTTGCGGACTCAAGATTTGCGGACTTAAGATTTGCGAACTCAAGATTTGCGGACTTAAGATTTGCGGACTCAAGATTTGCGGACTTAAGATTTGCGGACTTAAGATTTGCGGACTTAAGATTTGCGGAATAAAGATTTGCGGACTTAAGATTTGCGGACTCAAGATTTGCGGACTCAAGATTTGCGGACTTAAGATTTGCGAACTCAAGATTTGCGGACTTAAGATTTGCGGACTCAAGATTTGCGGACTTAAGATTTGCGAACTCAAGATTTGCGGACTTAAGATTTGCGGACTCAAGATTTGCGGACTTAAGATTTGCCATTTCAACATCGGGTTCGTTATTAAGCCATTTTTCGTGTTTTTCGAGAATGATTTTTAGTTTTCCCTCATTCTCTATTTCATCTACCATTGTTTCACCTCACACAATCGTTACAAAACAAGCACCATCTTGATCCGTTTCGAGCTTGATGAATCCTACATTCTGGAAATTCTCCATCCATCTTGATACAGTTTTGTTTCTTCCGCCAAGGCCAAAGAAGATAATCATTTCCTTTTCAAAAGTATCCAGTGGCATCTTGCCTTTGAGTTTCCTCTGCTCTTTAAACTTTCTAAATTCGGTGTAATAATTTGTCATGCAAATAGCATATATGTGTGTGTATTAATACCTTTCTAAGTTAGGTTAAGTTACAACCTTTACATAGGAAAGGTTAAGCGATGGTTTACGAGTGGACTAAAATGAATTGAAATTGAAAGATTGAAGTTAAGGTTGGAAATTAACTATCATTAAGAAGAATTTATAAACAGATCACCATTTCATTATATTCCTTTAGCGTGGATGCTATTTTACATCTGCGATTTTATATCATTTTTACAATTCATCTCTGTTCTTTTATTGTTTTCCATTTACATTATGCCCTGCACACATACATAGTAATTAAACAAAAAAACTGTAAACGAAAGTAATAATAAAATAAAAGACTGCTAGCAGTCTTGCGACAAGGTTTGACATGGCAGAATATAACAATGATTACTTTCTTTAGCAAGCTTCGACTTTTCAGTTTTACCCCTCATTACTATATTATATAGTCTAAATGGAAATGATGAATGAAAGATATGATAACAATTCAAAACTAGAAATAAAATAGAAAATGGTTATAGATAGAAAAAAATTAGATTTCAGCGAATTTAAATGTTGATTTTACTTCGGCTGTCTGTTTAGCTTCCTTTAATGCCAATCTTGTCAACATATCTGCATAATGTTTGCGGATTGGCTTATACCAATTGTAGAAATGGATAGGCATATAACAACAAAATGATTCATCCCAATCATCCTTGCGAAAGAAGTTATCATACCAATCCTTTTCCCAATGTTTTGCCACCACAGTTCGTTTATATTTTTTTGATATGTATTCGGATCTGGGTTCACATCCCATTAATGATATCTTGATTGTTATGGCATTGGTATGCATCCGAATTTTCTTGGCAAGATCATCAGCATCAAGGCAAGTAAAGATAACACAGGAGTATTTCGTTCTGATTGTCTGCAATTGTTTTCCTATCTTTTTAATCAGTGGATGCTGGTAATCAAGTGAATTAATCCAACTTCCTGCATCATCCCACAAAAATACTTTTTCTTCTTCTGCTTGATTCCACTTCTCGAGAACCTTCTGAGGATGGAAACCCATATATCTTTTAAATATTTCTATATCCCAATTACCTTCCTTACCATCAAGAGAATGTACTTCCGCTAGAATATTTGCACCATACGCTGTCTTTCCAACTCCAGCTCCTCCCTCTATTATAAAAAGTTGTGCCCTTTCCCCGTGTTCACCATGTAATTCATTTACATACTTGGATGCTGCTAACATAATTATTCATCTGGAAGTCCTGGTAAGTTCATTTGGTCTCCACCCGATGTTTCTTTGATACCATATAGAAGGATACGCTTTTCAGCTAATAGGTTCTTTATATAAACAAACATTTCCTCATCACTTTGGATTTTAAATTCTGCATATCGAATCTTCTTATTCCATATGTGTTCTGTCTGATTATTGGCAATCCATATCTTTCTCATTAATTCATATTTCTTTGTATTCAATTTCATCATCTTTTCTATTAATCCCTCTGCATCAAAACCAGGATATCTAGCCGATACCGCACTTATCAAAGATTTAACGGCCCTTGGAAACTCGATTGTTCCCATCGTATTGACACAATGCTCTAGGCACTGGTGGATTGTTCGTCTCCAGTCGGTCTTATCAAGTACCGATGCCTTGGTATAACCCTTATGCGATTCGCCATTCATAATCCCATGAGATAATTGAATATTTCCTCTGCATTCTTAATTATCTTCTTCTGTGCATTGCCTTGTATTAGTTCCTGATCTTCCTGGGCTTTCCAGTAGTCATTTGCAACTTTATCCAAATCTTTGTTATCTATTACCAATAGTTCCTTTATGACCTGGTTGATTATCAATAGATGTTGGATGGTTGTTATCTGTCCATCAGGGATGCTGTTCTTCAATTCCTTCTTTATTCTTTCTTTATATAATTCATTCATGGTTTTACCTCATCAAAAATCTTTTGCATATCTTGTATAAATTTAGATAAATTATTAACATAAACAAATCCTATGATTTTTCTCTGAATGCCTTTCTCAATATCATCCGTAAATGGATTCTTAAATTTTATTTCTTCTTCATAGGTTATTGGCACTTGCGAACCTAAAAATGGGTTTGTGAACCAATCCATATTTATTTCTCCTATCTAGGATTATAGCCAAATCCCTCATGGTGAAGTATTGTTTTCATATATGCTATCTGTTTCTGTAATAATCTTAGATTGACCGTCTTTACATTTCCGCCCCTTGATGCTAGTGTGCTTTCATACATGAGTGTTTCATGCAGTTCTTTCAGGAGTTCTTCCTTCTGTTCCTTTTTCAATTCCTTTATCTTTGATTTGAATTTGCTCCAAGTTTGATTCATTAGATGTCCTCTAGAATTTAATAAATGAGAATACCAATATTACCGCAGCAGCTATTCCGACTATAGCCAATATTAAGAACAGATATGGAAATTCTATCTTGCGTTTCTCAGGTTTGAATGAATCCTTGATATCCACATATGTCCTTATGCCCTGGTTGAGTATCAATGGAAAGACAGTGCATATCCTATTGAACCACCAGTACGCATCGGTATTCAGGTCAATGCTATAGATTGCAGGGGGAACTTCAACCTTCATAAATCCTGGCTTTGGCGGATTAGTTCTAATTTCATGCCCTATCTTTATCTTGTCTATTGCCGTGAGTTCTGTATCCCTTTTATCCGTCTCTATTTTAAGTTGGTCTACTAAGGCATTTATCTCTTTTTCCTTTACGCTAAAATCAGGCAGATTGCTTTTCTCCTTCTCCTTTTCTTTCATGTGGGAACATCACCTCCCCAGATTCTTTGGCTTTTTGGTAGCCTTCAATCCCATTCCGTATCTTATATTTCTTGCTCATCTGTTTTCTTGCGACTGATTTTCTTAAATCCACTGCCGTGTTCATCATATCATATACTATGATTCCTGGATTGCCATTCAATGTTCTTACCGGAAAATCACCGTCATCCACTACATCTGCAGGAACCCCATTGATAACTCCCTTGGTCTGTCCATAAGGGCCTTTGGGAACTACCTGTGGAATGAATAGTCTGTCTTTTGTATATCTGAACCATACGGTTTCATTTGGTTTGCACTTATCTATTAATGGCCTTAGTTTATTTCTTGCTACAAGATAACAGATCCATAACAATCCGGATAATGTAAATATTATCCCCATGAACATTAAAACTATGTATATCAGAGGCATTATTAATAGTATCATAATCATAAAAAATATTAGTCCTACCATATAGATTGAAACAGCAGTTTCCAGGTTACCGAATCTCATTCTCATAATTATCAACCAAATATTCCTTTCTTCTTTTCTTCCGTTCCCAAATTAACGAGTTTCGATGTCTGTTCTACAAATTGTGATGACATAGGCCCTTGCAATAGGCATTTACCGTTAAGTGACATGAGCATATTTTCTATACCAAAGAACTGGCTTACCTGGTCTGAGATGTATTCAACTGGATTATCGCCAAGGAACTCAGGATACTCTTTAAGGGTTACGATGAACATTATCAATTCTATCATCGGCCACATCTGCCTTATAGGAGTTATGCCTAATGCCGTTTTGCTGCCTATGATTAGTTTTAAAGGCCCTGCAAACGAAGATTTCCACGGCTCAGGTAATGACTCTATGTCAGGTTCCAAAGCCATTACCATTGACGAGAAATGGGTTTTGATTGATTCTACGGATGGAGTCTCACTAATCTGTATTGGCATTGTATTTTCTCCTGTGCCGTCTTATCGAGATTGTGAACAAGGTAATCCATAAGAAAATAAAGCCTATTGCAAATCCCAGAAACATCAAATCCTTTATCGCAACATAGAATCCTATCATCATAAAAATCATAAGGATTGATACGCTAGTCTTTTGGAGCAAATCAAAGATAAAATCAAACCAATTGAAGTTTATCTCACGTTCTATAAGATATTGGATATATCCGCTTCTGGTACTAATATTCTTTTTCTTGATTTCTTTTCTTGTAAGTTCACTGTCAATAAATTCAACAAAAGATTCCCTGAGACTCAAGGTACAAGGAATGGCTATATCCTTATCCATGATTTAAAATTAGTTTATGAGTATATAAGGATTATACGCATAGTATAAAATAAAAAAAAGAAGAAGAATGGATGATCAGATTATATTTGTTTAATCCACTCTTTGTGCAATGCCTACGATAGACATTATTGCCATGCCTACTGCGGTGATTATCGCTACTATCTTGATTATGTTACCGGTGTCACTGTACCCTTGCGAGAAGTTGCCCATTGCAGCATTTGTCCTGTTTACAAAGGCTTTGCCTGGTTCTGTTGTATATTTTGACCAGACCATGTTTGTATTTGACTGTAATGATGATCCAATCGTGCCTATCACGAATGCCCCAACGATAAGCAGACAAAATGTAACCACTATCGCTATAGTCAATGGCACTAAGAAGGTAAATGCCTTATCATCATTCCGCAGTTTTCTAAGTTGATTCGCTTTCATGTTTCAGTCTCCATGAAAATGTTTAATCCACTCTTTGTGCAATGCCTACGATAGACATTATTGCCATGCCTATTGCGGTGATTATCGCTACTATCTTGATTATGTTACCGGTGTCACTGTACCCTTGCGAGAAGTTGCCCATTGCAGTAACAGCACGGTTTTGGTACCCTGTTAATGTAGATGGAAACGAACTTATCAATGAAGTTCCAATCGTGCCTATCACGAATGCCCCAACGATAAGCAGAGAAAATGTAACCACTATCGCTATAGTCAATGGCACTAAGAAGGTAAATGCACCTTCGTCATTTCTCAGCTTCCTAAATTGATTCGCTTTCATTTTCTTTTTATGCCTCCTATTTATTCTTAATTAAAAAAAAGCCTACAGAGTATATTAGGATTATACGTTTAGAAGAATTATTAATTTTTAAAAGTCTATCTGTTAAAAATTTATTAAAACTTATTAGAATATCTTATTTTTCCTAATCTTTTCAAAAATAGCCTTTGTTTTAAAACCATTTGATTCTATATTTAAATGCACATCTTTACCCAGCTGTATCAATCCTAGGTTTTGATTCCTATTTGTTCCTACAACTAGAATATCTGTATTTCCTATAAGCTTACCGAACTTTATCCCAATCTCCTTCCATTCCTTTGAATCATCTATCTTGAAAGTCGTTCCTCTTTGTAATCTTACTTCCTGCAATATGTTTAAAATCTGCTTTTCTGAATTGCCTATTAAAACTATTTTCTTCATGCTATTCTTCTATTTCTTGTTTGCTTTTCATTTCAGCCTTCAAGAAGATATACATACAATAGAATATCAAAAGTAAATGTAGATAGAACATGGCTATGAATATAGTTCCTAAAGAGTCAATATTCTCAAGAACATTGTGTATAAGGGTTCCTGCTGAATCCTGGGTTGTGACATCTATTGTATAGAAGGCCATGGCATTGACTATACAGAGTATCATGTTAAATAGTGATAATATTAAAGCTGCAATCGTCTTAAAGACATCGTTCTCATTGAACAACAGCATCATAACTAATATGAATATCAGAAATGCTATGATTATGAACACAAGATGATATTCCATTGGCAGATTCAACATTTTTTCATTCTCCTGTTACACGACTCCTAATAAATAACATCAATATTAATCCTGCTATTCCGGCAACTGCAATTATATAAAATATCATTGAAAACTCTGGATATTGCAACCCAGTCTTTGTTCCATATAGTGCGAATACGAGGAATATTGCTGCTGCTGTTGATGCCAGGTTTCTTGTAGTTGCATAAACCCATCCAATTACTCCTGAAAGAACTAGAGGCCAGAAAAACTCGCCAATATATGCTTTGAATGGAGATGTTATGAAATTTGGCATATCCGATGTGAAGTTTGACCAATTAAAAAATTCTGTAAGCAAGTTCCACATATTCACTCCTCATTGGATTGTGCCGTGACATAATCCATTGCTGTTATCACAAATATAATCAATACCCCGACTCCAATCATAAGTGCCAGATACCCAACGATATTGGATGTGCTTTTCAACATATTCTCAAACAGAGCTTTGCTATTTGCAAACATTATAACGAATACCGTTGCTATTATCCCTGTTGCAACAAGTTTTGCATCCTTAGTTAAAAATGATACTACTATACCGAATGTGACGATTGCAAACATTATTGCGGTATAGGTTATTCCTAATCCACTAATTATCGGATTATTCATATTTGTCAATAGATTAGAGAACATATCTTCCGCAGATGGAATATGGTTTGGATCCTTCGCATCATATACTGCATCCCCATAGAGTGTTGTTCCTGCTGGAAATATATTCATTGCCGTTATCATCAATGCAGAAATATTGAAGAATATCATAAAAAGTATTATCTTAAATAACAGTTTCATTCGTACCACCCACTTCGTTTGGCAATTATCAATAATATCCCCAGCACAATGAATAATCCTGAAAGCATTACCATTTTTGCAACAGTTCCGATATCAAATTGCATGAACTTCAATGCTCCACCAATATAACATCCAGAAAGAAATAACCCTAATCCAGACTGGTGTGCAGCACCGAATAATACTATCAAAATAATCGCTGGAAGGAATAAGAATATCGTATTGACATATCCTAGTTCAAAAGTACCGAAATGACTTGCTATTTTATTCTCAAGCCATGTTCCGTTTGTCTTTGTTTCATTGCTTGTTATGGGAAGCACATGCAATGTCTGTATAGAGTATCCTGCAAGGGAATGGTTGACATTAAGAAGTACAACATACATCCTTGAAGTGTTGATTCCTGAAACCCATATGTTTGCATTCAGAGTTCCGCTATAAGAGTATGAACTGAATAATGTTACACTTGTATTGTAAGTTGCATAGATATAGAACTGTGCATCTGTTGTTGATGCGATTAATTCCTGGCATATGATATTGATTGTGTTGTTGGTATACATCGTTGCATAGAAGTCATAAGCATCTGAGAATGTGGTTATGTTTTCAACTATCCCAAGTATCTTTACTATCCTGAATACCGTTTCAACAGTCTGCCCAAAAGCATTTGGTGGAGCAGGGGCATAATTACTTACCTTATCTTCATATCCGCTTTTATTTAAGAATATCTTATAGTTCACATATGGAACCAATTGCAAATTAACATAACCATTGGCATCCGTAATTAATGATGAAACAGCTTCATATCCCACAGTCGCATTGATATATCGCTTTACAATCACATTGACATCTTCCACAGCCTGATCGTATGTAGTATAACTTGTATCTATTGTTTCTACAACTCTGAGATAGTATAAGGTAGCTGTAATTGGAACTAGATAGGCGTTGATGTAATAGTTCCCAGTAATCACAATATCCATTACATATGTCCTGGAATAATATCCAGTTGCATTTACTATGAAGCTTATATCATTTCCCAACGGTATTACAGTCGTATTCACAATAAAAGGATTGGTACAATTATCATGTGCATATGTCTGTGTTCCGAGTGGATTGGTAAAGAATACACCATATCCTGTGATTGGAAGGCCAGAACTTTCATTGTAACATCTTATATAAATATAATAAATTGAAAGGTTTGTCCCTGGGCTGCTGAACAGTCCGGTAGTAATATTAAATGAGAATAAAGTAACAAAGAAGGCTCTTGGCATTGCTTGGACTTTAAAAATATTTGTCCCATTGTAAATCTCTATTCCATCCTGTGGTAAGATTGGCTGGCTTGTATTCGACAACCTCAATACTGTTCTCATTGAACCTGTACCTTTCAACCATGAAATATTAATATTTGAGCCTGCCGAAATCCAATGCACATTATAAGGTGGGTTCGGTCTTGTCGTTGCATTTATGCTTGAATAATTTGCACTGAATGCAGTCCCGTTCCAGTTCCATGCCCGATAATAATATTTATGGCTTGGCAGAAGCCCGATATCTATATATGATGTTCCAGTATTGTTGTAGATTTCTGTTCCAAGATAATGGGTTGCAGGATAACCTGTTGCGTTCCTGATAATTACACCTCTATTTGCTGCCGCAGTCCATGCCAAAGATATTGTAGCATTGGTAAATCCTGGTATCATCATATTTGAAGGCGGATAACTTGCAATGCCATACTCCTCAAATAAGATATCAAATTCTGGATAACTTGCCCAGGTAACACCTGAATCCGTAGTGGCAAAATATGTACCACCCGTATATGTTGGTACAGTATCATCACTAAGACATCTTATAGAATTAGCACCTGAACCAGATATTTTTACCACAATTGCATACCGGGTATTTGCATGAAGCACATAGGTAGTAGTGAAGAAAATCTCCCTCCATTCCCCAGCTACAAGAGGCGTTAAGGTATCGCCGTCTGTTGTGCCTATTGCTAAAATAGTATTTGTAGGGTAATTGCTAACATTTACAGTTTCTATATATACGGTAACAATGCCAGGATTGTTGACTCTGTAAAGCAGTAGCTTAACACTTGTTATGAGATGATTTATGTTAGTCCCAGTATTCCCTATTGTAAATGTCTGTGAACGCCATGTGGTATCAGAAATTCCGCTAGTGCCGTCGTTTCCTGCATTGTACCTTTCATAAAGCGTGTCGCTGGCAGAAACGCTAGGAATAAAGATAACGAATACACTAGCGAGTAAAAGGAAGATTAGGAAGAAAGAAAGCAATCTATTAGATTGCATCAGTCACCTTCTTTCTTTCTATTAAACTCTTATTAAGAATTAACTGTTTATCTTTTATAACTATTATTGCAAATAAGATAGTGCAAACTAAAGGAACATATATTGAATATTGCCACCATTCTTGAAGAAAGGCATACGGATAAGTGCCTGTTGCAGTTGGATAATATACTACATAATCCCAGTAAATTGCTTTGATTCCATATCCACAAAGATATGCTATGATGGCATGACCTAATTCATGCACTGGATTGAATAGCAATACTACTGAATAGAATAGATAGATTGGATTTATCTTTCGCATATTGCCTCTATCAACAGATTTTTTTCCAATGCAGATATCGTTTCTGCTTTTTGGTAAATTTCTTTTTCTTTTTAGACATTCAATTACCTCTATTTGTACTTTCTAAACTTGAAAATGCCACAAGAATAAATGCCAATGCAAAGAAGATGAATGCAGTTACACCAAATGCTGTTGCATTTTCATTCATTGTTTTAACATAAAGATTATATGAACTTCCAGATATAGTGCTTGGAGCCATCTGATTGAATATCGGAATAAGCCCCTGGTTAGGATCGTTGAATAGGAAATTGCCTAAAATAAAGAATATGAACATCAGAAAAGCAATAAAGATAAAGAGTATCGAAACTATCGGGAATTTAAGCATTAGAACGCCTCCGAACCAGAACGTGCTTCCATACCACCGATGATAAGGAATAAGATTCCAAACCCCAATAAGAATGTTGCTTTTAAATGCCATAAGATTAATACCAAATCCATTGCAGTTCCCGAAACCCAGTAACCAGGTATGAACATCTGGTCTATGATATTATCGAAGATTACACATAGCAAACCTATGCAAATCAATGCCATCCCGAAAAGGACTAATACCGCTATCGCCTTTCTGCCAGACATTATCGCCTTCTCCTTGCAGCCAAGCCCTTGTATGTGATTTCCTTGAGTTCTCCTGGAGTTCCAATCCGCTTGGATGCTTTCTGAATTATGATGCCTTGCTTTTCGTAAAATTCACTTGCGACATCTAACCAATCATATGCTGATTTCTGTTTTGTCGGTCTGCCTTCTGTTGCTTCTATCATTCCGCTTGCCCTTGCAGTCTGCTTTAATTTAGTCGCTAGAAGCGAATAGGCACTCTCCTTAGTCAATGGCTGTATATTTATCCTTTGATACTGGGGATATTTTGTCTTGACTCCACCAAAGATATATTGTTCTTTGATTAAGACGTTGTATGCTTTGAAGTATTTTGCCATATCTTGCATTACATCATCTTCAAATCTTTTTCTAAACTTGTATTTTTGTTTTGTTTCATATATCTGTTCTGGCAATTGTATCTTTATTGTCTCTTGGATTTGTCCTTGCATCTGTTGTTGAATTTGATCTTGCCATTGAATCTGTTGTTGTGCTATATCTTGAATTGAGATTTGGGGTTGAATTTGGAATTGAATTTTATTTTGGTTCTGTATTATATCCTGCATCTGAGTCTGTATATTCTTTTGGATTTGATTAGAAATTAAATCCTGTGAGGTTGCCTGTTGGGATATATTGATGATACCGAATCTTTGTCTTGAGACTTGCTGTTGATTGATTTTTGGCTGTTGCATTTGCTGTTGTTGCGAAAGATAGGTATAAACAAACATTGGTTCTTCAAACAATAACTTATATTTTGTTTTTGGTTCCTGATATCCTTTATATTCTAATTTCTGTTGCAACATTGTTTCAAGATATTGCTTTTCAGTCAGTGGTTTATATGTCTGCAATGTCTTTGATTTTGTCTCTATTTTTGGTTCTTGCATCAATATGGTTTTTAATCTTCCACCTGATATCTGACTTCCTTTTGGAAGTTCGACTTCTAGAATTATATCTTTAAAAGTAAAAATCTTTTGTTTGGGTATTCTTGGACTTACATTTATCTTTAATGAAACAATTGGTTCTCTTTCATAGAAAGCTCTACCTGATTCAAGATATGCATTCCAAGGAACATATTCCTCAGCAAGCATTGGTTTAGGCCATACTCTTGTGCTTAATGAAGTTGATTTGATTAAGTCTGAACCTCTATAGCCTTCATATGATGGTTCCCATCCTGTAAAAACTTGTATCGCAGGCTTTAGAGTGCCTTTAATTCTTATTGGAGTTGTAGCTAAGTCTCCACCCATCAAAGTTCTATAAGTGTCAATATATCTTGCTCCTGTGTATGTATCAAGGTTTGGTTCGTAACCTGTAGTAGTTCGTATTGCTGGCTTAAGAGTGCCTTTGATTGTCACCAGTGATGTCTTATTAGTTCCCATCAGAGTCTTGTATGTATCAATATACCTTGCTCCTGTATATGTGTCGTAATTTGGTTCCAATCCTGTTGAAACTTTTGGTTTTATAATAATTTCTTGTCCATATTTTATTTGCCTACCGAATATTTCCTTATATTTTTGTATAGAAAATTCTTGAACCTTCCCTTGAGTTCCATATTTTGCAATGACTTCAACCTTTGGTGTGCCTGGTTCATAATATTTGTATCCTGCACCCATTATTGCAAATTGAACACCAAGAGTTCCAATCTTGCCGAGAGTCTCCTTGCTTGTGAACCCTCCTGTCTTTGCAGCAGTTATCCCGATATCAGTTCCGATTGTTACAGGAACTACTCCATATTGGATTACTTTTTGTCCTACATTCCAAACCTTATATGCTTTACTAGCAAGAGTACCAGCCTTTACAGCTTTTCCACCCAACGAGATATATTTGAATGCACCACCAGTTGCGAGAGGGATGATTACATTTTCATATGCTGGGGCTTGAACTCCAACCCATGTTTTCCATGCTTCACCACTTTGTATCTCTTTGACTGCCTGAACTTGCCTTTCAGCAAAATATTGTTGTTTATCTGATGATAACCAATAATTAATGTCATATATGGCAAGATAGCTTGAACTAATTGCTAAAGATGCTTGTTTTATAGGCCCATATTCTTGTTTGCCTAATTCAGCCCATTGCTCTCCTGCTATTTGTTTTACATTTTTTGCTATCGGTTGTTTAACTTGAATCTGGCTATTTAAATATTCATTGAATGATTGTTCTCTTGAAGATACATCCATACCTAAATATTTTTGGTAAGCAATACGTTCATATTCTGATTCGTTGGCTTGTATCGATACTTCTGTTTTTCCTGTTGCCCTTAATTTTTGTTTGATATCTTCTGAAAGGTTTACTTGTTCACGAACATACTCTGGGACATTACCTGTCTTAAGATATATGTCTTTCTCGCTTGGAGTTGCTAATACGTCCCCAGATACATCAAAGACAACCTGCTTGTTATCCTTTGTATATTTATAGACTTTATATGCACCAGAGCCTGGAGGTGGAATTACAATCTTTAAAAATTCACCAGGAAGATTTGCCAATAAGCTTTCAGCATTGCTTGTTTCTGTTACTTTTATTTCACCGCTTGGAGTACGATAATAGATATCTACTGTCGTTTTACCTAGTTTATCAATTGCTTCCTGAACTAAGGGATCGACAGTTTGGTCTGTAGATCCGGAAGGTGGTGTAGTCGTAGTTTTTGTTGCTGCTATCACTTCAGGTGTTGATTGTATTATACCCTTTTTGATAGCATTCTTTACTATTGTTTGTGCTGAAGCGTTGCCTGATGCTGCTGCCTTTACTAATCTTTCCTGTAGTTTAGTTGGCATTTGAATCGGCATTACCTAACCCTCCATCTAAAAAGATTTAGTGCATTTTTCATAATTTCTCTAAACATATAGTATCTCTTATTAATTATTTAGTTTTTGTGTAGATAAAGAGAAAGCCAATATCTTCCTCCGTCAAAATCATCATCTTTAATCTGTGGGATTATTATGAATACATAGAAAAGAATTGATGAAATAATTATGAACAATATGGAAGTTGTAAACCAAATGAAATCCTCATCAGTCTTGCAGAGTTCAAGATTGATATAGCCGAAATAACTTATAATGCCAATCAACAAAGCAAAGAATACCATCTTGTCTTTATTCACCATTTCCTTCATTTCTTTTCTTCTTACCTTTGATTCCAAAATAAAGCATTATCGGAATAATAACACCAACTAATAGCCAGACCATAGACATATGACCTTTATCAACTATGATCATCCCTGCTTTTATGCCAGTCGTGAAGTTGTATATCGCATTTGCATGACTTCCATAGCCATCTGAGACATTCACACTCCACCAATAGTCTGTATGTGTCTGGTTCGCAGGTGCTATCGCCATGAAATATGTCCCATTGATGATATTTAGGATTGAGCCAAGGTAATGTGTTGCATTTACAGAACTGTTGCCCCAGTACCAGGTTATATTCATAAAGCTACCGTTGACATGATTGATTGTTATAGACAGGGTTACATTAATTGGAATATGGATTGAATTGTTGGTTGGATATGGATTTGAAATGATGATATTCCATGTTCCTGTTGAATTATAGATACTTCCATTGATTGACTGGGAGATTATAGCCCAGGATGATATGCTTGCGTTGTAGACCGAACCGTTTATTGATTGGCTGATGATATTCCAGGTTCCTGTTGCATTATAGACTGAGCCGTTGATGGATTGCGAGAGTATAATCCAGGTTCCTGTTGTGTTGTAGATGGAGCCATTGATTGTCTGTGAGATTATAGCCCAGGCTCCTGTATTGTTGTAGACGGATCCGTTGATGCTTGTGCTTATGATCTGCCATGTATAAGTGGAAGCATTATAGACCGAGCCGTTGATGGATTGAGATATTATCTGCCAAGATGTTGTTACTCCACCTGCAATTGTTGTAAAATAATACCATGCACTTACATTGTGAGTTCCAGATGTGAGACCGTCATTACAATAAACCTTCCAGTAATATTTTTGATTATTTGCTGTAGCCTGTGCATCCGTCCAACGATATGTACCATTTGTGCATGATGAATTGGTTTGTCTTAAAACATACGAACCTGTAGAGTTCTCATAGAAGTTAACGGTCATCAAATTGCCGTTCAAATCATTAACCGTTATCGCACATTGCGGTGTCAATGCTTGGTCTATTGAAGCGTTTGCAGGTGATGGGTTTGAGAATGTCGGAGAAGCGTAGTTCGTTTTAATGTAAACCACACAAGACCATCCATCATTATCTGTTCCGAGATATGCAATATAATACCAGGATTTGTTCACCCATGCGACTGTTGCAAGATTCTGGCTGTCAGCGTTATCAAATTCAATAGAAGTAATTGCTGATGCCCCAATTTGACCGTTTGCTGTCATGCTAAATGTCTTGAGCCAACCATCATCGTCTGGACCTCGATATGTAACACCATAGACACTTGAATCGTTAACTGTAAATAATACTGGAAAATAATTACTACTACCACCAGTTTCAATTGCCAGTGAATCAATCCAACTTTTTGTTATTGCACCAGTCGTTGCAATAGTAACAGTTTTCACTTGAATATAACCACTACCATCTCTGTATGCGACCGCATAAACATTCCCTGAAATCCATTTGATGTTTTCCCAACCACTGGTCGTATCGTATGACCACCAGCTCGCATTTGTGTTTGTTATGTCACCAGTCGTTGCTGAGATGTTATAAGTAACCAGATATCCCTTACTGCCTGTTCCAGCATATGCTATTGCGATTGTGTTACTATCAATACTTATCATATCTAAAGTTGCAGATGCACCAGCATTGAAACACACGGTATCATTTCGGGTGTTAGAAATAGTCCCGTCATTAGCAATATAACATGTCTCAAGCCAACTCTGCGAATTGGTGCTATTATCATATGCAACAGCAAACACATTCCCTGAGACTTTTTTGATAACTACGTTAAGATAATTATTATATTTAAAATCCAATGTATCAATATATGCAGCACCTATTTGTCCATCAGCATCATCGGCAAGAAATGTTCTAACGGCTACTGTAGAATCAGGTCCTTGATATGCAACAGCATATATGTCGCCATATACATTATAAAGAGATATCCTACCAAAACACCACACCGAATCAAATTGCAAAGAATCTATTGTCGCCTTTTTGATTGTTCCATTGTCATTATAGACTTGTGTTGTATTCACCCAGCCAGTATTACCAGTACCCTGGTAGGCATTTAGATAATATTGGCTTGTCCCAAGACGAAGCATATCTGGGCGTAGTCCATCGATGCCATTCCATTCATAAAGGTCTACTACAGTAGAAGGTCTTGTATCAATCATCACGGTCTTAGCCCAGCCGTCAAGAGTGGCATCCGTATTGATTATCAAGAAATAATCTCCACTGACTTGGCATGCGGGCATATACCAAGATACAGTATCAGCAGCAACAGTCTCAAGTGTGTCAATCTCAGACCCGATTATTCCTGTGCTGTTCACATCAAACGTGCTGATGTAACCGTCTGAGGATTCGCCTGAGAACGATATGCCTTTAATCCATTTGTTTGCGACTGCGTTTATAGATACATTGAAGAATGTCGGATATTCGCCAAGCGTTGTATCGATTGATTGGGTATCAAGAGTCGATTTCGTGATACCGCCAGCATTTGAAATCGTACAGGTCTTGACATACAAATCTAAATTAGTATCTTTATATGCGAACATGTAAGTGGTTCCTGTGACCTTTGCGATTGTGGGAGTGCTGCAAAAGGTCTGGTCAAATTCCCATCTGCTTGAATTTGCAGAGGCGATTACACCTGCCGCTGTGATGTTTCGGGTACCCATCCATCCATCCGTACCCATGCCCGAATAGACCCACACGAAAGTGTTTGAATCAACTGCCGCCAAATTTGCCATAGGTCTTTTTGTAATGACATTATCTATTGTTACATTCCCACCTGCCGTTATCACACCAGCATTGGATATGTTGTATGACTTCAACCTGAACGCATACTGCCAGTTGCAATATGCCATAACGAATATGTTATCTGTATTGCTCACTTGCATTTTCAACAACGATGTTATATTCGCACCAGATTTTGTGTTTTGACCCAAACACTCAGACCTTACTTCACCGCTTACCCTTGATTGCTGTATGGTTCCGTTTGTGTCCCACACCCTGAATGTGAACATATATATGAAACGCTGTATATCATAACCCCTGTTTGCGTATGCACAGACATAGATGTTACCGTAGACCTTTTGAACGATTATCGAGCCGACTGCTTTTCTAGTGGTATTAAAAGTCCATCTGGAGACATTGGCTATCGAAATGAGTCCTGTGTCACCTGATACCTGTATGGTATTCAATGTACCCTGACCGTTAGTCGCTCCTGCACCTATCAGATAATATTCGCTGTTGTTCACACGGATTGCAGATACGTTGTTTCCTGTCTCTGGATTCCATTCCCATGTGCTTGTCGTGGCAGCGGCGATTAGACCGTAAGTTGGGTCAACGACAAAGACCGTGCCGACTGCAATCCTATTCACAGTTTGGATCCTGAACCAAAAGAAGTTATCTCTAACGCCTTTGTCGAACCAGACTTTGCCGCTCTGTATCAACGGCTTAATATCAGACCAGTTGAACAGCAAAGTATAGTCTTTTGTGTTGTTCGCAGGGATTGTAAGTTTCCATTCGTATCCATCCATCTCAAGATATTGCTTTAATGTCTTGTTGCAAGCCAAGTCAAAGCGGTAATACAATGCCCTTGGTGCAAGTGTCGTATTCAATGTGAGTGTCACTTTGTAACTGCATGAGTCGTTATTCCAGTTCAAGCCTATGTTCAGCAGTTGGTTTGCATCAGTCCATGTGTTGTTGTTATTAGATGCCTGTAGACTCCATTTGAAGTTATCTTTTAGGAATTGCTTGGCATATGTCTTATTGATTTCCCAATGGGAGAAACCGCCATAATTTGTCGCTTGGCTCCAGACATAAGCTTCAGGTTCTTTGTATGCTACAGCCTGAATATCTTTAGACTTCATCCCCAATTGCTGTTTGTCATACCAAGGGATGATGACAGCATTAAACCCTAAAGAAAGACAAACAATGCAAGTGCCTGAGAATAAAAGGAAAGCCTTATAGTGCCTCTTGACAAAGCCTAACGACATCATTCATCAATCATCTATCCTCACTGTCTAATACTTGGCCCATATCCTGATTGCTGAAATCTGGTTTGTAGTCCAAGGCGAGCCTTTGTTAATCGTGTATCCTGCACCGCTTCCACCATTAACATCCTGCCAATAATAATTCAACCATATGAACTGGGCAGCGGTATTGTTATAAGTGACGATTTGCGTGCCGTTAATGTTTGTCATCCCTGCCGTATTGAACCCAGTCAATGAGATATCACACCTCACGCTTGTATTTAGGAATTTTACTCCATCCCAGCAGTTTGTCTTGTTTACCCTTATCCTAACGACTATATCAAATGTCGTTCCATATTTCAATTCACATCTGAAATTATCTGCATTGGCCCATGCATGAGATCCTCCAGTAAGGGCAGCAATATTTGCATCAGCCCATCCTTCAAGAGTTGCTGTTGTGTTCCTATTGTATGCAGTAGTTGGAGTTGTGGTATGGTTTAAGAAATATATCTCCAAGAATCCACTAGCAGTTGCACCAGGGTTCCCTTCAGCATCCAAAGGATTTATAATCTGGATAAGTTGCCATGCTGTTGTTTTTGTTGGCTGTTGGTAGATTGCATCATTAACACTGGGCAGATACATCTTTGCGGAGATAAGTCCAATAACTATAAAAGTCAAGAGAGCACTAGCCTTAAAAATAGGATAAGTTCTTTTATTCATAAATATCTAAGGCTATAGTATCACGTTTAGAATATTTAAACTTAACTTATGTGAGGGAAGGGCGGAGATTAATATGGAATAGTTGAGGTTTTGACGAATCATATAAAGTTTGTGGGATGAAAAGATACAAAAAGAAGCATGACTAGCAAAATAATCCCATCTCAAAGTATCTTTCATCTATCCACCTTTTTCATCTTAGGTCTTTTCAATCTAGGTTTTACTAATCTTACTCCTTTCTTTTTTTTCCTTTCAGTTATATCAACTATATCTTTTACTTCACCGAGAACAAGCCTTCGTAATGGCATCGGAGAAACTATTAGATTTTTAATATCTAAAGATTGTATTGGTATACTTGCTTTTGATTCTACAATTTCTTCTTTTTCTTCATTCATCTTTCATTCACCTTTTGTTCTTTACCTTGTATGCTTTCCTATGAGCCTCAAAACATTCCCTGCATTGCTTGTTCGTGCAAGGCTTGCCACAGGTTATGCATTTATTCCTTTTCATCAACATCATCCTGTAAGATTGCCGTGAGGATTATTACTGTCTTTTCACACCATTCCTTTTCGTATTCATCTGAAATACTTTGGAGACGTTCCTGTTCCTTGTCTCGCCAGGCTTTTATTTCTTTGAAGGTCATCGGCATTATTTCTTCTCCTCCAACTTCACAAATGCAACCTTGAGGTTTAGTTCCTTTGCTTCCTTCAATAATTTCTTATCATTGTTTGTCCAGTCTTTCATGTATCACCTACCAAATAAACGAACATCTTTTATTCTTTTTTCTTTCTTGATAGACCTATGTCTCAAAATCCGTACCATCCTTTTTTTGTTTTTGGTATCGCAGATAGTAACCACTTTTGTTTCTGGGCTTTTTATCTTTCTTTCGTTTACCTACATTCTTAGCATATTTCAATGCTTCCTTTGTTCTTTCGCTGATAAGAGTATGTTCAAACTCGGCAATAGCACCAAGGATCTGAAATACCATCTTACCTGATGCAGTAGTGGTATCGAATCCCTGCGTAATAGAAACGAAGTCTATGTCCTGCTTTTGCCATTCCTCAGCAATTTTAAGCAGATGTTTGAGACTTCTGCCAAGTCTATCTAGTTTCCAGATTAATACTACATCAAAGAGTTTCTTACGACCATCAAACATGAGTTCATTCAATGCAGGTCTACTATCTATTTTACCTGAGATTTTATCTATATAAACTTTGTAGACCTTGTAGTCTTGTAGAGATGCATATTTTCTTAATGATTTTATAGCATTCTCTGGATTCTGTTCACCTTTACTCACTCTATTGTAGATTGCACAAGTCCTTGTTGTTTTATCTTTCATGATATTCCCTCTTTCGATTCTTACCATCCTTGCCACAAACCTTGCAGTAAACTAATCCTGAGAAGTTATCTGGGACTAAAAGCCCCTTACCGCAATACATACAACCTTGACCGTAGCTCATGAATATCCTTCTTGTTCTCCTTTGCAATTCTCCTCAAAAGAAATGCTTGGATGATTGCATATCATAAAAATCATAATATCTTTAGATTTGTATCCAACAGAATATAAAATCTTTAAAGCATCTCTAATCCGCATCTGGTCTTTATAGAACCAATCCCAAGCAATACGGATCCTTTTGAAATGATGCTTTCTTATTTCTTGTGCAATCTCTTTAGTTAAGAAACGATAATCAATACCACAAACAAATTCATACTCGATGGTATTTCCATTATTTATGGGTAAATCTTTTAGGATCTGCAATGCTTCATGTTTGCAAAGCAGGTTCATATCTATGATACCAACTTTGTGTCGTTCAATCTTTGGAGTCTCAAATATTTTGTTTTGATATGGTTCATAACACCAAGGACATTGATGAGGGCAACCCTGAGAAAGTCGTATCCATTGGCAATCTCCTTTAATCTTATTGTATGCACCATAAGAGTATTTGACCTTTGTTTTCTGTTCTTCAATCAATCTACTTTGCATTCCAAACCTCCTGTGCTTCATTATGAGAGTTGCATGGCTGTTGACACATAGGACACAACATAGGCTCGATTGCCTTGATTCTAACTATATTGCCTCGTTCCTGCCTGTCTTTTATGTACTCCTTTCGTTTCTGATTGTAAAACTCAGTCCAGCAAGAGTGACAGCCCATTACTTATCCCTCCTGCAAGCATCAGAAAGGAGTAGGGCAAAAATACTGACACCTGTAGCACCAATAACATGAAAAGGTATGAAATTTATCCAAGGTGTATGAAAAGTAGAATCAAGCACATATCCACCGATTAAATAAGTTATAATGATTATAATAAGACCAGTTAGTTCTATCTTCATTGTTTCCTCCTTTTGCAGTTGTCGTGTATATATTCATCCGTCTTTGGATCCCAGGTGAATGAGCCTGAGTTGAAGGGGATTGGTTTCTTGCAGATGCTACAGGTTCTTTTCATGGGTTTTCCTCCAGAAGTAATGCATGACCATAAGGCCGAATGACCGTTCACTTTTGCAGATGGGCTTACCACATAAGGCACAGACGAGGGTGGAATCTGTATTATTCATGGGGATTGCTCCTTTAAATTATATCTTTTAACAAGTTTCTTAAAATAATGCAATGCAAAGAAATATGTTCGGAAAAGTCTGCCATCTATACTATCTTCAATTTCAACAGAATAACTATATATCATTGAAATCATATCTGGTTCTATTAGAAGTGTTATCTTTTTTCCATTTATAATCCCAGTTGCAGAAGGATATATTCTTTTCTTTTTTGGTGTTACAAAATCTTTTATTATGTCATTCATTTAGATTGCTCCTTATAAATAGAATAACAAAAACCACCTTTGCCATTATTTTTTATATAAGTTCTTTCACATCGCAACACCCAAACATGAGGATCATATCTATCTGACTTGATATGTGACATTATTAATTTCTCCGCATATTTGTTTGCCTTCTTCTCTGATTTAAAGAACTCATTAATATCAGCAATACCATAATCAAATAATCCACCAGGCATACCAAAATCTCTTGAGATGACAACCCATGCTCCAGGAACTTTTTTACTTTCTTTCATTCATATCTGAACTCCTCTCTTTGCTCCTCAAGCTTGTATTCTTCCTGTTCGTATTGGATGTCCCTCAGTTTAAACTCTTGCTCCTGTATCTCCTTGTTTAGTGCATCCCTGGCTTCGTATAGTTCATCGAGTTCATATTGAGAATAGTCGAACATCATGGCTTTACCTCTGCAAAGATTGCCTTCATATCTTCGATGAATTTCAATACATTGTTTGTGCAAACGTATCCTATTGTGATTGTATTTTCAAAGATGAAGTTATCCTCTTTATTTATTTCCGTGTAAGTTATTGGTATTTTGTTTGATACTAGACCAGAAAAAAAGTCAATCATTCCTTCACCTTACCTTTATTATATTTGTTCAGTATGGTATTGATTTCATTTATGAGTGCATCCATCTCTTTAGGATTGTTGGCTGGTAGTTCCTTACAATGCCATATGCCTGAGTTGTTCTGGCCGCAGATTATCTTTGTTTCGTTTATGACGATGTATTTTTCAAACATGAGTTTATATCTCCTCCACATCAGTTCTGTACTTGCAGAATTTGTTGCGGTATTTCCAGATTGCCTTGATTGCGGTCTTTGTTTCCTCATTGCATCCTGTTATGTCTAGTCTTGTGATATGTGCAATCAGTTGCCATATAAGGCGTTCATCAACCTTCATCTTGAAACTTCCGCACCAAAGAGGGAAACAACTAAAATCAAGATTTGCGGACTTAAGATTTGCGGAATAAAGATTTGCGGACTCAAGATTTGCGGACTTAAGATTTGCGAACTCAAGATTTGCGGACTTAAGATTTGCGGACTCAAGATTTGCGGACTTAAGATTTGCGGACTTAAGATTTGCGGACTTAAGATTTGCGGAATAAAGATTTGCGGACTTAAGATTTGCGGACTCAAGATTTGCGGACTCAAGATTTGCGGACTTAAGATTTGCGAACTCAAGATTTGCGGACTTAAGATTTGCGGACTCAAGATTTGCGGACTTAAGATTTGCGAACTCAAGATTTGCGGACTTAAGATTTGCGGACTCAAGATTTGCGGACTTAAGATTTGCCATTTCAACATCGGGT
>Ga0315289_10002065_pt1 | contig 31051 bp, 25 predicted proteins | sample YL17G11_40_MG_FD_203452 | JGI IMG/M metagenome (GOLD analysis project Ga0315289, IMG submission 203452) | Sediment microbial communities from Yellowstone Lake, YNP, Wyoming, USA - YL17G11_40 | ecosystem: Environmental > Aquatic > Freshwater > Lake > Sediment | place: USA: Wyoming | collected... | reverse complement strand
CGAGACCTTGCAGCGAACAGGCGACCGCAGGCTCCAACTGGGAGCGGGACACTCAAGTCAAGAGCGACAGCGGAGACAGATAAGGAAAGACTTCGTCGGAATCAATTAGTCGGACAGGCTCCTAGGACAACGGGGGCAAACGGGACGCTCTTGAAATGTGATGAGTGCAGAACCTTATAATGACCGCCCAACAAGACAATCCAGCGGGCGTCTTGCAGCCGCCGCTGATTTCGGCGTTGGGAGCAGAGACGGGGGGCGGATCCGGGATTGGCAGTTGCTTTTGGACGCGGGCAGACTCGTGAAGGGCGGTCGTCAAATGGGTGGCGGGGCACGTCGGGGATGAAATTTGAATCTTTTGGTGGAAAGATGACGACGGGTGTGGTATAGTGCTGCCCGTCGTTGTCGGAAGGCTCTTTGACTCGGAAATAGGGGTATGAATTTACCGGCCGGGTCCCATGCAGGCCGAGCCCACGGCTTGCTCACAAGGAGCTCTATTTGAACTTGGGCGGGATACCCGCCTGCTTGCAGATTTCGTTAGCCGTGATCCGATCAAACTGTTTGTGGCGTTTGACCGGGACTACCTTGACGTCATTGGTGTAGATGGAGTGGTTGCCGCCCTCCCCGAGCAAGCGGAAGCCGTTCTCCTCCAGATACCGGACAAGGTCACGTCGCTTGACTGACACGCTCAACCTCTACGGGAAGTTGTTCAATGAGAGCGTTGCCTGGAGGGATTTCCCTGCCGAGTTGCCTGTATGCCAGGACCATCTCACGCAAGGCATCACGAAGCATGGCTCGGCATTCCTCGAGATCCTTGCCTTCCGTAACCACCTCAGGCCATTCGACCAACTGCCCCATGTAGCCGGAGTCAATCTTTGTGTATTTAGCGGTGTAGTTAACCATCAATGCGCGGTCTCCCGAATGGGTTATGGATCTACCAGTACTGTAGTCTCTTGGCAGAGATTTGTCAAACGGCAATAGGGAATGGCTCGGTCGTTCCCCACAATTCGGTCTCGAATGCCCGTTGCGCCGGGGGTGAACCATGGTCCCGGCGGGATCGTACAATTAACGGCGAGTGGGAGAGGAAATCCGAATCTTTTGGTGGAAATAGCGGCCGCCTCTTGGTATACTTCCATTCGGCAGAGTTTGGTAGAATACGGTAGAAGCAGGTTGCGAACAGCTTCGGTTGGTTGGCAGGCTCTTTGACTCGAGAATAGGGGTAGGGATTTACCGGCCGGGTCCCATGCAGGCCGAGCCCGTGAACCTGGTCAGGCGGGGAACCGAGCAGCCATAAGCGGACGCTTAGCCGTGTGTGGGGTTACCCGGCCGATCTTTTTTCATTTATGATTTACGATTTACTATTTACGATTTCAACGGGAGGGGAGGACTATGGATCGGCACGAGTTGATGGAGAGGATCAAGCAGTTTGCCCATCGGTGTGTGAAATTGGCTCTGGCGTTACCCGATACCCCACTCGGGCGGCATATCAAATCACAGTTCATTCGCTGCTCCACAGGTGCGGCGGCAAATTATCGGGCCGCCTGCGTCGCACAATCAAGAGCCGCTTTTGCAGCCAAGCTGAGCATTGTCATTGAAGAGGTCGATGAATCCTGCTTCTGGATGGAATTCATCATAGACGAGGGCCTACTTGCGAAAAAGCGGGTCGCTCCGCTCCTTGCTGAAGGTGAGGAGTTGAAGTCGATCTTCATCGCGGCAAGGCACACGACTAAAAGCAATCATAAATCGTAAATCATAAATCGTAAATTCTATGGCTTACACCGTTCTGGCAAGGAAATACAGGTCGCAGACGTTCGAGGATGTGGTCGGGCAGGACCCGATCGCCCAGACGCTGAGGAATGCCATTGAGACCGGCCGAGTCGCGCACGCCTATCTGTTCAGCGGTACGCGAGGCGTCGGCAAGACCACCATGGCGCGGATCCTGGCGAAGGCGCTCAACTGCCGGGCCTTCGAGGAACCGACGACGAAGCCCTGCTGCAAGTGCGACAGTTGTGTCGCGATCAGCACCGGCGAAGACATCGACGTGATCGAGATCGACGGGGCCTCGAACCGGGGCATCGACAATATCCGGGAGTTGCGGGAGAACGCCATCTACCGGCCCGCCCGGGCCCGCTACAAAATCTACATCGTCGATGAAGTGCACATGCTGACGAAGGAGGCCTTCAACGCCCTGCTCAAGACGCTGGAGGAGCCGCCGGAGCATGTGAAGTTCATTCTGGCCACAACCGAGCCGAACAAGGTGCTCGCGACGATTCAGTCGCGGTGTCAGCGGTTCGATTTCCGCAACATCACTCCGAAAGTGATCGCCGAGCAGCTCAAATCGATCCTCAAGAAAGAGAAGATCAAGTACGAGGACGACCTGATACTGCCTTTGGCCCGTATGGCAAACGGCTCGATGCGCGACGCCTTGAGCCTTCTGGACCGGCTCATCAGCACGGGTGCCCAGCCTCTGACCTCGCACCTCCTGGAGGAGTTCCTCGGCCGGCCGAACGCCGAGAAGGTTCACCGACTCGTCGAAAGAATTGTTGAGGGCGACGCGGCCGGAACGCTCACGGCGACCGAGGATCTGCTCTGCACCGGACTGAGCGAGGCCCAGATCGCCGACGCCCTGATCGAATCCATGCGGGACCTCCTGGTGCTCCGGTCGGCAGGCCCCGACACCGACCTTCTGATTCTGACCGCCGACCAGAAAGAGAAAGCGAACGAGCTGGCGCAGAAGTTCGATGCGGCGGCTCTGATCTACAATATCACAGCCCTCGAAAAACTCCGCTGGACGATCAAGAACAGCGACACGCCCAGGGCCCTGCTCGATGCCTCCCTGCTGCGATTCGCACTGAGCGAACACTTCATGAACGTCGATGAGCTGATGTCCCGCGCTGCGGGCGGCCCGGCCCCCGCCGTTAAAAAAAAAGTCCCCATAGAGAGTAAGCCGACCCTCAAGCCCCCTGCTGCCCCCGTCCGCCGGCAAGAGGAGGAATGGGAGCTGGGTTCGAAACCGAGCGAGCCCAAAGCGCCGGCCGCTGCGACCAATCTGGCTGAAGCCTGGCCCGAGGTTCTGGCAACCATCGCCGGGAAACTAGGTAACGGCACGGCCAGTCTGCTCAACGGCTCCTCGCCGCGCGAACTCAAAGACAACGTGTTGATCCTCGAGTTTCCCGTCGGTGCCCGAATCCAAAAGCAGATGTGCGAGAGCAACGGACGGGCGGAGCAGATTGCCGCGGTCCTGAGCGAGCATCTGGGCACGCCCGTACGTATTAAATTTGAGCTGGCTGCCGAATCACAGGTTGAGGGCACGAACGATCGCACGAAGCCAAAGCCGAATGGTCAGAAGCGATACGAAATTCTCAACGATCCGGCGGTCAAGAATATTCTCGTGGGCCTCGATGCGACCATCACGGGAATCGAAGAAAACCAATGATCCATAAAAGTACGAAAGTAGATCGTTTTGCTTTATGAGTAACGCGTATACCGCAACCTTGAACCGGCTCATTGAAGAGCTGGGAAAGCTGCCCGGCATCGGACCGAAATCAGCCGAGCGCCTGGCGTTTCATCTCCTGAAGTCCGATACCCCGTCGGCGCTGGCCCTGGCCGACGCGATCCGGGACGTCAAGACCCGGATCAAGCGCTGCCGGACCTGCTGCAATCTGTCCGAGGCTGAGCTGTGCCAGGTTTGCTCCGACCCCCGCCGGGATAAGACCTCGATCTGCATCGTCGAGCAGCCGAAAGACGTCATCAGCCTCGAAAAGACCGGGGCGTGCAGATGGCTGTATCACGTCCTCGGGGGGCACATCGCCCCGCTGGAAGGGATCGACGCGAGCGACCTGACGATCGACAAGCTCGTGGAACGGGTCCGCGGCGGTGAGGTCAAAGAAATCATCATGGCGACCAACCCGAACCTCGAAGGGGACGGCACGTCGCTGTACATCAGCTCGCTCCTGCGGCCGCTCGGCGTGAAGATCACCCGGCTGGCCCGCGGACTGCCGACCGGCAGCACCATCGAATACGCCAGCGGCCGAATCCTGGCGGACGCCATCCTCGGCCGGCAGGTGCTCGATTAACCCACCAGTGCGGCATACAGAATTGCTGAAGCGACGGGCGGTTGTTGACGAAAATCAGGCTGAGGCTATCATAAGTTGGCAGTTGAAACGACGAGCAGCGTCTGGAGTGCACAGGTGATTCCATGAAGCTGGAAATGTCAGGACAGATGCGGATGGAGCAGCGGATGAAGCTCGCTCCGCATATGATCCAGTCCATGGAGATTCTTCAGCTTCCGATCCTCGCCCTCCAGGAACGCATCGAGCAGGAACTCAACGGCAATCCGGTCCTCGAATTGGAGGAGGCCGGCAATCCGGATGAAATCGAGACGCCGCCGGAGACCGCCCCGGAGAAGGACACCGGCGAGAAGGCTCTCGTAGTCGACACGGACAACAATAAGGCGGAGGACTTCGAGCGGCTGGAGAGCATCGAGGACGATTTCAAGGAGTTCATCGATCAATCCGGCCCTTACCACAGTCGCCGGAACGATGACGAAAAAGACCCGAAACAGGAAGCGCTCAAGAATGCCGCCGCCCTGCCCCAGTCACTGCACGATTATCTGACCGACCAGTGGCGACTCGTGGACGCGGAGGAGCCGGTCAAGAGAGCCGGCAGTGCCATTATCGACTACATCGACGCGCGCGGCTACCTGAGTGTCCCGCTGGAGCAGTTGCATAACAAGGACCAGAAGGGTTTCACACCCGACCACCTGAAAGAGGCTCTGCGCCTCGTCCAGCAGATGGACCCGCCCGGCATCGGGGCGCGGGACCTGCGAGAGTGCCTGCTGCTCCAGATGACGCAGAGCAGCGAGGATATGAGCTTTGAATACCGCCTGATCGCAGACCACATGGAGGCACTGCTCGAGAACCGTCTGCCCGAGATTGCCAGGAAGATGGATTGCAGTATGGAGCGACTCAACCGCGCCATCGAGCGGCTGAGCAAGCTGGACATCTCGCCGGGCCTGCAGATCGGCCGCAACGAGAGCATTCCGATTACCCCGGACGTCATTGTCGAATCGCCTGATGGGTCGGAGGATTTCAAGGTCCGGCTCGCCGACCGCGGTCTCCCAAGTTTGCGCCTGAGCCCTTACTACCTGCGCATGGCCGAGGACAGCCACGTCAGCGACAACACACGCAAATTCCTCCAGAACAATATCCGCTCGGCTCATTGGATCATGGAGGCCATCGAGCAGCGAAAGAATACGCTTCTCAAGGTGGCGCAGGCCATCGTCCGCTATCAGCGGGACTTCTTCGAACAGGGTCCTCTCTATCTGCGTCCCCTTCCCATGTCGAAAGTCGCCCAGGACGTGGGTGTCCATCTGGCCACCGTCTCGCGCGCCGTTTCCGGCAAATATCTGCAGTGCGGATGGGGGATTCTGCCCCTGCGCAAATTCTTCAGCGGCGGAACGGAGGACACCGGCGGGCAGGCTCATAGCTGGGAAGCAATTCGCGTCCAGCTCCAGCAGATCATCGATGAAGAGGACAAGACCGCCCCGCTCAACGACGATCAGATCAAAGAGAAACTGGCCCAGGCGGGCATTCCGAAGCTCGCCCGGCGCACCGTGGCCAAATACCGCAAATTGATGAACGTCCCCACCGCCAAGTTCCGCAAGAAGTATTAGCTTTCCGGCGCCCGGATCCCTCGCCGATGCTCAGGATGACCAGTCGCGTTGACAGGCATTTCATCATCACATCGGCCACTAAGCGGCGCGGAAACTCGCCATCACGATGACCTCACGTGCATCGCCTCTGGAAACCTGATGTGCGATCTTCTCACGTGTTGGAAAGCCTTTCGGCTTGACCGGTGGGTCCCCGTCTGTTACCCTGCTCGGGCTGTTTACGTGTTGGGGCCCTTTGTTTGTGTCGTCGGAGACGCCGAGCGGGTCACATCCGGGGGGCGACGCCGAACACGAATCGTCAATCGGAGAGATGTGCTGCGATGAAAGACTTCACGCAGATGTTCAGGTATATCTGGCCGCAGTGGCCTCGAATCATCGTCGTCGTGGTCAGCGCTGCCGTCATTGCCATGCTGCTTTCCCTGAGCTTCATGACCATCATCCCGCTGCTGAAGGTCATGCTTGGCACCGAGGGTCTCCACGGCTGGGTGGACCGCAAGACCGCCCAATCGTTCTATGGGATTGAGTTCGATGTCCCCAAGCCATCGCAGTTGACGGAAGGAATCGATCTGTCCCTGCGCACCCACCTGCTCGTCGTAGATGTCAAGAAGGGCAGCTTGGGCGAGAAGGCCGGTATCCGCCGGTGGGACCGCATTGCCGATGTTAACGGCTTCACCCAACGGCACGATACGGAGGTCCCCTACACGCGACTGCTGCAGGAGTTGGCTACTACCACACAGGATGCGGTAACGATCGAACTGAGACGTCCGCAGGGCGACAGCTTCACGAGCCAGCAGGTCCTGTTGCCGACCCCCTACAACCGGAACCTCGCCGGCAATCCTGAATGGAAGCGGCTCCCGGGTCTCCAATGGCAGGCGGAAGGGGCGGCGGCGCGGGCGGCGCAGCGGCTCGTCCGCTTTCTGCCCCGCGAGCAGACCCGCGAAAACCAGGTCAAGGCGGTGCTGATGATCGTGCTTGTGATCGGTGCCATCACCGTCGTCCGGTGCACCGCCAAGTATTACCAGGACTACCTGGGCCAGAAGATCGTCGAGGTCGGCATCAATCGTCTGCGAGAGGATATCTTCGAGCGCCTGACGCACATGCCCATAGGTGTTTTCGCGAATGAGCGGCCGAGCGACATAATCAGCCGGATCGTGCGCGACACCATCACCATGGGCTCGGCCATCCGGGTGCTGCTGGGCAAGGCGCTGCGCGAGCCCATGAACGCCATCTTCATGCTCGGCGTGGCCATGTGCATCAACTGGCAGTTGACCCTTGTCTTTCTGTGCGCCGCCCCGCTCGTCCTCCTGCTCATGGGGAGCTTCGGTTCCAAGATGAAAAAGGCCACGCGACGCTCCCTGGTTGCCAGCTCGCAGATGCTGGCCAAGCTGCAGGAGGCGGTGGCCGGCTTGCGAGCCATCAAAGTATATAACCAGGAACAATACGAGCAGAAGCTCTTCCAGGATATCAACGACCGGCTGCTGAAACAGTTGCTCAAGACATCGAAGGTCGAGGCGGCCACCCAGCCCGTGCTCGAGGTGCTGGGGATGTTCGCCGCTTCCGCCGCGCTGGTCATCGGTATGGACTGGGTCGCCAGCGAAAAACTCGACGGCCCGGAATTCCTGGCCCTGCTCGTGCTTCTGGGCGCTGCGGCGGAAGCGGCGCGGAAAACCAGCGACATCTGGACCCGGATTCAGCAGGCCAATGCCGCCGCCGAACGGGTTTTCGCCATTCTGGACCAGCCGACCGAGGCGGAGAAGCCGAACGCCGTCGTTCTTGCTCCGGCGCGAGAGAGGATCGAGTTTCAGGACGTCGTCTTCACGTACCCCGGTGCCCAGCAGCGGGCGCTCAACGGCATCAATCTGGTCGTGGCGGCTGGCCACAACATTGCGATTGTCGGCCCAAACGGCTCGGGCAAGACGACGCTCGCCAATCTGCTGCCACGATTCTACGACCCGGATTCCGGTCGCATCCTGATCGACGGCTGCGACATCCGCGACGTCACCCTCCAGAGCCTGCGCAACCAGATCGGCATGGTGACCCAGCAAACCATCAGCTTCAACGACACGATTGCGGCCAACATCGGCTACGGCCGCAACGGAGCCACCCAGACGGAAATCGAGGCCGCCGCCCGGCGGGCCTACGCCCATGAGTTCATCAGCCAAATGCCCAAAGGCTACGAGACCGTGATCGGCGAGCAAGGCACCGGGCTCAGCGGTGGCCAACTGCAAAGAATCGTCATCGCCCGAGCCATCCTCAAGAATCCGGCCATCCTCCTCTTCGATGAAGCGACCAGCCAGATCGACGCCGACAGCGAGGCGAAGATCCACGAGGCCATTGAAAAGGTCATGCGAAATCGAACGACGTTCATCATCGCGCACCGCTTCAGCACGGTCATCACCGCGGACGTCATCGTGGTGATGGACGGCGGACGGATCATCGCCCAGGGCCAGCATGAGGAGCTGATGCGGAGCTGCGCGGTGTACCAGGCCCTCTACGAGACACAACTGATCAAGGCGTGAACGCCGGCAGGTATGCCCGAGCACGCCGTCATGCCCCCTCAGGAGAAAGAAATATCCTCAGCAATGAACATTCCGCGGCAGTCTTACCTATATTCTGAAGCGGACGTATTCAGCGGGGACCGAGTTTTACAGACCACGTGAATCCGTCACGTGTATGGATCCATATCGATTAACAATAGGAATGGGTTGTTTCCGGGTATAGACGATGTCGCAACGTACAAGAGAGAAGAAGGCACACGATTTATTCAAGAGATACGAAGGTAACCCCATCTTGAAGCCGGAAGACTGGCCGTATCCGGCCAACGCGGTCTTCAATCCGGGAGCCGTCAGGCTCGACGACCAAATCCTGCTGCTGGCCCGCGTCGAGGACATGCGGGGCTTCTCTCATCTGACGGTCGCCCGCAGCCCCAACGGCTTTACAGACTGGCAGATCGATCCGGATCCGACGATGACCGCCGACCCCAGCTCGCAGGAAGAGCGCTGGGGCCTCGAAGACCCTCGCATCGTCTGGCTCGAGGAGCAAAAGGCATTTGCCGTTACGTATGTCTCCTTCAGCGAGGGCGGCCCGCTGGTTTCCCTGGCAATTACAAAGAACTTTCGCACCTTCGCGCGGCTCGGCGCCATGCTGCCGCCGGAGGATAAGGACGCCTGCCTGTTTCCACGGCGGTTCGATGGCCGATTCGCCCTGATCCACCGCCCCATCGTGCGCGGCGAGGCCCATATCTGGCTGAGCTTCTCCCCCGACCTCAAGCACTGGGGCGACCACCAACTGCTCATTCACACGCGCCATGCTTACTGGGACTGCCACCGCGTCGGTCTGGCGTGCCAGCCCATCGAGACACCGGAGGGCTGGCTCGTTTTCTACCACGGCGTTCGCTCGACTACGGCCAGCCAGATCTACCGCCTCGGGCTGGTGCTGCTGGATCTGCAGCACCCATGGAAGATGCTGCACCGAAGCGCGGAATGGATCCTCGGGCCGCAAACCATCTACGAGCGCGTCGGCGACGTCGGTGACGTGGTCTTCCCGACCGGCGCCATTGTCAGTCATGAGACGGACGAGCTTCACATGTACTACGGAGCGGCGGATTCGACCATCGCCGTCGCTTCAGCCAAGCTCAGCGAGGTGCTCGAGTATATCCTCTCCAGCCCCGAACTGCACCATTGACGGCATGGAACACCTCAGCATCCGTCCGATAACCAACGGCGAAGGCAACTATTCGAGCGCATCCTGCAAAAAGGTGACGGAAAACCCGTTACCGCGACCTCTCTGCGCGCCCCTTTATATAAGACAGGATGAGTGTCAAATTGGAGGCACGCGCGGAGGCCAAATGAGCCGTTTCTGAAGGGGCAAACTATGAAAACCAAAGCGTCAGTCGTCGTGTGCGGAATCGCCATGCTGCTCGCAACCACCCTCTTGGTTGGAGCCGATCCTGCGCCTCGTGAGGGCACTCGCTGGGAGTACGGAATCTATACCGAATCTCCCGGCAACTACGAATGGCGACAGGCCAACCAGCGGGTCCAGGCCACCAATCCGACCTTCTTCTTCGAGCGGATGGACTTCCCCACCCCCATTGAGGTGCGCTCCAACACGGGGCAGCAGCAGGCGCTGCTCCTCGACTACCTGGGACAACAAGGCTGGGAACTCGTGGATGTGGCAATCGCTCACGGCCAGCGCGACATCTACTGGTTCAAACGGCCCAGATAGCCCGACGCAGGCCACCTCTGCTGTTACGGAACGTCCTGGCCCAGGGAGGCCCGGCGGATTTCGAACCATTGCTCCGATGTCATTTCGAGGTCGAGCGCTGCTACGGCGCTCTTGATGCGGGCCGCATCGCCCGTACCGAGGACCGGCACAAACTGCACGGGATGCTTGAGGACCCAGGCAATCGCCACCTGGTCCATCGAAGCACCGCCCAGTTCCTGCCCAACGCTCCTGAGGGTCTCCCGGAGGCACCGGGCACGTTCCGAATCTTCACGGAACAGCCCGCCGCCGCCCAACGGTGACCAGGCCATCGGCCGAACGTCCAATTTCTGACAGAGATCGATGCTGCCGTCCGCGTGGGCGCCCGGATTCATCACCGAGTACTCAATCTGGTTGGTAACCAGCGGAACGTCCAGCTTCGACGCCAGCAGCTCAAATTGCAGAGGCAGGAAGTTCGAGACGCCGAAATGGCGCACCTTGCCGGATTCCTTCAGTTCGACGAACGCCTCGTTGACCTCCCGAGGGTCTATGAGCGGATTGGGCCGATGAATCAGCAGCAGATCGATGTAGTCCGTGCGCAGACATCGGAGCGAGTTCTCCACTGACGCGACGATGTGGGACCGGCTGGTATCATAGCATTTGATCCTGTGATGCGGTCTGCTCTTCGAGACCAGCTTGATGCCGCACTTGGTAACAAGCTGTATCCCGGACCGTTCAATCCGGGCTTCGGCGAGCGCGGACCCGAAAAGCCCTTCGCACGTGTAATCGCCATAGATATCGGCATGGTCAAAAGTAGTGATCCCGCACGCCAGACAGCTATGGATCAACTCGACGATCTCCCGTTTGCTCTTGTCCCACTCGGCGAGACGCCACAGCCCATGAACGATCCGCGAGACGCGCGGACCCTGTTGCGACAATGCGATCTGAGGAACCATCCGTCCGTACTCCACAACGTTCATTCTGCACAACCGGCCGCCGCTGGCTCAGTCGTCGGGGGCATGATACACGGACGTGAGATCATGCACAACTGCCCCCAGCGTTTTTCCAGCGTACCCTTGCGCATACGGCAGGTAGGAAATAGGACGACCGCGAAGCCAACTCCTCTTAAGCCAAGTTTGCGCAGCCTACCCATGCTCACATGCCCACCCCAATAAAAAAGCCAGATTCCAAAGAGAATCTGGCTTCGGAGGAGGGTGATGAAAAGCTATTTGTTGGCCTTCGTAAAGGCTTCGGTCACTTCCGCGACAATCCACTACTTAACATCGTAGAAAGCGACGCAAAATCTTTAGCAAAAACCTGCAACACAGGCAAAATTATGCTTTTCCTGCCGAAATTCAAGGACTAAATTATGAAATCGTCAAAATTCTCGCGGCTCGCTCGAAAATGGTCGTATTTTCGACCTTTAACTTAGCCATTCTACGACGGCCTGTAAGTTCTTGTTCTGCCGTTATAACCGAAAACTTGTTAATTCTCCGGACGCTGAACGATGACCAGCCGCATTACAATTGCCGAACTGTTTAAAGCCAAGCAGGAGCGGCGACCCATCGTGGCCGTCAGTTGCTACGACTACACGACCGCCCAGCTCGTCTCTCAAGCCAACGTCGAGATGATTCTGGTCGGCGATTCGGCTGCACAGATGATGCTCGGCTTTGACTCGACCCTGCCTGTAACGATGGACTTCATGGTGACGATCACCGCTGCGGTGCGACGGGCCGCCCCAAACGCCTATCTTGTCGCGGACATGCCTTTCCTATCTTATCACCTCGGCATTGCCGAGGCGATCCGCAACGCCGGACGTTTCCTGACGGAAGCCGGCGCGCAGATGGCCAAGATCGAGGCAACCGAGGCATACATCGATACTGTCAAAGCCGTCAGCGATGCCGGCATTCCCGTCATGGCACACATCGGAATCCTCCCTCAGAGGGTGGCGGCGGTTGGTCGGTTCCGCGCGGAAGCAACAACTGCGGAAGCAGCGGTCGGGCTCGTCAACTTAGCTGAACGCATGATCGCCGCCGGCGCCAGCGCCCTTCTTATCGAAGGCACGGCTGCTGAAGTCGCCCAGATCATCACCGCCAAGTCCGAAGTGCCTGTGATTAGTTGCGGCTCCGGCTCCGGCTGCGACGGCCAGATTCTCATCGCCCCCGACATCCTGGGGCTTTCGTCCGGGCATCCACCCAAGTTTGCCAAGGCGTATGCCGATCTGGGGGCTCGCTCCGTGGCGGCTTTTCAGAAGTACGCCGACGAGATCAGGGCGGGCCGGTTCCCCGACGCCGAGCACAGTTATCACATGAAACGCGGCGAGCTCGAGCGGCTCCAAGAGTTCCTACGCAAGAGCACGTAGTCTCCGCCCGTTTATTGGCTCAACGGCGCCAGGCTTGCTTCCGCGGTTCCGCCATACATGCCCATATCAATCCGCCGGTTCACGACCTCATCGGTAGCACCGCCGGGGATCGTCAGAGGCTCAGCGAACAATTCGGACGCAGGGTCGCCGGCGTCGATGCAGGGACTGGTGACCTCGTCCGACACCCAGGCGCTTTGTGCGGCGTTCCAGCGCCGGCCCTGGCTCTGGAGATGATAGTCGCCCGGCACCCAAGCACCGCTGACGGAGCCAAGTCCGCCCATAGAATCCGCAGGGTTAGCCCAATGCCCTGAGGCAACGAACTGCGGGTCCGCATCGATGTTGCCGTCGCCCGACCAGCTCCCCTGCACATCCGAGTAGGAGACCGTGGCGCGCGTACTGTCGATCTGAGGGATATCCGCACTAAGGCCGTTGAAGTAAACAATCGAATTGGCTACGGTGGGGGCAAATGCATTGATGCCCTCCCGCAGGTTCTCCACCACCGTGCAGTTGACGACCGTCGGCCTTCCACCATGAATGCCTTGCTCACGGTTCGCGGCAATGAGGCAGTTGCGGATGGTGGCTTCCACTTGCTTCGTTACCCGTCCCGTTGTCGCGGGGATGGTCATTTCGATGCCCGCGCCGTTATTGGCCGTGATCCCACAGAAAGTGATCGTCGGATTGCTCGCGCCGAGCAGCCTCAGGCCCGCATTGAGATTGCCCGTGATGGTGCAACGGGTAATCGCCGGCGACGTGCTGTAGCAGAGTATTCCCTCGTTTCCGCCGGTGATTGTGAATCCGGCAAGTACGCTACCGGCGCCCTCGCGTTCGGCGAACGTCGCGATGTTGCCGTGGCCACAAAGAATCGTTGCCGCCACGACAGCCGGATCGTTCGGGTCCGTGGAGCGAACCGTCAGGGCCTTTCCCGAGAAGTTGATCTTCTCCTCATAGATACCTTCCGGCACAATGATCTCATCGCCATTATCGGCGTCGCTGACGGCGTGCTGGATGTAGTTATACCGTCGGCCCGTCCGACTGTTCTGCACGCGCCCCTCCGGGTCGGAGTAGCCGAACCCGAGCGACAATCCCTGTGCCGGCCCGTACGGGCTGGCCAGCCAGACCAGCGTCCGGCCGTCCAGCGCCGGCACCATGCCGATGCGCAGGTCCGGCAGATCGGCATTCAGAATGCCGTGACTCCGCGTAATGCACGCCAGCCGGAGCTGGCTGCCCACCACGCCCTCCGCGTAAACGACCAGGCCGTCATCGAGCGCCGGCTGCTGCTGCATCCTGGAGGCGCGGACCACGGCGAATTCGCGAATGTTCTCCCAATCGGACAAATCAGCTCCATAAATGTCGCCCTGGTCGTTGCGCTCATCGGTCCAGACCACCAGTCGGCCGGAGACCGCCGGGTCATACTGGCGCGCGGGATGATCGCACACAGTAACGACCTTGATGTGATTCAAGTCGGAAATATCAGCGGCGTAGATGTTCCCGCCGCCCTCCCAGACGACGATATTGCCGCAGATGTCCACGACGCTATCCACATCGCCTGTCGGGTCGCTGAAGGGGAAGGGATCGCGCCGACTGACCCCCGTGGCCACGGTGAAGTAGACCGGCTTGTCCCAATCGCTCAGGTCGGCCCCGCAGATGTCATAAGGCGTGTTAAACCACTTGTCGGGCACATTCCTGTCGATGTCCAGATGCTGCACCCAAACCACTTTGCGACCCGACACGGCGGGATGGCCGAACGAGCTGGTGTCACTGCGCGCCCGCAACTCCCGCAGGTCGCCCGTGGCCAGGTTGCGGACAAAGATGCTCGTGCAATCCGGTCCAAGCGTGCCGGTGAAGAACGCCCCGCCCGACCAGACGACCAGATCGCCATCAATCTTCGGCTGGATGTTTATGCCGCCCATGACGAAGGTCTCCGTTTTACCCGCAATCAGGTCCTTGCAGGCAATCTCCCAATTGTAGGTCGTCGTGCCTGCCACCACGTACACGACTCTCACGCCGGAGACATCGGGCTGAAAAGCACTCGTCGGCTGCTGGGCAGCCCCCACGTTGACGGTCTGGGCGCTGATCGCCACGTGCGTGGCAACGCCTCGAACCCGGCTCGGCTCACTCTCCGCAAAACCGTCGCTCACAACCAGCTCAAACGCATATTGGCCCTCGGCTTCCACCGAGAAAGTCGGCGTGGCCGTGTCGACACCCTGCAGGTCCACCGTCGGTCCCTCCAACTGCGTCCACCGGTAGCTCAGCCGGTCGATCTTGTCGGGGTCCCAGGAGCCTGTGCCGTCCAGGGTCACCTGCCCCGGCGCTGCCCACGTCTTATCCGCACCCGCGTTGGCCACTGGAGCCTGATTGCCGGCGACCAGAACGAGAACCTGGTCCGGCTCACTGTTGTAGCGGTCATCGCCCACGACCAACTGGAAAACGTACTCGCCCGAGGCCGGCGGCGCAAACGTCGGCTTCATGCTGTTCGGATCGTCCAGCGCCGCAGCCGGCCCCTGCACCTGGCTCCACCGGAAAGTCTTCACGCCGCACGGATCGTAAAAGAAGCTCTCGCTCCCGTCGAGCGTCACGGCTTGCAGCGGCTCCAGGACATGCCGGTCGAACCCGGCAGAGGCAACCGGCTTGACATAGCCGACGTACTCATCCGCACCGATATCGATCCGAGCGCCATAGATTCGGGCCTGACCGTCGATATCCTTCAAGCCCGCTGCCACGGCATACTCCGGATCGCCCGCGTTGATGCAGGGCGATTCCAGCGTCAGATGGTAATCGCTGTTGAACGGGTTCAGAAACAGCGGGTCCCCGGACATGTTGCCTGCCGTACCCGTCTGGTCCGCCTGATCGCCCACCGTTATCTGGCCGTTCTGCGGGTTGACGGTACCGTAGTTGCTGGGAAAATTGTCCCAGACATCGTTGAAGGCGAAAACGGCATCCTCAAAGTTGCCCTGGCAGAGCACGCCATTGCCCGAGAGAGCACCGCAGATGATGTTATTGAATACGCGGGAGCCACCCTGAGATACGATCAGGAGAAGGACGTTGCCGCCGTAGTCAGAGGCCGGCTGGCCGATCGCATCGCCGAGTCCGCAGTCGTTTCGGACGATGGTATTGTTGTAGAGGGAGCCGGAGAACATGCAGACGCCGCCGCCCTCGTAGGATGAGTTCTCGCAGATCACGTTATTGCTGATGATGGGCTCGCCGAACCAGCAGAGTATGCCGCCCCCAATCCAGGCACTGTTGCCTTTGATGGTGTTGTGGGTGATCGTGGGGCTGGACTCGTAGGTGCAGATGCCGCCACCGAACGCAATATTAGCCTGTTGGCCCATCACATCGAATGTGCCGATATTACGGGCAATCACATTTTTCGTGATGGTAGGCGAGGCGTGGAAACAGAAGATGCCTCCGCCGCCGAACGCCCTGGCCCCGCTGACCTGACTGGTAAGTTCCTGACTGAAGGTCCCGACCCCGCCGGTGATAGTGAAGCCCCTCAGCACGGCGTTGGGCCCCTCGCCGTTCTCGAAGGTCACGACGGTGCCATCCTCCTCGGCGTTGAGAATCGTGTAGCCCACCACCTTGGGATCGTTGGGATCGGTGCTCGTGACGAGGATGTTCTTGCCCCCGAAATTGATCGTCTCGTAGTACACGCCGGGTGAGACCAGCACCACATCGCCGTCGACGGCCGCGTCGATACCCGCCTGAATCCGCGGGTATTCGGCGGGAACCAGCCGCGTGGCCGCGGAGGCGGTGATGGTGGCAACACACAACGCAACGACTGCTGTTGACAAGACCCTTCTCATTGACTCGCCCTTTCCGAATACATGTCCGTCGCACACATAGTAAGGGGGACCCTACCTCCGCGAAACTCGCCGGATGCCGCAATTATAGCCGGTGACGGCCGTTTCTGCAAGAATTTCGCGGGTCCGAACCCTCAGGTCCCTGCCTTTGCCCGCGCTTTCCTACTGCGCGTCTTCCATATCAGACGCACAACAGGCGTGCGCATTACTAAAAAAGGTGATGGCTCGACAGATATTTGCGACAGGAACAGATGCGGATTGGGGAAAAACAGGCACTTTGCCCGTCCCTTCGCCGGCTCAAGTCAAGGGACGGCCGCAACGTGAATCAGCCTTTGCCACGCTCCGGCACAGGCAGTCCAAGCTCGGTCAGGACTTTTTTCATGTCCTCCCAGACGTAGCGACGATTCTGCTCGCTGTAGTTCCGCAGCAGATAGGCGGGATGGAAAGTGGCCATGAGCTTCACGGGCGGCCGGCCGATGCCGCTGTAATATTCATGGAACTGGCCCCGCAGTTGGCCGATTGCCTTGACCGTGTTGAGCAGGGTCTTCGCCGCGTGGCCGCCCAAGGCCACGATGATATCCGGGTTGATGGCCTCGATTTGCCTTTGCAGATACGGCAGGCAGTTGATGATCTCGTCCGGGCGAGGCTCGCGATTCTCGGGCGGCCGACACTTCAGGATGTTGCCGATGAAGACTTCCTCGCGCTTCAGGCCGCAGGCGGCGACGATCTTGTCGAGGAGTTGGCCCGCCCTGCCGACGAACGGCCGGCCCTGGGCATCTTCATCGGCCCCCGGGGCTTCGCCCACGAACATAATCCGGGCCCTCGAATCGCCTTCACCGGGCACGGGGTTCGTTCGCGTGGACCCCAATTGGCACTTGCGGCACTGCGCCACCTCGGCCGCCACGGCCTCAAGCTCCTTCCCAGCCTCGCCCGCCGACAGCAGATTGCGGATGCTGCTTTGCGAAGCGGCAATTCGCTGTACAGCACGAGCTGCAAGCTGGGGATCAGCAGGCGGGGATTCTGGGGCCGGGTCGCAATTGGCGTCCGACGCCTGAGGCTTGCCTCGGACAGCAAATCCCGTGAAAAAGCCTTCCATTTCCAGGTGCTGACGGGCCACCTTGTTCAGATCCACTTCCCTGATCATGGAAGATATTCTACCGCCGTCCAAGCCAAACGCAAGAGACGGTTCGGGTGCAGCGGATCGGGATTACGGACCCGTGATCCGATTAGGGTCGTCCGGCCATCTGGACGTGCCGCGTGCACTGGAAGCCTTCGCCCAACTTGCACCACACGCAGGAATCGGTAAAGTTCTTGGTCATCGTAAGCTGACCTTCACAGCCGCCGCAGAGTCGCTCCTCGCCCTTCTTCATCGGCCCGATGCATGGCGTGATCGTCATCGGGCAGATGTCAATGCACGTGTTGCAGGTCTTGCAGTAATCCGGCTTGCGATCGAATGGGAATCCGACCCGGCGGTCCTTGCCGCGACCGATGAAACCCAGGGCGTGCGCCTGCCACATCTCGCCGCAGACGCGCACACAGCGACCGCAGAGCACGCACTTGTCGTTCTGGAACGGGTAGCGCACGTTCGTCACGCCGCACCGGACCGCGATGTCCTGGATGGCCCGCGAGTTCGGGGCCTTGGCCACCAGCAGCTCGGCGATGTTGCGGCGGAGCCGCCGGATCTTCTCCGTATCCGTGCGGACGACCATCCCCTCGGCCACTGTCAGCGTGCAGGACGTCGTCACCTTCGACTTACCGCCGACAATGTTCTCGACAATACACAGCCGGCAGACGCCTATGTCGGACAGGCCGGGATAATGGCACAAATGCGGGATGCAGATGCCGTACTCCATGGCCGTATCGAGCACGGACGCTCCCTTGACCGCGTGAATCCTGGCCCCGTCGATGGTCAATGCAATGTGTTCTTGCATCTCGGTCTCCTCAGCAAACGCTTATCGCGTCGAAGTTGCAGACATCTTTGCAGATCCCGCACCGGGAACAAACGGTGTCGTCGACGGTGTGTGGCTCCTTCGACCGCCCGCGGATCGCTTTGTGCGGGCAGGCCTTCAGACAGGCCCCGCAGCCTTTGCAGACGCTGGGGTCGATCGCATACCGGATCAATGCGCGACACACGCCGGCCGGACACGCTTTATGGTTGATGTGCGCCTCGTACTCGTCACGGAAGTAGTGCAGCGTGGAAAGCACCGGGTTCGGGGCCGTCTTGCCGAGAGCACACAGGCAGGCTTGGGCCATCGTGTCCCCGAGGTCCTCCAGCAGCTCGATCTGCTCCGGCCGGCCGCGACCTTCCGTAATATCCGTCAGAATCTCGAGCATCCGCTCCAGACCCAGCTTGCACGGCACGCATTTGCCGCAGGATTCATCCTGCAGGAACGTCAGAAAGTATTTGGCGACATCGACCATGCAGGTGTGCTCATCCATGACGACCATGCCGCCGGACCCGACCATGGAGCCCGCCTCGGCCAGCGTATCGAAATCGACCGGCAGGTCGAACTTCGCGGCGGGCAGGCAGCCGCCGGAGGGACCGCCCGTCTGGACGGCCTTGATGGCCACGCCGTCGTATGCCCCGCCGCCGATGTCGTAGACGATTCTCCTCAAGGGCGTCCCCATGGACACCTCAACCAGACCCGTGTTCTTGACGCGGCCGGTCAAGGCAAAGATTTTCGTCCCCGTGCTTCCGTTCGAGCCCTTGGCGGCAAACCAGGCAGCGCCGTGGTTGATGATCAGGGGCACGTTGGCCCAGGTCTCGACGTTGTTGAGGCAACTGGGTTTGTGCCACAGGCCGTCTTGCACGGTATGCACGTCCTTCGGTCTGGGCTCACCCACCTTGCCTTCGAGAGAGTGCATCAACGCCGTGGATTCGCCGCAGACGAAGGCCCCTGCCCCACGGGCGACCTCGACATCGAAGCTGTGGCCGCTGCCCAGGATATTCTCGCCCAGGAGACCCCATTCGCGTGCCTGCTCGATCGCCTTACGGGTGTTCTTGACCGCCAGGGGGTATTCCTTGCGTACGTACACGTAGCCTTGATTGGCTCCCATGGCGTAGCTGCCGATCAGCATTCCTTCCAGAATGGCATGCGGATTGCCTTCCAGGACGCTGCGGTCCATGTAGGCGCCGGGATCGCCTTCATCGGCATTACAAATCACGAACTTCTCATCGCCGCCCGCGGCACGGCACTGTTCCCATTTGCGGCCGGTGGGATATCCACCACCGCCCCGGCCCCGCAGACCCGATTTCCTGATTTCCTCGATAATCGCCTCCGGCGACATGCCACTGAGGACCTTGACCGCTGCCGAGTAGCCGCCGATGGCGATGTAATCCTCGATATTGGACGGATCGATCCACCGATTCTGACCGAGCAGGGTGCGGTCCTGAGCCCGGTAGAATGGGATGTCGCCTTCCCGGGTGATTTTCTTGCCTGAGACGGGGTCGGTGTAGAGCAGTCGCTCCACCACCTCACCGGCGCGAATCGTCTTGCCGACAATCTCCGGGACATCTTCCGGTTTGACATGGCAGTACAGGATATTGGCCGGGTCGATTACCATGATCGGCCCCTGCTCGCAGAAACCATGGCAGCCCGTCAGCCGCACCGCGACGGAATCCACCAATCCTTTCGAGGCCAGCTCGGACTTCAGTGCCTCGGCCACCCGCGGACTGCTTGATGCCTGGCACCCGGTCCCGCAGCACATGGTCACGGTCGTGGCCGGCGTCTTCCGCGCCTGTGCGGATGCGCGAACGGCGGCCAGATCGGCAAACGTCTTGAGCTTAGCTCCCATGGGTCACCTCTTTCTCGGCGGCGTACACCGATGCCAGTAGCTCTCGCAGCTTGTTCGGCGTCATCTTGGGATGATATTCCCCATCCAGGACCACCACCGGACCCAGGGCACACGCCCCGAGACAGTTCACCCGCTCGAGGGTAAACATGCGGTCCTGCGTCGTCTGCCCGGGCTCGATCCCAAGCTCCCCTTTCACCTGGTCCAGCATGCGCGGGGCTCCTCGCACGTGGCAGGCGGTCCCCATGCAGACGGTCACGACGTGCCGGCCGCGGGGCCGGAGCGAGAACGCCTTATAGAAATGGGCCACGCGGGAAACCTCGATCAGCGGCACGCCCAGCTCTCTGGAAACCGCCGTCATGGCCTCCTGCGGGACATACCCAAACGCCTCCTGTACATCCTGGAGCACCTCAACAAGCTGCTGAGGCTGGCTGCGCCTGCCCTTCAGGATTCTCTCCAGCATTTCATTCGACATAGTCACCTCCCATGATTGTCTGGCAAGGCAAACGGAGCGGACACATGCGTGACTTCGATGAGGGGGCGTGCCCGGGCTCGGCCACCGTGCGCCCACGGCGAACCAGTGCTTGGCTACGCCCGACCGTGATATGGATTGGCTGTGCCATAGAAAGTCGAACCCAAATCTTGACAGGAACAAGGATAAGGGGTAAACAGGACAGCACAAATGCAACAATGATGCACTGTGATTGCCTATGTGATGTAGGCAATTCTATCCGACGTTGATGCCTACGGAATGCCCCCTTGAAGTAGGGAGGAAGGGCAGATATGAGTCAACACTCACCCAAACGGTCGAACCAGCGTCCGCCCCGCTTCGGTAAGGATAGTCTCGCCCATTGGTTCATTCCACCGACTAAGGAAGTGGACCCGGCAAAGGTAGAGATCGCCCTTCGTGAGCGAATCAAGGAATTGAATTGTCTGTATGGGATCACCCGACTGGCGGAGAGCGGCCTTGATTCGCTCGACGAGTTTCTCACCCGCGTGTGCCACATCCTGCCGCCGGCCTGGCAGTACCCGGAGGTCACCTGCGCGCGCATCAGCTTCCAGGAAAAAACCTATAGGACGCAGACTTTCAAGGTCACAAAGTGGCGACAGGCCGCCCAGATTCTGGTGTTCGGCGAGCCGGCCGGCCAGGTCGAAGTGTTCTACCTCAGGGAGCGGCCCGCCCTCTATGAGGGGCCCTTTCTGCGAGAGGAACGTGCGCTATTGGATGCGGTGGCCGAGCACATCGGCGCGGTGGCCATGCGTCTTTCCGCCGAGCAGAGACTCCAGGAAACCAACAAGCAACTGATGGTGGAGCGCGAGGCGTTGCGAGAGGCCAACGCGGCCCTGAAGGCCGTACTGGCACGGATCGAGGAAGAGAAGCTCAAAATCCGCAAGGATATCCAGGCCAACGTAGAAAAGGTTCTGATGCCGATTATTTACGCCCTGCTGACCGAGGTGTCCCCGCCGCAAAAACGCTACGTGGAGCTGCTCCGGGACAACCTGATGGAAATCTCCTCCCCGTTCATCAATCAGCTCATCGATAAGTACCACTCGCTGACGCCTACCGAAATCAGCATCTGCAACATGATCCGAACGGGGCTGCGCAGCAAAGAGATCGCCCAGACGCGGGGCGTCTCCGCTGCCACAGTCAGCCGGCATCGGGAGCGGATCCGACGCAAGCTCGGATTAGCCAATACGGACGCGAATCTGACAACCTTCCTGCAAACAACGATGTGAACGACACCGGCACTCGGCCGGATTCTGCCAAAAATGAAACAGGGCTCCTCATGCGAGAGTTGAGGAGCCCTGGCACACTGTCTATTCCGTGCGATTTCAGGAGTTGATGATCTTGTAAGCCTCAGCCTTGTAGGCATCCATGATGTAGGGAATACCGGAGACCTGAGCGGCTTCCGGAGTCAATGCCATCAGGTCGTCACGGTTGATCGTTGAGACCCGGAAGTTGCGGCTGCCGGCCATAAGCTGCTGCAAGCCAACCTTCAGTTTATCCGTGAAAGTGTAAAGGCCTATAGCGCCAAGAGGCAGCTCTCTGACGGTCTCTTTGCCGTACTTGGCCACCAGCTCCTCGTAGCAGACGAAGATTTCCTCGACGGTCGTGCCGAACGCGCTGACCGTCTTGGGCAAGCCATCCTCGCCGCCGTTTCCGTTCTTGAGCCATATCCCGATATTCTTGCCGACCATGCCGGGGATCATCAAAGCGCGGCCCATGCAGACCGCCTTGACGAACGGAGCACCCATGGCCAGAACTTTGAAGACGTGGTCTTCCGAGCTGAGCCCGCCGGCGATCGCGATGTCGGGAATAAACGCACCCTTGGCCGCCAGTTTCTGGCACAGATCGTAGGTCATGGCCTGCAGATAGAACGTCGGCACGCCCCACTCCTGCATCATCCGCCACGGGCTCATGCCCGTTCCGCCGGGGGCACCGTCAATGGTCAGCAGGTCCAATTTCGCATCCGAGGCCCACTTGATCGCCATCGCCAACTCGCGCATCGGGTAGGCACCGGTCTTGAGCGTCACACGCTTGGCACCGAGCTTGCGGAGACGCTCGACTTCCTTCATGAAGCCTTCCCGGTCCACGAAACCCAGCCGGGAATGTCTCTCGAAGTGCTTCAGGGCACCGTCCCGGAACGCCGCCTGGTTCGCCTCATTCGAGGGATCCGGGGTGACCAGGTATCCTCTCTTTTGCAGCTCGAGGGCGCGCTCCAGGGAATCGACTTGGATTTCGCCGCCGATGCACTTGGCGCCCTGCCCCCATTTCAATTCGACGCATTCGATGCCGAGCTTGCTGACCACGTACTCCGCGACGCCCAGGCGCGTGTCCTCGACGTTCATTTGAACGATCATATCGCCGTACCCTTCGTGGTACCGGCGATACTGCGCGACGCGCTCGGCCATGTTCGGGGACTTCTTCACCTTCCCGTTGGCATCCAGCTCAAGTCCCGGATCGATCCCGCAGACGTTCTCTCCGCAGACAGTCGTAATCCCCGATATCGCGGCGCCCACGGCAAACTGCTCCCAGTTCTTTCGGGCGATCTCGGTGGAGCCCAAGGCCCCGGTGAATACGGGCAGGCGCATCTTCACCTTCTTGCCGACGCCGTACTCTGTTTCCGTGTTTACCATCGGAAACAAGGTATTGTCCGGGTTCCCTACCGCTCCCTCGGTCAGACCTTTGGCCCCGAGCGCATAGCCGGCGATGTTCAGGTGCGAATAATCAACTGGGTAATTCTTGTCGGCACCGGCGGTCAGAGTGCCAAAGGGCCCGGGATAGATGACCTCCCGGCCTCGGAAAGTCGCCTTAAAAATCTCGCAGTTGCCCCGGCAGCCATCGATACATCGGGTACAAATACCCGAGACCGGTGAAACGCTGCGGGAGCGGTTCATCGTTTGCGTAGCTTCATTGGCATTGGGCTGTAGCAGATTCATACTTGGCTCCTTTTCATAACATTGCACTTGCGTACGATTAGCAGAGCTTATATTATGAAGCCTGGCAGCTAATGAAGGAAGCCCCTTATCCTGATATGTGGCATAAGGAAAACTGATGATGCATATAGAAACGCTAAAGATATTCTGCGACCTGGCGGACGCGCGCAGTTTCTCGAAAACGGCCGACAAGCATCTGCTCAGCCAGTCGGCGGTATCCCAGCAATTGGCACAGTTGGAGCTCGCCCACAAGTGCCAGTTCATCACCCGCAGAAAACGGCCGATCGAGCTGACGGCGGCGGGACAACTGTTCTACAAAACTGCCAAAGACATTCTGGAACGATACGACCAGTTCAAGAGCGAGCTGAGCAGCCTCAGCACGACCAGCGTCACGAGAATCAACGTGGCGGCCATCTTCAGCATTGGCATGCACAGCCTGCCGGATTACGTGAAGAAATTCATGATCCGGTACCCGAATGTCCACGTTCACGTGGAGTACCTCAGTGCCGATCGAATCTACGAGCTCGTCCTGAACGGAGAGATCGACATCGGCCTTGTGGCCGTGCCCAAGAAGGATAAACGCTTGGAGGTGTACGATTTCGAGGACGAGGTGCTCGTTCTGGCGTGCAGCCCCAAACATCCTCTCGCCAGCGAATCGGAGGTCGATATTCACAAGGTACAGTTCGAACGCTTCATCGCCTTCGAGAAGGAGGTTCCCACACGTGTCTGGATTGACAACCTCCTGTCACGATATAACACGGTGGTCAGCCCGGTGATGGAGTTCGACAACATCGAGACGGTCAAGCGCGCGGTGGAAATCAACGCCGGCGTCAGCATACTGCCCCAATCTGCGATTGTCCTGGAAGTCGCCAATGGCACTCTCAAGGCCGTCCCCCTCTCCAACGAGCGGTTCGTCCGCCCGACCGGAATTATTGTCCGCAAGGGGCGAACGCTCAGCGCCGCCGCACGCCATCTCATCGAATCTCTGCGAACGCGGGCAAAATAGGTGGGATGGCGAAAATATGATCATGCAGCCATCCACAAAACAACGGGAATTCCGCCGTGCCGCCGCCGCGAGGAAAGGCTTGACAAAACCTCGCCACACGGACAACGTATTACCAGCGACAGGGAACACTTCAGACCCGTCGGGGCCTTTTTAGAACTTCGACGGAAGAGGCCAACCTGGATATGCCGATAAAAGCAGTGATCTTCGATTTGGATGGAACCATAACGCAGCCATACCTCGATTTCGATGTAATCCGGGAGGAAATCGGGTTGCCCAGAAACGGCGGTCCTATCTTGGAGGCCATGGCAAAGATGAGCCCGCAACAACGTGAGCGGGCCGAGGCCATTCTCCACTGGCACGAGGAGAGGGCGGTGGCTCAGTCGCAACTGAATCCGGGGGCGAAGGAGGTGCTCGCCACGTTGCATGAACGACAGATCCCGGTGGGGATTTTGACTCGCAACCGAAAATGCAACGCCTTTGCCATCGCCGCGAAATACGGGCTGCACTTCGATGCCGTCGTGGGTCGCGAGGACGGGCCGGTCAAGCCCGATACTTTCGGCGTGCTGCACCTGTGCCGCTCGTTCGCGGTCGCGCCGGCCGAGGCGCTGCTGGTCGGCGACTACCTGTTCGACCTGCTCTGCGCCCGTGCGGCCGGTGCCATTCCCGTGCTGCTCGCCAACCATGAGCGGGCCCAGGAGTTCTCGCAGCACGCAGATTTTACCCTCAACAGTCTCGATGAGCTGATTCCGATCATCGATCGCCGGAACCACACAGATAAACCGCTTACGCAAGCATAGGATGGACAATGCATAGAATGTTAGTTATTGCAGGATTGCTTCTCGGCGTTGTGGCGGCCCAACAGTCCTACGGGCAAAGCGAAAACGCCGGCCCGACGGCCCCGACCTGTCAAGTTCAAGCACAGACCCCGAATGCTGTCGATGCGGTGCTCAAGAATCTGGAAGGGAAAGCCGCCGCCCTGAAATCGTACCAGGCCCGCGTCGATTATCTCTTCAAGCAGCCGGTGCTCGAATCGCAGCAACGGCGTAAAGGCACCCTTTCCTACGCCAAGTTCGACAACAGGTCGTACCTGCGGATCGACTTCACCACGCTCCAGCAGGACGAGGAAAAGGAACAGAAGTACGTGGAACAGTACTTCTTCGACGGGGTCTGGCTCTCGACGATCAACTACCAGCTCAAGACTGTGGAGCGCCGCCAATTGGCGGAACCCAATAAGCCGATTGATGCCTTTGCGCTGGCGAGCAAGCAGGTGCCCGTGCTGGGCTTTTCCCACGTGGAGGATCTGCGCAAGCAATTCGACGTGCAGCTCGCTGCCGACCCGCAGGCCGGCGCCGCATCCGGCTCCCACCTGCATCTGACAGTCAAGCCGGACTCTGTCTATAAGGACGATTATACCACGGTTGATTTCTGGATTGATAAGGCGGTCGGGCTGCCGGGACAAGTGACGGCCGTGACAACCGAGGAAGACGTCTACGAAATCAAGCTCCTCGACCCGAAAATGAACACCAAGATCGACCGCAATACGTTCCAAGCCAACGTCCCGAAGGGTTTTGCGGCGGACGTCATTCCTCTCGATAAACAGAAACAGAAGAATTAGCCACGGCATGCTATGGTGCCTCCGCCCGCCGGGGGAGAACAGGTGCAAGGATCGATGGATGCAAGCCCAGTCAACGAGCAAGATTTCAAACGGCTGATCGACAAGCGGGCCCAAAACCTGCTGGCCCTCGCTGCCTATCTCTCGGAGTGCCCTCACCCACGCGAAGTTCTGACGCGGCCTCTCTTAGGGGATCTGCTGTCCTACTCCATGCAGTTGGAAGAGCTTCTCGATACCTACGAAGCGGGAAAGAACTGCGCGTGGTGCGCGGTCCGCTCCCTGACGGCGACGACCAAGCTGTTTTCCGATGCCAGCTACGAGCTGCTGCACATTTGTCACCGCGTGTCGAGCTATCGGCTCATGCCGGTGGAGCGGGATTTCGTCGCGGCCACCAATGAAGCCTTGGAGTTCACCAGCACGGTACTGGCCCACGCGGCCGAGGAAATGCTGACGCAGGCCCGCGGATTGGGCCTGAGCATACCGCACAAGGCCGACATCGAGAATTTCTACGAGGAGCGGTCCGTTCAGGGCCTGTTTCCGCACCACTGCGGGGCCCGTCAGGTCGAGACGGTCGCCGAGACAGTGACGCTGCTGGCGACCGCTTTCCTGAACCTTGCCTCCGAGAGCGAGGACGTTCGGGCCATCAGCCGGTCCCGGCCGGAGGCGTACGCGACGCCGATCTCGCCGGCGCTGACCGAGGAGCGGCTGCGAAGCCTCGAGTTCCAGTTCCATAACCTCCAGTCACAGTATGATACGTATGTCTCGGGGACCGAGGCGGAGCATGAGGACAAGGATCTGCCGGTCCTGAGGGGACACGCCAGTGTCGTCTTCCATCTGCTCAAGACGGCCACCTTGTTCGCCCATTACTACGAGCGCCACGTCAACAAGCAGCATTGCGCCACGTCGTTGTTCGTGAAATTCATGGTGGAGCCGGAAGCGCTGTTGTCGGTTCTGATGAACTATTCGGTCACGTTCATCGATCTCTATATCGGCCGGGCCGTCAGCCTCTGCCAGGAGATGTTGAAACGGTATGAGGAAGAGGGCTTGATCGAGGTCCCGATTCCGAAATACCGGGGGTTCCACGTGCGGCCCTCTACCCTGATCTCGAAGCTGGTCCTCCACTACGGCAGCAAGGTCAAAATGCTGCTGGGCGACGAGGTGTACGATGCCGGCTCGCCGCTGGACCTGTTCCGGGCCAATGAGAAAATCAATGCCCAGAAGAGGCGGTGGCTCGCCAAGGAGATCGTGCGGCTCGGGCTGGTTCCCGAGCGCTCCGAGGTCGCGGACCCCATCGCCATCGTCCGCAGCGTCGTGCTCGCCCTGGCGGAGAAAAGCAAGCTGCTCATGTACGAGCAGCCGCTGGAACTGCCGGAGCGAATCTGCGGCGCGGAAGGGACACTGCTCGAGAACGTGACCAGCGAAACGGGCCGGCTGCTGGCCATGGGCAAAATCGACATCGGCATCGATATGACCGTCCAATTCGTGGGTGACAAACGCGTTCTCGCCGACATCGAATGCCTGGCGCAGCACGGCTATGGCGAGGACAATTTTGGAAACAACATCGCCCTGCCGAAGAAGCTCGGCTACCTGCGGCGATGACCGCCACACGTGGCGAAAAGGACTGTTCTGCATGTAACCGTGGGGAGAAAGGAGCAAGAATGGCAAAGGGAATCGTCGTGTACTACTCGAGGAGCGGCAACACAAAGGAAATGGCGGAGATCATTGCCAAGGCGATGAACAACTCCGGCCTGAGCACCGAATGCAAGCCCGTCGACAAGGTGCGTGCGGACGATCTTCCCGCGTATGACGCCGTGGTGATGGGGTCGCCCTGCTATTACGGTCAGATGGCCGCCCCCATGAAACAACTCATCGACGATATGGTGAGCAAGCACGGTCAAATGAACGGCAAGGTGGGAACCGCATTCGCCAGCTCGGCCAATATCGGGGGCGGCAGTGAGACGACGGCCCTCGGAATCATCGAGGCCATGCTCATCGCTGGGATGGTCGTCCAGGGGGACCCTCAAGGTGCTCATTACGGCCCGCTGTCCATCGGCAAACCCGATGAGAAGGTCAAGCAGCAATGCGAGCGCCGCGGCCAAAGGATCGCGGCCCTGACGAAACGGCTCTTTCCATGAGCCGGCAAGCCTGGCCGGAGAATCCAGTTTTTTCCACAAAAAACGCATTTTTCTTTGACAAGGTACCCCAGGCTCAGTAAATTTTCCGCAGTTTTTCACCCAACAATCTAGCCAACAAGTGGAGGACCGCTTAGATGCAAGAATACGAAGAACTGAAGACGATGGTGGCTGAGATCGAATCGGACATCAATAAGGCGGAGGGCGGCAACAAGGCTGCCGGGACGCGGGTCCGCAAGCAGATGCAGAAGATCAAGCAAGCCGCCCAGGTTGTCCGCAACAAGGTTCTGGAAATCCGATCCACCGACTAGCTGAGGGACAGGCTCCCAGCAGACTGTCTGCATCGGCAGGCGGTCGCGATAGTTTCCGTGTGAATGCTCGGCCCGGCCCGTTTGGCCCATCGTGTGCAGGCTGCTGCGGAACATCGCACCCGTAGAATCTCTGTAGTGAGGTAATTGATGCCCCCGGCTTTGCTGTTCAGTCTGACGGAAATTGACCTGACCGGCAGGCCCTTGTTCGATAAGGATACCATCTGCAGGGTCAATCCCCAGCAGTTTGAGATGCAGCAGCTTGACGGGATCCTGTGGTACGACAAGGAGAAAGCCTGCGTCCTCGGCTATAAGGACGTGTCGCAAAAGGAGTTCTGGATCCGGGGCCACGTTCCGGGGCGGCCCCTCATGCCGGGGGTGATCCAGATTGAGGCGGCCGCGCAATTGCTCAGCTTCTTCGTTAAGCAAGTATGCGAAGAGGAAGGCTTTGTCGGATTCGGTGGCATTGAGCGGGCGAAGTTTCGGCTGCCGGTTGAGCCCGGATGCCGCCTCTACCTGCTGGGTCATATCACAGAGGCCAGGAGGGGGCGAAAATACGTGTGCGACGTCCAGGGAGTCGTCTCGGGCAACATAGCCTTTGAGGCGACGATATCCGGCATGCGGGTGTGAGTGTACCGCGATCTGCAGTTTGTTTGGCCTCCGCTCGGATGGTGAAATGAAACAGGGATGGCGCGCCTGAGCGGTTGGCTGGCAATAGTAAATCGTAAATCCTAAATTGTAAATTCCAATAGCCCCAAGGGGATTTGAACCCCTGTCGCCGGGTTGAAAACCCGGTGTCCTGGACCTACCTAGACGATGGGGCCACCGCAGCTTGTCATAAGCTTATCGCTCCGGCAGGGCAGGTGTCAACACAAACGCCGCAATCCACGCAACTATCCGTATTGATCTTCGCCTTGCCATCCGACATGCTGATAGCATTGCTTGGGCATTCTTGCACACAGGACTCACAACCCGTGCATTTTCCGCTGTTCACTTCGGCCGGCATCCAGTAACCCTTTCAAAAAAGACCATTAAGAAGTGCCTTAGAGATACGGAATCATACCTGTTCACTCGCGGAATTCAACCCATAATTCCGAGACTCACCCCGACGTCCAGGCCCATCCGGGCCCCGCAAAAGAACAGACAAATTCCGAGGCCTTTACGTGCGGATGGCGGAAAAGTTCCCGTGTTCGGCTGCCCCCGTTATCGCTTACGCCGGTTACTCGGCAACGGTACGAAATGGCGTGCTCAGCGTGGCGTGCCGTCGGCGGGCGGAAGGGTGGAGGACCGTGCGGTGGGAACGGCCGCAGGCGAAGTTGATTGGAGCGACATGGCGATGCCGCGGACCAGATCGCTCGCGTCATATTGCGCCACCCAGTCCAGAACCTTGCTGAAATCGTTGCCCGGGCTCTTCGCCAGGAGGTAAACCGCCATCAACCGAACCGGCCATTGGGGATGATTGAGGTTCTTGGCGATCACCGTGGCCAGCGCCTGGTCGATCGGCAGGAAGAGCATACTGGCCATCGTATTGACCTTCACGACCCATTCATCCGGGCCCTCCCGCAAGAGCAGGCCCGAATCGGCCAGCAGGGCCGAGCGAAGCAGCTCCGGCATCCATTGGGCGTATTTGAAGGGATAAAGCGTTCCTTGCTCCGCCATGGCGTACTGTTCTTTCAGCAAGCCGGTGAACAACTGCGCCGTCCCTATCTTCTGGCCTTCCTGACCCGAAGAGATGGAGTTGAACCGATCCCGCACGTAGCTGGCCGTGATCTCAACGCGCGGACGCGCAACCGAGATCGTAACGGGCTTCACGTCCACCAATCGATTGCTGATCGAGCCGTTCGCCGTCACAACCGGGTCGAGATACAGCGTGAACTGAATCTCCAGGGAGGCCTGCGGATAGGTCAGCAGGACGCGACGCAGCTCATTAGTGGACAGCCTCACCAGCCGGACCAGGCTCTTGCCGGGCGGGACCGTAAGGTCCGTCCGAACCGTTTCGGACACCAGATTGGGAATCGCCTCCTTCATATCGCCGCTTACCTGCGCACTGATGCGGATATTGCCCTGGAACAGGCTGTCCTGTGTGACGACCAGAGGCTCGGCCGCCTTGTTGACCAGAGCGATGGCGCCGTCGAGCTCATTGCCGTAGGAGAACTCGTTGCCCCGAACGCTGAACTGGACCTCGATCATTTTGTCGGGCGGCACGAACTGAGGGGCGACCGCCCGGCCGAAGTTCTCGACGAGGAAAGCCATCAGTGCGTTCAGGTCCACCGGCGGAACGTATTGCCCTCCCAGTTCCCGCAGCATCTCTTTGGCCCGCTCGGCGGCGAGCGATCCGGCGTCCTTCGTCACGGCCATCGTCAGTGTCCGGATGGCGTCTTCTTTCTTGCCATCGGACACCTCGATTCTGGCTTGCACCAGGTCGGCGATTTGGCCGCCCTCGGAAGCCGCCAACAACGGCTTCGCCCACTCCAATTGATTGTTGATGCTCAAAGCATACGCCAGCAAGGCGCTGGCGGATGGCGAATTGGGCTCGGCCGAATAGGCTCTGTTTGCCCAATCCAGTGCTTTGCCCGGATTCACATCGGCGAAGCAATAGAACCAGGCATACTGCCTGGCGTTGAGCTGCCGGACAGCGGTCATGCCGTCCGGCGCAGCCGCGGAAGGCTGCTCCAGTCCTGATTGGAGAAGTTGCTGCGCCTTCTGCTCGGCCTGGCGGAAGATGCGCTGGGCCTC
>Ga0315289_10002064_pt1 | contig 31053 bp, 20 predicted proteins | sample YL17G11_40_MG_FD_203452 | JGI IMG/M metagenome (GOLD analysis project Ga0315289, IMG submission 203452) | Sediment microbial communities from Yellowstone Lake, YNP, Wyoming, USA - YL17G11_40 | ecosystem: Environmental > Aquatic > Freshwater > Lake > Sediment | place: USA: Wyoming | collected... | reverse complement strand
CGCGACGGAGGTTGATGCTGGTGTTTGGGAGCTGATGGCTGGGATTGAGGCTAAGAGTTTGCAGAGAATGTTTAAGGTGGATGAGAACCCTGACGTTGGGATCATTATGGATCTTTTGCGCAAGTCAAGCTGGGCTTTGGACCAGCCCTTTAAGGCTGTTGAAGTGAGCGGCAAGCGGGCGGTTTTGCGTATAGACCGGTGTAGGACGCAGGAAACTCGGTTGAGCAAGGGTCTCTGTGAGTTTCCGTGCAAGAAGGTACGGTTTGGATATCTGAAGAGTTTTGCGAAGACATTAAACCCAAATGTAGAAGTAAACTGTCTGGTTTGTCCACCTGACAAGCACCCCAAGGATTCATGGTGCAAATGGGAATTTACACTATGACTGCCGAGTTTGCACCATGTTTTGCCATGAGGCGCGCGTGAGCTATCTCCGAAATAGACTGAGCGAAAAACGTGAGCCCCTCCCTACGGTAGGTAAGCGCGGTTCAGCTTGAACGACTGGCTTGCTCAGCTGTTTCATAGTGATTCTTGTCAGTCTTTACGCAAGCATTAGACAATGTTGGTTTGGGGCAGTTTTCATGTGAACAATAAGGCTAATATTAGTTTCTGGTCGTATTGCTAAGCTGAGGGTGATGGTTTGGTGGAGGACACAGGTTTCGGAAAGAGCGAGGGGCTTCCTGCACCACGGTACAGAGGTTTCACCACGCAGTCCTTGTACCTTACGATGCGCGACGGGGTGAAGGTAGCTATCGAAGTTGTACTGCCCAAGAATCTACGTTCAACAGTGAAAATCCCGGCCCTTCTCTTGCAGACGCGTTATTGGCGTTTTCGTGACATGCGATTTCCATTTGAACGATTTCAGCCAATTGCTGAATACCTGCGTGTCTTTACAAGTTATGGCTATGCTCTTGTACTTGTTGATGTTCGTGGAACCGGTGCGTCGTTCGGGGTCTGGCCTTATCCTTGGTCCAAAGAAGAGATCATGGATGGAGGCGAAGTTGTCGACTGGGTAGTGGCTCAGCCCTGGTCAAACGGTAAGGTTGGAGGGATTGGGACATCGTATTTAGGAGTCGCAGCAGAATTCCTCTCGGTTCCTAATCATCCCGCTGTGAAGGCTGTCATTCCGAGATTTAGCGAGTTCGATGTCTACACTGATATCGCCTTTCCAGGGGGAATATTCAATGAATGGTTCATAAAGCGATGGGCCAGCGTGGACCATTTACTGGATGAGAACAACTCCATAGAGTTATCCTCCGAAATCAATCGCCTGATGAACGAAGTAAAAGCTTCTCTCAGCGGCGTTCGGCTTCCCAAAGCTTTTTCGATTGAATCCCGCGCTCTGAAACTGGGACGCTTTATTGTGAAAGGCGTCAAACCTGTGGATTCTGATAAAGATCGCCACCTTTTGAGAGAGGCGGTTAGAGAGCACGCGAAGAATGGTAGTGTCTATGAACTGGCTCAGGAATACACCTATCGCGACGACAGACGTAAGATAGGAGCCCAAGCCTTCGTGATCGATGAAATAAGCAGCTTTTCCTTCAAAGAAGACATTGAACGTTCCAAAGTTGTCATGTATGCTTGGGGCAGTTGGTTTGATGCTGGAATGGCAGAGGCTGTGATCAGACGATTTCTGACTTTCAACAACATTCAGCGGGCTGTTATCGGTCCTTGGAATCATGGTGGACTGTATCATGCGAGTCCCTATTTGCCAACTGAAACTCCAATTGACCCGAGCCTGCTCTCTCAGTGGTTAGAATGTATTCGCTTCTTCGACCACTACTTGAAAGACTTAGACATCGGTGCAATGCCTCAGAAGGTACTAATCTATTACACGTTAGGAGAGGAGAAATGGAAGGCAACAAACGTTTGGCCGCCTATGGGAAGCTCTACCCAACGCTGGTTTCTGGCAGCTAACAACTCTTTAGCTCAGAAGCAGCCGCAAACCAAATCTGGGGCTGACACTTACACGGTTGATTTTGAAGCAACTACGGGGAAGACCAATCGCTGGCACACCCCATTAGGATTTATCGTTGTCTACCAAAATCGTGCCCAAGAAGACCATCGCTTGCTCACATACACAAGTCCACCCCTCAAAGAAGACACCGAGCTCACAGGCCATCCAATCGTGACATTATACGTGACTTCTACAGCCACCGATGGCGCATTCTTTGTGTATCTCGAAGATGTCGACGAAACAGGCAAAGTAACATACGTTACTGAGGGTCAGCTACGCGCTATTCACCGTAAAATATCGGAAAATCCCCCACCCTACAACCAACTTACACCATATCACTCTTTCAAGCAAGAAGACTCCATGCCTCTGGTACCAGGCGAGTTGACAGAACTTACCTTTGGCCTACTGCCCACCTCTGTTTTGATTAAGAAGGATCATTGCATTCGCATCGCCATCGCCGGACATGACAAAGACACCTTCACTCGCATTCCAGTGGAAGAGACACCGATGATAACAGTCACTAGAAGCAAGGGTAATGCGTCATTCATTGACCTTCCTGTGATTCAAAGAGATCGAATTTAATCTTCAATGCTGACTCTAATTGACTTCCATTCAATCTTGATGAAATCTTCAAGACTCTTGAAGAAGCATGCAAAAAACAACAGAATTGGCTTTCCACATAGAACATTCTTCTATATGTGAACTGGGTATATCAGAAGCTGCATACAGCCAACTTTTCGAGAGGCCATCGGGAGACGCATGCGGTGCAGACTCCATAAAACTACAACGGTGTTCAGTTAAGTGTTACAGAATGAATTCAAGTGTTCTCACATTTCGGCAACATCAACGTAGATTTTCCTTTCTCTAGAATGCGGGAACCTCTCTTGTTTAAGAGGCTTGGTTAAGACACGCACCTTCATTCTGGTTTGAAATCTGAATTGCGAAAGTGCTGTAGCCACTGGGCATGACGGGTCTATCGTCACATGAATGAAGTTGATCTTGTTATCGAGAGCAATGTTGACTGTTTTCTTCAGCAATTCCCTCATACTTTCAGGTCTCTTGTAAGCTAGAGTTGCCAAGTTGTAGCTCAGAAGTGGCTCACCAGGCTTGGGGATGTAGGGCATTCTCGTAAATAGACCAAACAATCTTATCAGATGCGTCTGCAAGCTCAGCCTCCAGTTCAGTTTCTCCACGATGTATTTCCTGACTTTATCGTACTCCCAGATTCCTAAACAGGCTTCAAGCTTGCCATTGTCTTCAAAAACAAGAATGTTGTGAAAATCAAAGTGCGGTATCCTCTTGAGATACTCCACAAAGTCCTTGGATTCGAAAGGAGCAAAGAAGTCGTAGCCGCGGTACATCTCGTTGATTAGACCGGTCACATCGTCAACGTCAGATTCCTCCATACTCCTAATGTTTTCCTCGGCAGTAATTCTCTGCTTCTTATAAGGCATCAAAGAAATCGTAATGCAGTCTTTCACTTTCTCGAATCCCATCTTGGAAAACAAGCTTATCGAGGGAGTGTTGTCCTCGATTATGTCCAGATGCAGTAAGTCGACGCCATTATCCAGTGCAATGTCCTCAATGTGTCTTTGCAGTTTCTCCGCAATTCCTTTTCGCCTATGAAGAGGGTCAACGATGAAACCGTATTCGTAGGCAGTCTTGACCTGTCTGCCTTCAAAGTATGTGTCGCTGATTGCGAATGCTGCAGAACCAATTATGGTGTCGCTCTCAGCTGCCACATAAACGTGCCAATCTCTGAATGGCCTAGAGCGAGCAAAATAATCGGGTGAACTGTCGACACCAAGAACTAGGCTGGTGCCCATAGGACATTTCTTTTGAAGTTCATTAAGAGCGTCATTGTCGCGCTCAGCGGCCTCTCTGATTAACGTCACAATGCCTCCTGCCTATGAATCTTACCAAGTAGGTCAGAGAGCATATTTAGCGTTGATGTTTCCATACGCTTGGTAAGCAGAAAAAAGGGGTTCGCGGGAGACTGTTGAGACATCGCCATCTGAACCTGGGTGCAAGGCAATGTGTGTATTGAATAATGCAGGGATTCGTCCTCCACTCCCACAATAGAATTCACATGCTACGCAGCAGAATAGTCCGACGTTTCTTGCGGGCGTGGATAGGTTCAAATGATCGGCAGCGATCTTTCTGTGAGATGAGACAGGATGATACATGAGCTTAAGAAAAGGGACTATCCCAACGTATGGCCTCTATTCAAGGAACTAGAGTGGAACCTAATCACCTGTGCTGTCATCCAAGGAACCAGCCCTGGAAGAGTCTTCGTAGACAATGTTCAGGATCCGAAAACCGCGTTAATGTGCACTGTTGAAGGATATTATGTGGCAGGATATGAGAAAAACCACAAATTCAACACTTCCTTGAATAAACTCATTCATGAGAGGATCTTCGCTGGAGACACCGTTAGAAAAGATGAAACTGATGTTGCAATAGGCTTCCATCCAGATTCATGGAAGGAAGAGATGCCAACCATATTCCAAGGAAGACTTCCGTTGGTGACGGAGCGCAGGCATTACGTCTGCACTGAGCTGAAAGCAGACCAATGGACGGAGAGTATTCCAAAAGGATTCCAGATTCAACGCGTAGACGAGAAGCTATTGCGAACACTCCAGATGGGAATCCCGGAACACTTGACAAGTTGGATGCAGACAAACTGGGGGTCGCTTTCTGATTTCATGAAGAGGGGCTTCGGCTTCTGCACTCTGTATGGCAAGCGCATTGTCAGCTGGAGTGTTGCCGATTGTGTTAGCGGAGACGCCTGCGAGATCGGAATACATACGCATGAAAACTTCAGGAGGCAGGGATTGGCCACTCTAACAACTGCAGCAGCAGTCGACCACGCTCTGTCAAACGGGCTCATGCAAGTTGGGTGGCATTGTGACGAATATAACCTCGGCTCAATCGGGGTTGCTGAAAAAGTAGGATTCAGACTCGAAAGAAAGTATGTCCAGTACTACGCTTGCGCTAATGAAGCCCATCACCTTGAAGAAACGGCTCAAGCGCATCTTAGAGCTAAACGGTACAAGGAAGCCATCGAGAGCTACGAGAGATTCTTTGCGACACCACAGGAGGAGCTGCCGAAATGGCTTCGTGAAGTACTTCCTCAGGAGCTAGGTGTACACTACTTTCGTGTAGCCTTTGCTAAAGCTGCCATCGGCGAATACAAAGAAGCTCTCGAATACCTTGAGAGAGCAGTAGACAGCGGATGGCTCTACCTGGACTTCTTGTTGAACTGCAAGGAATTCGAAACTGCACATGGAACCTCTACTTGGAAAAGAATTCTAGAAAAAATCCAGAAAAAACTGAATAACCGTTAAGAGGCAAGCTCGCGCCGGAAGAAGACTGTCCCCATCCAGATCAAGAAGAGGGGATTTGCGGGAGTCTGTGGAGACGTCTCCAACTAGCCACGAGTTCAGACTCCATACCCGCGCGCGCACAAGCCCCTATCTGGCACTTGACCAACAGAGTGTCTTTAGTAGAATTGGTTGAGTCTTCAGACGCCAGGATTTGGTCCAATCGGAATCTGGGCGAAATTCTTTCGACGCTAACGTATTTAGGAATGTGAGCTTCAACATTCTCGTGATGGTAAGTTTTGACTTCGAAGGTGGCTATCGTTGAACTGGGTGATGGTGCAGGAGCTCTAGGCCGAGCATTTGAACAGATCGGCGGCATAAATGAGCTGAACACTTATGAGAGACCAGTCGTGGTTAAAGTTGGAGTCTTCAGTCACAAGGCCGACAACCACTCGTCAGTCAGCGTCGTCAAAGCTATCGTTGACAGCTTCGATCGAGCGCCCCTGGTCTTCTTGGCAGAGTCAGACAACTATCAAGGAACTGCTCTCGAAAGACTTCAAATCTGGAGAGAGCTTTTCACAAAGAGAGTGATTCCTGTTAGTCTTTCAGATGAAGCTGACAGCCGAAGAGTTGTCTTGGCTGGCCAGGAAATGAGACTATCGAATACGCTCTTCAAACCTAATGTTTTGGTTAGCACACACATCATGCGCAGCTTTGAACGAGGCAGTATATTGAAGAATTTGTTCGGCTGCGTCCCTTCTCCAAAGAAGGCAAAATACCACAAGGTCCTTCCCTCGCTTCTTGCGGACATTTACGAGAGAACAGGCGGAATAGATCTCGCAGTTATTGATGGAACGTTCTTCTGGCGCGGTGCAGGGGAGTTTCCGATCAGAATGAACACGCTTCTTGTTGGCAGGGATGCCGTGGCTGTCGAAGCAGTAGGAGCTATGCTTGCTGGCTTGAAGCTTGAGAAAATGCCGGTGCTTCAGGAGTTTGTGAAACGAGGACTAGGGGAAGGCGACTCAAAGAACATAGAAATCGTCGGAACCCCACTCGATACTCTCAAGGCGAAGTTCAAGGGAGCAGCCAAGGAACACGCCCGGGAATGGCGTGAGCGCGGTGGCGCACCTAAGATTTGGGCTTCCGCGATTGACCAGTTGATAAATGAAGGGTTCTTTAGACTACCGAAGAAGAGAACAAGAGAAGAAGTTCGAAAAACGCTAATGGACAGATCAGTTCCAGTCGAAGGAAACATGAATCTGGTTGTGACGACACTTAAGCGGAGGGTCAAGAAGGGTCTTCTGAAGACGGAGAAAGCAGGAGAAACGTGGATATACTGGACAGAATAAACAACCTGTGCTAGGATGGGCGAACAGGAGCCGGAAGCATGTCAAATGAAGTATATAACATTGAACTCGAGGTTTTTGAAGGCAAATGCTCTAGACACAGGAAAGGAGAGAAATTCAAGTATCCAGATGACCGAGGCAGGATTTGCTTCTGGTTGTTGGATAGTGCAAACGCGATGATTCGAACTCTTCAATATGGAGGGACACTGCCTTGGACGTACTCCGGAACACCATACAAGAAACAGATTAACCCTAATGGAGTTACGACTGAGTTTGTACGGTGCCCCGATCCCACATCATCAGGAGTAGTTCTAAAGATAACCAGAACGCGCAAGAAACCCGAGCCGTCTAGTAGAAAGCGCAAATAGGTACAGTTCTTTTTGCACGGGCTGCTGACAAAGAAAAGGGGAGTTGCGGGAGCAAACACGCATTTATTCGGTTTCTACGTTGATATACCATTCTTTCAAACTCCTTAACGCATTTTGCTGATGACATAGAGAAATAGTAGCACGAAGCCGCCTACCATCCCAACCCTAAGAAATGGCATTGCGCTTATTTGTTCTTTTTCTTTTATCGGTTCTGTCTGTTCTGGTTCTGGAATCACGATTTGTTGTTTCTGAATCGTAGTCTCGTAAGGTTCAATTTTGGTTAAGCTGATCTTGTTTCTAAAATAGTAAGTGAATTCACCATTCTGCAAGCCTTTGAGTTTCTCCGTGCGCTTTCCTAGAATTCCTTTCCAATACTTTAAAGCGTTAAGTTCGCTTGTGTAACCGATCCAGATTTGACCGCAATTCTTAATCATTTCCTTGTCGATCAATGAAGGGAATTGGCTAACTGCACACATTGAAACGTTAAAGTTTCTACCAACAGTTAGAAGCCTCATGCTGTTCTGTGTTTTGAGCGATCTTAAGCTGTTCAGCGGAAAATAGATTTGGCTTTCTTCAAATACGACATAGAACCGTTTTGCTGAGTTGTCAACCTGAAACTCGAAAAGCTTCTTACAAAATTGTTCTACGGATCGCTGTGCTTGATTCGGGGTAAGCATTGAAATATCGAAAATCATTGACGTTTCTGGAATTGGCAGATCGGAATAAGGCTTTACCGTAAAGTATTGCTCTATTGAGCTTCTTTTCAGCCAATCGCATGAAAGGTCAAACACTATAACGATTATTCCGTGATTCTGCAATTGTTCAGCGATGCGCATACATATATCGCTCTTGCCGACACCACGAGAACCACTTACGAAACAAGTTGTCTGCATGGCCTCTTTTGCGTCAAACTGAAACTCCGAAGTTTCCACGCTCTCAGCTTCTTTGAGCCATTGTTCATTTTTCGTTTCCGTGCTTGTCATCAACGACGACAACGCCGCTTGATAAAATCCAGATTCGAGCAATTCGCTACATTCAGGGTTGGTGTTCGCAAGTTCAGGACAACCGTTTCTATAGCAATGTTGAGCGTACAATTCTCTAGCGCGCTCTAAGACTTTTTCCTTTTTCGGTATCATACCTTTTACACTCTCCGAACTGCCTACTTAAGCCTTACTTAAAAACCTTCAGTTCGAGCTTCAATTCGCAAAAGAAGGGAGAAAAACGCCTATCCTTTATCCCTAGGCTCATTTAGCGCGCGCTGAAAGTTAACAGTCAAAACCCTCCGATGACAAGTTACCAGAACCCTGTTTAACTATGGATGGTTTTGTTTTATCGTCTCATTTAAAGCTTCCTTACGAAAAAACAAGTATGAAAAAAGTAGTATTCGGAAGAAGGGACGTACAATCGCGAATATTTATAAGCCTTCCCGTGCCCGTCCATAATGGACGCATGTGAAAATGGCTAGATTGAAGATGGTTTGCCTAATTACTGCCGACGAAAAAGTCAGCATTCCAAAATGTCTAATTGACGCACTCAAACCGTTCGGTGCGAGATTCATTAAAGTATGCGCTCCGATAGTTGGAGACGTGAAATCTGGCAAGAAAGCAGTTGAAAATGGATGGCTAGAAAGACGGTACGAAGCCAATAATATTGAATTAACTACGTGGCTGGAGAACGGCGGAAACTATGGCGTCGTCTGCGGCGAAGGATTGCACGCTATAGATTTGGATGACAAAGTTCTACAAGAAAAATTTGAGCAGTCCGTAGAAACTCTGACGATTAAAACAGGAAGAACGCCAGAAGGAAGACACTATTTTCTTAGAACAGATTGCATAGAAAACGGAATGATCTTCAGCGATACAGACAAAGACGGAAAAAGAAAGAACCTTGGCAACATACAAGTCAGAAACAAATACGTCGTAGGCGCGGGCTGTTTTCATTACAGCGGAAAGAAATATGAGGTAATAAAGGACGTCCCTATCGCGTGGATAACCAAAAAAGAACTTCAGGAAATCTTTGGCGAACATCTCGCTTGGAGCAAACAACATATTTCAGAGGAACAAGCTGAAGTCGAAATGGACAGGATGAAAGACCTCGGATTTGACATCCCGATTGCCGACGTAATCGACTTGACAATGTTGAGGGAAATCGGACAAGATGAGTTTCAAGGTGCCCATCCTATACACGACTCGACAACTGGAAACAACTTCACCGTAAACACGAGGAAAAATTGTTGGCATTGTTTCCGATGCAACAGCGGCGGAGGCGCATTAAGTTGGTTGGCCGTGAAACACAAGATAATCGAATGTCACGAAGCGCAAAAGGGCAATCTGAAAGGAGAACTATTCAAGAAGGTTCTTGTCGTTGCCAAGAAAGAGGGTTTCGAAATAGACCTCGGAAACGACGACGAAGAACTGAATCCAGAAGTCGCGAGATATTTTGACAAGAAGAAGTTCGTGGCTGCATTTTTGGCAACAGAACTTATGGGAAAATTCCATTACGTGACAAGAAAAACTGATGAAATGATATTTGTGTATCGTCCAAAACACGGCACGTACACGCCAGACGGCAAAGCACACCTGAAAACTCACACAAGAAAGGCATTGGGAAAGTACCTCACGAGAAACCGACTCAATGAGGTGATAAACTTCGTGACATGTTCAACACTGAAAGACACGGACACCACACCACCACATTTGATTCTCGTCAAAAACGGTATTCTAAATGTGAAGACTGAAAAACTGGAAGATTTCAGTCCCGACTATTTCATATTGAACGCCGTTCCAGTCAAATACGACCCGAACGCAAAGATTAATGCGATAGAGAACTTCGTGAAGGAAATCGTACATCCAGACGACCTTTCCGTACTACAGGAAAGCGCTGGTTACTGCCTCTGGCGAGACTATATGATACATGTTGCAATCATGCTCATAGGAGAGGGCGCAAATGGAAAAAGCACTTGGCTTGAACTGCTGAGAACGTTTCTAGGCAACGAAAACGTGTCAACAGAACCGTTGCAGTCTTTCGAAGCGAACCGATTCTCCATCGGATGCTTATTCGGAAAATTGGCAAATATATATGCCGACCTGAGCGACAGAGCATTGGTCAAAACGGGAAACTTCAAAATGCTCACGGGCGGAGACACGATTTCCGCAGAGTACAAGTTCCGAGATCGTTTCAACTTCAAAAACTACGCAAAGCTGATTTTCAGCGCCAACAAGATTCCAGAGTCAAAAGAAGACACGACCGCATTCTTCCGACGCTGGATCATCATAAACTTCCCAAAACAGTTTCTACCAGACAATCCGAAGACCGATCCCCAGCTATTAAAGAAACTGACGACCGAAGCGGAACTGTCTGGATTTCTGAACTGGTGCTTGGAAGGACTCAGACGCCTGATTGAGAATAACAAGTTCAGCAGATCGCGTTCCATCGAAGAAACACGCGAGCAATACCTTCGCTCCAGCGATCCCGTCAAAGCATTCGCAATGGACAGGTTGGAACACAAAGCTGGGAATGCAATACCAAAATCCGAAGTCTACAAGGCGTTCATCGGATACTGTCAGGAGATGAAATTGCCCACGGTTTCACAAGTTGTGTTCGCATTGAAACTCGTTGAGTGTATGCCCAACACGCATTCAACTCGCAAAAGAATTGGTGGCACACAAACTCCCTGTTGGGAAGACTTAGCAATGGGGGTATGTGTTGGTTGTGCTAAGCAAGAGGGGGATTCATATTCTACCGAACAAAATTCGCTGGAGGAATATAGTAAAGAAGAAGTGGAGAGAGAGAAAAATGGCTGTTCCGATAGCACACCTCTCTCACGGGAGACGTTCCAAGAGGCTCTTAAAGGGGCATGATGCCTTCGACGGCACCGTGCTGTCGCTGTGGTGCAGCGGCGGGCACTCCTGTCGAATCCGCGTGATGTGGTGATGAAAAATTGTCGGACAGAATAATCATTAAGCAGATAGAGCAAGACGAAATCATACGAACGCTTTTGTTGGGGGAAGATCGAGAAAGACTACGGAAAGTCTTTGCATCAGACCATCCGTTGAAGTGGAATATCTACAACCAGTTCCTTATGAACCGCGCTAGAGGACTATGCGAAAACTGTTCAAAATGTTGCGAAGTTTCCGACATAGACTTAAGCCAGCATGACATTGAAAGAATCTCGAAATACCTGAAACTCTCTCAGCCAGAAACCGTTTCGAAATATTGCACTAAACAGCCTCAGTATCCGTTTTTCTTTTATCGTTTCAAGCACAAACCCTGCATCTTCCTCAAAGATAAAAGATGTTCGATTTATCCCGCGCGTCCTAACATGTGCCTGTTTTTCCCATTCATTACGGGCTTACAGAAAGACGCATGGGAAGTGTTCAGAAGAACCAAAGGCAAGCAGAAAGCAATCGTAATGCCGTTGTGGTGTACTTCCGCGCTCAAGATAAAAGACCTTACGGAAAAGACGTTCAAAATGCTTCAGCAGATGCCACCAGAAGAACGAGCGCACGCACATTCTTCTATCAGTCCTTTTAAGCAACTGTGACCACGTTTCTAATTGGCGATATCTATGTCAATCGGGAATACGGGAGAAGTCGCCCTTTCTATGGAGTTTACTTGAACATTAGCATGGTAGTGTTCAATGGCAAATGATCCCCCTTTGTTTGTTCTTGAGAAAGAAAAGGGGTTGAGGTTGATTGCTTTCGTGCTTGTTTCCGAACTGTTATGGATATGGGCCGCCGTACGCAGCACACTCGACTTTTTCGTTGTTTGGCCAGCCGAATTTGCCTGCGAGCAGTATTGCGTCTAGGATGTTGATGCGTCCGTCGCCGTTGGTGTCGTATACTCTGCTGTATCCTGGGCTAGTCTCTGTTTGGCCGAAGTGGCCGGCAAGCAGTATTGCGTCCAGAATGTTCACCTTGTCGTCTTTGTTGAAGTCTTCGTCTCTGAAGTAGCGGAACCATCCGTACGGCGAGAAGATTGGAGTTGATGTTATCCAGTTAGGGTCACTTATGCCTGAGGTGGTGACTGTTAAGCCTGGTTTGTGAGCTGTCAAGAGTATGGAGGACCCTGCTTCGTAGTTGACGAAGCACCATGCACCTGAATGGATCAGGTTAATGTCAGGTGCAAAAGTCGTTGGATCCCACGGCAAGCCATCACTTGGCCTTGGGAGACCTTTGCAGATCGGTTCCCATATGTGCTTCGGAAGTATGCGAGTCAGACCTACCCAGTCTACTGCGAAGACACTCTTCACGTCTAGACGTATCTCAAACTTGGTGGACGAGTACACGACCATCTCGATTATGTCCTTTGTGTTGAATATCCACAATGGAGGCGGGAGTCCTCTTGCAGCCAAGTCGTATTTCATCTGAACTAGGGTGTACTCTATGTCCTCGAACGTTATCGGTCTCCCGTCAGACCAGTGGGCGTCGCGCCGCATTGTGAAGTTGACAGCAGTATAGGGGCCTTCTGTGCCATTCATCCAAGTTCCGACGACGAAACTGTCACTTAGCCAAGGTCTGAGCATCCTGCTGTATGGTTCTCTGTATAAGAGGCTCTCGTAGCCTATTAGGTCAAGCACCTTGTTTTCGGCGGGGTCGCTGGCGTACAGTGGGTTGAAGCTGCTTATGCTATCTGTCGAGAAGCCGTATCGGATGGTGCCGCCTGTCGCTCTCGGGGTTATTTCACATGGTCTCATGCTCAAGAATGTGAAATAGCTGTCGACGCCGTAGCCTGGAATGTTGACGAAGTTGCGCCACCATCTGCCGTGATAACCTTCCTCAGGAACCGTGTTCCCAGTGTACGTGCGGTAGACGGCTTTGTTGCCTCCAGCTGCCCACAGGGGCACACTCATGGCATATGTGGCGAATACTTCCTGGGCTAGGTGCGCGTAGAACGTGGCGTCTTCGATGGTGTTCGCGTATTGTACACCGTCAGCGGCGTCGTTATACTCTGGCACGTTGCAGCCCGCATAGTTGGGGCATGGGCCTGGGTTCCAATAGCAGTCCCAGTGCCACCGTATGAGGTGGACCGGATCCATGGGGAGAACCCGGCCGCCTGTGTATATGTGGAAGTCCTTGTTGCCCATTACCTGAACCAGAGCGGCTGCCCTGTTTCCGGGTACGAAGTTGACATGGATCTTGGCGGTGTTCTCCAGCAGGCCGTACAGCAGCGCGCCAATCACCAGCCTTGGAGGACTGTCGCTTCTAGCGAAGAGTTTCAGAGTCATGTCCTCGCCCGCATCTTTGACGCCGTCGAGGTCCATGTCCCAGTATCTCCAGCCGTCCTCGCCGATTGGGAACTTGCCTGACTCGTCAAGCATGTCAATTGCAGCAGTCGGGTCGTACAGGTAGCACAGATCTTCAAGGGCACCGCCTGGTTTGATTGCATCGTTCACGTAGAAGCCGCTGGCGGGCGACATTGGCGTGTAGACTGGGAATGCGAATCCTTCACCTATCACTTCGTTGATTACGTAGGTTCTGTCCGAGAGATAGGCGACTGCTTTTCGCAGCTCCACAACGCTCATCGGGTTCGGGTACACAGGGTTCGGATAAGCTTGATCTTCTGGGTTGCCCAAATTCACGTTGTTGTTGTTGTTCAAGTCGAAGAGGAACAGGCCGAACTCTGGTCCATAGCTGATTACTTTTATCGTTTCGTTCCAAGGCAGAGTAGTATATCTGTTGTAGTGCTCCGCATCTAGGGGCCAGTCAGTAACGTCGATCTCGCCGCCCTGAAGGCCTACATCCCACTCAGTTGTCTCTGAAGAGTACAGTTTAATCAGCAGGTTGTCACATCTTGGCCCAAACGTCTCAAAATTTGCGTCGTCAGGATGGTCTGGGTTGCCGTATTCAAAAGCAAAAACAGAAGTCGGCATCGCGGCAAGCATCAAGATAGTTATAGCTGCAAAGATCGCTTTGCGCATAATTATCTCTCCTTATTGCTACAGAGCAGAGTATGATGTTCTAGCCTTTTAAGAGTTATGAAAGAATGTTCTAAACGAAGTCACGTGACGATATTGCGAATTGCAAACTCTATGTTTGAATCATATGATAACACGCGGTACGCCATTGTTGAAGACCCTGGACGGGAGATCTTTCAGATCCTGAGGCTTGACTTTAGCATTTTGATATTTGATTCAGGCTAGTCGCACACGCTCCCTTCTTCTAGAACAGACACGTTTTGCCTTAACTTGAGTTGCTTGAACCATGAGGCCATTCCATTTTCCCAGGACAAAAATCACACTCTGAACGAGTTCCTAGGAAAAATGGGGTTGTGCGGGAGAAGTCTCCATTTCCATGAAATTTGCTCAAAAATATCCTATTTCTAAAAGGGCACGATCAGAATAAAAGAAAATGATGAACGGGGAAGAACAAAAAGAAGAAGAACTTTTTCAACAGAGAACGGAAACGGATAAGGCGAAAGAATGAGTGTGGAGCCGTCAACTTCCCTCAGATGCTCACCATCATCCCAACAGAAAACTAGAACATTACCTAGATACTGTAACTGGGGTTAGGTACTAGGGAAATCGGGGGATTTTTGGGGTATGGGGAGTAAGAGAAGCTTTTTCCTGTGAGGAAGGAAGGACAAGAACTAAGCGCGCGCGCTGTCTAGCGACGTCGCACGCGCCATTAATGAATATTCGAAGTTCATAATACTTTTATCGCAATGTAGACTATAACCCTCCGTCTAACTGCAAATACGAAAGAGGTGTTGAAATGACCAGCGCAAAAACAGTGATGGTGCTAGTCGCAGGCGCAGTCATTTTTGTTGGAGGATTACTAGGCGGCTTCGCCATTCAAACTTACCTAGGCGCATACACCTCTACACAGAATCCGCCAGCAACACTTGAAAGCCTGACAGTTGAAGGCTATACTCCAAAACTGCTCACCGAGTCCGCAGTAGAATTCACTCTAGTCAACAGTGGAACGAGTGACATTCAGATAACCGACGTAAAACTCAACGGATACTCAAACCAGACTACCAGTGGAATAAGACAAGGCTGGAACGGAACAACGTTCCTTCATCCGAATCAAACAGGCTCTCTGTATTGGTATGCTCCATGTTACACTCACGTCATAAACCAGACAATGCCCCAGCCGACGGCAAACATGACGCAGAAAGAGGTCGAAGACCTTGAGACATGGATGAGCTTCTACAACAGCACCTTCACGTTCATCACCAACACTGCACACCAATACAACTGCACAATACAAGGACTAGGATATGGACTGTCTTACGCAATCATGGAATGGGCAACACGCTCAGAACAATACACGTTCCCATTCATGGGGACAGAGCAACTTCATATTTCGAAGATGACGTGGATTTGGAACGACACTCCTGGCTTAAGAACATTCAAGATAAATGTGAACAATACTGGAACCAAGGATTTGACGATAAATCAGGTAATGGTAAACTATGGAACGTCAGGAGTAACTCAACCAGCAACACTGCCGAAAATTCTTAAAGCATCGGAGAGCGCAGTTTTGACTGTAACCTATGCTTACACAAACGGAACCAACTATGACATTTCAGTTGCAACAGCAAGTAACTACAAGTTCACTAACACCTTCAGTGGCGGTCAGAACACAGGATAAGCGCGCGCTTATCCACACGTACCCACACTCCTTTTCACCTTCATTTCCTACATTTCCTTCACAGTCATCACCGTTCACCAGCGCGCGGTGAGATCTCCTCGACATATCATTTCCGCTAGGTTTTCTCGTCATCTATGAAACGCATGAGTTTTCTGAAGGTGTCTGTTACGACAAAGACTCCCCCATCATAACCTACGTAGGAACCTGTCAACTCTTTGACAAGCCCACTTTTCTCAATACGCAAAAGAATAAATGGCAGGTCTTCTTTCGAAACACTCGTCACTCGATTGGGCAAATCCCTCCATCCTTTTCTCCAAGCCCATTGTAGAATATTTTCGTTGGGTTCTAGCTCGCTATTGCGTTGCTGCTCGTATATAGTCCTCGCCACTTCAAGTTCTATAGGCGTTAGCTCTATGAGAGTTTCTAGATAATCCTCTAAGGAGATCTGATTGCGGTCTTGAATAAGAACTGCTCCTCGCAAGAATTTCGCGTATAGGCGCATTTTGTCTCGGTCTCTTGCTCTTAATGAAGCCTCCATCAGTTTCAAGATAATATCTGAAAATTCCGAGGACTCAAGATAAGCTGTATCAATTCTCTCTTCCTTGATGTGACTCATTTCTTCTTTCAGACTTTCTAAGAACTCAACTATGCGCTTCTGATGTAGGCTTCCTCTGGAAGCGAGTACGACATCCAAAGAACCTCCGATATATGGAATGAGATTGATTGCTGCACGCAACCAAGTATTCTGAACGTAGACTTCGCTCGCTTTATCGATTCGTTCGGATAGCTCTTTCGACATTTTCCATCAAACTCCAGGTTAGCTGGGAAAGACTTAAAACATTTCTCATTGTCCCGCTTCTGTTAGGCGAGCCCGTGCTACTGAAGAGTGAACGCATCTCTACATGTATCTCTTTCCGAAGTCTCGAGCCATCAGTATAAGGTCAAAGATGTTTATTCTGCCGTCTTCATTTTCGTCGGCTATAGGATCCCATCGCGGATGACCGGGATAGGAGCCGAAGGCGTTGGCGGCTAAGATCAAGTCCGTTATGTCCACTTTGCCGTCCATCGTCAAATCACTAATGGCATATATCGTCACATTAGTGCCAAAAAGAACATTGTTGGTCACGTTCTTGTCATATTGAGACACATTGACACGGCCCCAAAGAGTCCATTTCTCGCCAGGCCTCGTTCCTGTCGTGTTCCAGGTGGCTGCAAGCAGAGTCTCTTCTCCGGGCACCTGGTCGATAGACCACGTTGCTATCGAAACGTTGTTCGCAAACAGAGTGACATCAAAATCGGCTATTACACTCCCCAAGTTGCCTATTCTGGCAGTCACCGTAAGGTTTCGCCCAGCATGTATTCTATCTGTGGCTCCCGTTATCTCCAAAACTGCAACATCCCCGGAATCAAGAATCACAATCACAAGGCTCCGTTCATTGTCTTCCGTATTACTTTCGTTCATCACAGGTTCGACTTCGATACTGAGAGTGTGATTGCCAGATTCTAGACCAGCTGTGTTCCAAACAAAATCCAAAGATGCATCTTCTCCCTTCAAAAGACTCACACTACTCGTCTCGACTTGGGTGCCATCCAAAACAAAGTTCACTTGAGACGTCTCATCGAAATCCCCACTGTTTCGCACGCAAGCATTGACGCCAACTAGATCCCCCGCAAAAACAATCGCTGGCGTAGTTGTGAAACCAACAATGCTTAACCCATGTTCTTCTGGTGATCCTGGCAGAGTGTCGTTCAGAAGCCAAGTCTGGTTTAACAACGTATAAGGCGCGGGTTCGTAAACTGGTACGCGATATTCTTCGAAGAGTTCCGCGGGAGCTCCAAAAAGTTGAAGGGCGTTCTCAAGATTATCACTCCATCTCATTCCGATATTGATTCTGAAACCTAAACATACTGCTAAGTCTACTGTGTTGTCAGGCAACAAAGCCTCAACTTCTATCCTAATGTATGGTTCAAATTCCAAGAACGGGCCGGCAACGCTATAGAACATGAACTCGATTCTGAGTCTGACGCTCGGTTCCACCTTGACGTCAACATGAGCGTTCCACCCGAAACTCTCTATACGAGGCGTCATCGGTCGCTCACTCTGTGACGTTGTCCATCCTCGTGCGCTTTCCCATTGAAGACCCTTTGAGAAGCCTCCCTCAACCACTGCCTCGACAATGAATGAGGCTTCTACGTCCAGCTTTACGACTGCGTCAGCATGGACGCTTGTGTCAATCCAAACTGGTACGATGTAAGCAAGGAACCAGAAAGTTGGGAGGTTTATCTCAGAAATTGGCCAACTCCACTCTCGGCCGTATTCTCCTGATGCCTCGAATCCAACTCTCATGGAGTAATCTAGACCGCAAATGGCCCAGAACTTGTCGAAGGAAATGAAGGGTGGAGGCCAGAGCTGAGTATGGTACTGCCATCCGACGTCTAGTGATATGTTGAATGCGGGTTCGAAATACAATCGGAGGACGATGGACCAGTCTTCGGTTTCATTTTCAATAGTCTTGGTCACCGAAATCTCAGGTAGGTGCACTCTCCATATTTGGTTCCAGTTTGTGTTGAGAGCATCAACAGTTTCATACTCACTGTGCTCAGAGGGATTGCATGGCAACGAATAATCAATGCTCAGGGTTTTATAGGCAGCTAGGCTTTGATACAGCGATTCTGGACTCGCGTCGAAGACTTCGTCGGTTACCATGATCCGTTCTTCCAGCACAATAGTTGATGCTTCTTCGTACATGGCAGCATATGCATATGTGCCCTCATCGAACTGGATCCTCCACTCAGAACTCTGGCAACTCACATTGAGCAATTCCGAGTTTCTTGGCAATACGATTCTTGTCTTCCAAAAGCTCTGATAGTCCTGATCACCTTCAATGGATTCCAGCAGCGACCGTGCAAAGATGATCTTTGTGAATATGAGTCCGGTCAAGCCAGTTATGTCAATTGGTCCTACGCCGATACTCCATATGTCGTCTGACCCTACATGTGTTACATTAGTATTAGGGAAGAATCCGATGGCGTCAATCGCAATCCTACACTCATTCCCAGCACCCCTTGGGATGATTCTGGAGTCTTGAATCGACATATTCAGCCCAAGTGAGAGCAACTGCTCTTTCACTATTGGCGGGAGAACGTTCTCCCTAACTGGAACTGGTACCTCCACAAGAATGTCTCCCATTGAGACATTTCCCACAGTGGTCTCAGGCATCTGTAGCTCCTCCTCAATGCCTATCTCGCTGGAGGTTCCCAACATCTTTCGGTAAATGTCTGCCAGTGCGGGACCACTAGCGTTCAGTATAAGAGAGACGTTAGCCATTCCACTATCCTGAAGCATAATTTCCTCAGTCACAGTCATTTGGAGTAGTTCGACAGAAACCTCGTCAGCAGCCCTCGTCACACAAACCGCAATCGGCTGCAAGACTAGTCCAAAAAGAGCCAGCAACAGAAATATCCTCAAGATCATCCTCACTACTTTCTCCCCTCATGCCCGCAGAGCGAGCATCTAAAAGGTCAGCCCCCATGAACCTATTTAACAATTATGAAAGAATCTTCTATTGCCCACAAGCGCACGATCTTCGATAAAGAAAGAGGGAATTGTGGGGGAGACATCTCCACTTCGTTGTGGGAATACGGGGTTTTCAGGTCCAGCTCTTGTTGAAGTTGTTGGATAGGATTATGCAGTCTAGCACGTTTGTCTTGGAGTCGCTGTTTATGTCGCAGTTGGCGCAGTCAAACCACTCCTTAGAGCCTGGCGCGTGTCCGTCTCCGTCCGCGTGGCCAAAGTGGTTGGCGATTAGTATGCAGTCTAGTATGTTCACTTTCTTGTCGCCATTCACGTCTCCAGGGATAGAAACAAAGACATACCCATCAACGAATGTGTTGTCTTCTATGTCTGTTTCACCTGAGACTGGCTCAGCATGAGCCCAAATAGTGTAGTTGCCATAGGCAAAGCCAGAAGTGTTCCAAGCGATGGCAACGGTTGTAGATTCTCCGCTTGCTAGGGTGACTGTCGTATAGTTCTCTCCGTTTGGCAGGGTGATGGCGGTTTCGTTGCAGTAGACAGTGACATTGAAAGTCTCTGTGAGATCACCGTAGCTGAATATTGTTATGTTGATGTTTAGGTTGAATCCTTGTCCGACCACGGTTTTTGATGCGGTTATGCCTGTTATTCCTATGTCATGTGAGAGAGGAGGTATCGCAATTTCTGAGTCTAGGAACGGCTCATAGAACACCTTTCCAACGTTATAATCGTCATAGTAATCATAGATGTGCTGAGAAATTTCAGTTGTGTTCGTCGTGCCCCACCAGTTACTGGTGGCGTTGACATCTGTGCCATAGGAACCTGAATAATAGACATCATATGGGCCGTTGTCGTACAAGTTTGAGAAGTGGACCGTGCTTGACGTGTGAGGCATAATGCCATTCTGTTGATTTCCTCTTATCGTAGAATACAGTACTGTAACACCATTTGCGTTGATCCCTGTGCCGTTGTTGTTAACGACAATGCTTTTGGAGATCCAAGCGCCTTCGTAGGCGGAGATGCCTTGATTGTTCTCCGAGACATTGCATCCAAGTAGTTGCAATCCATCGTCTATGATCGCGACGTCGTTGTTGGTGAATGTCGACAACTTTGCGTTAGTGTACCCATAGTGAAACATCGTCTCACCGCCCCTAACTCCGTACTGATTGCCTAGAAAAGTGGAGTTCTCTATGTTGAGAATATGCCCCATACCTTGGCCTTCGATTCCAACACCATTTCTTGAAAACTGCGTGTTGAAGACGGCAATCACAGTGCTGGCAATGCTGTTGCGACCCTCGATGCCAACAGTATTGTTCTCAAAAAGAGAGTTATGAATCTCGAAGTGCACAGTATCTAAAGAAGGGCCGTCAACGAAGACACCTTGGGTGTTGTTGGTAAAAGTGTCGTTGAACATCTGCAGTGCGGCCGCCCGCATTGTGACTCCATTATTGTTGTGTTGTATTCTCGAGTTTGTTATCGTCGGAGAACTTGACTCTGTGGCTATGCCGAAGTCTGCGTATTCAACAACTGCCCAGTTGATTGTACAAGAGTCGTCAATGCTTGTGTCTCTGAATCGTATGCCTCCCCAATCGCCCATCTGTGGTAGCGTGGCGTTGCTGGTGAATATTGTCATGTGGGTCGCGTTGCCCTCGGCTACTAATGCTCCATCTATGACCAAGTTTGTCCCACTAGCAAACTTCACAGTTACTCTTGGTTCAATGTTCAAGAATACGTTGGTTTCCACGACGACGTCTCCATCAACGACGTATGGACTATTAGGAAGGGCCCACGTTGTGTTGGACGTTATGTGGCCGCTGACGGCTGTGCCCATCGAGCTGTATGTCATGGTCAGCCCAGCTCCAGCCAATATCGGTTTGAACATCATGCAATAGGAACCTAAGACTACAACAAGCATACTTAGAGCCAAGAAAAATTTCTTTTCATGATCTTCCCTACCTTTTCATCTTTGGTTAACTCCAAAGTTTACTCTCAATCTGTATTAATGCCTTTCGGAACCTTCTTACAGAAGAAAGCTCTATGTGTGCCAACACAAGAAAGAGGGAATTGTGGGGGAGACATCTCCACTATGGAGCCCAGAAACATGGCAAACATGCGCACTTGATCAAGATCTGCGGGTTCCTCATGCAGACCAAAGCATACCTGTTTTGGGAATGTGATAGAATGACGTCTCAGGGCCAGCTTTGGTTGAAATGGCCTGCAAGAACTATGCAATCCAAGATGTTGACTCTGTCATCGCAGTTTACGTCAGCATTCGGATTCCAGTTCGCATCGCCTGGTTTCGAGTTGAATGAGTTAGCTATCAATATCGCGTCCAAAACATTCACTCTTCTGTCCCCGTTGATGTCGCCTGGAATTGTGACTATAATCATGCCACCCGTGAAGTTGTTGTCAAGTAAGCTTGTTTCGCCTGGGACGTGCCAAGCATAAGCGCTTATGGTGTAGTTGCCAAGGGCAAAGCCAGTGGTGTTCCAATTGAAATACATCGTTAAGTTCTCACTACCCAAAATCACGTTCTCTATTGTGCCAATGACTATATCGTTTGCACGAAGTGTGATGTTTACAGTTTCTTGGAAGTCACCGCGATTGTCAATCGTGATATTTAGAGGCATTGAGCAGTTTTGGTAGACAAAAGTTTTGAGAGGAACAACTGTCACCAGAGCAATGTCGTGAACTCTAATCGAGAAGCTGCTGTCAGAAATGTCTTCTCCGGTGTTTACTCCATCTGTCGTCACGACCCTTAGCAGATAGTCTGATCCCCTCTCCAGAGCGCTTGTGTTCCACAAGAAGGTCGTTTGACTCAAGTCCGTTGCGATTGGAATCCAGTGCGCCCCGCCATCTCCGGAGTAGAATATGTCGCTTGTAAGTTGGTCACCATCGAGATCAGAACAGTTCCACAAAATCAAGCAGTCTTCACCAGCTGTGATGACTTCTCCTCCGTTGGGGCTTATGACACTCACAATAGGTGAATGCAAAGTTACGTTCTTTTCAACAATCAAATTGTCGTCGCGCCAAAGCTGAACCTTTCTTGTCGCATCCGGATATTCCACAGTGAATGAGAAGGCCGTAATGTAGTACTCATCTGATAGATAAACAAACGAAGCATTAAAACCGGTCTGGCCAATTATGTTGTCCGTGTCGTCTAGAAACAGAATCCTGAAGTTCCCAGTGTTGCCGAGAGGCAAATTGGGAACACCATAGGGTACCCTAATCCATGCGGGAAGAAGAACTGTGTCGTTTTCGAAGACAACTCCTCCCATGTATATAACCTCTGGATCTCCGGCTATTTTGAACTGACCTAGAAGCGCCTCATAACACGTATTGCATATCCAATAACCCCCTGAATAGTTGGGGATTGCATCTCCAAGTTTCTTTGAAGGCCAAGTGGATGCCATGAAACATAATCCATTTTCGACTTTCACTCGTCTTCCCACATCATAGCCTGAGGCTGCGTTTCCTGGCGGCTTGGTGTTGTACTCTTCCCCGCTTCCTCCAGGTCGCCCGTAAGTGTGTGCGAGTTCATGAGGAATAGCCGCATAGAAAGTATTCTCAACCGTACAAATGGTCCAATAAGTAGTACTCCACGGGGTGACAGTTGTGGGCGTCCAACCGGGAGAGTTAGCCGGACCGCCGACAATGTCATGAAGCCAATTTCCGTTCTTGTTTGGTAAGATGACGACAGTTCTATCGAAATGAGCGGCTTTGGCATTATTATCGATATCAATAAGTGTCAATAGGAGGCAGCCCAAATTGTTATGCGCTAGAATCTGAGGAGCAGAGATTTGTGAATAGACGCCTGGTGTCGGATAGGTTTCTAGTATATACTGATCTCCGTATTGTTCCATCAACCTCAGGTCAGCAGGGCTCACAGGCGCATCGCCGGAAGCTCTTAGCGGAACGTAGAGAACTGATAAGTAGTTTGTTTCTATGACTGTCTTGCTCCCAGTGATCATATTGTCGTTTTCGTCTGTCTCCACAATTTCATTGTCTGGGTCGAGCCTTGCAGTGTATGTAAACGTTCCCCTTTGACGCAAAGTGCTAGAGTCGAATGGAATGAACACTTCTTTTTGGGAATTTGGCCCAATTGTTGACACATAGTCAGGCGGATTTCCGCCACTGTAGGTAAATCTTATGCGAAGAGTCAGAGATCCACCCTGTGAAAAGGTGCTTTGCACAATCGCTCTGAATACTGTTGGCTTGTTTGCCACGAGCACGGAAGCTCCATATACTACTTGAACGGGTGAGTAATCGACTAGTACGAGGTCGCCGACGTAACGAGCCTGCCAGTTCCAAGTTATCGTTGAATCCCGAGTGATTGTAAACGATATTGAAGTGCCGCTGCCACCAGAAGGAACAGAGCCAGTGCCAGACCAGCCAGTGCATGTCCAGATAGTGCTGCCCTCAGCCACGGGACTGCCTACACTGCAGGTCACAGACTGACCGTCGCTGTAAGTATGCGGGCCGTTGCTAGGAACTGGACTACCATGAGCAGAAGAAACAGTCAACGTACGGCTGAGTGCTTCATAGTACGCTGTATAGGTTCCGCCGGAATTAACGGTTATAGTCAAGCTTGTGCTACCAGTGTTCCACTGCTTGAATGAATGACCGCTAGTGTCGTACTGCGAAGCTGTAAACGTATGAGTACCATGCAAGTTTGCAAAAGTGTGTGGAGTGTAGAACATCGTAGAAGAATCTATCCACACACTCACGCTGACATCCACGCCTTCAGTGTTGCAGTGTGCTCCTATGGTTACACTGTAGATGACTTGACCCTGCCAGTTCCACGTAATACTTGAATCCTGAGTTATGGAGAAAGCCACAGTTTTGCCTGAACCGCTGGAGGGAACTGAACCGGTTCCTGTCCAACCCGTACACGTCCAAACGGTACCGCCTCCGGTCACTGGACTAGCAACGCTACACGTGACCAGATCACCGTTATTGTATGGGTGTGGACCGTTACCTGGATTGGGACTGCCATGAGCCGAAGAAACAGTCAATGTTCGCTGAACAGGTGTTCCTTGCCAGTTCCACGTTACCGCTGAATCTTGAGTTATGCGGAAAGTCACTGAATTGCCGCTCCCACTTGGTGGAACAGAACCTATACCAGTCCACCCGACACATGTCCAAATGGTGTTACCCTCGGTCACTTGACTGGAAACACTGCATGTAATTGAGGTGTCATCCTCGTATAGGTGGTCACCAACGCTTGGATTAGGGCTATCATGAGACGAGATGACCGACAACTTGTGCACTAGCGGTTGCCAGGGGCCTGTAATCGGATAATGGTCTGTATTGCTTGCGTCAATTAGGTAAGACGTGTCGCCGATCCCATCGCTGCCAGTCTCATTCTGGTAGGGACCACTGAAGAAGTCTGTGCCACTGTAGTCGCTCCAATAGTTTCCGCCAGAAGGGTAACCATCGTCCCAAACGTTGGCATAACCGGGCTCTTGAATGTACACATGCTGAATGTTGTCCACGAAGTTGTTATGATAAATAGCGTTGTTTGAAGAGTCACTGAGCGAGATGCCGTACTGCGCGTTTGTTATGTTGTTTCCTATTATGCTGTTGTTGGAAGAGCCTACGAACTCGATGCCATAATAGTAGTTGTTTGTTATGTTGTTTCCTGAAATTAGGTTGTTGGAGGAATAGTCAAGCATGAGACCGTTGCCGTATCTGTTGTCTGAGGTTAGGTTGTTTGCTAGTATGAAGTTGTTAGAAGAGGAATTCAGGTAGATACACGCGGGCGCAAAATGTTTTATTATCATGTTTTTTATCGTTACGTTTTCTCTGCCCTCAAGTGTTACTCCATTATAGAAATCGCGGTCACCTCCGTCAATGAGGTGATTTGCTCCATCAAGTATTATGTTGTTTCTTTCAACAACAATTCCATCATAGTCAGTGATGTTTCCAGTCAGGGTGTATACGTCACCGTCTCGTTGTATCGGAACTGTGCTGGGTTCTATTGAGCCATCGGCCCTTATGTAAATGGTTCCTTCTGCTTTGACTGGTTGAATGTTAAACGCCAATGTCAGCGTGCTTGTCAGAAGCAGTACTAGCATCATTCCAGAAACAAGTCTCTTCATAAAGTTCCTTTCCCCTACTTGCATAGTGGGTCGAATCGGCAAATATCATTTGTGGAAAAATCCTCTATGTAGAACTAGCCTATAGAAGAAAGCTCTATATGTGCCAAGAGGAAAAATGGGGATTGTGCGAGAGACGTCTCCACTAATCCCTCTTCTGCTTGTTCCGAAAGAAAAAGAATGGGTGTACGGTCTGGTTGAGGTCTTCAGGCCCAGCTTTGGCCGAAGTTGTTGGATAGGATTATACAGTCTAGCACGTTTGTTCTGGAGTCGCTGTTTATGTCGCAGTTCACGCAGTCAAGCCACTCCTTAGAGCCTGGTGTGTGACCATCTCCGTCCGCGTGGCCGAAGTGGTTAGCCAGAAGAATGCAATCCAGTATGTTCGCTGCTTTATCGCCGTTGACGTCTCCGGCTATTGTCACGAAGAGCCAGCCACCGTACAACTCGTTATCAGCCATGTCTGTCTCGTTCAAGACTGGAGCTACGTGCACGCTCACAGTGTAGTTTCCCTTGGCGAGGCCGATGACGCTTCCACAGATAAGGGTACTGACGTTTTGGTCGCGTTCCACAATTATGCTTTCCAACCCTATTGCAGTCTCGTTCGCGCGCAGTGTGATGTTGAAATTTTCCGTGAATTCTCCTTGATTCGCTAGCCAAACTTCTACGTAGCTTTTCAGGCCCTCGCCCACGAAGCATTTCAAAGGAGACGCCCCGATTACTGCAACGTCATGCAGGAAACCTACAACCTCAATCCCGTGCGTCGATGAACCGCCAATCCGATCTTCATAATCATAACCCGGGTAAATCGGAAGCGGATATACCGAGCCGTTTACTAGTCCTCCCGCCGTAACGTTAACAGACTCTATACCAGAATTCTCAGCCACCATTGACCAGCTCACGGAAGTGGATTGGCCGCCCTGCAAATCGCTAATGGGTTTGGCAGCAGTCTCGCCTGAAGCAAAGTCCAGTCCGCTGGACGGGTTCAGCGTAGCGTTGACATGCATCGCAGGGTAGTCGCTGGGGTTGAATGGAGTGGGGCAGGGGTAGGTGATGTTTGCAGTGATTGTGAATGCCTCGTCTCGGTAAACCGAGCTGGGGCCTTCGATGCTGATCGTCCAAGGACAAGCCGTCATCGCCCAGTATCCTGAATAGTCCCAAAAGTCGAGGACTGTTGAGTAGGTGAGTGTGAGGTTGGCGCCTCCGTATGAGCCTCCCCACATTGCCTTGTTCCATGGGTCGTGAAACACCATGTGTGTATCATTGTAGCCAATGGCAACTCTGTAGTGTCCGGCCATGTGAAATTCGTCTTGCCACATGAGGAGAATAGGCGGATAGTCCTCATCGATCAGCGTTCTTACTTCGCCTATAGTTGTGCCCCACTTCTCGAAGGTAGCGTAGCCCGTTTTCCGCCTCGTATAGCCAGTGATGCTTCCTGGCATTTCATCGCCAATTGACGTACTCAGATTGCTGAAGTGTCCCGCCCTTACCATGTCCTCCGTATACGTTGCCGAATAGTAGGAGTCTGTTCGCGCCACGTCAGCTATCTCCTCTTGAGCGATAGCTACGCCGAAGAATGCAAAAACCATCTCAAGACAAGCTGGACCACAATAGTAATACTTGGATTGATATCGAAAGGGCACTTTGACATAATTGGATGCCTCAACTCCAATGCCAACTGAAGTGGTGTGACCAGTGTGTATTAAGAGCGCAGACAACGCCATTATGAGAATCAGAAAAGCAGTTGCTCTCATTCACATCAGCCAAGATCTGCCGAGATGTCACTAATAGCTAAGATGGAGAATTCGCATTTAAACCTTCATATGGCTGAAAAGAAAAAACACCCCAACCAACCTCTGGCAAGAATCATATAGCGCGCGCTTCTTTTTTTTGCCTCTCTTCAAAAAACATGAGAAAATTGAAAGCTGGAAGAACATAACGTCACAAATCTACGAAAACATAGCATGCTCTTTCATTCTTACAGTTGTTGGTATATGCTTCGGACTATTGAATCTACAGTCCATCGAACAACTTCCCATCGAAGTGCTCTTGATTGCTTCGGGTGGGTTCATGGTTTTGTACGTGGTCGTGCAAATCATAGGTCTGGCAAACGGGATGCACAAGTGGAAACAGGCCAAAGAGGTATCTAGATAACCGCTCAAAAGGTACTATATGATAATTGGGGAGTAGGTACTGGGTAATTCGGGGAATTTTCTGGGTATGGGGGTATCGAATTGGTAATGTGTTTTGATGGTGTCTTGTTTTGTCCGTCGGAGTTTGATCGTTTCTTTTCGATGACAGTGTGCGCGTATGGATACCCCTATGTGTTAGGGTGAATGGAGCTTGAATCGTGTCCCATCCGCTGAAAGGAGCGTGAATCGTTGCGCGCATACCGTTCTTTCCACCACTGAATAAGTTCTATTGATTTAATGGTATATCAATGGTGTACGGCTATCGATGCGATATTTCAACCACAAACCCGCACTTCGGCAATTAGAAAGAAGGTGAGAGGGCCATACTAAAAAAACTAGTATTCGTACGTTCGTACGTATGCATGGTTGAAAAATTAGTATAGGTTTAGTGGGATACTGGCAAGTTTTTTGACCTAAGGTGTCTAGTTGATTGATTAAGTTACTCTTTCAAAGTCAAATCTTACCCTGTACTTCATTATAGCAACATCTTCTAACAAAGAGACAGCAGAGGTTAATCTATTTGAGAAATCATATGCAATAATAATCCCTCTAACCCTTTTCTGGTCAGCAAGAGTGTTTTTAACGTCAGCCATGTAGGCAAGAACTTGGGCCAATACCGAGTCTGTCGCAGTGCCAGCTTTAAGCTCTATCACAACAAAACTACCTTCTTTATCTACGGCAAGAACATCTATTCTTCCAGAGTCAACAGAGAACTGTTCACCACGGTCTCCCTGATATCGGCTCAAACCATCTTCAACCGAAGTGAGGTCTTTAACGATGAATGATTCAAGGTCGCCCTCCAGACTTATTTGAACCTCCTCCAAGTTCTCTTCGATTGGTTCCTCTCCACCATTCGGTTCAGTTATTCTATCGATATTAGCCTTAAGTCGGAATCGACCTCTGTCCAAATATTCAAAAAAGCCATGCAGTTTGCGAGTGGAAGGATGGTGTATGCTGGAAGGATGATTGGGTGCCATAGCAATAACATATGAACGTATAGTTCCAGCAGGTATCTCAGGACTTTTTTCTTGAACTTTTCTAATTATATCGTTTGGTGTAAAAGTCGGTGATTCTAGCTCTTTTGCAGCCTCAAAAACGTGTAGCCATATTGGTGTTCCATACTTTCCCATTTGATCTACCCAACACTATCTCTAATATTCAACTTAATAATCTGTTGTCTCATCAAAATTCTAAAGACTTGACAGAACCTTGTAGGTCAAAAGACTTAACAGTACCCTTTTTGCCGTACGACTAATGTTTTCATGTTTGAACCTCAAAATAGGAAAAAGAGAAGATTATTCGTTGTGGTTATGGTTGTTGTCGGCAATAATCCGCTTGTACTCTTCTAACTGTTCTTTCGAAAGTTTCTGTTTCGTTTCTAGTTGCCTCTCTCCAACAGCTTTGATTCGTTCTTCTACTTCTATTTCCTTAGTTTCATACGGCATTGTCTCTATGTCCGCTAAGCCTCTAGCCTTTTCAAGGAGTTCTCTTCCACCCAACGCAACGACTCCATGTATAAGTCTTTCAAGATCATCGACTCGTTTCTCTAAGTCTGTTGCTGATTCTCGTGTTTTTCTCATTGGAATCTCCGTTAGCTTGAGAACGTCGTAGACTTTTATAAATGCTGTTCTGTGTTCGATTTCGCTCAGGTAAGCTAGCATTGAGCTTTCAACGTCTTTGCCAACTAGGATTTTAGCAATGTTAACGTCTATGGACAAATTCGCGCAAGTGCTTAAGAATCGCTTTCTAAAACTGTGGAATCTTAGTCGCTTGTTTTTGGGAATGGCGATACTTGATTTTTCTGCTAGGCCGTTTAGCGTTCTGTTTATGGTGTCGGGGTCGATAAAGTGTTCTTTGTTGCTAGGGAACAAGTACGGGTTATCTTTTGGCAACGTAAGCAAATACTCTTTCAACAATTCGACCGATTCGGCACTTATGAAGCTCTTAGCGATAACATCCTCTTTCTCAGTTATCAGTTCGAACAGGAGCGGCGCTTCTTCTTCTAAGTTAGGTAGTTGCTCTTTCTTGATCTTAACAAAGTCTCCGATTCTCCATCCTAAGTCCTTGCCTAAGCTGATTATGAGTTTTGAACGCAAGTCGCTAGCAACTTTAAACATTTCTCTGTTTTGTTCTGGTGTCGGAACGAAGTCTTTGGTGCTTACGACAGTTTTAGAAACGTCTGATCCGCTGGGAATTGTGACGGGCATTTCGTAGAATCTGAAAAGTTGCATGATGCCCAAGCACAGTGTTCTAGCTGAGTTGATGCTGTATTCTTGTTGGATTAGGCTTTTGTGAAATTTTTCTATTTCTCTAACAAATCGTTTCTTTTGGTGTAAATCTATACTTGCCCAGTCTTGCGTTCGCAATTCCATTATTTCGTTTGGAGTTTTTTGGAACCATTCAGCGAATTTCTCAATTCCGTGCTTGTACTCTTTATATGTCGCCTTGCTTTTCGACTCTTTAAGGTAGTTTAAGAAGTCTTCTACTTTCATAATTCTGTCACCTCCTTAAAAGCGGAATCGGTTATTTTTCTGTTATGGTGTTTCAATGGTGTTTTGGCATTGATGCGACTTTTCGGGAGATATCTCCACTTGCCTTGGCAAATGGGAATTCGAACTGTGATTTTCGCGGACGCAGGCGCAATCCAGACCCCAACTCCGATACCGTACGATCAGCGCATACAGAAGTCCCTGTGGGACAAGACGGCGGAACAGCCTCCGCTGTCTTCTAAATAGAATGACTTCCTGAAGGGACCTTTTCAAAAGCTGACTTAGGTGCGCCACAGATCGGGCATTTCTCCGGCGGTTCGCGTTCTGAGATGTGACCGCACACCGTGCAGACGTAGTACTCTGTGGAACGTTGTGCTATCAGGTCGTTGAGCGCTCTCTTGTAAAGGTTGGCGTGTTCCGCTTCGACGTCGCGAGCCTGCGAAAAAACCAGCGCGGCTGTCTCTTCGCCGTCTTGTTCGGCTTCTTGAAGCATTCTCAAATAATGAACTCCGTTCACGGCATTTTCTGACTGGAACGCTCTCTCCAGGTTTGTCTGTGTGTCTGCAACAGATTCAAGCAGGGCGAAATGCCTGCGCGAGTGTACGCCTTCTGCCGCAGCGATGGCTCTGAACAAGTGGGCTATCTGCGGCAGTTCCTCCTCATCGGCCTTCTTCGCAAACATCAGAAGCCTCTGATAGGCCTTGGCTTCGCCTACAAAAGCCTCATGAACATTATTTGCGTTTTCCTCTTTCACGCATCATCCTTTTCCTTTGAGTGTGGTTTTGCACAAGTGTCTATAAATTTTTGCGTGTGCTGAGCCCGAGTCAATGTTATGGAATGGCCAATCGTGCACCGGAATCTCAAAAGGCAAGAGAAAAAAATGGCGGTCATGCAGGAGGCATACTCCTTCCATCGTGGAAACAAGGGTTTAAGTCATTGTGGACGGACAACTCTTTCTTTGCGGTGACTCCCTTGCATATATGGGCGTCGAGAATTGAAACTTTCTAAGAAAAGTTTCTAAATAGCCGTGCACAATTCACAGTGATGCAGGGTAAGGTGATTGTGTTGAGGCTTCTGCTTGACGAGATGTACGCGGGCTTGAAGGAGTATTTTGAGACTCTCGGCTGGGAAGTGATTTCGGCTCAAGATGCTGGTTTGAA
>Ga0315289_10002063_pt1 | contig 31054 bp, 21 predicted proteins | sample YL17G11_40_MG_FD_203452 | JGI IMG/M metagenome (GOLD analysis project Ga0315289, IMG submission 203452) | Sediment microbial communities from Yellowstone Lake, YNP, Wyoming, USA - YL17G11_40 | ecosystem: Environmental > Aquatic > Freshwater > Lake > Sediment | place: USA: Wyoming | collected... | reverse complement strand
CTGACCGGCCCCGGCCCCCCCGTCGCCCTGGATGACGTCGTCCTGCACGCGAGGCTGGGGGCGGGCGCGACGGGCGCGGTCTACCGCGGCGCGTGGCGCGGCGCGCCCGTCGCGGTCAAGATCACGCGCGTGCCCCTCGTCGACGGCGCCGCGCTGGATGCCGCGGTGCGGGAGGTGGTGATCGGGCGGCGGGTGGCGCACCCGCACGTGGTGGCCACGTACGCGTGGTCGGTCGCGGCGGTCGCGCCCGCGGCGGCGCGCGCCGCGTCCGCGGCCGGCCGGCGGCGCCCCGATTTGGCGGCCGCGCGCGCCGCCCTGGCGCGCACGAGCGACGCGGGCGGCGTCGCCGCGGCGCTGTGCCGGGCCGGGGGCGCGGGCGCCCCCCCGCCCTCCCCACCCCCGCGCCCCGCGTCCGCCGCCTCGTTCGCGTCGGACGAAGGATTTGGGTCGCCCCACGCGCCGAGGCCGGTGTCGGGCGCGCCGTTGCTGGCCGCGCTGCGCGCGGGCGCGCTCGGGTGCGCGGGCGCGGCGGAAGGCGCGCCCGCGTCGCCCTCGGCCCATGCTCCCCCTCTCACCGACGTCCTCGTCGTCGCCGTCCTGGAGCTGTGCGAGTTGGGCACCCTGCAAACCGCCGCCCTCGACAAGTCGGCCTTCCACCCCGGCGGCCGGCACGGCCCGCGCGCGGCCTACCGCGCCCTGCTCCGCACCGCGGGCGAGGTGGCCCGCGGCCTGGACGCTCTGCACGCGCACGGGGTGGTGCACGGGGACGTGAGCCCGTCCAACGTGCTGCTGTCGAGGCAGCGCGCCGACCGGCGAGGGTACGTCGCGAAACTGGCCGACTTCGGCGCCGCCCGCGCCCTGCCCGCTGGCGGCGGCCCCGCCGCGGTCGGCACCGCCATCGGCGCGCCCGCGTTTGCCGCGCCGGAGAAAGTGGGGGCCGGCGTCGCGGGCCCTCCCTCTGACGTGTACGCCCTGGGCGTCCTCCTGCACCAGATGGCGACCGGGCGCCCCCCGTACGCCGGCCTGCACGATGCGCAAGTCGCGGTGGGCGTGGCGGCGGGGAGTCTGCGGCCGGCGTGGCCCGTCGGGGTGCCCGAGCCGCTGGTGGCGCTCGCCGCTTCGTGCTGGGCGCACGACCCCGCGGCGCGCCCGACCGCGGCCGCCGTCGCGGCCGCGCTGGCCGACGTGGAGGCGGACTTTCGGAGGGGGCGGGGGTGAAGGAGGCGGGGCGCGGGGCGACGCAGCGCGTTGCGCGCTGCCGGCCCCGCCCCCATCTGCACGGTCCGTGGCTCCGGGCCGGAATGCGGGTGTGTGCTTGTCAGTGCAAGGACGCAGCGTCACAATGATGCGGTCGCGGCGGGAGGGCGCGCGGGCGGCGCGCCGCTCCACCCCTCCGTCCCTCTCCCATCACCCGCCGACATAGCGGGCCGGCGGGTACCCCTCCCGCGCGTGCACCGCGTCCGCGTCGGGCGGGCCGGCGGAGCCGGGGTCGTAGTCGCACACGCTCCGCCCCGCCGGCGCGAGCCGCGTCCACGCCCCCGCGCCGAGCAGGCGCCGCGCGGCCTCGACGCGCAGGCAGGCGCCGTACAGGCGGTGGGCGAGACACTCGCCGAGAAAGGAGGCGGCGCCCCCGACCCCGCGCCGGCGGCGGGGCGGCTGCGCGGCGTCGAGAAAGCGGCGCGTCGCGGCCGCCCACGTCAGGGACGCGCGCTCGGCCCTCGAGAGACGAGGGGGCGGCTCGGCCAGGGCCCTGGTGAGTTGCGCCGCAAACTCGGCGTCGGTCCCGTACCGCAAACAGGCGGCAAACGGCGCAAAAAACGCGTTGCACGCGTGGACCGGGCAGACCAGCCAGCGCCCCAGGGCCAGCGCTTCCGCGGACGTCGTCGCCACCACGTCGGACGTGGACGGGTTGACGAACACGCGGTACCGGCGCAGGGCGGGGTCGAGGTGGTCGCGGCCCGGGGCGAGGGTGATCGGCGCGCGCGCCGCCGCGGCCGCCGCGGCAAACGCGGCCGAATCGTCGCCCGTGCCGTACGCGTCCACGGGGGGGGGGGACGCGAACGCGGCGCCAGGGGTGAGCAGGCGGAGGAGGTCGGCGTACCCCTTGGCCCAGAGACATTTGCCGATGTAGTACGCGCCCTCACCCGCCGCCGCCCCGCGCCCCGCGGTCAGGAACCCGCGCGCGACGCCGTGCACGAACACGGTGCGCGCGCGGGGCAGGGGCGGGACGGCGTCCGACAGGCGGATGACGGCGTGCGTGTGCACCGCGACGAGCGCGCGGTTGAGCGCGTTTGCCGCCGCCGCCGCCGGGCGCCCCTTCAACGCGCGCACATAGTCCCCATAGTTTGTGTGGGCGACGCCGACCGAGACGCGCCAGGCGTCGGTCCAGCGGTGGCCCGAGTGGAACCAGGTGAGGTGTTCGGGTTCCTCCAAGACCGCGACGTCGCGCGCCGCGCGCGGGACGAGCGCGGTCAGGTCGCCGCACGGCGAAATTGACTTGAGCGTGGGGCAGTAGCGCGCCGCGTACCAGTGGATGGCGACCGCGGGCTCAAACCCGGTGCGGCCGCGCAGCCAGGCGCGCACAAACGCTTCCTGGTCGGCGGGCGCGGCAAACACGACGCCCGCGGGGAACACGGCCGGCTGCGCCGCGGGCGCCAGCCAGGGCAGCGCCAGCCCCACGGTCGACCGCGGCAGGGCGCGGGCGAGGTAGGCCGCGCGCAGGGCGGGGTTGACCGCGGTGCCGGTGAGCCAGGGCAGGGCCGCCGTCGTGACCACCACAAACGCCCTCCCCGGAGCCCGCAAGCTGGCCCCGTCCCCTCCCGCGTGGTCGTGCTCGTCCGCCAGGCCGCCGCCGTCGGTGCCGGGTGAAGGCGCGGGGAGGACGGGCTCCGCGGGCGCGCTCGGCCGCGGCGGCGTCGCAACCGGCGCCGACCGGCGCGGCTCGGGCGACACCGGGGCCGCGAGCGTGACCCGGGCGCCGTCGCCGCGCTCCACGCGGCGCCGCAGGGCGGGCGCGGGGGGGGGAGGGGCGGGCGCCGCAGCGAACGTTGCGGCGTGCGCGAGCCAATCGTGCTCCGACAGGGCCGCCAGGCCGGCCAATGCCGGTTCGATGGGCGGCGCCGACATGGGAGGGGGGTTGCGCCCCAATGGGGGCGGGTGGAGAGTGGGCGGGCAGAGTGCAGGCGTGCGCCGGAGCCGGCCCAACCCGACCCGTAAAGAGACCACACGCCAGCCCCCTCCCCCCCCTCCCCCCCCGCCCCTCACGCCGGCGCCGCCGCCCGCAGCGCGTCGCGCGCGGCGGACGCGGCGGCCAGCAGCTGCAGGCGCTCGTCCGCGCCCGCGACGAGCGCGGCGTCCGCCGCCGCCAGGGCGGCGAGCGCCGTCTTGCGCTGGCCCGCGGGCACGCCCTTGGCCTTGAGCACCGCGGCCTGCATGCCGAGCAGGAGCCCCTGGGCGGGCCACCCCGCGCCCGCCGCCGCGTCGACCGCCGCCGCGAGCGCGGAGAACCGGCCCCCTTTGTCCGCCGCCGCCGCCACGATCGCGTCGATCGGCGCGTCCGGCACCGCGCCCGCGACGTCGGCCAGGGTCTCGGGGCGGACGGGGGAGCCTTTGAGGCGGGCGGCCGACTGGAGGGCGGTGATCGCGCGCCTTAAATCCCCCCCAGCCACCCGCCCCAGCTCCGCCAGCGCCCCCGGCGCCAGCTCGATGCCTTCCGCCGCGCACACGGTGGCGACGCGGGCCTCCATGGCGCCGGCGTCGAGGGGGGCGAACCGAAACTTGGCGCAGCGCGAGGCCAGGGGTTCAATGATCTTGGACACGTAGTTGCAGATGAAGACAAAGCTGAGAAGGAGCAGCGGGGGTGGGGCGGGTGGAAACGGGAGCGTGCGCGGTGTCGCCGCGCGCGCGCCCTCCTCCCTCGCCCCTCTTGTCGCACCGCGTCACGCGCGAATGCGTCTCCAGCGTGCGCCGCAGCGCCGACTGGGCGTCCACCGTCATCGCGTCCGCCTCGTCCAGGATGAGCAGCTTGTAGGGCGGCGACGGGTGCCCCGGCGCGGGCGGCCCGACGGCGGCCGACGCAAACGTCCGAATCTTGTCCCGCACGACGCCGATGCCGCGCTCGTCCGACGCGTTGAGCTCCATGACCCGCGTCTTGACGAGGTCGGGGCTGGAGGGGGGGGGGGGAGGGTTGGTTTGGTTGGGAGGGGAGACGCGCGGGCCGCCGTCCTGCTCTCTGCCTCGCTCCGCCCCGCACCCATACAGCTGGCGCGCGATTGCCAGCGCGGTGGACGTCTTGCCGGTGCCGGGCGGGCCGTAGAAGAGGAGGTGCGGGAGCTGGAGACGGGAGGGGGGCGGAGTTTGAGGGGGGCGCCCGCCATTGCGCGCGCCGCCAACCCACCCATCCTCCCTCTCTCACGTTGTTTGTCTCCAGCGCGCGGCGCAGGGTCTTGACGACTTCCTCCTGGTGGGCGATTTCGTCGATGTTGCGCGGGCGGCTGACGGGAAAGGGAGGGGATGGTAGGCGGGCGCGGCGCGACTCGCGGGGCGGGCCGATGGCGCCGCCGCCGCGCCAGGGCGTCGATGCGCATCGCGCGCCGCCATCGTGGGGCGCGCGGCGGGCCAAGCGCGACGCATCCATCGCCGTGCGCGTCGTGGGCCGACACGCCACGCCCTACGCCGTCGCGTCTTACTACTTATCCACCCACGCAAGCGTAGATGGAGCGGGGCCCGCTGCGGCCGCCATGGCGGGCGAGAGGTGGAGGTGGGAGGAGTGACGGCGTCATCGCGCCGTTTCGCACACTCCCAGCCGGCCGCAGCCTCACCGCGCCGCGCCCGCCGTTGCGACACTCGCTCACGTGCGTGCCGGGCGCCCGCATCGGCCGCCGCGAGCGCGGGCATTTCCGGCTGCAGCGCGCCGACGGGGCCGGCGCCCGCGCATTGGGCCGCCCGCCGCCCGCCAGCCACCGCGCATGCAGTCAGTGACGCGAGCGACAACTCCCATCCCCAGGCGATGGGTGCGTGCCTCGGCTTGCCCACGCTCAACCAAGGCTACGGCCAGGGCTACGGCCAGCGCCCGCCGGGCTACGCGATGGGCCCCGGCTACGGCGGCACGATGGGCTACGGCGGCACGATGGGCTACGGCGGTGCGGCGGCGGAGCGGGTCGGGGAGAGAGGGCCCGCGCTCGCCCGCGCGGCGACCGCCCGCCCACCTCCCTCCCCTCTATCCCCTCTTACCAGGAGGCATGCCCTACCGCCCGCCCCGCCCCGTCGGCTACGGCGGCGCCGCCAACATGGGCATGGGGGCGCTCGGCGGCATGGCGCTCGGCTCGCTGTTTGGAGGCGGCAACCACGGCCCGTCCTACTATCCAACGCACGCCGGCTTGGGCGGCGGCGCGCCCTCGGCGTGGCAGTCCCAGTCGGGCGGCTTCGACGTGGGCGACGGCTTTTCGTCCGGCGGCGGCGGCGGGTTCGACCTCGGCTCGGCGTCCGGCGGCGGCGGGTGGGGTGGCGGCGGCGGTGGGGGTTTCGACCTCGGCGCCGGCGGCTCCTTTGGCGGCGGCGGGGGCGGGGGCGGCGGCGGGGGCGGGGACAACTGGTGACCGTGCCCTTTCTCGCGCGCCCTGCGCGGCGCGGCGAGTGGGGCGGGGAGGGTGCGGCCTCGTCAAGGTTGCGTGTGCCGCATCACGTGCCCTACGCGGCGCGGAGAATGGGGTGTGGGGAGGGCGCGCGTGCAAACGTCGGCGTCGCGCGCCACCGCTCGACTCTCTCGACGCCCGCCGCCTCCACGCGGGGCTGCGGCTTGCGCGCCCCCTCTCCCGGCGCTGGACAGTGCGCGACGCGCGGCGTGTGGGGGGCGGGAGCCCCGAGGGTCGGCGGGCGGGGGCGGGGGTGAGGTGTGTTTGACAAAGCACTTCGTTGTACTGATATGACCGCCCTAGACCAAATCCCTCGTCTCCTCCCTCTCTCCTAAAACATGCCGCCCAGCTTGTCGCCAGGGTTGATCGTCATGGGGTCGCCCTTCCAGTCGAGCACGGTGCGCGCGCCGTCGGCGGCGGGCGGAGAAGGGGGTGGCGCGGTCGGGAGGTGGTGGTCGGCAGGCGCGCGCGCCGGCGGCGGCGCCCTGTCCGCCCCGCCCTCGGAAGCGCCATCCCTGGCTTTCGCTTTGGCCGCCGCCGCGCGGTCGCCCGAGCGTGGGCGCCCGCGCGACGGCGCCCTGCGCGCGGCCGCGTCGGCGGCCAGCACGGCGGCCGCCTCGTCTCCGGAAACGATGGTCAGGCCGCCTTCGGTTGTCTCAAATGGTGTTGTGGTGGCGGGCGGTGCGGCGGCGGCCGGCGCGGCGGCCGGCGCCGCGGCGGCCGCCGCACGCTGCGCCGGCGCCGCGGGCGCCGCGCCCAGCACGCTGAAGACCTCCCACCGGGGCGTACCATCCACGACATGACGCTGGAGATAGGGGATGCGGTCGAAAGGCGTCCCCCTTCTCTTCCTCCTCCCCCTCCTCCCTCCCTTTCTCCTACCTGCATGCGCTCCGCCCACGCCCGGTGCGCGTCGCCCGGCACCGCGCCCCACACGGCTTCCAGGGCGGCGAGGGAGGGTAGGGACAGCTCCAGTTGCAGCCGCGAGTCGGCCGCGCCGACCGACGCGGCGAGCACGCGGGCAGGGGGAGGGCCGCCCGCGCCGGCCGCGGCCGGCAGGATGTCACGCACCCATTCCTGCAGCAGCTGGGCGGCTTCCTGCTTGGACCCGAATCTGAGAGAGGAGAGGGGAGGGCGCGGCATGCGTGAGCTGGCTGCGGCGCAGCGCCCATCGCGCCCGCCGCCCTCCTTCCTTCTTCCCACGCACTTGGCGTCTAGCGACCAGCGCGCGGTGACGGGTGCGCGGTCGCCGGCGGCGGCTCGCGGCGGGGCGGACCGCAGACGGCGCGCCGTGGGGCGGCTCCCGGGCCGCGGGCGCGCCGCCGGGGGTGGCGCCGGGCACAGCATGGAGGGAATGAGAGGGAGGCGAGGCGGCGGGGGCGGCGTCGTGGGTGTGGCGTCTCTTTCTGTGTTGCACCAACCCCCCTCTCCCCACCTCCCTCTCCCTCCCCCGTCTCATCAGCTCTGCACCGCCAGCTTGCGCAGGTGGTCCATGAACACGGCCAGCGACACGTCGTCCGTCAGAATGACTTCGGCCGAGGGCGCGGCGCCCGCCGACGCGTACGTCGACGACGGGTTTAGTTTCGCGAGCAGGAACCGCGCCTGCGACCCGTTTTGGTCGCAATCCACGAGCCGGGGCACCGGGAACCGGGCCGCCAGGATGGCCTCGGCGTCCCGGCGCGGCGCGGCGAGCAAGGCCGCGAAGGCCGCGTGTTCGGGCGCGTCTTGGTAGCGCGCCGCGCGCCACTGCGCCACGGTGGCGCCATGGAACACGACCACGTAGAAGAATGCGTCGAGCAACAGCACGCGGTCGGCCGCGATGGAGGCGACGTCCAGGAGGACGGGCTCGGGCGCCGGCGCGCCAACGGCGTACGAGAGGAGCGTCGGTTGGAGCATGACCATCGCGTCGGCCACCCGCTCCCGCGCTAAGGCGAGCCGCGCCGCCGCCGTCTCGTCCGGGGACGACCCAAAGACCTGGACGAATGGGGAGCGGCGCAGGTTGAAGAGAAACTGTGGGAAAAAGGCGAGGCCGGGGGCGAGCGCGAACGAGGAAGGGTCGTCCTTGCGGTAGTCGCCAAAGCGGGCGGCGAGGCGGATCAGCGTCCTGTCCAGCCAGCGCGTCGCGTCGAAATCTTCTTCCGTCTCCATTTTGTGGGCGGCCAGCCGCGCGACCGCGACGGCGGCGGCCTCCTGGTCAAACCCCGCGACGAGCGACGCGGAATCGGATCCATCCGCCCACCGCCGCGTCAGGGTCGTGACCCGGGTGCGGGGCGCGCCGCTGGCGTGCAGGTAGCGGGTGACGAATTGGAGGTAGAGTTGCGGCCCTAGGTCGCCTCCCTTGGGCGGCGCCCCGACGTCGAAAAAGATCGCGACCGTCGACGTCGGCGCCAGGGACGCGAGGCGCCACTGGGTCGTGCCGCCCAGGCCGATGGGGGCTTCCGCGAGCGCGGCGGGCGCGCCGCGCGCGGCGCCCGCGCCGCCGACCGCGGCCGGCCCGAGCAGGCCCGCCACGCGCACGCCGCGCGAGGCGGCGACGTCGAGCGTGGCGTTGGACCCGGCGGGGGCGCCGGAGGAGGGGGCGTCCGCGGAGGGCGGCGCGAGCGCGCGCGCGAGCGACGCGCGGAACACCGGGTTGGCAAACGTGTCGGCCTGGACCACGACGCCGCCCGTGCGCTCTATGGCGGGCTTCATCTCGGCGAGGCCGACCTGGAGACGGGGGCGAGGGGGGGGGGCGTGGGTGGGGGGTGGGCCGGCTGGGCCGCGCGCGCGCGGCAGGCCCCCCCCCCGCCCCCACTCCTCTCCCCACCTGGTCGAGCGAGCACGCAAACACGTCGAGCGCGTGCCCCGCCGCCACCAGAGCCCCCGCCAGCCCTTCATAAAACTTGAGCGCCTTGGCGTGGTGCGGGGCGGCGTCTTTGGCGACGTCCTTGTGCGACCGAATCGGTTCGGCGAGCGGCCTCCCGACCACTGCGCCGCCGCCGTCGGTCGACGGCCCGCCCACGAAGAGCATGATGCGGCAGGCACACGAGCCGGGAGGCAGCGCTGCCGCCGCGAGCGCGGCGGCGACGGTGAGCGCGGTGCCGGTGCAGCGCGCGGGGCGCGCGTCGGCCAGGGTCGGAAACGCGTCGCGCGCCAGGTCGTCCAGGGCGGCGTTGAGCGCAAACTCGCACTCGGCCAGCGGGACGACGAAGCGGGCGCCGCCGCCGGGCGGGGCTGGCGGAGGGGGCGCCCCGGGCGCGCCGGCACGCGGCGCCGCCGCGCGCGGCCCCGGCCCCAGCCCCAGCTGCGCCGCGACCGCGCCCGGCGCGTGCTCTTTCGCGCCCGCAAACACGTACGACTTGGCAAGGTCCGGGTACCCCAGCTCGTGCACGGCGGCGTGCGTGCCAAACGTGACGAGGGCGACGCGCGCATAGTCGGGGAGCGCCGCGACGGCGGCCGCGAGCGCGCGCCGCGCGGCGGCCAGTTCGTCGCCGCCGACCGCCGTGTCGACCACAAACACGTAGGCGGGCGGTTGGATGGGGGATTGCGGCGCTGTTTGGTACTCGATCGTGGTGCACGCGGGGTGGAGTTCGGCGGGGAGGTGGGCGTCGGAGATGCCGGCATAGTGCGGCGGGAGCGCCGACCGCGCGCCGCAGAGCGCGCACGCCCACGCGCGCGCGCCAAAGTCGACGGCGGCGTACGGGTTGAGGATGGCGCCGCACTGCTTGCACGGGACGGGGTCGTACTGCACGACCTGTGGAGAGAGGGAGAGGGAGGAGAAAGAAGGGGTCGGCTCGCGCGCGTCGAGCCCGCCAAAAGGCCTCTCCCCTCTCCCAACCCCCTCCATCCTCTCTTCTTACTGGCATGGACGCCAGCGGCTTGGCGGGCGTATACAGGGCGGCAAAGGGGACGACACACTTCGCCGCTTCGAGCCGCGAGTTGGGCCACACGTTCCAGGCGAGGCGCACGCCGTCCGCCTCCTCCAGCTCGGCAAAGTCGGCCATGATACGGTGGAGGGGTGGTGGCGGAGGCGCGGTGGCGACCGGGGCGGGCGGGCGGCGCGCCGATGCGCGCGCGCGGCGCGCGGTGGGGGGCGGCTGGACCGGCGGAGGATGCGCCGAGGCTCGGCGCGATCCAGGGTCGACACGCTCCACCCCTCGGACGCGGCGGCCGGCGGGAGGGCGGGCGGGCCGGTGGGCGCGGAACGTGCGCGCGCAGCCGAATGCGCGGGCGGGACCGGCGGACGCGGCGGGGCGGCGGCGGCTCGCCCACGGAACGCCCGGTGATCCCCGGAGCGGCGGCGCGGTGTGTGTGGGGGCAGAGGCGCCGCCGCGTGGTCCGCGCCCAGCGCGCCGCGCGCCCCCTCTCCTCTCACTCCCCCGCCCGCGCCAGACCGCGGGCGCCTCCACCCCGGACGCGCGCGAGCGCTCCTCCCCCCCCCCGTGATCCGGCCCCCGCCCGCGCCCCCCCCGCCCGGGGTCCCCCGATGAAGCGCGGCAGAGACGATGGCGTCGCCGGCCCGTCCAAGCGGGTGGCCGGGTGAGGGAGAGGTGGAGGGGTTTAGAGAGCCCTGACGAGGGGCGCGGGCGGCCGCGCGCCGCGGGCGCGCCGGCGCGCGCGCCGCCGCCCGCGGCCGTGCCCGGCGCGCTGGGGCGTTTGCCCGCGCGTCCCGGCCGCCGCCCACCCGCCGCCCCCCCTCCGCGGCCCGGAAATGGCGTCACGCGCGCGTCGGGAGGGGCGTGGCGCGCGCCGGCGCCCCCCCCTCCCACCCGCGCCGCATCGCCGCCGCTTGACCCTCCCCCCCCCCTTGCAGCCGCCCCGCCGCCGCCTCCACCGGCCGCCTCACCACCAACGACGCCTTGTCCTATCTGCGAGAGGTCAAGGCCCGGTTCGCTGGCGACCGCCGCGTGTACGACACGTTTCTGGAGATCATGAAGCAGTTCAAGGCGCAGACGTGAGCGGCGGGGGGGAGGGGGGTGGGTGGGGTGGGGCGGCCTCTGGACGCCGTGCGGGGTGGCGCGCGGGCGCTGCGGGCGGGCGGGGCGGGCGGGAGGCGCCGGGCGCGCGGCGCGCGCGGCGCGCCGCACGCGGCGCGCCTCGCCCCCCGCCCGCTCCACCCGCTATCGGGCACCTGTCGCGAGGGCCTTCGTGCGCCGTCGCGGGGCGGCCGGGCGGCGGCCGGGCTTCGCGCGCCCGCCGCGGCGCGCGGCGGCGCCCGATTGCGGGCGCCGAGCCGCGCGCCCACCCCGCCCCCCCTTTCCGCAGCATCAACACCGAGGGCGTCATTCAGCGCGTCAAAGACCTGTTCGTGGGGGACCGGGAGCTCATCCTGGGGTTCAACACGTTCCTGCCGAAGGTGAGGGGCGGGGAGCGGGTGGACACGGGGCGCGTTCGCGGCCTCGGGCCGCGGGCATGCCCCCGCCATCGCCCGCGGGCGCGGTGCGGGCGCGGTCGCCGGCCCGATCGGGGGCGGAGGGGGCGCCCGTGGCCGAGAGGAGGGCGCGGGGAGGGGCCGCGCGGCCGCGGGCGCGGCCGGCGACCGCGCGCCGCCGCCGACGCCCCCCCCCCGCTAGGGCTACGAGATCGAGATGCCCGAGGACGCGCCCGCGGGCGCCCCCCCGGCGCCGAAGCAGGCGGTGGAGTTCGACCAAGCGATCGCGTACGTCAACAAGATCAAGACGCGCTTCGCGGCCGACGAGCGCGTGTACAAGGCGTTTCTGGAGATTCTCAATATGTACCGCAAGGGGCAGAAGACGATCGCCAACGTGTACGACGAGGTGGCGCTCCTCTTCCGCAACCACAAGGACCTCCTGGACGAGTTCACCTACTTCCTCCCCGACGCGTCCCCCCCCGCCCCCGGCCGCCGCGCCGGCGCCGGCCGGGGCCGCCCCGCCGGGCGCGGCCTGTCCGAGGCGGGCGTGCTGCGCAAGCTGCACGCGCGCAAGGCGGCGCGCGGGGGCGAGGCGGGCGACTACGGGCCGCGGTCGTCGCTCGCGCGCGAGATGGGCTACTTTGAGCGGGTCAAAGCGCGGGTGCGGTCCCGGGACCAGTACCAAGACTTTCTCAAATGCTTGAACCTGTTTGCGCAGGTAGGGGAAAGGGGGGGAGCGAGGAGGGAGGGAGTGACTTTTTTCTCTTTGTCTTGCGCGACCACCCCAAACCCTCTCTATCCCTCCCTTGCAGGAAATCATCACCAAAGCCGAGCTCGCCGGCATGGTGGGCGACATCCTGGGCCGCTTCCCCGACCTCCTGGCCGGCTTTCACGATTTCCTCGCGCGGTGCGAGTCGCTCGACCTCGACGCGGGCGACGCGCGCGGCGGGCGCCGCGGCGGGCGCGGCGCGGGCGCGCCCTCGCTGGGCGAGAAGTACGTCACGCGCGCCGTGTCCGAGCTCGACGTGTCGGCGTGGGAGCGGTGCACGACGTCGTACGTGCGGCTGCCCCCGGCGTACCCGCGCCTGGCCTGCTCCGGCCGCACGCCGCTCGGCCACGCCGTCCTCAACGACGCCTGGGTGTCGGTCACGAGCGGGTCGGAAGACTACTCGTTCAAGCACATGCGCAAGAACCAGTACGAGGAGGCGCTCTTTCGCGCCGAGGACGACCGCTACGAACTCGACATGTGCATCGAGCCCGGGGAGGGGGCCGTCCGGGTGCTCACCCCGCTGCTGGCCGAGATTGAAGCCCTGGACCCCGACGCGCGCGCCGCGTGGCGGCCGCCGGCGGGGCGCGTGCACGGGACGCACGTGCGCGCGGTCGCGCGCATTTACGGCGAAGCAGGGCCGCAAGTCGCCGACCTGCTGCGCAAGAATCCGGCTGTCGCGATCCCGGTCGTGCTCCCGCGCCTCGCCCAGAAAGACGAGGAATGGCGCGAGGTCAAGGTCGAGATGGCGCCCGCGTGGGCGCGCGTGTTTGACGCCAACTACTCGAAATCACTCGACCACCGCTCGTTCTACTTTAAACAGACCGACAAGCGCAACCTGTCGGCCAAGGCGCTGCTGGCGGGGCTGCGGGAGGGGTGGGAGGCGCGGCGCGGCGTGGGCGGCGCGGCCGCCGCGGCGGCCGCCGCGGCCGCCGCGCTCGCGCCCGCCGCCGCGCCCGCGCCCGCGCCCGACCTCGTGCTCGATTTCAAGGATGTCGCCATGCACGAGGACGTGTTTGCGATCGTGAAAGCGGCGTGCGCCGAGGTGCTGTCGGTGGACGGCGCGGCCCGCGCGCTGCGCCTGTGGGCGCGCTTCGTCGAGCCGTTGCTGGGGCTGCCCGCCCGGCCTGACGCCGACCTGGTGGCCGCCCCCGTGGCCGCGGGCGACGGTGGCCCTCCCCACACCGGCCTCGGCGACGGCGACGAGTCCGAGGCGCGGTCGGCCGGCGACGGCGAGGGCGCGGGGCCGCCCGCCTCGGCCGCCGCTGGCGGCGGCGCCCGGGGCGGGCGCGGCGGGCGCGGCAGCAAGTCGTCCGCCGCGCCTTCCGCCGCCGCCGACGCCGACGACCCCGCCGCGGGCGACTCGGACGCCGCTGCCGCGGGCGGCGCCGATGGCGACCGCGAGCGCGACGGCGGCGACGAAGAGGACGACGGGACGGGCGCCGGGGCTCGGCCTCTGGCGCCGGCGGCGGCGGCGGGCGCGGGCGCTGGCGCGGCGGCCGCGTCGCTCACCGCCCCCCCTCCCCCTCTCCGCTCTTTCTACGGCTCGGAAGCCTTTTACGTCCTCGCCCGCCTCCACCACGCCCTCTACGACCGCCTGCGCCGCGCCGTGCTCTGCTCCGCCGCGCTCGGCGGCGGCACCGCGGCGGCCGCCCTCGCCGCGCATGCGCCCTCCGACGAGGACGACGCGGGGCCTGGGGACGACGACGCCGCCCAGGGCGGTGGGTCCGGTGCCGCCCCGCCCCCGCCCGACCGGCCGCCGCTGCCCGCGCTCGCGGGCGAAGGGGCCGCCCTCTACTCCCGCTTCAAGGGCCTCGTCTCCGACCTCATCGACGGCACCCTGGACGCGGCGGCGTACGAGGACGCGGTGCGCGCGCTGCTCGGTAAGGGAAAGAGAGAGTGGAGGGAGTGAGGAGGTGGGACGTGCGCGCGCCCCTCCCTCGCACCCACCCCTCCCCCCCTCCCCTCCTGCATCTCCAGGCACCAATTCCTACGTCCTGTTCACGCTGGACAAGCTCATCTACAAGCTCGTCAAGCAGCTCCAAGCCCTGCTCGCGGACGAGGGTGCGACCTCCCTCCTGAACCTGCACGCCTACGAGGCCGCGCGCGCGCCCGCCGCCCGGTGCGACGCGGTGTACGCCGCCAACGCGCGCGTGCTGCTGCCGGAGGGGGCCATCCGCCTCGCGCTCGCCCCGTCCGGCGGCGCTCTGGAGGTCGGCGTCGCCGACGCGGTCGCCGCCGACGCGGGCGCGGGCGGGCCGGCGCCGCCACCCGAGTTTGCGGCCTACCTCAAGAAGCTGACGGGGGTGGGGCGCGACGGGCCGCAGGCGGCGCGCCAGCGCCGCGAGAGCACGCCAGGCGAGGGCGGCGAAAACGGCGGCGAGCCCCGGCCGCCGCCGCCGCCGCTCCCGTTCCTGGCGCGCTGCCTGCCGCCCGCTGCCGCGGCCGGTGGCGCGCCCGCGGACGACGCGTTGCTCGCCGCCCTGGCCGCGTCCCACGTCCGCAACGGGCTCGAGTGCAAGATCTCGTGCGCCACGTCCAAGGTGTCGTACGTGCTCGATACGGAGGACGCGTTTTGGCGGGCGCAGGGGCGTGGGGGTGGGGGCGGGCACGGCGCGCGCGGGCGCGACGCCGCCGCGACCGCCCCTGCTGGCGGCGACCCTTCCCGCCGGTCCAAGTTTGGCGCGTGGCTCGCCGAGCGCGCGGCGGCCGCGGGCGCGGCCGCCCCGCCGCCGCCGGCGGGCGATGCCGGCGACGGTGGCGCCGACGCGCTGGCGGCCGCGGCGGCCGCCGTGTCGTGAGAGAAGGGTGGTGGGCGGTGGAGGGGGGCGCGTGTGTGGGCGTGTGTGTGATGTGCGGGCGCTGGGACGACTGGGGGCTCTCGGCCGTTGTCGGCGTGGCGGGGTCGCCGCCGCCCCCCTCCCTCTCGCCACTCCTGCCGCCATGGCGCCACCACCCGACAGCGGCGGAGATGGCGCTCCGGCGCCCCCGCTTCACCCGGAGCTGCAGGCGGCGGGGCAGGCGGTGAGCGCGTGGCGCGCGTGGTCGGGGGTTGGGAGGCCGCATCCTAGCCGGCCGAGGCCCCGGCCCGCCACCGCCGCCCGCGCGGCGCTGGCGCGCAGTGTCGCCGGCGCGCTCGCGGACGGCCGCCCCGCGCCGGCGCCGCGGCGCGCGATGGCGCCGCCGCCGCGCCGCCGCCGACGCCCACGCCGCTGTCCTCCCTCCCCCCCTCAGGTCCCCGCCACCGCCTCCTCCCTGGCCAAAGTCCTCTCCTCCCTGCGCCACACCTTTGTCGTGGCCGACGCCACCCTGCCCGACTGCCCCCTGGTCTACGCCTCCCAGGGCTTCCTGGACATGACGGGGTACACCGCGGACGAAGTGTTGGGCCACAATTGGTGGGTGGGGAGGCGTGGTGGTGGTGGGAGGCGTGGAGGGGGGCCGCTGGGCCGCCCGCGCTCCGCCGGCCAAGCGCGGCCGCGCGTGGCCTCGCCCCTCTCCCGCCCACCCTCCCCCCCTCCCCCCCCCACAGCCGCTTCCTGCAGGGTGAAGGCACCGACCCCAAGGACGTGGAAACGCTGCGCACGGCCGTGCGGGACGGGACGGGGTGCTCCGTCCGCCTGCTGAACTACCGCCGCGACGGGTCGCCATTCTGGAACCTGCTGACCATCACCCCCATCAAGACCGAGGACGGGCGGGTGTCCAAGTTTGTGGGGGTGCAGGTGGACGTGACGTCGCGCACGGAGGGCACCGCGTTTGCCGACGCGGCGGGCGTGCCGCTCCTCGTGCGGTACGACCAGCGCTTGCGCGACGGCGTGGCGGCCGGGGTGGTGAGCGACGTGGTGACCGCGGTGGAGGGCGCGGAGGAGGGGGGCGGGGGCGGCGCCGGCGACCCCTCTGCCGTCGCGGGCCCGCGCTCGTTTCCGCGCGTCGCGCTCGACCTCGCGACGACCGTCGAACGCGTCCAACAAAACTTTTGCATCGCCGACCCGTCCCTGCCCGACTCGCCGATCGTGTTTGCGTCCGACGGCTTCTTGGAGCTCACGGGGTATGGGCGGTACGAAGTCCTCGGGCGGAACTGCCGCCTGCTGCAAGGGCCGGGCACGGACCCCGCGACCCTGGCCGAGCTGTCCGCCGCCGTCAAAGCCCGGCGCGAGTGCACGGTGCGGTTGCTGAACTACAAAAAGGGCGGGGACGCGTTTTGGAACATGTTGACGGTCGCGCCGATGCGCGACGCGGGCGGCGTCGCGCGCTTCCTCATCGGCGTCCAAGTCGACGTCACCGCGACGGCGTCGGTTGAAGGCGGCGCTCCCACCATCGATGAGGCGCGCGCGTCGACCGCGGGCGCGGCGGCGGTGGCCGCGGCGGCGGCGAAACAGGTCGCCGCGGGCTGGGGCGCGGTCGATCCGTGGGCCGCCGTCCCCGCGCGCGTCGCGCCGCCGAGGCCGCACGCAGGCGAGGCGGGGGTGAAAGCGGCGGCCGCGCTGAACGCGGCGGCGCAGGCGGCGGGCGGGACGCTGTCCTTGGCCTGCTTCCGGCGCGTCCGCCAACTCGGCACCGGCGACGTCGGCCTCGTCGACCTCGTCGAACTGGCGGGCGACGCCACCGTCCCCCCGCTCCGCTTCGCCATGAAGACGCTCGACAAGGCGGAGATGCTGGAGCGCAACAAGGTCATGCGCGTGCAGACCGAAGCGCGCGTGCTCGCGTCGGCCGACCACCCCTTTGTCGCCCGCCTCCACGCCACCCTGTCCACCCCCACCCACCTCCATTTCGTCATGGAGCACTGCGCGGGCGGGGAGCTGTACGGGCTGCTGTGCCGGCAGCCGGGGAAACGGTTTGCCGAAACCGCCGCCCGTTTCTACGCGGCCGAAGTCGTCGCCGCCCTGCAGTACCTGCACCTGCACGGCGTCGTGTACCGCGACTTGAAACCCGAGAACGTGCTGCTGACCGCGGCGGGGCACGTCGCGCTCACCGACTTTGACCTGTCGTCCGCCGGCGACGCGCCGGTCGCGCGCCTGGCGCCGCGCGCCGGCGGCGGCGGGAGCGCCGGCGCCGACGGCGCCCGCGACGGCCGCGGCGGCCGCCGCCGCGGCCGGTCGGCCGGCGCGGCGCGCGGCCACCCCCTCCCTTCCCGCCCCGACCCCGGCGTCGTCGTCGCCGAGCCGGCCACCCGCGCCAACTCCTTCGTCGGCACCGAGGAGTACCTCGCGCCCGAAATCGTTGCCGGCACGGGGCACGGGCCGGGGGTCGACTGGTGGTCGCTCGGGGTGCTCATCTACGAACTCGTCTTCGGGTTCACCCCCTTCCGCGCCTCGAAACGGGACGCCACCTTTGACGCCATCCTGACGCGCCCCCTCGCCTTTCCGCCGCGCCCCGCGACGAGCCCCGAGTTGCGGGACTTGGTCGCGTCGTTGCTGGAGCGGGACGAGGGCGCGCGGCTCGGGGCGGCGCTCGGCGCCGAGGCGGTCAAGGCCCACCCCTGGTTTGCGGGCGTCGACTGGGCCCTGCTGCGCAACGCGGCGCCGCCCGTGGTGCCCGGGAAGCAAGGAGGGAGCAAGAAGGGGAGCGCCGGCGGCGAGGCCGGCGGCGACGTCGCCGGGTTTTGAGTCGGTTGGAGGGGGGTGTTGCGGGCGGGTCACTGGGACGGCGCGCACCGCCCCCGCGCACGTGCAACGGGGGTGAACAGACACTTTTCGACGCCGGGAGAGAGAGAAGGAGATTTTTTTTCCCCAAAATCGAAAAGAAAAAGTCCGCGACGCCGCGCCGTCGTGACACAGCAGCCCCGCGGGCGCCCACACACCACCCGAAACCCGCCTTTTTTTCTCACTTGGCCACCATCATCTTGACAAATTCCTCATAGTTGACGGACCCGTCGCCGTCGACGTCGGCCTCGGCAATCATGGCGTCCACCTCGTCGTCGGTCAGCTTCTCGCCGAGGTTGGTCATCACGTGGCGGAGCTATGGGGAAGAGGAGGTGGTGGTGGTTGGGGCGTGCTTTTCGCGCCCCGTTTTTCCGCCCCAGCCTCCCCTCCCTCCCCTCCCTGACCTCGGCCGCCGAGATGAACCCGTTGCCGTCCTTGTCGAACACTTTGAACGCCTCCCGCAACTCCTCCTCGGAGTCGGCGTCCTTGGCCTTGCGCGCCATGAGCGAGAGAAACTCGGGGAAATCCACGGTGCCCGACCCGTCGGCGTCGACTTCGGCCACCATTTCCTGAGAGAGGGGAGAGGGAGGGAGCGGTTTGGTGGTGGGGGCGGCGCGCGCGCCGAGGGCGGACGGCGCGCGCGATGGCGCGCGCCGCGCCGCGCGCCCCGCTCCACCCCCCACCCCCTCCCACCTGCAGCTCGGCTTCCGTCGGGTTCTGCCCCAGGGACCGCATGACGGTGCCCAGCTCCTTGGTCGTGATCGTGCCGTCGCCGTCCTTGTCGAACAGGGCGAACGCCTCCTGGCGGGAGCGGGTGGGGTGGCGGGGTGTGTGGGCGCGTGCGCGTGTGGGTGGCGTGGCGGGAGAGAGGCCGGGGTGCGCGCGCGCGGCGCGGATGGGCGCGGACGCCTCCCTCCTCCCTCGCCGGACCTTGAACTCGGCGACCTGCTCGTCGGTGAGGTTGGCGGCCATGGCGGTGGGGGAGGGGGAGGAGTGCGCGAGGTCGGCGGGGAGAGTGTGGGGGGCCGTGCGGCGGCGGAGACGAGTCATTCTCCCGCGCTCGAGCGTCTGTCGACGCGCGTGCCGTTTCTCGGGGTCGAGGGAGGCGAACACGGCGCGTCGTGCGGGGGTGCACGGAGGGCGATAGCCTCAACCAACGCTTTGAGCAAGAGCGAGCACCCGCGCCGCGCCGCGCGCAGGCCTCGCTCACTCCCGCGCCGCCGCGAGCCGCCTCGCCACAATGGTCTGCCCCGTCTGCATCACCGCCGCCCTCGCGGCCCAGGTGGGTGCCGCGGGGCCGGGCTGGCGTCGGCGTCGGCGGGCATGCCGCGCGCGGCGGAGGCGCGTGCGCCGCCGCCCGCGGCGGCCGCCCGCCGCCGCCGAAGCAATTTCAAAACGGCGTTCCAGCCTGGCGTGACCGGCCAACATTGAAGCGGCGGCTGCCGTCGCCCCAACGCGGCGCCCACCCCAACCCCTCGCTCACTAGGCGCCCGCACTCGCCGCCGCCGCCGCCGCCGCCCTGGGCGGGCGCGCCGCCTGCCGCCGCCTGGCGGCGGCGCCACGGCCGCCCCCGGTGGCGGTGCGCGTCGAAAGGGGCGAACGCCGAGGCGGGCCGCCCGTCGCGGCGCGCCGCTCGCAGTTTCGCCGCACGGACGAGTAGAGAGGGAGGGGAGGCGCGCGCGGGGCACCCTGCATCAACCGTTCACACCACGAGTCACGCCCCTCCCCCGCGCCCGCCGAGCGCCGCGGCCGCGAGCGCGGCCGCCGCGCCCGCGACCGCGTCCCCCCCTCCCCCCTCGAAATGGCTCGCCGTCTTGCCCGCCGCCCGGCAGTGTCCCGCCACGTCGTCCGAAATGACGCCGTCCACGCCGGCGGCACGCTGGGCGGCGTAGGCGCGGGCGTCGTTGTTGGCGGCGCCCCACGTGAAGAGGTGCAGGCCGTGCGCGTGCGCGGCCGCCACGACCGCGTCCAGGCGGGGCAGCACGGTGGACGCTTGCGCGACGACGCCTTGGAGGTTGGAGGAGGCAGCGAACTCCAGCGCGGCGTCCAGGGAGTTCATGCGCGGGTCGGCAAAACATTCGGTGCCCCCGTTCGTCAGGAAAAAGACCGGGTGCCGCGGCTGCTTCAAGGAGAGCAGCGTCGCACAATCGGGGTCAAACGTGGAGAAGATGACGCGCCGGCCGCCGCCGGACCGCCCCGTGGGCGGCGACCCGCCGCCGGGCCCGTGGCCGCCCGCCTCTTGCAGGACAACGGACAGCACCGCGTCGCAAAACTCGTTGCGCCCCCGGAACCGGGTCGTGGAAGTCGCGCGCTCGGCATCGGTCGGGTACTTGAGCTGGCGGAGGCGGGCGGGGAGAGGGTGGAGGTTGGTGGTCGGGGGCGCGCCCTCGCCCACCCTCGCCCGCCCCGCCCCCCGCCTCCCCCACCTCGACGTTGAACCCCAGCCAGGGCGGGGACGCCGCGAAGCACTCGCGCAGCGTGGCCACCCGGTCCTGCACCCGCCACGCGGGCGGCGGCACCGCCGCGCCGGTCGACGGCGCGGGCGGGGGGGGCCGCGCGGCCCGCGGCGCGGGCCCCAGGCCGCGGCCGGCCTCGGGGTCCTCGCCGTCGCCGCCCAGCAGCAGCCCGCCACCGTCCACGCCGTCGGGCGACCCCAGGGGGGGCGGGGCGTGGGCGCGAATGATGTCCTCCCCCGACGAGAGTGTCCGCTTGAGCGACCGCGCCGCGCCCGCCGCGTGCCGCGCCAGCGCCCCGCCCCCGGCCCCGGGCTGCGCGGTGCGCATGGCGGTGGCTAGTTCCGCGTGGCGCAGGGAGGCGAGGGTGAGGGACGGGATGCCGAGGGAGACGGTGTGCGTCGCGCCGACCGCCGCGCGCACGGAAAAGTCGTGGTGGACGACCACCTCGCCGTCCGCCGTGACGTGGACATCGAACTCGACGTAGTCGCTGAAACAGGGTGGGGGGTGGGGGGTGGGGCGCCGGGGTTGGGCTCGCGCCGCGCCGCCGCCGACGCCGACCCCTCTCCCCTCCCCGGCACCTGTGGTTGGCCGCCGCCGCTTGGAACGCGAGCACCGTGTTCTCCGCCACCCGCGCCCGCGCCGTCTTGCTCGCCCCCGCGCCGCGGTGGCCGATGTCGAGCGTTGGCGCCGCGCGCGCGCCCGACGCGGCCGCGGTCCAGCGCGCGCGCTGCAGGCCGGCCAGCGAGTTGTGCGGGTGCTCCAGGGCCGTCACCACCAGGAAGCGGGCGGTGAACGAGCCGGCGAGGGCGAGGGTCGGGGAGAGGAGGGGGACGGCGAGCGCGCCCTCGAGCAGGGCGAACGATGACGAGGGGACGAAGCCGCGGGCCAGCAACGCCCCCGACGCGCGCTCCGTGACGTCCACACGAAACGCCAACCCCGCCAGTGTAGGCGCGTTCATCAGAAAAGTCACGCCCGCGCCCGCGGCGCCCGCCGCGCGCGCCGACCCGGGCGTCGGCGTCGGCGGCGCGGATGCGCGCGGCGACGTGGGCGCCTCCCCGGCCCCGGCCCACGCATCGTCCTCCACGACAGCAAACGGTTTGCCGCCGGGGGCGGCGGCGGGGTCGGAGGGGGCGGCCTCGTAGAGCGTGACGTCGAACGCGGGGGGCGGGGGCGCGCCGTCGCCCCCCCCCCCCTCCAACACCACCAACGGCTCGCTGCCGCCCGGGGGCGCCCCCACCCGCAACTGAAACCCGCCCACGCCGCGCGCCGTGACCCAGCCGGCGTCGGCCGTCTCAAAGGAGAAGCGGTCGGTCACGCTGCCGTCGGCGGGCGTCCCGGTGCACGCCCGGGGCGCCGCGTCCCACGCCAGGGGGCGGGACGTGGGGGAGGAGCGGTGGCCGTTGGCGACGTAGCGGTACTCGAAGGGGAAGCTGAAAAATAAACGGGCGCGCGCGGGGGCGGGGGTCGCGCGCGCGGGGTCGCGCGCGCGGGGTCGCGCGCGCGGTTCCCTCCACCCCCCTTCCACCACCCCCACGCACCAGTCGGCCGGGATGGCGACCGGCGCCGACTCCCACACGAGGTCGCCGGAGGCTGTCGGGAGCGGGGCCGGGGTCGGGCGCCGTTTCGCGCGCCGCGCCGCGGGCGCGCCCCGGCCGGCCCTCGGCCGCGCGCCAGCGCGCGGCCGCATGCCGCGCCACCCGCTGGCGGCGAGGCGCGCATCGCCCGGCGCCCCTCGCCCCCCCCATCCCACCGTCGCGGTGCGTGTGCTCCAGGGGCACGCTGCCGCCAAGGCGCCAGGCGCCCAGGCAGGGCAGGGAGCCAACGACTGCCAGCTTCTTGGGGCCGCCCGAGTGGGGGGCGTCGAAGGGTGCGGTCGTCGCGCGGAAGACGACGGCCCGCGCCGCGGCCGCGGTGGCGGCCACGGCCGCGGTGTCGAGAGGGGGGACGAGGGTGGCGGGGGGCATGTTGCCGGGCGGCGACCGCGCCCAAGGGCGGAGAGTGGCGCGCGCGGCTGACCGCGCGGCCGCCCCTCCCGGCGCCCGTGCGTTCCTCGTTGCAAGCGCCGCCCGCCCCCTCCCGCTCCCTAGTACGGCCGATACCGGGCGGCGTCGTGCCGCCGGGCCGGCCCCGCGGGCGCGCCACCCGGCCCGCCGCCCGGGTGCTGCGCGTAAAACCCCGCCGCCGCCGCCGCCGCGGCCGCCGCGTGCTGCGCCCCCCCGTACGGCGCCGGCACGCCAAACGGGGGCATGTGCACGGCGCCGGGGTAGGGGAAGCCGGAGGGCGCGGTCGGCGGCGCCAAGATGTAACCGACTTGCCCCGTCGGCAGCAGCATGGGCAGCATGACGGCTGGGGGCGCGCCGTACGCGCCCGGATGTCCGTAGGGTGCGGGCGGCTGGCCGAAGAGGGGCGCGGGCGGTGGGTGGTGGCCGGCGGCGGCGGCCGCCGCAGCGACCGCGGCGGCGGCGGCGGCCGACGCGGCGGCGGCGGACGCGGGCGCGGGGTAGGGGTAGGGCGCGCCGGCGCCGCGCCGGCCGCGGTCGCGGCGCGCGGTGCGGTCGTGGCGCTGCGGGCCGGGGCCGGCCGAGTGCGCGCCGCGGCTCTCAACCCCAGCCGACTCGGACGCGTCTTCGCCCGCCTCGCTCGTGGACGCCGCGGTGGCCGACATGCCGGGGCGCGGGCCGCGGCCGCCGCCGGAGACGCCGCCGGCGGGGGCGCGCGCGGGGCCGACCGCGACGGGCGCGCCGCCGACGGACGGCCCTTCGCCGCGCGCCGCGGCCGCGACGGCCGCGACGGCGGCTTCTTCTTCCTCAAAGTACACGAACGCGTAATCCGGAGGGGGGCGGCCGTCGCGGGGGGGGGGGAGGACGACCCGGTCGACGGCGCCGAGAGGGGCGAAGGCCGCTTCGAGCTCTTCCCCGCTCCACCCGCCCCCCAGCCCCGTCACGTGCACGCCGCGCGCCGCGGGCGGGCCGGTGCCTGCTTTCGGGGGGGGGGGGGGCTTCACGGCGGCGAGGGAGACTGTGACCGGCCGCCCGCCGAGCGTGAGCGCGGCGAGCGGGCCCAGGGCGGCGGCGGCGGCGGCGCCGTTGTAGAAGTTGAGAAAGCCGAAACCGCGGTTGCTGGTCGGGGCGTCTTTGGAGGTGACCAGCTCGACGGCCTCCAGGCCGCGCACGCCGCACGCCGCGCGCGCCGCCGCCTCCAAGTCGGCCAGCGCCAGGCCCCGGTCCAGGCCGCCCACAAACAGGCGGTGGTCCGGGGAGGGCGGCGTGACGCGGACGCGGGTGGGGGCGGCGGGGAAGTCCGGGAGCGCGCCGCCAGCGAGCGCCGCGACGGCGGCGGCCGCGCCGGCGACGGAGGCAAAGGTGACGCGGGCCGCCGCCGACGCCGCGCCCTCCACTGCCGCTTCCAGCGCCACCGAGTGCACGGGGCCGGCGCGCTCGGCAAACGCGGCGACCTGGGCGACGCTCGCGGCCGCGGGGAGGCCGTCGAGCCGCACCGCGGCGCCGTGCGGCGGCAGCGCCAGCGGGTCGTCCTCCGCCACAGGCAGGGCGTCAGGTGCGCTGCCGTCGCCCTCGGGCGACGCCGGCGCGGGCGGGTCCGGGTCGGGGCCGCGCGGCGCGACGCGCGCCGAGCGTCGCGGCGCCATCGCCGACCGCGGGCGGCGGGCGGGTGCGGTCCGGTCGACGGGCGCGACGACGCGGTGTGTGGCGTGGCGCGAGGGCGCGCCACTTGGCTTTGGCGCGCCAGGAGTGGCGCTCGTTCGCCGGCCGCTCGCTCAAAGCGGCTGCGCGTCAGCCCGGCGCCACACCCGCCCGCGGCCTCGGCCAGGTGGGTGGTGGTGTGAGGTGCCTCCCCTGGGGACGCGCCCGCCCGCGTTTTAGGCGGGCGAAGAGGAGGGGCGGCGCGCGCGCGCCCGGAGATTCGCGCCCACGCCCCGCCTCCTCCTTCAGCGCCCGCAATGGCCGACCCCGCCGCGCCCTCCTCGCGGCGCACGTCGTTTGCGGATTGGACGGCGGGCCTGCGCGCCGGCTCGGGCTCGGGCGACGCGCCCGCGCCGCGCGCGCCCCGCCCCGCCGCCGCCTGGGCGCGCCTGCCCGACGTGGGGGCCCTGACGCCCGTGGCCGTGGCCCTGCACACGCCGGGCGCGGGAGGGACGGGGGGCGGCGGCGGCGGGAGCGGCGGCGGTTTCGGGCGCCCGTTCGACGGCACGCCCCTCGTTGCCGCCTCCCTGGCCGCCCTCCCCAACGCCCTCTCCGCCGACTACTGGCTCGCCCGAGCGGACGCGGAGCGCGCGCAGAGCGGCATCGCGGGCGCGGTGGCGGCGCTGGGCGAGGGCCTGCGCCGCGGCGCGCAACCGCGCGCCGCCCTCGTCGCCGCGCTCGCCGCCGCGCAGGCGGCCAACATTGAAGCCGCGGACGCGGCGGCGACGGCAGAGGAGAGCGGCGGCTCGGACGAAGCCTCCCTCCCCCACCCTCGCCCGCGCCGCCCGTCGCTCAAGCGCGCAGGCGACCCGCCGCCCGCCGCGAGACGCGCCGCCGCCGCCGCCGTCCGCTTTGCGCCCGACGCCGACGCGCCCGCCACCGCGCCCGCCGCGCCCACGCCCGACGGCGGGCGGGGCGCGCCGGGGTGTGCTGAGAGCGCGGGCGCGACGCCTGCCGCGTCGGCGCGGTGCGCGCGCGGGCGCGAACCCGACCCCGCCGACGCGCCGCGCGCGCTCTCGGACGCGCTGGATGCCGCGGCCACGCCGGCCACGGGATACCTGCCGGCCAGCGGCGCGTGGGGCGAGTCGACGCCGGCGTCTGCGCGCGCGCCGTCTTATTTCAACCCCGCCTACTCGGCCACCCCTCCCCCGGGCGGCCGGCGCGCCTCCGTCTCCGGCCCGTGGTCGGGCGTCTTCGACGCCCACGTCGCGGCCGCCGCGTCGCGCGCCGCGCGCCGCCGCTCGTCGCTCGGCGGCGCGTCCGCGGGCCGCCCCTCTCTCGGCGGCTCCGCCGGCCCGCCCTCGGCGTCGTCCTCACTGTCGGGCGCGATGAGCGGCATGAGCCTGCTGTCGCCGGGGGTGGGCGGCTCGGTCGAGAGGGGTGGGAGGGGCGCGGTCGCCGTGCCGCCGTCGCCTGCCGCGGCGGCGACCGCCGGCGCCGCGCGCGCGTCCTTGGACGGCGTGTCGCTGCCGTCGGGTCGTTCCTCCATGGACGGCGTCTCCTTGCCGCCCTCGATCCGCGCGTCGCTCGACGGCGCCGCGCCGCGGCGCGCGCCGCCGCTCTCGCCGCCGCCGGCCGCCACCCCGGGCCGCCCCGGTCCTGGCGACGCGGAGCGGCTGGCGGCACGCCTGCGCGAGGTGGGCATGGCGACGCCCGCGCGCGGCGCGGCGGCGGCGACGCCCGCGCGCGGCGCGGACCCCACCGAGAACGACGCCCCGCGCCACCGCCTCCGCCCGTCGCCCAAGCCCGGGTCGCCCCGGGGGCTGTCCCCGACCGAGGCCGCGCTGCGGGAAGGGTTGCGCCGGTCGGCGCGGCTGCGCGGGGGGGGGGAGGGGACGCCGCGGGCGGCGCGCGGGGGCGCGTGATCCGGGGCGTGCAACCGATGGCGGAGCACGCAGCGACCTATTCTTGGGGCGGCGCGTGATTGCCAGCGGTCGGCGGTGGGAGAGAGCGAGGGCGTCGGCCGCGGCACCCCTCGCGCGCCCACACCCCGTCCCCTCCCCCCGCGGATCGCCTCCCCCCTCCCATGTCCCTCCGCGACCTCGCCCCCGCCTTTCTGTACGGCGGCGCCGGGCGCGCGCCCGGCGCGGCCGCCGCGGGCGCGGCCGCCGCCATTGGCGCGCCGCCCGCGGCGGCCGCCCCCGCGCCCCGCGCGGCGTCCCTGGGCGCCCGCATGCTGGCGGCGTCGCCCGCGGAGGCGCCGATCGAGCTGTACAGCCCCAAATTCTACGGGGTGAGGAGAGGAGGAGGGGGCGCGGCGATGGGCGCGCGCGCGAACCGCCGGCCGCTGGGCCGGCGCCGCCGCCCGCCGGCCTGCGCTGCGTGGCGTGCGCGACGAACGCCGCCGCGCGGGCGGCCCGCGGGGATCCGCCAGAAGCCGCACCGCCCACCCCTCGCCCCCCGCCTCGCTCTTCTCTCCCCCCTCCAGGTCTGCGCCGTCGGCGGCGCGCTCTGCTGCGGCCTCACCCACACCGCGGTCACCCCTCTGGACGTCGTCAAGTGCAACATGCAGACCAACCCCGGCAAGTTTCCGTCGATCGCGGCGGGCTTTTCGATCACCGCGCGCGAGGGCGGCCTCAAGGGGCTCGTCCGGGGGTGGGTCCCGACGCTGTTTGGGTACTCCATCCAGGGAGCGGCCAAGTTTGGGCTGTACGAGTACTTCAAAAAGTGGGGAGCGGGGGAGCGGGGGGGCGTGCGACGGGAGCGAGGGGGCCGCGGAAACCGCCCTCCCACCCACCATGCACACCCCGCCCCCCCCCTCCTCACCCCCCCCCAGGACCTACGCCGACGCGGTCGGCCCCGAGGCGGCGGCCAAGTACCAGACGCTCGTCTTCCTCGCCGGGTCTGCGTCCGCCGAATTCTTCGCCGACGTCGGCCTCTGCCCCTTTGAAGCCGTGAAGGTCAAGGTGCAGACGGTGCCGGGGTACGCGCGCGGGCTGAGCGACGGCATGCCCAAGTTCATTTCTCAAGAGGGGCTCGGCGGCCTGTACAAAGGCCTCACCCCGCTCTGGGGGCGCCAGATTCCGTACACGATGATGAAGTTTGCGGCCTTTGAAAACACGGTGCAAGCCCTCTACAAGCACGTGGTGCCCAAGCCCAAGAGCGAGTGCACCAAACAGGAGCAGCTCGGCGTCTCGTTCGCGGCGGGCTATATCGCGGGCGTCTTCTGCGCGGTCGTCTCCCACCCCGCCGACAACCTGGTCTCCAAGCTCAACGCCAACAAGGGCGTGACAGTCGGCGAGATTGTCAAGGAGATGGGGTGGGGCGCGCTGCTCACGCGCGGCCTCCCGCTGCGCATCGTCATGATCGGCACGCTCACCGGCCTGCAGTGGGGCATCTACGACGCGTTCAAGGTGGCGGTCGGGCTGCCGACGACCGGGTCGGCCGCGCCGGTGGCGCCGGCCAAGTGAGAGGGGGGGCGGGGTGGGGTGGGGTGGGCGATTCGTGGCCGTGGGGGGGCTCCCGGCCGGCGCGGAGCGTGCAAAGACAGGGTGGCGGGTCGCGCGAGGAGGCGGGCGGGCGAGGCAGAGGCAGGGACGGAGAGACGAGCGCCGCTCGGCCCCCCTCTTTCTCTCTCTCTCCCTCCCACGCTCGCTACAGCACGACCTCCTCATCCCGCGCCGGCCCCAGCACCGACCGCGGCGCCGCGGGCGTGGCGACGCTCCCGCCTCCGGGCGCCGCCGCCGCTTTGCGCAGCGCCGCTGCCGCGTCGGCGTCGCGCTTTTTCTTGCCCTGCACCTTTTTGAGCCGGAAGAAATCCTCCCGCTCGAGCTCGTCCAGCTCGCCCTTGATGTAGGCGATGGTGGCCTCCAGGCGGGGGCGGACGACGTTGTCGAGCGCGTTGACGCGGCGGTTTGTCGTTTTGATGGCCGCGTCGAGCGACGCGAACGCCGCTTGAAGGCTCGCCAGCTCCACGACCAGCGCCACCGCGTCCAAGAACGCGGCGCGCGCGCCGGCGACCTGGGCGCCGCCGGCGCCGAGGCCGGTGAGGTCGGCGCGGGGCGCCGCGGTGGCGGGCGGCGGCGCGCGCTCGAAGCGGGGGACGCGGACGCCGGCCACGTTGTCGGTGGCCGCCCGCACGCGCACGGACGCGCTGGACACAGCGTCCTGCACCGTGTGCCGAAAGTCGCCGGCAGCGTATCTGAGGGAGGGAGGGAGGCGGGCGCGTGAGTCGAGGCGGCGGCGCGACCCCCTCGCCGCCCCGCGGCGGAAGAAAAAAGAAACGCACTTGGCCTCGGTCAGCGCAAAGGCGGCCGCCTTCATGGAGCCGCCCACGGCCAGCTTGGACTGCATGATCTTTTTGAGGACCTGGCGGAAGCTAAAAGGAGGGAGCGAGGGGGTCGGCGGGGGCACCCATCGGCCGCGCCGGCGCGGGCGCCGCGCGCGCCGGCTCGCGCCCCGCCACCACGGCCGGCACACGCCCACAACGCCCGCAGGCCCTCCCTCCCTCCCTCCTCTCGCCCATACCGCATCGAGAGCGCGTCGGCCTTCTTCTTCAACAGCGCGTGCCCCTTGACCGCCGCCAGCAGGCGCGTCTTGATGGCGGCCAGCACGGTGACGGTGGGCACCACGGGGAGGCGGGCGGCGGACGACATGGCGGCCGGCGCCGCCGGGAGTGGGGTGGAGCGCGCGACGGCGCCGGCCCACACTCTCCGCGCCCCGCCGGCCGGCCTCGCCCTCCTCCGCCGCCGCCCGCGCGCCGGGCGAGCCCGCTCCCGGGGCAGGAGAGGCGACAGGCGCACGAGGCGCGCGCCGCAACATGGAGCCGGAGGTGTACGACCCGCCCGCGGCGGCCATGCCCGCGCCGGCGCAGGTGCAGGTGCGGGGGGTGGAAAGGGGTGGGATGGGGAGGGTGGGGTGGGCGGCTCGCGCTGGGCGCGGCGCGGCGCACGCCGCGCGGCGCGACGCGCCCGCGGCGCGCCTGGCGGGCGCCGCGGGCGCGTCGTCCGGGGCGCGTGCGGCCCGATCGGGGCGGGCGGCGCGGCCGGCGGCCGCGGCCGCCCGGAAACGCCCGCCGCGGCGGTCCGCGCGCCAACCCCCACCCTTCCTCTCTCCAGCCGCCCCCGCCACCGCCGCCCGCGCCCGCCGCGCCCGCGCCGACGCCGCCGGCGTCCAACATCGTGCCCGCACCCGGCCTGGTGGCGCACCCCAAGCCGGCGGCGCCGGCCAACGGCGCGCCGGCGACCGCGCCGCCGGCCGCCCACGCGGCCCCTGCCGCCGCCCCCCCGCGCCCGGCCTACGTGCCGCCCGCCCCCCCCGCCAAGCGCCCGTCGCCCGCGCCCGCGCTGAAGAAGCGGACGCCGCCGCCCGCCGCGCCGCCGCCCGCCAAAAAGGCGGCGCCCGCGGACGCGCCGCCCGCGCGGCGCGTGCTGTCCGACTCGTCGTCGGACGAGGAGGAAGGATTTAAGAAGCCCACGCCCCAGCCCAAGCCCGTGGCGGCGCCCAAGCCCAAGCCGACGCCCAAACCCGCTGCCGCGCCCAAACCCGCCCCGCCTCCCGCCCCTCCCGCGGCCGACGCTACTTCCGACGACGACGTCCCCCTGAGCGCGCGCGCGGCAGCGGCCGCGCCCTCCCCCGCGCGCGCGCCCGCGGCGGCCGCTTCCTCCGACTCGGACGACGACCTCCCGCTCGGCGCGCGCGCCGCCGCGCTCGCGCCGCCGCCGGCGAAGAAGGCGAAGAAGAAGACCGCGCCCAAGCCCGCGCCGCCGGCGGCCAAGAAAAAGAAGAAAGCCGCGGCGCCGCGCTCGTCGGCGTCGCCCGCGCCCGCGAAGAAGCGCGTCCGCGCCTCTCCCGGCCCCTCCAAGTCCAAGGACAAGAAGTGGACCACCCTGGCCCACGGCGGCGTCCTCTTCCCCCCCGACTATGAACCCCACGGCGTGCGCATGCTGTACGAAGGGCGGCCGGTCGACCTCACCCCCGACCAAGAAGAAGTCGCCACCCTCTTTGCCGCCATGCTCGACACCGACTTCGCGGCCAAGCCCAAGTTTCGGGCCAACTTCTGGGCCGCGTTCAGCGGCGTGCTCGGCGCGGGGCACGCCGTGCGCGACCTGGCCAAATGCGATTTCCGGCCGATCGCGGAGCACCTGGGCCGCCTGCGCGAGGAGAAGAAGGCGGCGTCCAAGGAGGAGAAGGCGGCGGCCAAAGCGGAGCGGGACGCGGCCGAGGCGCGGTTCAAGAGCGCGGTTGTCGACGGCCGCGTCGAGGCCGTCGGCAACTTCCGGGTCGAACCCCCCGGCCTCTTTCGCGGGCGCGGGGAGCACCCCCGCATGGGCCAACTGAAACGCCGCATCTACCCGCGCGACATCACGATCAACATCGGGCGCGGCGAGGCGGCGCCGCCCCACCCGTACCCGGGCCAGCGCTGGAAAGAGGTGCGCCACGACGGCACGGTCACCTGGCTCGCGTTCTGGAAGGACCCCATCAACGAGAAGGAGTACAAGTACGTGTGGCTGGCGGCCAACTCGGCGTTCAAAGCGGATTCGGACAAGTCCAAGTACGAGACGGCGCGCGCGCTCAAGGCGCGCATCGCGTCCATCCGCGCCTCGTACGAACGCGACTGGGCGTCCGCCGACGTCGACACGCAGCAGATGGGGGTCGCGCTCTATTTCATCGACAAGCTGGCGCTGCGGGCCGGCCACGAAAAGGACACTGAGAACGAGGCCGACACCGTGGGGTGTTGCAACCTCAAGGTCTCCGACGTCGACGTCCTGCCCGGGCACAAGGTCAAGTTCGACTTCCTTGGCAAGGACTCGATTCGCTACGAAAACGTGGTCGACGTCGAGCCGCGCGTCGCGGCGCTCGTCGCCGCGTTTCGCGTGCGCGACGGCAAGGGCAAGGCCAAGGGCCCGTCCGACCTCCTCTTCTACGAGGGCATGGTGGGCGACCTGAACGGCAAGCTGAAATCGCTCATGCCCAAGCTGTCGGCCAAAGTGTTTCGCACGTTCAACGCGTCGGTCACGCTCGACTCGCTGCTCGCGGCCGCGCGCGTGCCGCCGGGCGCGACCGTGGACGAGAAGAAGGCCGCCTACGACCGCGCCAACAAGGAGGTCGCCGTGCTGTGCAACCACCAGCGGGCGGTGCCCAAGGGGCACGCGGGGCAGATGGAGAAGGTGTCGGCGCGCATCGAGGCGCTCGAGGCGGAAGAGGCGGCGCTCGCGGTCGCCGCCAAAAAGGCGTCCCGCGACGGCGACGGCGGCGCGGAAGCCAAGCGCCTGGCGCGCAAGCGGGAGCAGCTGGCCAAGGCGCGGCTGCAGGCCGCGGTGCGCGAAGATTTAAAGACAGTCGCGCTCGGGACGTCCAAAATCAATTATCTGGACCCCCGCATCACCATCGCCTGGTGCAAGCGCACGGAGACGCCCCTGGAAAAGGTGTTTAACAAGTCGCTGCTGACCAAGTTTCGGTGGGCCATGGACGAGGAGCCCGAGTTTCGGTTTTAGAGGGGGTGCGGGGGGGGGGGGGGGGGGGGCCGGGGGCCGGGGGCGCGCCCGGGATGCGACGCACACACGCCCGTAA